>Ga0160434_100193_pt1 | contig 29371 bp, 26 predicted proteins | sample HID1973I_E0MG_FD_108273 | JGI IMG/M metagenome (GOLD analysis project Ga0160434, IMG submission 108273) | Enriched mosquito-associated microbial communities from UW Madison campus, WI, USA - HID1973I_E0 MG | ecosystem: Host-associated > Arthropoda: Insects > Digestive system > Unclassified ...
AACAACTGCCTGTTCGCCGGCCCGACCGGCGTCGGCAAGACCGAGGTGACCCGCCAGCTGGCCCTGCAGTTGTGCATCGAACTGGTGCGTTTCGACATGAGCGAGTACATGGAGCCGCATTCGGTCAGCCGCTTCATAGATAACAAACAGGTATATGTCGGCTACGACCAGGACGGACTGCTAACCGAGAAGATCGTCAAGACCCCGAACTGCGTGCAGCTGCTGGACGAGGTGGAGAAGGCGCATCCGGACATCTTCAACATCCTGTTGCAGGTCATGGACCGCGGCGTGCTGACCGATACCAACGGTCGCGAGGCCAACTTCAAGAACGTGATCGTGGTGATGACCACCAATGCCGGCGCGGCGCAGGCCTCGCGGCGCACGATCGGTTTCACCAAGCAGGACCACTCCACCGATGCGATGGAGACGATCCGCCGCAGCTTCACCCCGGAGTTCCGCAACCGCCTCGATGCGGTGGTGCAGTTCCAGCCGCTGGGCTTCGACCACATCCTGCGAGTGGTGGACAAGTTCCTGATCGAGCTGGAAGCGCTGCTGCAAGAGAAGCACGTCAGCCTGTCGACCACGCCGACCGCGCGCGACTGGCTGGCCCAGCACGGTTTCGACCCGCTGATGGGCGCGCGCCCGATGGCGCGGGTGATCCAGGACAAGATCAAGCGTCCGCTGGCCGACGAACTGCTGTTCGGCAAGCTCGTCCAGGGCGGCAAGGTCAGCATCGACGTCAAGGACGGCGAGCTGGTGGTCGAGTCGCAACCCGAGCCGGAGCGCCTGTTGCCGGCCACGGTGTAAACGGCAACGGTACCGTGCCCGGCGAGCGGGCACGGAAAAACCGGCGCGCCTTGCGGTTCGCCGGTTGCTTCGTCAGGAGGGCGGCCGGTGGGCCGCCTTTCTGCTTTCGGCTGTTCCGCCGAGAGCATCGCGGCTGATGGCCCTAGGCCACGCAGACCCGCTCCTACAGTGACCGCAGAGCGGTCACTTCATGCGGTAGGTGATGCGACCCTTGGTCAGGTCGTAGGGGGTCATTTCGACCTTGACCCGGTCACCGGTCAGGATGCGGATGTAGTTCTTGCGCATACGGCCGGAGATGTGGGCGATGATCTCGTGCCCGTTCTCCAGCTTGACCCGGAAGGTGGTGTTGGGCAGCGTCTCACTGACAGTGCCCTCGAATTCGATGGAATCGTCTTTCGACATGTAGTCCTGTTCGGCTCGGCGATAGGCCCTGTGCGGGCCCTAAGGGCGGGGATTTTACGCTTCCGGGCCGCGCCGTGCAAAGTTTCGGTTAACCGGCGCGCCCTTCGGCCGGCCTGGAAGGGCCTCCATTCAGCCCAGGGCGCGCGCCGGCCGCTGGCCGAATGCCTCTTCCCAGCGCCCATCGAGGCCCGGTTCGCCGACCTGCTTGCGCACTTCGGCCAGGAACGCAGGGCGCGGCCAGTGTTCCGCGCCCAGGCTCAGCAGGTGGGGGTTCTCGACCTGGGCATCGATCAAGGGCCAGCCGCGCTCGTGCAGGAATGCCGCCAGCGCGGCCAGCGCGACCTTGGAGCCGCCGCTGCGCCCGCTGAACATGCTTTCGCCGAAGAACATCCGCCCGATCGCGACGCCGTAGATGCCGCCGACCAGGGTGTCGGCCTCGTCGAAGACTTCGACCGAATGCGCATGGCCCAACCGGTGCAGGCGGCCATAGGCCTGGCGCATGCCGGTGGTGATCCAGGTGCCGTCCTGCCCGGGTCGCGGCACGCTGGCGCAGGCGGCCACCACCGCGTCGAAGGCGGTATCGGCACGCAGGCGCCACCCGCTCTGGCGCAATCCGCGCCGGAAGCGCGAGGACAGGCGCACGCCGTCGGTGCGGAACACCATGCGCGGGTCCGGCGACCACCACAGCACCGGCTGGCCTTCGGAAAACCACGGAAAGATGCCGCCGGCATAGGCATTGAGCAGGCGCTCCGGCGCCAGGTCGCCGCCGATCGCCAGCAACCCGTCCGGTTGCCGCAAGGCCGCTTCGGCCGGCGGGAACGGCGTGGCTGGATCGGCGGCGAGCAGGAAGGGGGTGGCGCGGGACATGGGCGTGATTCTAGGGCCACGCGCGGCGGACAGGCCCGCGTGTCAGCTGTCTTGCCGCTCCGAACGGAACGGGCTATGCGCCTGCAGGTCATGGGCGTAGCGCCGCACCGCTTCGCGTTCTTCCTGGCACAACTGCGCCAGTGGCGTGCGGAAGCCAGGGTCGGCGATCCAGTGCCGGCTGCGGACTTCGCTGGGCAGGAAGCCGCGCGCGATCTTGTGCTCGCCCTGCGCGCCGGGTTCGAAGCGTTGCAGGCCCTCGCGCAGGCAGTATTCGATGCCCTGGTAGTAGCAGGTCTCGAAATGCAGCCCGGGCAGGTTCTCGCCGCCCCAGTAGCGGCCATACAAGGTATCCGCGCCGCGCAGGCACAGCGCGCCGGCCAGCGGCACGCCGTCGCGTTCGGCCAGGAAGATCACCAGGGCCTGCGGCATCTCGCGTGCCAGGTGGCGCAGGAACGGCAGCGTCAGCGCCGGCGAGTTGCCGTACTCGTGGAAGGTCTTCAGGTAGAAGCCGTGCATCGCCGCCAGGTCGGCAGCGCTGGCCTGGCGCCCGTCCACGCAGCGCATCGTAATGCCGGCGCGCGGCACCTTGGCGCGCTCCTGGCGGATGTTCTTGCGGTGCTTGTGGTCCATCGCCGCAAGGAAGTCGTCGAAGCCGTGCCAGCCGGGCGCTCGCTGCCAGTGGTATTGCACGTCCACCCGCGCCAGCCAGTCGTCTTCGAACGCCAGGTCTTCATCGGCCGGAGGGAAGTTCACATGCGCCGAGGACAGGCCGCTGCGCTCGACCAGCGAACGGATCGCCCCGAGCAGCGCGGGGCGATCGGCAGGGTCGCGGGCCAGCAGGCGCGGGCCGGTGACCGGGGAGTAGGGCACGGCTCCGAGCCACTTGGGGAAGTAGTCCTGCCCATGGCGCGCATAGGCGTGGGCCCAGGCATGGTCGAACACGAACTCGCCGTGCGAGTTGGTCTTCAGATAACCCGGCGTGGCGGCGACCAGTGTCTCGTCGCGCCACAGGGTGAGGTGCAGCGGGCTCCAGCCCCAGTCCGCGCGCAGGCAGCCGTGTTCCTCCAGGCCGGACAGGAAGGCGTGCCGGACGAAGGGATGGCTGCCATCGTGCAGCGCATCCCAGTCGTGGGCCGGCACCTCGGCCAGCCGCCGCAGCCAGCGGGCCGTCAGGGCCATGCGGGAAGCGGCGGCGCCACCGGCATCAGGCGCTCTTGTCGAGGTAGCGCTCGGCGTCGAGCGCGGCCATGCAGCCGAAGCCAGCGGAGGTGATCGCCTGCCGGTAGTGCTGGTCGGCCACGTCGCCGGCGGCGAACACGCCCTCCACCGAGGTCTCGGTGGCGTTGCCGCCCAGACCGGAGCGGATCTCCAGGTAGCCGTTGTTCATCGCCAGCTGGCCGTCGAACAACTGGGTGTTGGGATGGTGGCCGATCGCCACGAAGAAGCCATGCGCCTCGATGTCGCGGGTGCTGCCGTCCTGCACCGACTTCACGCGCACCCCGGTCACGCCCATCTCGTTGCCCAGGACTTCGTCGACCGTGTGGTGCCAGACTGGCTCGATCTTGCCGGCGGCGATCTTGGCGTGCAGCTTGTCCTGCATGATCTTCTCGGCGCGCAGCGTGTCGCGGCGGTGCACCAGGTAGACCTTGCGGGCGATGTTGGACAGATACAGCGCTTCCTCGACCGCCGTGTTGCCGCCGCCGACCACGACCACGTCCTGCTCGCGGTAGAAGAAGCCGTCGCAGGTCGCGCAGGCCGACACGCCGCGCCCCTTGAACGTCTCTTCCGATTCGATGCCCAGGTACTTGGCGGTGGCGCCGGTGGCGATGATCAGCGCGTCGCAGGTGTACTCGGCGCTGTCGCCGATCAGCCGATAAGGCTTGCTCGACAGGTCGGCGGTGTGGATATGGTCGAAGATCACCTCGGTCTCGAAGCGCTCGGCATGCGCCTGCATGCGCGCCATCAGGTCCGGCCCCATCAGGCCGTGCGCATCGCCGGGCCAGTTGTCGACCTCGGTGGTCGTCATCAGCTGGCCGCCCTGCTGCAGGCCGGTGATCACCACGGGCTTGAGATTGGCGCGCGCGGCATACACCGCAGCGGTCCAACCCGCCGGGCCCGAGCCCAGGATCAGGAGGCGGGAATGCTTGACGGGACTACTGGAGGAAGCGCTCATATATACTCACGATCGGAAAGATATATCGGCACGATCGCGTCTTACGGCGTCGTTCCGCAGGGGGCATAGAGTGGCGATGCGTCCTCGTCGAATCAAGGCGAATCGGTGGAACTGCGTGAGCCGCCCATCCCGCTTCTGCGGTTCGGCCGCGCCGTCGGGCAGCGCACGAGGGGTGCGTGAGGCTGCTTGAGGGGGATATCCGGCGCGCTGGCCCGGGCGGCTTGGCAGCCGGTGGCCCTCGGTGGCTGAAAGCCTGGCCGACCTCGTTTATTATCAACCACTAACGAAGTTTTCCTGAGGTCTGGCTCCAGGTGGCAAAACCGGTTCCCGAACGCAGCACTCCCGAAGCCAAGGCGCCGCGCGGCAAGCTCCCGTCGGCGGAAGCGCCGCGCCGCCAGCGCCTGTGGCGCGATCTGGCGTTGATCGCCATCGCCCCGCTGCTGCTGTACCTGCTGGCCAGTCTGTTCACTTATTCGGCCGCCGACCCGGGCTGGTCGCAGACCGGCAGCGTGGTCGCGCCGGTGCACAACATGGGCGGCAAGGCCGGCGCGTGGATCGCCGACGTGTTGCTGCAGTTGTTCGGTTATGTCGCCTTCCTGCTGCCGCTGATCCTGGGCGCCGTCGCCTGGATCGCGCTGTTTGGCATGGAGAAGGAAGGGCAGGGCGAGGCCGAGCTCGGCCCGGCGCTGCGCCTGGTCGGCATCGTCGGCTTCCTGATCGGATCGACCGGTTTCCTGCATCTGCGGATGTTCACCGGCGACGTGGCGCACGCCGGCGGCATCATCGGCAAGCTGGTCGGCAATTCGCTGCATGCCGGCTTCGGGCCGTTGGGCAGCAACCTGTTCGTGGTGGTGCTGCTGCTGGTGTCGATCACCCTGGCGACCGGTCTGTCCTGGTTCGCGGTGATGGAGCGCATCGGTCGTTGGGTGCTGGCGTTGCCGCCGCTGCTGCGCAAGGGCGGCCAGCAGGCCAACGAATGGCAGCAGACCCGGGTCCTGCGCGAGGAGCGCGAGGAAGTGCGCAAGGTCGATGCGGTGCAGCGCGCCAAGCGCGAGCCGGTCAAGATCGAGCCGCCGCCGGCACCGGTGGTGGAGAAGAGCGAGCGCGCCAAGCGCGAGCAGCAGATCCCGATGTTCCATGGCGTCAACGGCGACGGCTCGGATCTGCCACCGCTGGCCCTGCTCGACGACCCCAAGCCGCAGGTCAAGGGTTATTCCGAGGAGACCCTGGAAACCCTGTCGCGGCAGATCGAGTTCAAGCTCAAGGATTTCCGCATCGACGCGCAGGTCGTCGGCGCCTATCCGGGCCCGGTGATCACCCGCTTCGAGATCGAACCGGCGCCCGGCGTCAAGGTCAGCCAGATCAGTTCGCTGGACAAGGACATCGCGCGCGGCCTGTCGGTGAAGTCGGTGCGCGTGGTCGATGTGATCCCGGGCAAGTCGGTGGTCGGCCTGGAGATCCCGAACGTCTCGCGCGAAATGATCTTCCTGTCCGAGCTGCTGCGTTCGAAGGAATACGACAAGTCCGCCAGCCCGCTCACCCTGGCGCTGGGCAAGGACATCGCCGGCCGCCCGACCGTGGCCGACCTGGCGCGCATGCCGCACCTGCTGGTCGCCGGCACCACCGGTTCGGGCAAGTCGGTGGCGGTCAACGCGATGGTGCTGAGCCTGCTGTACAAGGCCTCGCACAAGGAACTGCGGATGCTGATGATCGACCCGAAGATGCTCGAGCTGAGCGTCTACCAGGGCATCCCGCATCTGCTGGCGCCGGTGGTCACCGACATGAAGGAGGCCGCCAACGGCCTGCGCTGGTGCGTGGCCGAGATGGAGCGCCGCTACAAGCTGATGAGCACGGTCGGCGTGCGCAACCTGGCCGGCTTCAACAAGAAGGTCAAGGACGCCGAGGACGCCGGCCAGCCGCTGATGGACCCGCTGTTCAAGCCGAACCCGGAACTGGGCGAGGCGCCGCGCCCGCTGGAGACGCTGCCGTTCATCGTCATCTTCATCGACGAATTCGCCGACATGATGATGATCGTCGGCAAGAAGGTCGAAGAGCTCATCGCGCGGCTGGCGCAGAAGGCGCGCGCGGCCGGCATCCATCTGATCCTGGCCACCCAGCGGCCGTCGGTGGACGTGATCACCGGCCTGATCAAGGCCAACATCCCGACCCGCATCGCGTTCCAGGTCAGCTCGAAGATCGACTCGCGCACGATCCTGGACCAGTCCGGCGCCGAAACCCTGCTGGGCCACGGCGACATGCTGTACCTGCCGCCGGGCACCGCGATGCCGGACCGCGTCCATGGCGCCTTCGTCAGCGACGAGGAAGTGCATCGCGTGGTCGAGCACCTGAAGGCCAGCAGCCCGCCGTCCTACATCGAAGGCGTGCTGGACGAAGTGCAGACCATGGGCGACGGCGTCGTGGTCGGGGCGACCGGCCTGCCGGAGTCCAGCGGCGGCGGTGGCGATGAATCCGACCCGCTCTACGACGAGGCGCTGCGCATCGTCACCGAGACCCGGCGGGCATCGATCTCCGGTGTCCAGCGACGCCTCAAGATCGGCTACAACCGTGCCGCGCGCCTGATCGAGGCGATGGAAGCGGCCGGCGTGGTCAGCCCGCCGGAGCACAACGGCGACCGCACGGTGCTGGCGCCGCCGCCGCCGAAGTAACGAATCCATTCGCCCCGCTGGTTTGCGCCGGGGGGGCTTTCCAAAGCGGCGCCGCCATGCCGCCAGCCGGGGGTTGTGGTGCCGCGTTCTTGCCTGGGTGTATTGCTGACGCTTTCGCTGTTGTTGCCGTTCGCCACGCAGGCCCACGGCCAGGCGGCGGCCGCGCGTCCCGCCGCCGCCGCACCCGCGGCAGGCAACCAGGCGGACAACAATTTCAGCTTCCTGCGCTACCGCGCCGACTATGAGGTCCGCGACGACGCCAGCAGCGTCGAGACCGACAGCTACGAGATCCTGCTCAAGACCAAGTCGGCGGTGGAGAATTTCAGCCAGGTCCGGCTGAGCTACAGCGAAAAGATGGAAACGCTGGAAGTGCTGGAGGCCTACACCATCACCGCCGAAGGCCTGCGCCAGCCGGTGCCGGCCGACCGCATGTACGTGCAGGAGAGCTACTCCAGTGCGTCGGCGGCCATGTATGCCGACCGCAAGGTGCGGGTAATCGTGTTCCCGAACCTGGCGCCGGGCGCGCGCATCGCCTACCGCGTGAAGCGCACCCAGCACACGCCGTATTTCCCCGGCTATTTCAGCCTGTGGGAAACCTTCAGCGTGTTTTCGCAGTACCAGGACGCGGTGGTCACGCTGACCGCGCCGGCCAGGCTGCCCATGCACTTGTGGACGCGGGGCGTGGAGGGCGGCACCCGGGCCAGGCTGCGCGACGGGCAGGCGAAGTGGGAGTGGCGCTATCGCCGCGAAGACCCGATGAAAAGCCAGAACTGGAGCGCGGCAGCGTGGGAGTTCAGCCCGACCATCATGGCGAGCACCTTCGCCGACTGGTCGCAGATGGGGCTGGCCTACCATGACAAGGCCGGCCGCGCGGCGGCGGTCACGCCGAAGGTGCAGGCACTGGCCGACCGGATCACCCTTGGCGTCGGCGACCGCCGTGCGCAGGCGGCCGCCCTGTACGAATGGGTGGCACGCAATATCCGCTACGTCGCGGTCTATCTCGGCAACGGCGGGCTGGAGCCCAACGACGCCGACGGCATCGCCGACAGCCAGTACGGCGACTGCAAGGACCACACCGTCATCCTGGAAGCGCTGCTGGCGGCCAAGGGGATTGCCAGTACGCCGGTGCTGATCGGCGCCGACGGCGGGCCCACCTTGCCGTCGATCCCGGTGCTCGGCCGCTTCAACCACGCCATCACCTATATCCCCGAGTTCGATCTGTACGTCGATTCGACCAACCCGTATGCGCGCTTCGGGCAGTTGCCGGCCTCCGATCTCGGTGCGCCGGTCGTGCACAGCGCCGACGGCAAGCTGTCGCGCACGCCGCCGAACGACCGCAGCCGCAACCGTTATGTCGCCCGTAGCGAGTACCGCTTCGAGCCGGACGGCGGCCTGCGCGGGGTGACCGATCTGGATAGCGGGCAGACCGGCGAGGTCGGGCTGCGCGCGATGTTCGTGCAACTCAATGCGCAGAACCGTACGCGGATCGAAGAATCGATCATCGCTCAGGCCGGCTTCGACGGCGGCGGCGAGCTGGAACTATTGGGCGATCCGCTCGATCTGCAGCAGCCGTTCGGCTACCGCTACCGCTTCCGGGCAGGCGACTACGTCGACTTCGGCCAGGTCGGCGGCCTGAGCCTGCCGGATATGCCGGGCGCCGAGTCGGCGCGCGACCTGTACACCACTGCGTCGGCGGAAACCAATTTGACGCCGTTCTACTGCAACGACAGCCTGCGCGAGGAAACCTACCTCATCGAGCTGCCCGAAGGCGTGCCGATCGCGGCGATCCCGCGCGGCGCGCGCTTCGCCAACCGCGCCGGCGAATACAGCGTGGAGTGGAGCCGCCACGGGCAGGTCGTGACCGCGGTGCACCGGCTGGCGCGCAATGCCGTGCACGGCGCCGATGCCTTGTGCCAACCGCAGGACTACGCGGCCTTTCGCGAGCTGTTCCAGCAGGTGCGGCGTGGCTTCCGTGGCCAGATCGTGTACGGCGACCTGCGCCGCGTGTCGGCCGGCGCGGCCTCGCCGTAACCTGCCTGTGATGAACCGCTCGCCGTGAACTGAATGGCCCGGCGGCCAGGCTCGCCGGTTCATGCGGTTGCCGGCAAACTATGCACTCTTCTTCACGGAACGATTCCATGCGCCGCTTGCTGCGTTACGCCATCCTCGCCACCGGACTGCTCGCCGGCACCGCTTTCGCCGGCGCCCGCACCGAACTGGATACCTTCACCAAGGGCCTCAAGGGCCTGGACGGCCAGTTCTCGCAGCAGGTCTTCGATGCCGCCGGCAAGCTCAAGGAGAGTTCCAGCGGACGCGTAGCGCTGTCGGCGCCGCGCCAGTTCCGCTGGGAATACCTCAAGCCGTACCGCCAGCTGATCGTGGCCGATGGCAAGAAGGTCTGGATCTTCGATCCGGACCTGGAGCAGGTCACCGTGCGCCCGCAGGGGGAAGAAGAGCGCAATAGCCCGTTGAGCGCGCTGATCAATCCGTCGCTGCTGGCCCAGCAGTTCGACATCAGCGAAGAGGCCGCGCCGCGCGACGGCCTGCAATGGCTCTCGCTGACGCCCAAGGTCGGCAGCGATGCCAGCTTCCAGTTCGCCGCGCTGGGCTTCGGACCCAACGGGCTGGCGCGGATGGAAGTGACCGATGCGATCGGCCAGCGCACCGCGATCCGTTTCGACGGCTGGAAACGCAATCCCGGTTTTGCCGCCGATACCTTCAGCTTCACCCCGGCCAAGGGCGTGGACGTCGTCGGCGAGTAACCCGACGCGCTTGTTTGCCTGTTGTAGGAGCGGCTTCAGCCGCGACCGCGCATTCCTGCCGGTCGCGGCGCTCGCCAAGCGGGCTTGCCAATGGACGGACGGTCCATGCAGTCGCGGCTGAAGCCGCTCCTAAGAATCCATCGGCCGGCACGCGTACGCTGGCGTGAGCTGATCGCACGATAGAATGGCCGCGTGGCCCGCTCCAGAACCCCCTCCGAACCCGCACCCGACCTGTTGAGCGTCGACCAGGATCATCTGCGCCCGCTCGCCGAACGGATGCGCCCACGGACCCTGGATGAAATGGTCGGGCAGCGCCGCCTGCTCGCGCCGGGCAGCGCCTTGCGGCGCGCGGTCGAGTCCGGGCACGTGCATTCGATGATCCTGTGGGGGCCGCCCGGCTGCGGCAAGACCACCCTGGCGCTGCTGCTGGCGCAGTATTCGGATGCCGAATTCCGGGCGATTTCCGCGGTGCTGTCGGGCCTGCCGGAAGTGCGCCAGGTGCTCGCCGAAGCGGCCCAGCGTTTTGCCGGCGGACGGCGCACCGTGCTGTTCGTCGATGAAGTACATCGCTTCAACAAGGCCCAGCAGGATGCCTTCCTGCCGCACATCGAGCGCGGCACCATCCTGTTCGTCGGTGCGACCACCGAGAACCCGTCCTTCGAACTCAATTCGGCCTTGCTGTCGCGCTGCCGCGTGCACGTGATGGAGGCCGTATCGGCCGAGGACATCACCGCCGCGCTGCGCCGCGCGCTGCAGGACCAGGAACGCGGCCTGGGTGCGGAACACCTGCGCATCGACGACACCTCCTTGCATGCGATTGCGGTGGCCGCCGACGGCGACGTACGCAGGGCGTTGACCCTGCTCGAAATCGCGGCCGAGCTGGCGCAGGACGAAGACGGCGAGATCACCCCGCACACGCTGCAGCAGGTGCTGGCCGACCGCACGCGCCGTTTCGACAAGGGCGGCGAGCAGTTCTACGACCAGATCTCGGCGCTGCATAAATCGGTGCGCAGCTCCAACCCCGACGCGGCCCTGTACTGGCTGACGCGCATGCTCGACGGTGGCTGCGACCCGGCCTATCTGGCACGCCGGCTGACCCGCATGGCGATCGAGGACATCGGCCTGGCCGATCCGCGCGCCCAGCAGATGGCGCTGGAGGCCTGGCAGATCTTCGACCGCCTCGGCAGCCCGGAGGGCGAGCTGGCGTTCGCGCAACTGGTGCTGTACCTGGCCAGCACCGCCAAGTCCAACGCCGGCTATGCCGCCTTCAACCAGGCCAAGCAGGACGTGCGCGAGACCGGCACCCAGGAAGTCCCGCTGCATCTGCGCAACGCGCCGACGAAGCTGATGAAGACCCTCGGTTACGGCGCCGAATATCAATACGACCACGACGTCGAAGGCGGCATCGCGCTGGACCAGACCGGCTTCCCCGATGCGATGGGTGAGCGCGTCTACTACCAGCCGGTGGCGCGCGGCCTGGAAATCAAGCTGAAGGAAAAGCTCGACCGGCTGCGCGAGGCGAGGGCGCAGGCGCGCGCCGGCAAGACTGGCAAGCGCGACGACAGCCAGCGATAATCCGCGCCACAGGAGATGGCATTCCTCCTCGAACCGCCGCTCCGCGCGTGCTGATGATGCCTGCCCGACCCCAGCCGGGGCGGCAGGCGCTTGCCCCGGCATGCTTGCTCCGGCATCGAAACCCTGGAGATTCCGATGCTGACCGCCGCCTTTTCCCCGCTTCTTTCCCGCCGCCGGAGCCCGCCATGAATCCGACGATGTGGTGGCAGTCGCTGCTGCTGGCGATGGCCGGCGGCGCGCTGGGCTCGGGCCTGCGCTTCGCGATCGGCGCCAACCTGCTGCAGCGCTTCGGTGCGGGCTTTCCGTGGGGCACACTGACGGTAAACCTGCTTGGCTCGTTCGTGGCCGGCTTCTTGCTCGTCTGGCTGGATGCGCGCGGGCCGTCGAGCTGGGCATGGCGGGCGTTGCTCATCGTCGGCGTCATGGGCGGCCTGACGACGTTCTCCTCGTTGATGATGGAATGCCTGGTGTTCGCCCGCACCGATCGCTCGCCGATGATTGCGCTGTACCTGGCCGTGACCCTGCTGGCAGGCCTGCTGCTGGTGTTCCTGGGCGCGAGGCTGGGGCTGGCGGTGGCTGCGCCGCACTGAGCGGCGCGACCACTCAGTGCCTGCGCATGGCCCTGGCGTGCGCGGTCGCGGCCTGCACCAGGCGCGCCAGCACCAGCAGGAACATCAATACGATGAACGCCGCATACGCGTACTGCCCGCGGGCTACGCCGGTGCCGTAGGGAAACCAGATGCCCGGAATGCCCAGCGCATTGAGTTCCGTCGCGAAAAGGCCGATGCCGATCAGGATCGCCGCCAACACCGCGGCATAGCCGTCGTGCCTGTCCCGCTGCAGCACGCCCAGCACGAGGATCCAGACATACAGCGCCGCCAGGACGAGCCGCGCTGACCTGACCGCGACCTCCGCGCCGGCCTCGATGCCTGCGCTCGTTTCCGTCCCGAACCAAGGATGCCCGATCAGGGCCGCGGCGATGTAGGCCGCGGCAAGCAAGCCCACCGCGAAGCTCAGCCAACGGTTTCGGTCCAGGCCGAACCAGTCGCGCCAGGCAAGCGTCCAGACGGCGAGGACCAGCGGCTTCAGCACGACCCCGGTCGCCATGCCGTAGCCGTGCAGGCTCTGCAGCGGCGTCCACGCATACGTCACCTGATTGACCCGCAGCAGCGCAAGCAACAGCAGTGCGACGATCATCCACGCATAGGAATCCCGCGTCCGGCAGGCGGCGAGCGCCAGCACCATGATCGCCAGCAGGACAAACGCCAGCGGTTCGACCGCATCCACCACGTAGCCCTTGAAGGTCCGCAGCCATTGCACCTGATGCAGCAGGTCGATGCTCGCGGCGGTGCCGATCGTCGGTGCGATGTGCACCCCACCGCCGTCCGGGCTTGCGTCGAGCGGATCCCGCCACACCCGCATCGCGATCAGGTAGGTGCGCTTGCCAGTGGAGGACGATGCCGGCAACGCAAATACGCTGGGCCGCACGCTGTAGGCAATGGGGGTGGTTCCCGAGAACACACCCGGGCCGCCGAGCAACGTGCCGTCCACATAGAGCTGGTAGGTCGAGTCGACGTAGGTGGGGCCCGCCAGCGCCAGCGGCGTGCGCGCATCACTGTCGATGACGACCTTGAGCCGATACCACGCATAGCCGGTGTATCCGTCGTGCCCGCGCAGGTTCCATCCGGGCACATAGCCTGGCAGGCCGACATCGCCGTCATGCGCGCCCGGCGCAGGGGTGAGATCGAGGGTTTCCCACGGGCTATCGTCGAAATCGGGCAAGGCCCATCGCAGGTCGTCGCCGGTCTTGAATCGCCACGGCCCGTTCAAGGGGACGATCGATTGGCCCAGGCTCACGACATCGGGAGTGGGCTCGGTCGAAGCAGCGCGTGCAGGGCACGCGAGCGCGATCAGCATGCAAACAGACACCAGCCAGCCTGCGACCCGCATCACCGCGCTCTCCGGATGAGCAACCGGGCGGAGTCTAGACAGGTCTTCCCCTGGATGCACTCCGATGGCGCGATTCTGTGACAGGCGCCGGGGTTGTTGGCCGCATAGGGGTTTATTGAGGGGCGCGCTTGCTGTGGGCGGTTGTTGTTGTCGGCTTACGGTGTGGGCACCGTCCTGACGGTGTCGTCCACCGCTGCCGCGTGGTCACTCTCGGTTCGGGCAGGCATCCTGCCCGCACTCACCACCGCGGCCGCCCTATGCCGCTCACGCGCCCACCCCGGCAGGGCGGCGCAAGGCGCTTTGAGTCTCAGTCGTCGTTCGAGGCGCGCCAGGGGGGATAGGAAGAGAGCCTTCGTCCCCGCCGTTACCGCATCTGCAGGAAACAGGCTTCGAAATGCTCTTCATGTAGGAGCGGCTTCAGCCGCGACCGCAGGATCCCGCGGTCGCGGCTGAAGCCGCTCCTACATCGAAGCCGGGATCCGTCGGAGGCCGACGGCAATGGGGAGCCAGGCTTTTCTCTTCCCACCCTCCCGGCGCGCCTCAATCGAAGACATGACAACCACGCGCCCTGCGCCGTCCTGGCGGGAGGGGGTGGCCAGCGGCCATGGATGGCCGCGGTAGGCGAGTTGGACAGGATGTCCAACCGAGCCGGGCCAGCCCCCTCCCGTCAGGACGGTGCCCACACCGTAAGCCGACAACAACAACCGCCCACACCACGCGCGCCCCTCAATAAATCCCCCATCCCGCAAGCCGCAAAAGATCGCGCGTCCCACTAATGGGAGAAGAAGCAAAGAAAAAGGCGGCGCAAGGCCGCCTTCCTCATCACGCACCGCAGGACTCTTACAGCGCCTCGATAATCCCTGCAGCGCCCATCCCAGTGCCAATGCACATCGTCACCATGCCGTACTTTTGCTGGCGACGGCGCAGGCCGTGCACGATCGTCGCGGTGCGGACCGCACCGGTGGCGCCGAGCGGATGGCCAAGCGCGATCGCGCCGCCGAGCGGATTGACCTTGGACGGATCCAGCTGACTGTCGCGGATCACCGCCAGCGACTGCGCGGCGAACGCCTCGTTGAGCTCGATCCAGTCCAATTGGTCCTTGCTCAGGCCGGCCTGCTTGAGCGCCTTCGGAATCGCCGCGATCGGGCCGATGCCCATCACTTCCGGGCGCACGCCGGCCACCGAGAAGCTGACGAAACGCGCCAGCGGGGTCAGCCCATAGTCCTTCACCGCCTGCTCGGAGGCCAGCAGCACCGCCGCCGCGCCATCGCTCATCTGCGAGGAATTGCCGGCGGTGACGCTGCCGCCGAACTGGCCATTGCGGAACACCGGGCGCAGCTTGCCCAGCCCGTCCAGCGAGGTGTCCGGGCGCGGACCTTCATCGGTGTCGACCAGTTTCTTGCGCAGCAGGATCGTATTGCTGGAGACATCCGGCACGTGCGACTGGATCTCGTAAGGACTGATCTCGTCGCGGAATTCGCCATTGGCAATCGCCGCCAGCGCCTTCTGGTGCGAGGCCAGTGCGAACGCGTCCTGGTCCTCGCGCGAGACCTTCCATTCCTCGGCGACCTTCTCGGCGGTGATGCCCATGCCATAGGCGATGGCCACGTGGTCGTCCTTGAACACCGACGGCGACAGCGCGACCTTGTTGCCCATCATCGGCACCATCGACATCGACTCGGTGCCGCCGGCCAGCATCAAATCAGCGTTGCCGAGGCGGATTTCGTTGGCCGCCAGCGCCACGGCCTGCAGGCCCGACGAACAGAAGCGGTTGATGGTCTGGCCGGCGACGCTGTCCGGCAGGCCGGCTAGCAGCACGCCGATGCGCGCCACGTTCATGCCTTGCTCGCCCTCGGGCATCGCGCAGCCGATGATGGCGTCGTCGATGCGCGACAGGTCGATGCCCGGCGCCTGCGCGACCACCGAGCGCAGCACGTGCGCCAACATGTCGTCGGGACGGGTGTTGCGGAACACGCCCTTGGGCGCCTTGCCCACCGGGGTGCGGGTGGCGGCGACGATGTAGGCGTCCTGGATCTGCTTGGTCATTTCATTACTCCGGATTCGGGAAGACCGCGATGGCGGCGCGAACGAGGGCAGGGCGGCACCGTGCGGGTGCCGCGCCTGGCTCAATTGCGCAGCGGCTTGCCGGTCTTGAGCATGTGGCCGATGCGGGCCTGGGTCTTTTCCTGCTGGGCCAGTTCGACGAAGTGCTGGCGCTCGAGCTTGAGCAGCCATTCCTCGTCCACCAGCGAGCCGCGGTCGATCTCGCCGCCGCAGACCACGGTCGCGATGCGGCTGGCGATCTCGTAGTCGTACTCGCTGATGAAGCGGCCTTCCAGCATGTTGACCAGCAGCATCTTGAACGTCGCGATGCCGACGTCGCCGGCGACCTGGATGCGGTTGGCCGGCAGCGGCGGGCGATAGCCGCCCTCGGCCAACGCCAGCGCCTCGGCCTTGGCGATGTACAGCGACTCGTAGCTGTTGAACACGACCTTGTCGGTCGCGCGCAGCAGGCCCAACTCCTTGGCGTTGACCGCCGAGTTGGACACCTTGGCCATCGCCACGGTCTCGAAGGTCTTTTTCAGTTCGGCGAACACGTCGCCGCCCGGGCCGGCCGCCTGCGACGCGCGCACCGCCAGCTCCTTCAGGCCGCCGCCGGCCGGCAGCAGGCCCACGCCCGCTTCGACCAGGCCGATGTAGCTTTCCAGCGACGCCACGGTCTTGGCGCTGTGCATCTGGAACTCACAGCCGCCGCCGAGAGCGAGCCCGCGCACCGCGGCCACCACCGGCACCAGCGAATACTTGATGCGTTGGCTGGTGCGCTGGAAGTTGGCGACCATCGCCTCGAACTCGGCGAGCTTGCCGGCCTGCAGCGCACCGAGCGCACCGGCCAGGTCGGCGCCGGCGGAGAACGGCTCCTTCTGCTGCCAGATCACCAGGCCCTTGAAGCCCTTCTCGGCGCGGCCCACCGCTTCCTGCAGGCCGTCGAGCACCTGGTCGGAGACGGTGTTCATCTTGGTCTTGAAGCCGACCACGGCGATGTCGTCGCCGTCATGCCACATGCGCAGCCCGTCGTTCTCGAACACCGTCTCGCCCTGGCTGAACTTCTCGCCCAGCAGCGGATCGGGGAAACGCTGGCGGCGATACACCGGCAGCGCCGAACGCGGCAGCTTGGCGTCGCGTGCCGGGCTGTAGCTGCCGTCGGCGGCGTGCACGCCGTCGCGGCCGTCGAACACCCAGTTCGGCAGCGGCGCGTTGCTCATGCTCCTGCCGGCGGCGATGTCGTCGGCGATCCACTGCGCGACCTGCTTCCAGCCGGCGGCCTGCCAGGTCTCGAACGGGCCCAGCGACCAGCCGTAGCCCCAGCGGATTGCCAGGTCGACGTCGCGCGCGGTGTCGGCGATGTCGGCCAGGTGATAGGCGCTGTAGTGGAACAGGTCGCGGAACGTCGCCCACAGGAACTGCGCCTGCGGATGCTGGCTCTCGCGCAACCTGGCGAACTTCTCGGCCGGGTTCTTGATCTTGAGGATCTCGACCACTTCCGGCGCCGCGGCGCGGTCGGCCGGACGATAGTCCTGCTGGGCCACGTCCAGCACCACGATGTCCTTGCCGACCTTGCGGAAGATGCCCGCGCCGGTCTTCTGGCCGAGCGCGCCCTTGGCGATCAGCGCTTCCAGCCACTTCGGCGACTTGAAGAAAGCGTGCCACGGATCGTCCGGCAAGGTGTCGGCCATGGTCTTGATGACGTGGGCCATGGTGTCCAGGCCGACCACGTCCGAGGTGCGGTAGGTCGCCGACTTCGGGCGCCCCACCAGCGGGCCGGTCAGGCCATCGACTTCATCGAAGCCCAGGCCGAACTGCTCGGTGTGGTGGATCGTCGACAGGATCGAGAACACGCCGATCCGGTTGCCGATGAAGTTCGGGGTGTCCTTCGCGTAGACCACGCCCTTGCCCAGGGTGGTGGTCAGGAAGGTTTCCAGGCCCTCCAGCACGGCCTTGTCGGTGCCGCGGGCGGGGATCAGCTCGGCCAGGTGCATGTAGCGCGGCGGATTGAAGAAGTGCACGCCGCAGAAACGGTGGCGCAGCTGCTCGGGCAGCACTTCGGCGAGCTTGTTGATGCCCAGCCCGGAAGTGTTGGAGGCCAGCACCGCGGTGTCCGAGACGAACGGGGCGATCTTCGCGTACAGGTCCTGCTTCCAGTCCATCCGCTCGGCGATGGCCTCGATGATCAGGTCGCAGCCGCGCAGCTGTTCCAGGCCGCGGCTGTCGTCAGGCGTGCCGTAGTTGGCCGGGGTGATCGCCTCGGCCAGCGCCTTGGACGCCAGCGGCGCTGGGCTCAGCTTGCCCAGGTTGGCGATCGCCTTCAGGACGATGCCGTCGGCCGGGCCTTCCTTCGCGGGCAGGTCGAACAGCACGGTATCGACACCGGCATTGGTAAGGTGCGCGGCGATCTGTGCGCCCATGACGCCGGCGCCGAGGACGGCCGCGCGACGGACTAGCAGGGGATTGGACATATCGATAAACCCTTGATGGATAACGATTACGGGGTGGACGACGGGGGAGTGGAGCTGGCCAGGAAGCCGGCTTCGGCGAAACGGATCAGTTCGCGCGCCGCATGGGCGCGGTGTTCGGACTCGCTGACGCCTGCCGGGCGCTTGATCAGGCCGAAGTCGGCCATGGCATAGGTCAGGGCGCCGGCAAGGAAATCCAGCCGCCAGTACAGCTCTTCCTTGCTCAGGCCCGGCACGCAGGCGGCGATCGCCTTGCCGAACTCACGCAGGACGTGGCCGTAGTGGTCGGACAGGAATTTGCGCAGGTTGTCGTTCTTTTCCGCGTAGGCGCGGGCGATCACCCGCACGAAGGCGCCGCCGCTCTGGCGGTCCTGGGCCATGGCCAGCGCCGGCGCGACGAAGGCGGCCAGCACCGCCGCCAGGTCGCCCGGGGACTCGTGCCGGGCCTGCTCGAGCTGGTCCAGGCGCGCTGCGGTCATTTCGTCCATGCGCCGGCGGAACACCTCGTTGACCAGGTTTTCCTTGGATCCGAAGTGGTAATTGACCGCCGCGATGTTGACATCGGCCTGGCTGGTCACCTGGCGCAGCGAGGTGCCGGCAAAACCGTGTTGGGCGAACAGTTCCTCCGCGGCGCCGAGGATCCGGTCCTTGGTGGAGAAATGAGCGGGCTTGGCCATCGTGCACGACAGGGTCAATCAAACGATTGTTTGAGTCTATACCCAGCCGTATGGAGCGGTCATTGTGCGGTGCAGCATCGCGCTGAGGGGCGGGGATGCAAACGGCGGGCCAACGCGCTAGAATTGTCCATCGCAAGTTCGGCTAAGCCCGCGTTTTGACGCGGGTTTTTTTCGTGTTAACCTCGGGCCTTCAGTGGCCCGCCCTGCGGAGAAAATTCCATGGCGCTGGAGCGCACCCTGTCCATCATCAAGCCCGATGCCGTCGCCAAGAACGTCATCGGCGAAATCTACAGCCGTTTCGAAAAGGCCGGCCTGAAGATCGTGGCCGCCAAGTACAAGCAGCTGTCGCGTCGCGAGGCCGAAGGCTTCTACGCGGTGCATCGCGAGCGTCCGTTCTTCAACGCGCTGGTGGAGTTCATGATCTCCGGCCCGGTGGTGATCCAGGCGCTGGAAGGCGACAACGCGGTCGCCAAGCATCGCGAGCTGCTGGGCGCGACCAATCCGAAGGATGCGGCGCCGGGCACCATCCGCGCCGACTTCGCCGACTCGATCGATGCCAACGCCGCGCACGGCTCGGACTCGGTCGAGAACGCCGCCATCGAAGTGGCGTATTTCTTCGCTGCCACTGAAGTGGTCTCGCGCTGAGAACAGTGCCGTGAACGAGGTCGTCCACAATCCCGAGCCGCGCGCGCTTCCCGTCATCGACGGCAAGCCCGCCAAGCAGAACCTGCTCGACCTCGATCGCGAGGGGCTGGAGCGCTTCTTCGCCGACACGCTCGGCGAAGCGCGCTATCGCGCCCATCAGGTGATGAAGTGGATCCATCATCGCTACGTCACCGATTTCGACCAGATGACCGATCTCGGCAAGGCATTGCGCGCCAAGCTGCACGTGCACGCCGAGGTCGTCGTCCCCAACATCGTGTTCGACAAGCCCTCCGCCGACGGCACCCACAAGTGGCTGCTGGCGATGGGTGTCGATGGCAAGAACGCCATCGAAACTGTCTACATCCCCGACAAGACCCGCGGTACGTTGTGCGTGTCTTCGCAGGTCGGTTGCGCGCTGAACTGCACGTTCTGCTCGACCGCGACCCAGGGCTTCAACCGCAACCTGTCCACCGCCGAGATCATCGGCCAGGTGTGGGTCGCGGCGCGCCACCTCGGCAACGTGCCACACCAGCAGCGCCGCCTCACCAACGTGGTGATGATGGGCATGGGCGAGCCGCTGATGAACTTCGAGGCCGTCGTGCGCGCGATGAGCGTGATGCGCGACGACCTCGGCTATGGCCTGGCCAACAAGCGGGTGACCCTGTCCACCTCCGGCCTGGTGCCGATGATCGACCGCCTCTCCAGCGAGAGCGACGTGTCGCTGGCGGTGTCCCTGCATGCGCCCAACGATGAGTTGCGCGAGCAGCTGGTGCCGCTCAACAAGAAGTACCCGATCGCCGAGCTGATGGCTTCGTGCGCACGCTATCTGCGCGCGAACAAGCGGCGCGATTCGGTGACCTTCGAATACACCCTGATGAAGGGCATCAACGACCAGCCCGAGCATGCGCGCCAGCTCGCCCGGTTGATGCACAAGTTCGACAACGCCGTGCAGGCCAAGGACTCCGGCAAGGTCAACCTGATTCCGTTCAATCCGTTCCCGGGCACGCGCTACGAGCGCTCCGGCGAAACCGAGATCCGTGCGTTCCAGAAGATCCTGCTCGATGCCCAGGTGTTGACCATGGTCCGCCGCACGCGTGGCGACGACATCGACGCGGCCTGCGGGCAGCTCAAGGGACAGGTGATGGACCGCACCCGTCGCCAGGCCGAATTCCGGCGGCAGTTGGAAGCGCTCGACGACGGTCATGACGCGGCGGCGTGACACCGCGGTCCTGCTTCTGCTCGCGGCCGCGCTGCTGACAGCCGGCTGCGGCACCGGCTCGCGCAACACCAAGGCCGGCAAGATCAAGCGCGTCGAATCGGTCGCGCCCACGTACGACATCCACGACGACCCTGCGACACGCAAGCGGTTGGCCCGGCAGGAGAAATTGAGCCTGGCGGTGAACCGGATGCAGACCGGCGATCTGGCCAACGCCGATCGCCTGGTGGGCGAACTGCTGCGCCAGGATGGCGGCTCGGCCGATACTTACACCGTGCTGGCGATGATCCGTGGCGCCCAGGGCAACGCGACGGGCGCCGGCGAGGCCTATCGCAAGGCCGCCGAACTGGCGCCCGAGCAGGGCGAAGCGCTGAACAACTACGGCGCCTGGTTGTGCGGCAACGGCTACCCGGCCGAGGCGTTGGTCTGGTTCGACCGGGCGATGGCCGCCCCTCGCTATGGCAGCCCGGCCTCGGCGCTGGCCAATGCCGGCGGCTGCGCGCTGCAGGCGGGCCAGACCGAGCGTGGCGTCGAGAATCTGCGCCGCGCGCTGCAGCTGGATCCGGTCAATGCCTACGCGCTCGAGTCGCTGGCGCGCCACGAGGTTGGCGCCCGTCACTATTTCGAAGCAAGAGCCTTCGTGGAACGGCGGCTGGCGGCTGCGCCGGCCACCGCATCCGTGTTACAACTTGCTATTCAGATTGAACAAGGGCTCGGCGACAAGGCAGCTGCCAGCCGATACCAGCAGCGGTTGGTCAAGGAGTTTCCTCAGACCACGACCGCCATTCCGGGGGCTAATGCATTGTGATCAGTGAGTCCAATCCAAACCCTTACGAGCAGGGGAAGGGATGCGGGGCATGCTTGCGCGAGGCGCGTGAGGCGGCGGGTCTGAGCGTCGACGAAGTGGCGACTCGCCTGAAAATGCCTGTACAGGGAATCCGTTCGCTGGAGCAGGAAGACTGGCAGCGCCTCGGTGCGCCGGTATTCGTGCGCGGCCAGTTGCGCAGCTATGCGCGCCTGCTGGGCGTGGACCTGGAGCCGTTGCTGCAACAGGCGCAACTGGCGCCGATCGAGCCGGTCAAGCTGGTCAGCCACACCCATACGCCGAAGGCCCGGCGGATCATGGAGAGCGCGGCCCGTCGCGCGGTCTATGTGGTGATCACCGCCGTGTTCGCGGTGCCGGTCTGGTACGCCGTGCGGAATTCGCAGGATCCCAAGCCGAGTACTGCCTCGCTGGACGTCGTGCCGGGCGAGCCGGCCGCCGCGGTGGCCAGTTCGGCCGGCAGCGCCACCGGATCCGGCAACGGCGCCGATGCCGGCCCGGCCGAGGCGGCGGCCAGCAAGCCGGCCGCAGCGCCGACCGCAGCACCGGCGACCGCCCCGTATATCGCTTCGTTGACGCCGATGCCGCGCAGCAGCGCGGCGGCCACCGGCGCCGTCCTTTCGCTGCGTTTCAACGACGAAAGCTGGATCCAGGTGTCCGCGCCCGATGGCAGCACCGTCGAGCAGGCCATCGTGCATTCCGGCGAACAACGCAGCTACGAGCCCGGTACCGTGGGTCGCGTGAAGCTGGGCAACGCGGCGGCGGTAGAGGTTCAGCAAGGCGGCAGCATCGTCGATGTAAAACCGTACCAGCGCGGTAACGTGGCGCGTTTTGCGGTATCCTCCGACGGCTCCGTGGTGCCTGTCTCCGAGTAATTCGGACGGGCGGGTACCACGGTTTTTCGTTTCCCTTTTGAGACTCCGTTTCCGCTCGGCAGCGCCGTTCGGAAACAGGGGTTAAGAGTACGCACAGAGTACGCATGGCGATCGACGATCTGCTGGACGAACACGAGCAAGGCGAACGCGTTCGCTCGTGGTTGCGCAACAACGCCCTGGGCCTGGTGGGCGGTATCGGTGTGGGCCTGGCCCTGATCCTGGGCTGGCAGTGGTGGCAGAAGCAGCAGCACGAGCAGTCGGCGCAGGCCGGCAGCCAGTACGACGCGCTGGTGAAGAGCGTGGAGTCGGGCAAGCTCGACGAGGCGGCCAAGCAGATGGCCGCGCTGTCCGGCAGCAAGGTGCCCGCGGTATACGTGGCCCTGGCCGGCCTGGACCTGGCCAAGGCGCAGGTCACCGCCGGCAAGAACGACGAGGCCATCAAGACCTTGCGCGCCATCCAGGCCGACGGTGCGCTCAAGCAGGTCGTCGACCAGCGCCTGGCCAAGCTGTTGATCGATGGCGGCAAGGCGGGCGAGGCGGCGCAGCTGCTCGGCAGCGCGGACGACGGCATCAGCCTGGAGATCCGCGCCGACGCGGCACGGGCGCAGGGCAAGCGCGATGAAGCTCGCGACCTGTACACCCAGGCCCTGGCCAAGGTGGATGTCGCCGCGCCCCAGCGTCAGCTGCTGGAAATCAAGCTCACCGATGCGGGCGGCAAGGTGCCTGAGCCCGCGGAGCCGATCTGATGAAACATGTGGTCAAGTTGAAGCATCTCGCCATTCTCGTCCTGTTGGCCGTCGCGCTGACCGGCTGCAGCACCGTCAAAGGCTGGTTCACCAGCAAGGACGCCGCCGCCAAGAAGGCGCTCGAACCGGCCGAACTGGTCGATTTCAAGCCGACCGTACAGGTCCGCAAGCTCTGGTCCACCGGCGTGGGCAAGGGCGAGAAGCGCATCGGCGTGCGCCAGCGCCCGGCCGTGGCCGACGGCAAGGTCTTTGTCGCGGCGATCGAGGGCGGCGTGCAGGCGCTGGACCTGCAGACCGGCAAGCGGATCTGGCGCTATGAGCCGGAGAAGATCAAGAAGAAGCCCGAATTGCGCCTGTCCGGTGGCCCCGGCGTCGGCGAAGGGTTGGTGGTGATCGGTACGCTGGACGGGCAGGTCATCGCGCTCGATGCCGCCACCGGCACCGAGAAGTGGCGGGCCAAGGTGCCCAACGAGGTCATCGCCGCGCCGGCGATCGCCCAGAACCTGGTGTTCGTGCGCAGCAACGACGGTCGCGTCAGCACCTTCGATGCGGCCAACGGCGAGCGCCGCTGGTTCCATGACCAGGACGGCCCTGCGTTGACGGTGCGCGGCAACGCGCCGGTCGTCGCCGGTCCGGGCGTGGTGTTCATCGGCAACGACGACGGCACCCTGTCCGCGCTGGCCATGCAGGACGGCCGCCCGGTGTGGTCGCAGACCATCGGCGTGCCGGAAGGCCGCACCGAGCTGCAGCGCATGGCCGACGTCGACGGTGCGCCGGTGCTCGAAGACACCACGCTGTTCGTCACCAGCTTCAAGAACGAGACCCTGGCCCTCGAAGGCCCGAGCGGCCGTCCGCTGTGGTCGCGCGACCACGGTGGCGCGGGTGGCGTGGGCGTGACCTCCGGTGCCGTGGTGGTGGCCGACAATGCCGGCACCGTCTGGGGGCTGGAGAAGAGCAGCGGCGGTGCCCTGTGGTCGCAGGCCTCGCTGGCCCGTCGCTCGCTGACCGGCGTCGCCATTCAGGGTGACTACGCAGTCGTCGGCGACTACAAGGGCTATCTGCACTGGCTGCGCCTGGACAATGGTGAACTCGCCGCTCGGGAGCGTGCCGGACGTGACGCCCTCGTAGCCCAGCCGGTGGTTGCCGACGGCATACTTCTGGTCCAGAACACCGACGGCGATCTGATCGCCTTCAGCCTGGCCAACTAAAAGGAACGATTGCGATGCTGCCCTTGGTCGCCCTGGTCGGACGGCCGAATGTCGGCAAGTCCACCTTATTCAACGCGCTGACCCGTAGCCGGGATGCGCTGGTCCATGACCAGCCCGGCGTCACCCGCGACCGCAACTACGGCGTGTGCCGTCTCGACGAGGAACAGCCGTTCATCGTCGTGGACACCGGCGGCATCGCCGGTGAAGAGGAAGGCCTGGCCGGTGCAACCGCCCGCCAGGCGCGTGCCGCCGCCGGTGAGGCGGATCTGGTGCTGTTCGTGGTCGATGGCCGCGAGGGCGCTTCCGCGCTCGACGACGAGATCCTGGCCTGGCTGCGCAAGTTGTCGCGGCCGACGCTGCTGGTCATCAACAAGATGGACGGCGTCAACGAAGAGGCCGTGCAGGCGGACTTCGCCCGCTACGGCATCGCCGACACGCTGGGTATCTCGGCCGCGCACCGGCAGGGCATCGACGACCTGCTCGAGGAAGTCTTCAAGCGGTTGCCGGAAGAAGGCTCCGGCGAGCTGCTCGACACCGATCCGGCGCGCATGCGCATCGCCTTCGTCGGCCGGCCGAATGTCGGCAAGTCCACGCTGGTGAACCGCCTGCTCGGCGAAGAGCGGATGATCGCTTCCGAAGTGCCGGGCACCACCCGCGATTCGATCGCGGTGGACCTGGAACGCGACGGGCGCCAATACCGCCTCATCGATACCGCCGGGCTGCGGCGCAGGGGCCGGGTCGAGGAGGCGGTGGAGAAGTTCAGCGCCTTCAAGACGCTGCAGGCGATCGAGCAGTGCCAGGTCGCGGTATTGATGCTCGATGCCACCGAAGGCGTGACCGACCAGGATGCCACCGTGCTCGGTGCGATCCTGGAGGCCGGCAAGGCCTTGGTGGTGGCCATCAACAAGTGGGACGGCCTGACCGACTATCAGCGCGAACAGGCCGAAGACTTGCTGTCGCGCAAGCTCGGCTTCGTCAACTGGGCCGAAGCGGTGCGGATCTCGGCCAAGCACGGTTCGGGGCTGCGCGAGCTGTTCCGCGCCGTGCACCGCGCGCATGCGTCGGCGACCCGCGAGTTCAGCACGGCCGAGGTCAACAAGGCGCTGGAAGTGGCCTATGAGACCAACCCGCCGCCGAGCATCCGCGGCCATGTCTCCAAGCTGCGCTATGTGCATCCGGGCGGCAGCAATCCGCCGACCTTCATCGTGCACGGCACGCGCCTGAAGGAATTGCAGGAATCCTACAAGCGCTACCTGGAGAACTTCTTCCGCAAGCGCTTCAAGCTGGCCGGCACGCCGGTGCGCTTCATCTTCCGCGAGGGCGCCAACCCTTACGAAGGCAAGAAGAACGTATTGACCGAGCGGCAGGTCGCGCGCAAGCGCCGTTTGCTGCGCCACGTCAAGGGCAAGTGACCGGCCGGGCCTGCGGGTCCGGCGCTATGCTGGTGCGATGAACGACTTTCCGACCCGCATCTCGCTGGCGCAGGCACAGGAAATCCTGGTGGGCCTCGCCGCCGGCCGGCGCATGCCGATCGAACGCCTGGCGACCGGCCGCACCGATGGCCGCGTGCTGCGCGCCGACGTGGTCGCGCCGACCGCGTTGCCAGCGTTCGACAACAGTGCGATGGATGGTTTCGCGTTGCGCCACGCCGACTCGGGCGAAGGCGCCGGCAGCAGGCGCCTGGTCGGCGAGCAGTTCGCCGGCATGCCGCCGCGGCCGGCGCTCGCGCCGGGCGAATGCGTGCGCATCACCACCGGTGCGCCGTTGCCGGTGGGCGCCGACACGATCCTGATCAAGGAGAACGCGCGCGAGCAGGGCGGCGTGGTGTCCTTCGATGCCTTGCCTGCGGCAGGCAGCTTCGTGCGCCGGGCCGGCGAAGACGTGCGCAGCGGCGATACGGTGCTGCAGGCCGGGACGCTATTGAGCGCAGCGCGGGTCGCACTCGCCGCGGCGGTCGGGGTCGCGCAACTGGATGTCTCGGCGCGACCGACGGTGGCGGTGTTCGCGACCGGCGACGAGCTCGTCGAGCCCGGTCTGCCACTCGGGCCTGGCCAGGTCTACAACTCGAACCGCGATCTGCTGATGGCACGCCTGCGTGAGCTCGGCTTCAGCCCCGTGGCCTGGCCGACGCTGCCCGACGATCCCGCGCGTATCGAAACCATGCTGCGCGATGCGGCCAGTGCGTTCGACCTGGTGCTGACCTGCGGCGGCGTGTCGGCGGGCGAGAAGGATCATCTGCCGGCGTTGCTGCGCGAGCACGGCCGTGTGCATTTCTGGAAAGTCCGGCTGCGGCCGGGAATGCCGGTGCTGTGCGGAGAACTGGAGCGCGCCCTGGTCCTGGGCCTGCCCGGCAACCCGGTATCGGTGTTGGCGACCTTCACCGCGTTCGTGGCGCCGTTGCTGGCGGCGCTGCAGGGTCTGGACGAACCGCCGTTGCGCTTGTATGCCGCGCTGACGGCGCCGTGGAGCAAGCGCCACGAGCGCCTGGAGCTGCTGCGCGGCCGGCTCGAATGCGATGCGCGCGGACAGCTGCAGGTTTCGCCCCACCGCGCTGATGCTTCGCACCGTCTGCGCGGCGCCGCCGACAGCAACGTGCTGATGGTGCTGGCGGAGGGCGCGCGCGAGTACGCCGCCGGCGAGGTGGTCGAGGTGCTGCGCTACTGACGTCGCCGCGATGCAGCGATCCGCTGCGGACGCTGCCGGGCCTGCCGATTGTGCGGATAATGTGCCCATGAACGTCGAACAGATCGATCCCGCCCAGGCCCGGCGCCGTTCGGCCGCCGGTGTGCCGTTGATCGATATCCGCGAGGCGCACGAGCGCGTGGACGGCCAGGCCGAGGGCGCCGTCGCGGTGTCGCGCGCCGAGCTCGAAGCCGAGCCGGAGACCCATCTGCGCGCGCGCGACCGCGAGGTGATGCTGATCTGCCAGAGCGGCAAGCGCTCACTCGCCGCGGCGCAGGCGCTGCGCGCGGCGGGATGGGAGCAGGTGGTGTCGGTGGCCGGCGGCACCTCGCGCTGGCGCGCCGAGGGCCTGCCACTGGTTCGCCCGGAGCTGCCGCCGGAACAGCAGGATTTTCTTGAGCGCTATTCGCGTCACCTGCGGCTGCCGCAGGTCGGCGAGGCAGGGCAGCGACGCCTGCAGAACGCGAGCGTATTGGTCGTCGGCGCCGGTGGGCTGGGTTCGCCGGCCGCTTATTACCTGGCCGCCGCCGGCGTCGGTTTGCTGCGGATCATCGATGACGACGTGGTGGACCGCAGCAACCTGCAGCGGCAGATCCTGCACACCGAGGCGCGCGTGGGGCAACCGAAGGTGGCGTCCGCCGCGGTCGCGTTGCGCGCGCTCAATCCGGGCGTCCGGGTCGAGCCGGTGAACGAGCGACTGACCTCGGAGAACGTCGAGCGCGTGCTGGCAGGCATCGATGTCGTGCTCGACGGCTCGGACAACTTCCCGCTGCGCTATCTGCTCAACGATGCCTGCGTGAAGCTGGGCAAACCCCTGGTCTATGGCGCCGTGCAGCAGTTCGATGGCCAGGTGAGCGTTTTCGATGCCGGCCGCCATCGTGGCCAGGCGCCTTGTTATCGCTGCCTTTTCCCGGAGCCGCCGGCGCCGGAGTTTGCGCCCAACTGCGCCGAGGCCGGTGTGTTGGGCGTGTTGCCGGGGATGGTCGGTTTGCTGCAGGCGACCGAGGTGCTGAAGTTGCTGCTTGGCATCGGCGAGCCGCTCACCGGACGACTGCTGGGCTTCGACGCACTGGCGATGCGCTTTCGCGAGTTGAAGCTGTCGCCGGATCCCGACTGCCCGGTCTGCGCCGCCGGTCGCGCATTCCCGGGCTACGTGGACTACGCGGCTTTCTGCGCTGCCGGTTAGCGCGCCGCTGGGCGTTCTTCACGGCTTGGCCACGCCGGTGAACGGGCGGGCCAAGCGTGCGCCGACTCGGAACTGAGCAACCGCTTCACGTCGGCGGCATCGCCGGGCCGCTAACGTCGCCGGTCATGGACCCGGCAGCGCGCCCGCGTAGACCCTCGATGCCGCAGGCGGTGCATGGACGCCGCTATTGGCCCTGGCTGCTGTGCGCATTCCCGTTGCTGTTCGCCTGCCGCATGTCCGCCGACGAAAGCGCAGCCTCGCGCGCGCAACAGCGCACCGAAGCCGCGGTCGACCAGAACGATCCGACCGCCAGCGCACAGGCGAACGCAGACAGCGAAGCGGTGGCCAGCCGCGCCGGTGCGCCCGGCTTGCCGGCCGCGACCGATCGCGAGCGCGCCGCGCTGGGCATGCTCAGCGCGATCGATCAGTTCCAGATCGACGCGGCACGATTGGCGCTGGACCGCGAGGTCGATCCGCGCGTTGCGGCGTTCGCGCAACTGCAGCAGCGCGAGCACGCCGCGCATCGCGGCGAACTCGACGGTTGGCTGCCGGATACCGGCAATGCGCAAGTGCAGGCGCGCCTGCGCGATGGGCAACAAACGCTGGCGGCACTGCGCGGCGCCGACGCGCAGGCCTTCCAGGCAGCCTATGTCGAGACGATGGTGTCCAGTCACGCGCAGGCGCTGGCGTGGTTGCAACAGGAAATGATCCCGACTGCGCGCACGCCCGGCATCCGCGCGCAGCTGGAACAGGCGCGCGACCAGGCCGGGCGCCATCTGCAAGCCGCCCGCCGCCTGCCGGGTGCGGCGGCGTTGCCCCCTGCCGGAGCCATGTCATGAAACCGTCCGCGTCCGATCGCACCCACGCACCGCTGCCGTCGCCGGTCCCGGATGCGCGCCCAGCGAAGCAAAAGCACAAGGAGGAAAAACGCCAGGACGAGGCGTTGGAGGAGACCTTCCCGGCCAGCGATCCGGTGTCGCCCTTCGTGCCGGCCAAGACCCCGGACTAAGCCGCAGGATCGATCGCCCATGGCCGCACGCACGCTGAAGATCGCGACATTCAACGTCAATGGAATCGGCACGCGCCTGCCGCACTTGTTGAGCTGGCTGGAACGCGAGCGGCCCGACGTGGTGGGCCTGCAGGAGTTGAAGGCCGTCCAGGAGGCGTTCCCGCGCACCGACATCGAGCGCGCAGGCTATGGCGTGATTATGGCGTGATCTGGCACGGCGAGCGCTCCTGGAACGGCGTGGCGTTGCTGGCCCGCGGCGAGCAGCCGCAGGAACTGCGGCGTGGCCTGCCATGGGATCCCGGCGATACGCAGAGCCGCTACCTGGAAGCCCATGCGCATGGGCTGCGCGTGGCCTGCCTGTACCTGCCCAATGGCAACCCGCAGCCAAGCCCGAAGTTCGACTACAAGCTCAAGTGGTTCGCGCGGCTGATCCGCCACGCACGCAAGCTCGTGGCTCTGAAGGAGCCGGTGGGGTTCTACCCCGTTTCCGCGGACGGTTTGATTGAGGCTAAAAACTTCCGCTCGCGCCGGGTGACTCTACGACGCATACGTGGGTTGTGGAACCGCTCCATGTAGTCAAACAGATCGGCC
>Ga0160434_100197_pt1 | contig 28743 bp, 22 predicted proteins | sample HID1973I_E0MG_FD_108273 | JGI IMG/M metagenome (GOLD analysis project Ga0160434, IMG submission 108273) | Enriched mosquito-associated microbial communities from UW Madison campus, WI, USA - HID1973I_E0 MG | ecosystem: Host-associated > Arthropoda: Insects > Digestive system > Unclassified ...
CCGAAGAAGGTCCTGGTGCTGGTGCCCGATACCGGCAACAAGTACCTGTCGAAGATGTACAACGACTACTGGATGCTGGACAACGGCTTCTTGGAGCGGCCGCAGTACGGCGACCTGCGCGACCTGATCCTGCGGCCCTACAGCCAGCGCGACACCGTCGTGGTCGGTCCGCGCGACGCGCTGACCACCGCCTACCAGCGCATGAAGCTTTACGACGTTTCCCAGCTGCCGGTCATCGATGAGGGTGAACTGGTCGGCATCGTCGACGAAAGTGACGTCTTGTTGCACGTTTACGGCGACGAGGCGCGCTTCCGCGACCCAGTCGCCACGGCCATGGTCAGCAAGCTCGACCGCCTGGACGTCAAGTCGCCGATCGAAGCGCTGCTGCCGGTCTTTGACCGCGGGCAGGTGGCCATCGTGATGGACGGCCCCCAGTTCCTCGGCCTGATCACCCGGATCGACCTTTTGAATTACCTCCGGCGGCGCGTGCAGTAATGTGACGGCCATCGCTAAAACGATGGCGGGCAGTTCACGCCCAATTGTTAGAATCCCGTTCCTCTAATGGAAGTCACCATGTCGGACCACAACAACAGCAGCCAGGACGGCGGCCGTTCCTTGTCATTGGCCACGCTTGCCATCCATGGCGGGCAGGCGCCCGACCCGAGCACCGGCGCGGTGATGCCGCCGATCTACGCGACTTCGACCTACGCGCAATCCAGCCCGGGCGAACACCAGGGCTTCGAATATTCGCGTACCCACAACCCGACCCGCTTCGCCTACGAGCGTTGCGTGGCGGCGTTGGAGGGCGGCAGCCGCGGCTATGCGTTCGCCTCGGGCATGGCGGCCACTTCGACGGTGATCGAACTGCTCGACAGCGGCGACCACGTCGTGGCCATGGATGACCTGTATGGCGGCAGCTACCGGCTGTTCGAGCGCGTGCGCCGCCGCAGCGCCGCGCTGGACTTCAGCTTCGTCGACCTGACCGACCTGGCCGCGTTCGAAGCGTCGATCAATGCGAAGACAAAGATGGTCTGGATCGAAACCCCGACCAACCCGATGCTGAAGATCGTCGACATCGCCGCCATCGCGGCGATTGCGCGCAAGCACGGGCTGATCGTGGTGGTCGACAACACCTTTGCCTCGCCGATGCTGCAGCGCCCGCTCGAACTGGGCGCGGACCTCGTCGTGCATTCGGCGACCAAGTACCTCAATGGCCACTCCGACATGGTCGGCGGCATGGCGGTGGTCGGCGACAACGCCGACCTCGCCGAGCGCATGGCCTTCCTGCAGAACTCGGTCGGTGGCGTGCAGGGGCCGTTCGACAGCTTCCTCGCCCTGCGTGGCCTGAAGACGCTGCCGCTGCGCATGCGTGCCCATTGCGACAACGCAATGGCGCTGGCGCAGTGGCTGGATTCGCACCCGGCGGTGGAGAAGGTGATCTACCCGGGCCTCGCATCGCACCCGCAGCACGACCTGGCCAAGCGACAGATGTCCGGCTTCGGCGGCATCGTCTCGATCGTGCTGAAGGGCGGGTTCGAGGCGGCCAAGCAGCTGTGCGAGCGCACCGAGCTGTTCACGCTGGCCGAGTCACTCGGCGGTGTGGAGAGCCTGGTCAACCACCCGGCGGTGATGACGCATGCGTCGATCCCGGTGGTGCGCCGCGCACAGCTGGGCATCAGCGATGCGTTGGTGCGGTTGAGCGTGGGCGTTGAAGACGTGGCTGACCTGCGGGCGGATCTGGCGCGGGCGTTGACCGGTGAGCCGGGGACCCGAGGCCAAGCGTCCACGGAGTCCTGAAGCGCATGTCCACACAGCTCGATGCGCGCAACCGCGTCTCCGCCAGCCCGCTCGCCCTGGTTCGTTCGCTGGTAAAGAATCGCCAGTTGCTGCGCCAGTTGATCCGGCGTGAGGTGATCGGCCGCTACCGGGGTTCCTTCCTCGGCACCGCGTGGTCGTTCTTCAATCCGCTGCTGATGCTGACGGTCTACACTTTCGTCTTCACCACGGTGATGAAAGTGCGCTGGGTCGGCGAAGGTCCGGTGGACAAGGTGAACTTCGCAGTGCTGGCGTTCGTTGGTCTGGCCGTGCATGGCTTCTTTGCCGAGTGCCTGAACAAGGCGCCGACGCTGATCATCGCCAACGTCAACTTCGTCAAGAAGGTCATCTTCCCGCTCGACGCGCTGATCTGGGTGTTGATCGGCTCGGCGCTGTTCCACCTGGCCATCAGCATGCTGGTGCTGCTGATCGCGCAGATCGTACTGGGCGTCGGCGTGCCGTGGACGGCGGTGCTGTTCCCGCTGGTGGTGCTGCCGCTGGTGCTGTTGATGACCGGCCTATCCTGGTTGCTGGCGTCGTCGGGCGTCTATCTGCGTGACATCTCGCAGGTCACCGGCGTGCTTTCCAGCATCATGTTGTTCCTCTCGCCGGTGTTCTACCCGGCGGCATCGCTGCCGGAATGGGTGCGCCCGTGGATGGCGCTCAATCCGTTGACCTACATCATCGAAGATGGCCGCGCCGTGCTGGTGTTCGGCCAGCTGCCGCGCCTGCCGCAGTGGAGCCTGGCGATGGCCGTCGGGCTGGCGATGTTGATGCTGGGTTTCGCCTGGTTCCAGAAAACGCGCAAGGGTTTCGCCGATGTCCTCTGACGAGATCGTTGTCCACGTTGAGTCGGTGTCGAAGCGTTACGAGATGTACGACACCCCTCGCGACCGCATGAAGCAGTTCGTCCTGCCGCGCGTGCGTCGCGCCGCCGGGCTGAGCCAGCGCGAGTACTTCCGCGAGTTCTGGGCGCTGCGCGACGTTGATTTCGACGTTCGCCGCGGCGAGTCGGTCGGCATCCTGGGCCGCAACGGCAGCGGCAAGAGCACGCTGCTGCAGATCGTGACCGGCACCCTGGCACCGACCAGCGGCCGCGTCGAGGTCAAGGGACGCGTGGCGGCGCTGCTCGAACTGGGCTCGGGTTTCAACCCGGAATTCACCGGTCGCGAGAACGTCTACCTCAATGCAGCACTGCTCGGCTTTTCGGCCGATGAAATCGACCGCAAGTTCGACGCCATCGCCGCGTTCGCGGATATCGGCGACCACCTCGACCAGCCGGTCAAGACCTACTCCAGCGGCATGCTGGTGCGCCTGGCCTTCGCGGTGCAGGTGCAGGTCGAGCCGGACATCCTGATCGTGGACGAGGCGCTGGCGGTGGGCGATGCGCTGTTCCAGAAGCGCTGCTTCCAGCGGATCGAAAAGCTGGTGTCCGATGGCATGTCGCTGCTGTTCGTCTCGCACGACCAGGAGAGCGTGCGCACGCTGACCAACCGCTGCCTGCTGCTGAGCAATGGCCGGCAGCTGGATTGGGGCTCGTCGGCCAATGTCGTGCTGCATTACCGCCGGCTCCTGCATGACGAAGAGGCGGCGTACTTCAGCAGCCTGACCGACATGCTCAAGAACGAGGCGGCGGTCGAGGAGGCCGTGCCGGAAGAAACCGCGCAGGCGCCGGCGGCCACGATGACCAACTCGGACCGGCTCAGCTTCGGCGATGGCGGGGTGCGCATCCTCAGCGTTGCGACCCTGGCCGCCGATGGCACCGGCGCCAACGTGTTCTATCCGGGCGAGCGGCTGCGCATCAAAGTGGTCTGCGAGTCGCAGATCACCACCGACAAGCTGTCGGTGGGCGTGCGCATCCGCAACAAGGAAGGCGTCAAGCTCTACTCCTGGGGCACCTTGAACCAGGACATGCAGCGCATGGCGGAGAATCCTGCCGCCGAAACTTTCTGGCGGCGCCAGATCCAGGCCGGCGAGCGCTTCGAGGTCGAACTCGAGTGCGACTGCGTGCTGGGCGTGAATCTGTACGAGGTACAGGCGTCGGTGTCCTACGAAGATACGCCCGACTACCTGGCGCAGCGGATGCTGCACTGGGTGGACGAAGCCGCGTTCTTCCAGGTCCTGATGCGGAAGGAAGAATACTTCTTCGGTGGCGTCATCGATCTGCGCATGCTTGCCACTTGGCGCCGACAAGGCGACTGAAATCTATGGCGGTGAAACGAATGAAAGCAAAGGGTACCGGTCCAGCCCGTTCGAACGAACGCAGTGCAGCGCTTGCCAATGCCATCGTCACGGCATGCGGCCTGGCGCCCGTGCTCGACGTCGGCTCGGGCGCCGGGCGTTTGACCGAGGCCCTGCTGCGGCAGGGTGTCGATGCGCGCGGGCTGGAGCTCGACGCCGCGGTTGTGGACGAAGCCAACGCAAGACTGCCCGGGCGCTTCATCCAGGGCGATGTGCGGGCGATGCCCTTCGCCGACGGTGAGTTCGAAGTCGTCGTTTCCGACGGCTGCCTCGAATGCCTGGACGAGGACGGCGTGCGTGCGGCGCTGGCGGAAATCCGCCGTGTCAGCAGTCGCGATGCGATCCTGCGCTTCGCCTCTGCCTGCACCAATGATGATGGAACCCCGCGGACCCGCGCCTGGTGGGAGCGGCTGTGCTTCGCAGCCGGTTTCCGCAAGCATCCGCGCTACTACCGCATCAACCCCTACGAATCGCTCAATCACGAGAATGGCGACATCCTCGTCGCGCTCGAGCGCATCCCCGATGCCGCCCTGGCCGCCTATCCGCTGACCGCGCTGGAAGAAGAGCGCGGCCTGCACATGGACATGCTGCGTGATACCGGCGAGCGCTCCGACGCGCACGTCATCCGCTACCAGTGGGCCTGCGATTTCATCCGGCCCAACGACCGCGTGCTGGATGCGGCCTGTGGCCTGGGCTATGGCGGCCACGTGGTGCGCGCGCTGACCCGCGCCGCCAGCGTCACTGGTATCGACGGCAGCGAGTACGCCGTCGATTACGCCAATCTTTGCTATGCCGGCGACCAATCGCGCGGCAACTACGTCTGCGGATACCTGCCGCAGGCGTTGCATGCCTACCCGGACGCCAGTTTCGACACCGTGATTTCGTTCGAGACGTTGGAGCATGTCGAAGACCCGCAAGGCCTGCTCAAGGAGTTCGAGCGCGTGTTGACCCCGGGTGGCCGGGTGATCGTCAGCGTCCCCAACGACTGGAGCGACGAGAGCGGCGAGGATCCGAATCCCTATCACCTGCACGTCTACGACCTGGACCGCCTGCGCGCGGAAGTCGCCAGCGACTTCGACGTCGAAGCCGTGTACGTGCAGTCGGCCAGCCAGGCCAAGGTGGTCGGCCAGCGCTTCGTCTGGCAGCGCAAGCAGCGCGAGCTGTATCCGGTGGATCCGCAGACGCGCGAGCCCTGGAGCGCCGAGTGGTGGCTCATGGTCGGCATGAAGTCGCCGTTCGCCGCGGCGCCGTACAAGGAGCGCGTATTCGACAACGTCGCCGCCTCCGGCCATCCGTCGGTGCAGTATGCCGAGGAGTACGCCAACCCGTGGCTGGGCCTGTCGATGATCACCATTGGCCAGCGCGCTTCCTCGCCGGTGCTGCGCGGGCAATATGCCGCCAGCGTGCTGGAGCAGGCCGCCGTCGGCTCGGCCGACGAAGGCGCCGCGCTGTGCGTGCAGGCCTACGCGTTGCTGGAATCCTCGCTGCCGCCGTCGACCGTTGTCGATGCGTTGCTGGCGCGAATCGACGCTTATCTGCAGGCCCCCGGTGAAGGTCGGATGGTGCTGCGCTGGCGCGTGTCACTGGCCTACGTCAAGGCGGCGGTGCTGCGCGCGCAGGGCAAGCTCGATGCGGCCATCGACGCGTTCGTCGCCTGCGCCCGCATCGACGCCGGCGCCTTCGGCGTGCACCTGCTGACCAAGACCACCGCGGCGTGGTTCGAGGCCGGCCGGCTGGCGCTGGCGCTGCGACGCGGCCCGCAGGCGCGTGAGCTGTGGATGCAGGGCCTGCAGGTCGGCCAGCGGCTGCTCTCGGTGAGCCTGGAAGACGTGCTGCTGCTGCCGGAGCATCCCAACCTCTTCAATCATGGCGACGGCATCCGCGAATACGCGCTGGCCTGGGACAACCTGGCGCGCTGCGCCAATGGCATCCATCTGTTGGCGGCGGGCGGCGACATCGACGTCCGCGCGCTGGATGCGAGCTTCGCCAACGAGTACGACATCGTTACCCGGGACCAGGCCGAAGGGCGTGCGCAGCTGCGCTATCGCGACGTCGAGCTGGGCGCGCTGCGCTCGGAGTTGCACGGCCGCACCTTGCGGCTGGAAACTGCGGCCGCCGATCTGGTCAACCGCACCAATGAATTGATCGGCGCGCGAAAGGTCCTCGTCGAACGTACGCGCCAGCTGGAAGACGTCACTACGCAGCTGTCCGAGCGCACCGGACTTCTCGAGTCGTCCAACAACCTGTTGACGCAAACGCAGACGGACATTGTGCAGGTGCGCGGACTGCTGGAAGCGCGCACCGCGACGCTGGAGGCCAGTACGCAGGCGTTGCAGGACAGGACCCAGCGTCTGGAGAAGGCCGAGGCCCATGCACGGGCGTTGCAGGCCGAGCTCGACGAATTGCGGCCTTTGCTCGTCGAACGCACCGATGCATTGGAACTGGCCAGCCGGGAACTGATCGACCGAACCCAGCGGCTGGAGGCTGCCTACGCCGAATTGGCCGCACAGGAGCCAAAGCCGGTGGAAGTCGTCGAGCCAGGCGACGCGCGCATGTGAGGGCTCCGCCAGTGCCGTTCCCGGACGGCCAGCGCGGGGGCAGGGGTTGCACCATTTTTCGTCGTCCGCAGTCGCGGATGCGTTTTGAATTCGTATAGAGGGAATGCCATGAAGAAGGAAGACACGATCGTAGTGACCGGTGCGCGAGGCCTGTTCGGCTCGGCGATGGTCGAACATCTGCGTGCGCTCGGCTACCAGAACGTCGTACCGGTGGGCCGCGAGGAATGCGACCTGGTCGACCTTCCGGCCACCCGCCGCTATTTCGAGAAGATCGCGCCGCAGTATGTCTTCCATGGCGCGGGCCGTGTCTACGGCATCATGGGCAACATGAAGAACAAGGCGCTGTCGTTCTACGACAACGTCCTGATCAACACCAGTGTGGTCGACGCCGCGCAGAAGGCAGGCGTGAAGAAGATCGCGGTGATGGGCACCGGTGCCGTGTACCCGTATCCGCCGCCGGCGCAGCCGTTCACCGAAGACATGATCTTCATGGGTGAACCGCACAAGTCCGAGGATTCCTACTCGCATGCCAAGCGCGCGATGCTCGGCATGCTCCGCGCCTATGGCGAAAGCTACGGACTGGACTGGACCTACATCGTGTCCTGCAACCTGTTCGGGCCGCGCGACCGCTTCGATGCCGAGCAGGGCCACGTGATCCCCTCGCTGATCAAGCGCTTCCACGAAGCCAAGCGCAACGGCGGCCGCGTCGCCGTGTGGGGCGACGGCACTGCGCAACGCGACTTCCTGTTCGTGGAAGATGCGGCCAAGGCTGCGCTGCTGGCGATGGAGAATGTCGAAGGCCCGGTCAACATCGGCAGCGGCAACGTCTACACCATCCGCGAGATGGTCGAGGCGCTGACCGAAGTGTCGGGCATGCAGGGCCGGGTGGACTGGGACCTGAGCAAGCCGAACGGCCGCGAATACCTGGGCTATGACCTCAGCAAGATCGACGCGACCGGCTTCCGCAGCGATAACACGCTGAAGGAAGGCCTGCAGAAGACGTGGGACTGGTACATCGCCCACGAAGGAGCGCTCTGATGTCCTCGCCGGCGACGCCTCGGGTCCTGGTGATCTCCCAGTGGCCGAAGATCAAGAATGCCGAATACGAACTCATCGAGAAGATGAGGAAGACCGGCTACCCCATCACCGTGGTGGATTTTCTCGGCTTCGACGTCGCCACCGGCAAGTGCATCAATGATGCGCACCTGCCCGACAAATACGACTTCGCCATCTCGTTCCACTACGACACGCCGAAGTTCCTCAACCTGCGCACTTACCTGTGGGTAGCCAATCCGCTGGAATTCATGCATTTCCAGTCGACCTACCGGATCAACCTGATCCAGCACCTGCGTGCCTATGACGGCCATCTGTTCAACGGCTCGAAGTTGCTGAAGGAACACATCCGCCAGGTGCTGGGCAGCGAATGGCAGGACAAGGGCCTGTCGTTGATCGGCTCGGCCTCGCGCAGCGCGCTGGTGCCGCCGCATCCGCTGGGTAGCGCGGCCGCCGCCACGGAAGCCTCCAAGGTCTTCTACTGCGGCGTGAACTGGGAGCGCGGCAGCGGCAAGTCCGGTCGCGCCCAGGGCTTGCTCGACGTCCTGCAGGAGCGTGGCATCGCCGACTTCTACGGCCCGCGCAAGCTGGAAGGCATCGACCCGTGGGCCGGCTTCACGTCCTACCGTGGCGAGATTCCGTTCGACGGCGTGAGCATGTTCGAGACCATGCGCCAGTACGGCGCGGTGCTGGCGATTTCCTCGCCGGCGCACCTGAAGTCGCGCACCGCGTCGGGCCGCGTGTTCGAAGGCCTGGTGTCCGGCACGCCGGTCATCTCCGACCGCAACCCGCACGTCATCGAGCAGTTCGGCGACCTGGTCTATTACTTCTCCGGCGAGACCGAGCAAGAGCGCGCCAATGCCATCCAGGCGGCGCTGAACCAGATCCTGGCCGATCCCGAAGAGGCCAATCGCCGGGTTCGCGAGGCGCAGAAGCTGATTGCCGAGGAGTACTCGTTCGAGACCAAGCTCGACGCCACCCTGGCGGCGATCAACGACGAGCACCACGCAGCGCTCGCGGCAGCCGGTCCTGGCGCCATCGTGGACGTGGTCCTGGTCGACCACGATCCGTGGGGCAAGGCGGACGACGCCAGCGGCGAGCAGGTGTTCCCGAACCTGACCCATATCCTGCGTGCGGCGGCCGAACTGCAGAACCAGTCGCACCATCGCGTCCGCATCACCGTTCGCAGCCCGCGCTGGATTGAGGGTGCACCGGCCGACAAGCCGGCCAATGTCGAGTTCCGCTTCTCGCCGCCGCAACTCGACGACAAGGAATGGAACAAGCAGCGCCTGGGCGCCAAGCTGTTCGACGCCGCCAGCCTGGTCGATGGCGACTATGCGGTGTTCTTCAACCAGCTCGACTTCCCGCAGTACGACTACTTCGAGAAGGCGCTCAACTGGTCGCTGGACAGCACTCGCGAGAACCGGCCGACCGTGTTCGTGTCCGGCTTCTTCGTCAACGCGTTCACGGCCGAAGCGCCGCCGAGCGCGGCCGGCATCCTGCGCAATAGCAGTTCCATCGGGCTGTACCGCTGGACCCAGGACAGCATCGCCGAGCATCAGCTCGGTACGCTGTTCTTCAGCCGCGAAGCGCTGACCGCGCTGGACCTGTCGACGCTGGTGCGGTTTGACGTGCTGTTGGCGCTGGCCTTGGTGTTGCGGGCCAGTGACGCGGATGTCGAGTTGCATCGCTCGCGCCACCTCACGCTGCGCGAGAGCGAAGGCTACTTCCACCGTTACCACGCCGTGCATGCACAGGTCGAGGCGAAGGGGTTCTGGGCGTTGCAGTACGACATGCCGACCAACTTCTCGCACGAGATCAATGCGCTTTACGACGCGTTCCATGAGTCGGTCGCTGCAGTGGCCGTGGCTGACAAGCTCAGCGGTCATGGCCAGCCGGCGATGCCGGTCATTCCGGGCCTCGACCGCTTCAACCACTTCGCGCAGCGCGCCCGTCCGTTCTACGTGTTCGCGCGGAAGGTGTGGCACAAGAGCGGGTTGTCCAAATTGAACGCGGCGCTGCGGGGACGCTGAGATGACGCAACAGCCTGAAGGACAAGGCGCCGAACAACCGGCCGGGCAGGGGAAGCGCCCGGTGGGTACCGTGGCAAAGCAACAGTGGCTGCGGTGGTGGCCACTGGCGGTGGCGGTGCTGTATAGCACTGTCGCCGGTTGCTATCTGATGCACGTGGGGTCGTGGGATCTGTCGGTGCCGTGGAACTACCCGTTCCCGACCTACGATGAGGTGTGGCAGCTCCACCTGACCAAGTCGGTTCTCGACAACGGTTGGATACTCCGGAATCCATATCTCGGTGCTCCCGGCATCGCGGACTGGTACGTCAACGCCGCCCCTCAGACGAGTGGGCTGCACTCGGTGCTGCTGTGGTTGCTGGGGTTGTTCATCACGGACGCAGTGCGCGTGCAACAGGTGTACTTCCTGTTGAACTTCCCGCTCATCGCCGCGGCAACCTACGTCGCTGCCAGGGTGCTGCGCATCGGGCGCGTGCCGGCGATGGTGGTCGGCGTGCTGTTTGCGTTCCTCGCATACCGGTTCAACCTCCAGCTGTACGCTTATCTCGCGAACTACTTTTGCATTCCGCTCGCATTGATTCCTGTCTACTGGATCATGCTCGGGCGTTATGCGAACGAAGCCGACGCGCGCACTGACGGGGCGTGGCTGCGGCTCCTGACCGGCCGCAAGTTCCTGGTCGGAGTGGCGTGCACTGTGCTGGTGGTCCTGTCGGATGGCTACTACGCGTTCTTCACGCTGCTGTTATTGGGATTTGCCGTGGGCGCTCGCCTGCTCAGCGGCGACTGGCGCAAGCCCACCCGGCTGCTGGCCCCTGTCGCCCTGATCGTCGTGTTGATCGGCCTGGCCAGCGCAATGATGCTGCCGTTGAAGCAGTACGAGCGTACGCATCGGGACGAGTTCTATCCCGGTGGCGTCGCCGATTCCACCATGGCGAAACACCCCTATGAAGCCGAGGTTTATTCAACTTCGCTGAAGCTCCTGGTCACGCCATACCCTGTCGCGCACCGCGTGCCGCTGCTGGCCGATATTGGTAGCAAGATGCTGGCCAGCACCAACGACGTTCACAAATTCCCTCGGGAGGTCGCGGTGCCTTTGGGCCTGCTGGGCTCTGTGTTGCTGTTCATTGCCTTCGCCCTGATTGCCGTCAAGGCGACAGGGAGTGGGGTGGTGCTAGGGCGTGGAGATGGGGATGGCTACCTCCAGAGATTCATCCTGGCTTCGATGGCGCTCGCATTTTTCGTCTTCCTGTGCTCCATCGAGGGCGGGCTAGGCGCCCTGATTGCATTCGTCTATCCGTCCATCCGGGCGTACTCGCGTTTCGCCGTATTCCTTCTCCTGATTCTCTACTTCGGCGCAGGCGCGGCGGCGACTGCCTTCATCCGTGGTGCCGTCACCGGCAACGGACGTAAGATCCGAATCCTGCTGGTGTTGGTGGTCGGGGTGCTCGCTCACCTGGATCAAGTCCCCCTCAATACTTGGCATGGCAGGGAAGACGGTCGGGTTCGCTACGTGGCTGAGCGAGATTTCGTGCAGAAGGTCGAGGCGAGCCTTCCCAAGGGATCGATGGTTTACAACTATCCCTACTCGCAATACCTCACCGACAGTCCATACTACGGATGGGGCGCATACGGGCAGATTCGCCTGTACATGCACTCGCACGACATCCGATGGAGCAACGGCTCCGGCAAGAATACCGCTGTCGAGCGCTGGCATGCGCTTCAGGCTAGCCAGCCAACCGAACAACTGCTCATCGAGATGGCCGCAGTGGGCTTCAGGGGCGTCGTGGTGGACCGCATGGTGGTCAAGGACCAGGAATATGCGACGTTCAAGAACGCGGCAGCGCAAGTGGGCGCGCAATTGTTGATCGAGGATCCCGCCAGTCGCCTGGCCTTCTTCACACTGCCGGACCCGGGCTACACGATCGTGTACGACTCCAGCTTCGGCGAAGTCGATTCGCTGATCGTGCGCGATCGAGCCGCGTTCTCCGCCGACCGTGTGTTGGCGGGAGAGGTTCGCCGCCAAGGTGCTCTTGACGTCCTTGCAAAGCACCCCGGGGAAGGCGAAGTCAGGCTGTCGAGGCAGGAATCTCCTGCCGCGTTCAGTCCTCCGCCCAAGCCGCCGCTGGGCCTGGATACGCGGGCCATCGACATGGCGAAGCTCCCGGGTTCGCTGAAATGCGCGCTGGACGAGCATGGGAACATTGCGCTGATGCTGCACAACGACAGCGACGCTCCCTGGATGCTCAATTCGGGGGATAAGCCGCTGACGATCGGCGTGAACGTGCTGGCGGGCGATGATTCGGTGTTGATCTGGGACGAGGGGTTGCGAATTCGAGATCGGGCGCGCCTTCCTTCGGGCGAGGATCTTGGCCTCGGCTTCTCCATGGATACGATCAAGGCCCGTGCGCTCCCCGTGGCCAACGGCAAGCCGGTATTCGCCCGCTTCGCCCTGCTCCAGGACGGTAACGCCTGGTCCAACACCATCAACTGCAAAATCCAGGTGACGCCATGACGGCACAACAGGACAGCTACGTTCGCGCCGAATCCATTGCGCCTTCGATCGCGATCGTCATTCCCTGCTACAACGAAGAAGCCGTGCTCACGGAAACGGCCGCGCGCATGTCCGGCATCCTGCGCGACCTGCAGGCCCGCAGCCTGGTGTCGGCGCAGAGCACGGTCAACTTCGTCGACGATGGCTCGCGTGATGCGACCTGGCGGATGATCGAGCAGCTCGCCGCTGCCGATCCGCTGGTTCGCGGTATCAAGCTGTCGCGCAACCGCGGCCACCAGAACGCGCTGATGGCCGGGCTGATGACCGTGGAAGGCGATGCCACGATCAGCGTGGATGCGGACCTGCAGGATGATCTCGGTGCGATCGAGGCAATGATCCTGAAGTTCCGCGATGGCTGCGAGGTGGTGTACGGCGTGCGCAATCGCCGCGATACCGATACCTTCTTCAAGCGCTTCACCGCCGAGGGCTACTACAAGGTGCTGGCCGCGGTCGGCGTGGACGTGGTGTTCAACCACGCCGATTACCGCCTGCTGGGCCGCGCCGCGATTGAAGCCCTGCGCGAGTACGGCGAGGTCAACCTGTTCCTGCGCGGCATCATTCCGCAGTTGGGCTTCAAGAGCGACATCGTCCTGTACGACCGCCAGGAGCGCTTTGCCGGCGAATCCAAGTATCCGCTGGGCAAGATGTTGAGCCTGGCCTGGAATGGCCTGACCTCGTTCTCGTCCAAGCCGCTGCGCTGGATCACCATTGCCGGTACGGTGATCTCGTTCATCAGCTTCGGCATTGGCACCTGGGCGCTGGTCATCGGCCTGTTCTCCAACCGCGTGTTGCCGGGTTGGGCGTCTACGGTGATCCCGATGTATTTCATGGGCGGCATCCAGCTGCTGTCGCTGGGCATCATTGGCGAGTACGTGTCCAAGATCTATCTGGAAACCAAGCGCCGGCCGCGCTTCATCATCGAGAAGCGGGTGTGAGCGTGAGTTCCTTGCGGGCGCTGCTGTCGTCGGGCGTCGTCGCCGAAGCGATCCGCTATGGATTGATCGGCGCGGTCAACTCGGTGCTCACGCTGGCGATCATTTTTGCGCTGATCTACTGGCTGGATGCGCAGCCATTGGTCGCCAATGCCATTGGTTACGCCATCGGCTTCTGCTGCAGCTACACGCTCAACCGGCTGTGGACCTTCCGCAGCCAGGCGCCGCTAGGTCGTTCGGTGGGTCGGTATGTCATTGCGGCGTTGATCGCTTACGGGCTGAACGCGCTGGTGATCCATTTCGGCATCGAGTGGGGCGGCGTATCCGTGTATTGGATCCAGCCCGTCGGCGCGGTGGTCTACACGGTCAGCCTGTTCGTGCTTTCGCGCGTGTGGGTGTTCCGGCACAACCACGCCCCGCGAGCGGCCTCGTGAGCGCAGTGGCGCCCGCCAACTCCGCTGCGGCGAAGCGTTTGCTGTTGGTTTCCTTCTATCCGCCAGAGCGCGGTACGGGCGGCGGCCTGCGCTTGCTCGACATGTACCGGCTGCTCTCCGAGCAGGTGCCGGGGCTGTCGCTCACACTGTTGACCTGCGATCACGGCGAGCGCCTGGAGCCTGAGGTCGCCTCGATCTTCGACCGCGTGGTGCAGGTGCGGCCGGACGCGTTCAACGAAGCGGGCATCCTCGCCAGCGGCGTATTGAACGAGCGCTTCGACGCAGTGGATCTTCAATTCCTGCAGGCGGGTGATCTGGCCGGGTTCTTCCAGCGCAGCGCTATCCCGCGCGTGGTGGTCTCGCCCGTGGAGTCCCACGTCCGCGCCGCGGCACTGGCCCTTCGCCACCAGGAAATCCCGTTCCTCCCGCGCAAGCGCTGGCTGTGGTGGGACGTGCGCATCGCACTGCGTGAACTGCGCGGCGTGTGGCGTGCCGATCGGGTGATGTGCGTATCAGAAGGTGACGCGCGCGTGTTGCGCAAGTTTCGCTTCTGGGGCGGCGTGGAGGCGGTGGAGACGGGCATCTCGGCAGCTGAGTTCCCGCATTCGCTGCGGGCACTCCCGCAGCGCCCGCTCGACGGTGCGCCGACCGTGGTGTTTCTGGCCTATTTCGGCTCGCAGACCAATCTCGACGCGCTCGCCTGGTATCTGCGCGACGTGCATCCTCATGTGAAGGCGGCCCATCCCGGTTATCGGCTGCGCATCGCCGGCCGCGGCTTGCACGGATTGCCCGAGGGCACGGACGAAAACGTGGACCTGGTGGGCGAGGTCGACTCGCTGGAAGCCGAGCTGGGCCACGCCTGGGTGGGCATCGCTCCGGCGCTGGGTGGCGCCGGTTTGCGTGGTAAGATCAACCAGTATGCGATTGCGGGGGTGCCTTGTGTGGCGTCCACGCTGGCGGGCAAGGGTTTTGCATATACGCCCGGACGCAGCATCCGCCTGGCGGACGACGCATCCCAGTTTGCCCGCGCCTGCATCGACCTTCTCGCCAATCCCGAGCAGAACCGGGAAATGGGTCGGCTGGCAAGGGAGGTTTGTCTGAGGGAGTATTCCTGGGACAGCCGCCTGCCCGCTTTGCGCAGAATTTTTTCCCTTTAGATTTTCATCATCCAATCGACTGAGGTTTAGGAAGTAATGAGTAAGGTCGCCTTGATTACAGGTGTGACGGGCCAGGACGGTTCGTATCTCGCCGAGTTTCTGCTGAGCAAGGGCTATATCGTCCACGGCATCAAGCGCCGGAGCTCGCTGTTCAATACCGACCGTATTGATCACCTCTACCAGGATCCGCACGTCAAGGATCGCCGGTTCATCCTGCATCACGGCGACATGACCGATTCGAGCAGCATGATCCGCATCATCCAGCAGACCCAGCCGGACGAGATCTACAACCTCGCTGCGCAGAGCCACGTGGCCGTGTCGTTCCAGGAGCCGGAATACACCGCCAACTCCGACGCACTGGGCCCGCTGCGCGTGCTCGAAGCGATCCGCATCCTCGGCCTGGAAAAGAAGACCCGCTTCTACCAGGCGTCGACCTCGGAGCTGTACGGCCTGGTGCAGGAAATCCCGCAGAAGGAAACGACGCCCTTCTACCCGCGTTCGCCTTACGCGGTCGCCAAGCTGTATGCCTACTGGATCACCGTGAACTATCGCGAGTCCTACGGCATGTATGCCTGCAACGGCATCCTGTTCAACCACGAGTCGCCGGTGCGCGGCGAAACCTTCGTGACCCGCAAGATCACCCGTGCGCTGGCCCGCATCAAGCTGGGCCTGCAGAGCTGCCTGTACCTGGGCAACATGGATGCGCTGCGTGACTGGGGCCATGCCAAGGACTACGTCGAAATGCAGTGGCTGATGCTGCAGCAGGACGAGCCGGAAGACTTCGTGATCGCCACCGGCGTGCAGTTCAGCGTGCGCGACTTCGTCAACGCCGCCGCCGCCGAGCTCGGCATGAACATCCGCTGGGAAGGTACGGGCGTGGACGAGAAGGGCTACGACGACAAGGGCAACTGCGTGGTCGCGGTCGATCCGTTGTACTTCCGCCCCGCCGAAGTCGAGACCCTGCTGGGCGATGCGAGCAAGGCCAAGCAGAAGCTGGGCTGGGAGCCAAAGATCACGTTCAAGGAACTCGTGGCCGAAATGGTCCGCGAGGACCTGAAGTCGGCCGAGCGCGACGAGCTGGTCAAGCGCCACGGCTACAACGCCTTCGACTTCCACGAGTAATCGGTCGGCAAGTCGCAAGGTGATGTGGAAGGGGTCCGTCGCAAGCGGGCCCTTTCCATTTGGTCCAGGGAGAGGCGTATGAAGGTTCTGGTTTGTGGAGGGGCTGGCTACATCGGTTCGCACATGGTGCGTGCGCTGCTCGCCAGCGGCCGGGAGGTTGTCGTGTTCGACAATCTTTCCACGGGACACCGCGAGGCATTGCCCGATGTGGAGCTGGTCGTGGGCGATCTGTGCGACGCAGACGCGTTGGCGCGCACATTTGCCACCCACCGGATCGATGCCGTGCTGCATTTCGCCGCCCGATCGCTGGTCGGCGAGTCGGTCGCGCGGCCGCTGGATTACTACGCGCAGAACGTCGGCGGCACGTTGAACCTGCTGCAGGCGATGCTGCGTGCCGAGGTCGGCCACATCGTGTTTTCCTCGACGGCCGCGGTCTACGGGGTTCCGGATAGCGAGCTGATCGACGAATCGTCAGCCACCCGGCCGATCAATCCCTACGGCGCGAGCAAGCTGATGGTCGAGCGCGTGCTCGCCGACGCTGCCACCGCCCATGGTTTGAGGTCGGTGGTGTTCCGCTACTTCAACGCCGCTGGTGCGGATCCGTCGGGCCAGATCGGCGAGTCGCACGAGCCGGAGACCCATCTGATCCCGAACGTGCTGCGCTCGGTGCTTGGCACGGGTCCGGCGCTGCAGGTGTTCGGTGACGATTACCCCACGCCCGACGGCACCTGCGTGCGCGACTACGTGCATGTCAGCGATCTTGCCGCGGCGCACCTGCGCGCGCTCGGTTATCTGCAGGACAACGACGGCGCGTCGATCTTCAACCTGGGCAGCAACGACGGCTTCTCGGTTCGCCAGGTCATCGAAGCGGCAGAACGCGTCACCGGACGCGAGATCCCCTACGCGGTGCAGCCACGGCGAGCCGGTGATCCGCCGCGGCTCGTGGCCTCCAGCGCACTGGCCAGGCAGAAGCTGGGCTGGGAACCGCAATACGGCGAGCTGGACACGATTCTCGGCACTGCCTGGCAGTGGCATAGCGCGCAGCGCTATTGATCGGCATCGGTGAAGGCCAGGCACTGGCCTTCACCGACGGATGCCCGGGCGTCAGAGCGCCTTTTCCAACTCCGGCAACAGCGTGAACAGATCGCCCACCAGGCCGATATCGGCGATCTCGAAGATCGGCGCTTCGCCGTCCTTGTTGATCGCCACGATCGTGCCGGCATCCTTGATGCCGGTCAGGTGCTGGATCGCGCCGCTGATGCCCACGGCCACGTACAGCTCCGGGGCGATGATCTTGCCGGTCTGGCCGACCTGCAGTTCGTTCGGCACATAGCCGGCGTCCACCGCCGCGCGCGAAGCACCGACCGCCGCACCGAGCTTGTCGGCCAACTTGTAGATCACCTGGAAGTTTTCCGCCGAGCCCACGCCGCGGCCGCCGGAGACCACGCGCTTGGCGCTCTGCAGGTCGGGGCGATCGGACTTGCCGGCGGCCAGGCCGACGAAGCGGGTGTGGCTCGGCAGTGCAGCATCCGCCTGCACGGCTTCGATGGCGGCGTTGCCGCCCTTGGCCGCTTCCGGCCACGAAGCACTGCGCACCGTGGCCACGACAACCTGGTCAGCCGGCGCTTCGACGGTGATGATCGCGTTGCCGGCGTAGATCGGACGCTGGAAGCTGTGGCTGCCTTCGACGGTCATCAGGTCGGAGACCTGGTTGACGCCGAGCAGGGCGGCCACGACCGGCATCAGGTCCTTGCCGAAGGTGGTCGAAGGGCCGAACACATGGGTGTAGCCCTTGCTCAGCTGCGCGATCTGCGGGCCCAGCACCTGCGCGATGGCATGGTCGTTGGCCGCATTGGCCACGGTCAGCACGCGCGCCACGCCGGCGATCTGCGCGGCCTGGGCGGCGACAGCGGCCGGGTCTGCCGCGAGCACCACGATATCGATGGATTCGGCCTGCAGTGCCTGCGCGGCGCTGACGGTCTTGGCGGTGGCGGCGTTGAGCTGCCCGCCCAGGTGTTCGGCGATGACAAGTACCTTGGCCATTACAGCAACCCCTTCTGCTTGAGTGCGGCCACCAGCTCGGCGGCATCCTTCACCATCACGCCGCGGCTGCGCTTGGCCGGTGGGGCGTAACGGGTGGTCTTGAGGCTGTCGTTGGCGTCCACGCCGAGGTCGGCGAAGGGCACGGTCTCCATGGGCTTGCTCTTGGCCTTCATGATGTCCGGCAGCTTGATGAAGCGCGGCTCGTTGAGGCGCAGGTCGGTGGTGACCACTGCCGGCAGATCCACTTCCAGCGTCTCCAGGCCGGCGTCGACCTCGCGGGTCACCGTGGCCTTGCCGTCGGCGACGACGAGCTTCGAAGCGAAGGTCGCCTGCGGGCGGCCCCACAGCGTGGCCAGCATCTGGCCGGTCTGGTTGGCGTCGTCATCGATCGCCTGCTTGCCCAGGATCACCAGCCGCGGCTGCTCCTTCTCGACCAGCTTGAGCAGGGCGCGGGCGGCGGTGAGCGGCTGGATCGCCGAGGCGGTGACCACGTGGATGGCGCGGTTGGCGCCCATCGCCAGGCCGTTGCGCAGGTGCGCGGCGGCATCGGCGGGGGCCAGGGTGACGACGACCACCTCGGTGGCGATGCCGGCATCGCGCAGGCGCAGGGCCTCTTCCAGGGCGATTTCATCGAACGGGTTGGGCGAGAGTTTGACGCCATCGGTCACTACGCCGGAGCCGTCCGGCTTGACCTGGATGCGGACGTTGTAGTCCACCACGCGCTTGTAGGCGACGAGGATTTTCATCTTGTACGAGATCCTTCAGCAATGCGGGAAGGCCCGGCCGCGGCGGCTGGCGCGGGGCAGTAGGTCGATTTTAGCCGGCAAAGCGCCTCCGTGCGATGGCGTATGGTTTTGTTGCGGTGCGTCAGGGGCCGGCGCTCAGGATTCGGTCCCGCGCAAACCGGATATCCTTTCCCATCTTTGCGGCAGTGGGGTCGAAACGGGTGGCAACGTGGCTAGTGACCGGCGGCGCCGGCTTCATCGGCGGTAATTTCGTCCGCGAGGCAGTCGCCCGCGGTGTGAAAGTCGTCAATCTGGACCTGCTGACCTATGCCGGCAACTTGAATACGCTGGCGTCGTTGGAGGCTGACCCCAACCACGTCTTCGTCCACGGCGACATCGGCGATCGGGGCCTGGTCTCGCGCTTGCTCGCCGAGCACCAGCCCGACGCGGTGCTGAACTTCGCCGCCGAAAGCCACGTCGATCGTTCCATCGACGGGCCGGCCGCCTTCATCCAGACCAACGTGGTCGGCACGCTCGGCCTGCTGGAGTCCACGCGCGACTACTGGAAGGGGCTGCCGGACGGCCGCCGCGAAGCGTTCCGATTCCTGCACGTGTCCACCGACGAGGTCTACGGCACGCTCGGCGAGACCGGCAAGTTCAGCGAAACCACGGCCTACGCGCCGAACTCGCCGTACTCGGCATCGAAAGCGGCGTCCGACCATCTGGTTCGCGCCTTCCACCACACCTACGGGTTGCCGGTGCTCACCACCAACTGCTCGAACAACTACGGGCCGTACCACTTCCCGGAAAAACTCATTCCGCTGGTGATCGCCAAGGCGCTGGCCGGCGAGCCGCTCCCGGTCTACGGCGACGGCAAGCAGGTGCGCGACTGGCTGTTCGTCAGCGATCACTGCGAGGCGATCCGCACGGTGCTGGCCAAGGGCCGCGTCGGTGAGACCTACAACGTCGGCGGCAATGCCGAGAAGCAGAACATCGAAGTAGTGCATGCGATCTGCGCGTTGCTCGATGCGCGCCGCCCGCGCCCCGATGGCCAGTCGCGCGCGACCCAGATCACCTACGTCGCCGACCGCCCGGGCCATGATCGCCGTTACGCGATCGATGCCTCGAAGCTGAAGGACGAACTGGGCTGGGAGCCCCGGCACAGCTTCGAGCAAGGCATTGCCTTCACCGTCGATTGGTACCTGGACCATCAGGACTGGGTGCAAGGCGTGCTCGACGGCAGCTACCGCCTCGAACGCATCGGCACCGCCGCCTGATCACGGAGCGACAGACATGAGCGCCAATCACACGAGTCGCCGCAAGGGCATCATTCTCGCCGGCGGTTCCGGCACCCGGCTGTATCCGATCACCCAGGGCGTCAGCAAGCAGCTGCTGCCGGTGTACGACAAGCCGATGATCTACTACCCGCTCAGCGTGCTGATGCTGGCCGGCATCCGCGACGTGCTGATCATCAATACCCCGCACGAGCAGGCGCTGTTCCAGAACTTGCTCGGCGACGGCTCGCAGTCGGGCATGAGCATCCAGTACGCGGTGCAGCCCAGCCCCGATGGCCTGGCCCAGGCGTACCTGATCGGCCGCGACTTCGTCGCCGGGCAGCCGAGCTGCCTGGTGCTGGGCGACAACATCTTCCACGGCCATGGCCTGACCGAGACGCTGCGCCGTGCCGACGCGCGCGAGGACGGCGCCACGGTATTCGGTTATTGGGTCAACGATCCGGAGCGCTACGGCGTGGCCGAATTCGATGCTTCCGGCAAGGTCATCGGGCTGGAAGAAAAGCCGGCCCAGCCGCGTTCGCACTACGCGGTCACCGGCCTGTACTTCTACGACGGCCGCGCCAGCGACTACGCCGCCGAACTGAAGCCGTCGCCGCGTGGCGAGCTGGAGATCACCGATCTCAACCGCCGCTATCTCGAAGACGGTGCGCTGCACCTGGAGGCGTTGGGACGCGGTTATGCCTGGCTGGATACCGGCACCCATCAGTCGCTGCACGAGGCAGCAAACTTCATCGAAACCATCCAGGCGCGCCAGGGTTTGCAGGTGTGCTGCCCTGAGGAGATCGCCTTCGGCAGTGGCTGGATCGACGCCGAGCAGCTGGAACGCCTCGCGGCGCCCTTGAACAAGAATGCCTACGGCAAATACCTGCACGACATGGCACGGCGAGGAAAGATGTTTTGAAAGTGATCGATACCGCATTGGCGGGTTGCAAGGTGATCGAGCCCGTCGTCCACGGCGACGACCGCGGCTACTTCTTCGAAGGCTGGAACGCCGAGCGTTACGCGCAGCACGGGCTGGACATGCGCTTCGTGCAGAGCAACGTGTCGAGCTCGAGCCAGGGCGTGCTGCGCGGCCTGCATTACCAGTGGCCGCGTCCGCAGGGCAAGCTGGTCAGCGTGCTGGAAGGCGAGGTGTATGACGTCGCCGTGGATATCCGTCGTGGCTCGCCGACTTTCGGGCGCTGGGCGGCGGTGCTGCTGAGCGGTGAGAACCGCCGCCAGTTCTGGATCCCCGAGGGTTTCGCGCATGGCTTCGCGGTGCTGTCCGAACGTGCGGTCTTCAGCTATCTGTGCACCGACGTATACGTGAAGGAAGCCGACGCGGCGGTGCGCTGGGATGACGCGACGATCGCGGTGGATTGGCCGATCAGCGCGCCGGTTCTGTCCGCCAAGGATCAGGGTGCGCCTTTCCTCGAAGACATCGCACCCGATCGCCTGCCGGTCTACGCAGCATGAAGCTGCTGGTGTTTGGTGCAAACGGGCAGGTGGGCCAGGCGCTACTGCGCGCGCTGGCGCCGCTCGGTTCGGTGGTGTCGGTTACGCGAAGCGGTCGCCTGCCCGATGGCAGCGCCTGCGAAATGGCAGACTTCGACCAGCCGCAATCGTTGACCGCATTGCTGGATGCCTTGCGACCGGCGGTAGTGATCAACGCCGCTGCCTACACCGCGGTGGACCGCGCCGAGCAGGATCGCGATGCCGCTTTTCGCGCCAATGCCGAGGCGCCCGGGGTCATCGCGCGCTGGTGTGCGGAGGCGGACGTGCCGATGGTCCATTACTCGACGGACTATGTGTTCGATGGACAGGGCGTGCAGCCGTACGCGGTTGATGCGCCCACCGCACCGCTCGGGGTGTACGGCGAAAGCAAACTGGCCGGCGAGCAGGCCGTGCGTGAAGCGGGGGCGCGTCACCTGATCTTCCGCACCGCCTGGGTGTACGCCGCGCACGGCCACAACTTCCTGCGCACGATGCTGCGTGTGGGTGGCGAGCGTGAGGAAGTGAGAGTCGTGGCCGACCAAATCGGCACACCGACGCCGGCTGCACTGATCGCAGACATCACCGCTGAGGCGCTGCGCCAGGACGATGGCCGGCGCTCCGGCACCTGGCACGTCACCGCGGCGGGCCAGACCAGCTGGCATGGCTTCGCTGCGGAGATTTTCCAGCAGGCGCTGGCCGCCGGCCTCATCGACAAGGCGCCGCGGGTCACTGCGATCACCACGGCCGATTACCCGACGCCGGCACGCCGGCCGGCTTACTCGTGCTTGTCGACCGATACGCTTGTCCAGGACTTCGGTGTCGCCTTGCCCTCGTGGCAGGAAGGCGTCGCGCGCGTCATTGCAGAGTTGGCCGCAGCGCGCTGATCGCATCGGCGCCGCAAAAGAAAACGGCGACGGATGACCGTCGCCGTTTTTGTACGCTTCGTCAGGCTCACGCGCGGCCGTAAGTATCCTCGAACCGCACGATATCGTCCTCGCCCAGATAGCTGCCCGACTGCACTTCGATCAGTTCCAGTGGAAGCTTGCCCGGATTGCGCAGGCGGTGGGTCACGCCTAGCGGGATGTAGGTGCTCTGGTTTTCGGTCAGCAGCAGCACTTCCTCGCCGCGCGTGACCTCGGCGGTGCCGCTGACCACGATCCAGTGCTCGGCGCGGTGGTGATGCATCTGCAGGCTCAGCGTGGCACCCGGCTTGACCGTGATGCGCTTGACCTGGAAACGCTGGCCGTTGTCGATCGAGTCGTACGCGCCCCAAGGGCGATAGACCTTGCGATGCCAGGTGGCTTCGGAGCGCTTGTCACGTTTGATCTGGGCCACGATCTCCTTCACTTCCTGCATGCGCTCGCTCTTGCCGACCAGCACGGCGTCGACAGTCTCGACCACCACCACGTCATCCAGGCCCACCAGCGCGATCAAGCGGTCGCCATAGGCATAGGTGTTGCGGCAGTCGATGGCGATGACGTCGCCGTGGTGGGCATTGCCGTCCGGATCCTGCGGGGACACGTCGCGCAACGCGGTCCACGAGCCGACGTCGCTCCAGCCGGCCGCCAGCGGGATCACCGCCGCATCGGCGGTCTTCTCCATCACCGCGTAGTCGATCGAGTCGGACGGGACCGCGGCGAAAGCCGCCTTGTCCAGGCGCACGAAGTCGGTGTCGCGCTTGGCCGCTTCCCAGGCCTTGCGCGTGGCGTCGAGCATCGCCGGGTTGAGCTTCTGCAGCTCTTCCAGGTATCGCGAGGCCTTGAACAGGAACATGCCGCTGTTCCAGAAGTACGCGCCGGAGGCGACGTAACCCTGCGCGGTGGCGAGGTCGGGCTTCTCGACGAAGCGCTCGACGGCGCGCACGCCCTGGCCTTCGACGCCCTTGATATAGCCGTAGCCGGTTTCCGGCCCGGTCGGGACGATGCCGAAGGTCACCAGCTTGCCGGCTTCGGCCGCAGGTGCGGCTTCCTTGACGATGCGCTGGAAGCTGGCTTCATCCACGATGACATGGTCGGAAGGCAGCACCAGCAGCAACGCATCCTTGCCATCGCGCAATGCCTCCAGCGCGGCCACGGCGATCGCCGGGGCGGTGTTGCGGCCCATCGGCTCCAGCAGGATCGCCTGCGGCTGCGCACCGGCTTGCTGCAGCTGCTCGGCGGCGACGAAGCGGTGTTCCTCGTTGGCCACCACCAGCGGCGCACGGCCGGCGATGGCGGCCACGCGCTTCCAGGTCGCCTGCAACATCGTCAGGTCGCCGGTCAGCGGCAGGAACTGCTTGGGGTACGACTCACGCGACAGCGGCCACAGGCGCGTGCCCGAGCCACCGGAGAGAATGACGGGAAGAATATCGTTCATCGGCGAAGGGTCCTTGCTGATTTCAGCCATTGATAAGGGAAGAGAGTTCGTCGGTGCGCGACTGCATCAGCGCCGCGTCGCCCCGTGATTCGACGTTGAGGCGCAGCAGCGGCTCGGTGTTGGAGCTGCGCAGGTTGAAGCGCCAGCTGCCGAAGTCGGCGCTCACGCCATCGGTATGCTCCAGCGTCGGCTCCAGCGGTGCGAAGTGCGCCAGCACGCGGGCAACGGCGGCCTTGGCATCGGCCACCTTGAAGTTGATCTCGCCGCTGCACGGGAACGCCGCCATGCGGTCTTCGACCAGCTGCGCCAGCGACTGGCCGGAGGTGGAGACCAGCTCGGCGATCAGCAGCCACGGGATCATGCCGGAGTCGGCATAGGCGAACTCGCGGAAGTAATGGTGCGCGCTCATCTCGCCGCCATAGACGGCGTTCTCCGAGCGCATTTTTTCCTTGATGAAGGCGTGGCCGCTCTTGCACAGCACCGGCACGCCGCCGGCCGCTTCCACCATTTCCACCGTGTTCCAGATCAGGCGCGGGTCGTGCACGATCTTGCCGCCCGGCTGCTTGCGCAGGATCGCCTGGGCCAACAGGCCGACCAGGTAATAGCCCTCGATGAAGCGGCCGTTTTCGTCGAAGAAGAAGCAGCGGTCGAAGTCGCCGTCCCAGGCGATGCCGAAATCGGCGCCATGCTGGCGCACTGCTTCGGCGGTGGCCGCGCGGTTGTCGGGCAGCAGGGGATTGGGGATGCCGTTCGGGAAATTGCCGTCCGGCTCGTGGAAAACGCGCACGAACTCGAAGGGCAGGTGGGGCGAGAGCAGGTCGACGATCGCGCCGGCGCCACCGTTGCCGGCATTGACCACCAGCTTCAGCGGCTTGAGTGCGGCGCGGTCGATGTAGCTCAACAGGTGTTCGATGTAGGCGGACTTGTCCAGCTCGCTGCGCTCGCTGGCCGTGGCGGCCGCCGGCGGCGCCTTGTCGGCTTCCACTGCATCGGCGATGGCGAACAGGCCGGTATCGGAGCTGATCGGCTTGGCGTTCTCGCGCACCAGCTTCATGCCGTTGTAGTCCATCGGGTTGTGGCTGGCGGTGACCATCACGCCACCGGCCGCGCCGAGGTGGTCGGTCTGGAAGTACACCTCTTCGGTGCCGCACATGCCGATGTCGATCACTTCCCGTCCGGCGCCGCGCAGGCCGGCGGCCACCGCCTGGCCCAGGCCGGGGCTGGTCAGCCGGATGTCGTGGCCCACGACGACCGGCCCGGCATTGGTCAGTTGCGCCGCCATGGCCACGCCGATGCGGCGCGCCATGTCTTCGTTGAGTTCATCCGGTACGCGGCCACGGATGTCGTAGGCCTTGAAGGCGGGTAGCGTCATGGGTGGGTGGACCTCGCTGCGGGGGACGTTGAAGTTTAGCCGGGCCCTTGGGGGTTTGGCTCGGCCTTTGCACGCCGCACCGCGGCGGGACAGGGCACAGTCAGCCGCTAGAATGGGCCGCTACAGCAACGAGGTGAGGGGCGGTAATGAGCAAGTCCCAGGCGGCCGGCACGCACGGCAAGCAGTTCGCCGACGCGGCGCAGGCCCTGAGTGGCGTGGTGGCCGACGGCCAGACGCTGGCAGTTGGCGGGTTTGGCCTGTGCGGCATTCCCGAAGCGCTGATTGCCGCGTTGCGTGACAGCGGCGTGAAAGAGCTGACGGTGATCTCCAACAACGCCGGCGTCGATGGCTTCGGCCTCGGCCTGCTGCTGGAAACCCGGCAGATCAGCAAGATGATTTCGTCATACGTCGGCGAGAACAAGGAATTCGAGCGGCAGTTCCTCTCCGGTGAGCTGGAGCTGGAATTCAATCCGCAAGGCACGCTGGCCGAGCGCCTGCGCGCGGGCGGCGCAGGCATCCCGGCGTTCTACACCGCCACCGGCTACGGCACCGTGGTGGCCGAGGGCAAGGAAACGCGCGAGTTCGACGGCAAGCACTTTGTGATGGAGACCGCACTTCGCGCCGATGTGGCCCTGGTCAAGGCGTGGAAAGCCGACAAGTCCGGAAACCTGGTGTTCCGCAAGACCGCGCGCAACTTCAACCCGGCTTGCGCGATGGCCGGGCAGGTGTGCATCGCCGAGGTGGAGGAACTGGTGGAGGTCGGGCAGATCGACCCGGACCACGTGCATCTGCCGGGCATCTATGTGGACCGCATCGTGGTCAATGCCGATCCGGAGAAGCGCATCGAGCAGCGCACCGTGCGCAAGGAGAATCCCTGATGGCCTGGTCCCGCGATGAAATGGCCGCGCGCGCGGCGCGCGAGCTGAGCGATGGTGCCTACGTCAACCTGGGCATCGGCCTGCCGACCCTGGTTGCCAACCATATTCCCGACGGCGTGGACGTGTGGCTGCAGTCGGAGAACGGCCTGCTCGGCATCGGCCCGTTCCCGACCGATGACGAAGTCGATGCCGACCTCATCAACGCCGGCAAGCAGACCGTGACCGCGCGGCCGGGCGCCAGCTATTTCGGCAGCCACGATTCGTTCGCGATGATCCGCGGCGGCCATATCGACCTGGCGATCCTGGGGGCCATGCAGGTCACCGACCAGGGCGACATCGCCAACTGGATGGTGCCCGGCAAGATGGTCAAGGGCATGGGCGGGGCGATGGACCTGGTGGCCGGCGTCAAGCGCGTGGTCGTGCTGATGGAGCACGTCGCCAAGGACGGTAGCCACAAGATCCTGCCGCAGTGCGACCTGCCGCTGACCGGCGTGGGCGTGGTCGATCGGATCATCACCGACCTGGCGGTGTTCGACGTGACGCCGGACGGGCTCAAGCTGGTCGAGAGTGCCGACGGCGTGGACGATGAGGAATTGAAGCAGAAGACCGGCGTGCCGTTCTCGCGTTGAACGGCAACGTGCGCAGCGCGGTCAGCCGCGCTGCGCGTATCGGTAGGGTTGCGGCGTGGGCTCCGGCTCACCGACGGCGGCCGCGGCACTGATGACGTCGTAACCGCCGGCCACCGTGGCCAGCGAAAACACCCGCTCGATCGCATGCGCCAGGGTGCCATCCACCTGGCCGGCTTCGCTGTCGAACTCGCCGGGCAACAAGTGCAGGTCCAAGAGCGGGCGCAACGCATCCAGCCGCAGCCAGAACATGCTGCCGCTGGCGAAGGTCGCGTGGTCCGGATCCGGCATCGGTATGCCCATGCGCGTGGCCAGACTGCGCACCAGGCCTTCGTTGGCGCCCCAGTAGAAATTCAGCGGCTGGATGTGGCCTTCCGGTGCGACCAGGCCGAGCCGTGGCTGTTGCTTGAATGCTGCGACGATGCCGTGCGCGCGTTGTGGCGCAAGCAGGCTGTCGACCATCTCGCGGCGCCAGTGATCGCCATCGCCGCGATGCAACGAGCGCTTGGTGTGCAGCTTCAACACCCAGGTCGCGCCTTCATTGAGCAAGCGATCGGCTAGGTGCAGGAACGGCAGCACGTCGCGGCCATGATTGGGATGCAGGCTGATTTCGCCGGACATGCCGTGGCGGTCCAGGCAGGCGCGGACGGCGTCGGCCTTGTCTTCGGTCGTGGTCACGAACAGCGCGTGCGGCAACGCGGCGGCCTTCAGCTGCAGCAGCATTTCCTCGAACACGTCCACATAGAAGGCATGGATGACGACGCAGGGTGTGTCGCTGCGTGTCGGCGCGGAAACCAGGGCGCGGCGTCCGGCTTCCAGCCACGCATGTCCGAGTCGCATGTCCGGCTCGAGCACCGCGCCTTCGGCCCATTCGTTCCAGGCGTTGATGAAGACCAGTTTCTGCGTCGCCGGTTCGGCCGCGAGCCGGCGATGGATCGTCTGGTGCAGCCAGTCGCCATAAGCACGCGGTGACGCATGCAGCAGCACGCGGCCCTTGCCGGAGCGACGCGGCTCGTTGTCCCAGCCGGGATTGACGCCGGGGTACAGCCGATACGCCGGCAGCGGACGCGAAGCGGCTTCCTGCGCAAGCGCCCGCCAGTCCAGCACGTCGCCGGCGAATTCCGGATTGATCAGTGTCTGCGCAGCGGCCACCGAAGGTGGGCTGCTCATGTTCGGGGGGAACTCCACCGCCGCATCGAAACCGATCTCGCGCGGGTCCGGCCGTTCGAAACCCTGCACATAGGCGAGATGGATCTCGCCGATCTCGTTCTCACGACACCACTGGCGCCAGCGCTGCGCGGTGGCGGCCGGGTCGGGCATCAGGCTTGGCCGGTAGACCAGCAGCATCGGCCGCCCGTCCACGCGCAACGCGCGGCGATCGCGCAGATAGGGCGCGACATGGGCGATGAAGGCCAGGTCGTCTTCGGCGCTGTGCTGCTGCGCCATCAGCACGTCCTGGTCGCGGCCATCCCAGCGCCGGGCCCAGTTCTCGTTGGCCCAGCACAGGCAGAACGGCAGCTCGATCGTGTCATCGGCGGGCCACTGTTGCAGCGGTTGCTCCAGCAACGTGCGGCCGGCGAACCAGTAGAAGTAGAAGCAGAACGCGCTGATGCCGTATTCGGCGGCCAGCTTCGCCTGCGCGCGCATGACACCGACATCGCGCAGGTCGTAGAAGCCCAGGTCCGCCGGCAAGCGCGGTTGCAGGTGGCCTTCGAACTGCGGCAACGCGCGGGTGACGTTGCGCCATTCGGTGAAGCCCTTGCCCCACCAGCGGTCGTTTTCGGCAATGGGGTGGAACTGCGGCAGGTAGAACGCCACCAGCGTCGCCGGCATGGCGTCCGGCAATGCGTGTTGGCGGTACGGCACGTGGCCGATGGCGGCCTGGTCCGCGCGCACATAGGGCCGACGCGCACGCGTGTTGGCGTTGATCTGGCCGCGCGGCGCCGGCGGCACCCATTCGGCGACGCGCGGCAACAAACGCGCGCGCCAGCGATCACGCGTGCCATCGTCCAGCGGCAGCAAGCGGAAGGCGGCCCGCAGCGCGCGGTACATCGTCGAGCGCGCGGCCTGGGCGAAAGAGGAG
>Ga0160434_100201_pt1 | contig 28444 bp, 22 predicted proteins | sample HID1973I_E0MG_FD_108273 | JGI IMG/M metagenome (GOLD analysis project Ga0160434, IMG submission 108273) | Enriched mosquito-associated microbial communities from UW Madison campus, WI, USA - HID1973I_E0 MG | ecosystem: Host-associated > Arthropoda: Insects > Digestive system > Unclassified ...
CCGCGACCGCCGAATCCCTCGGTCGCGGCTGAAGCCGCTCCTACATAAAGCATTAAAGACCTTCTCGAAGCCATGATTAGGCAGGCCCGAAGACGAAGACTCAAAGCGCCTTGCGCCGTCCTGCCGGGGTGGGCGCGTCAAGCGGCACAGGGCGGCCGCGCGGTGAGTGCGGACAGGCGCCGCCCCGAACCGAAAGTGACCACCGCGGCAGCGGTGGTCGTACCCCGGCAGGGCGGTGCCCGCACCGTAAGCCGACACCACCCAACCGCAAACAGCACGCGCGCCCCTCAATACACCCCCCACCTCGTAAGCCGCAGAATCCCGAATGTCCTGCCGGTGGGAGAAGAACAAAAAAGCCCGGCGATGGCCGGGCTTTCAGGAACTGCAGAGCAGGCGGCGCTTACTTCGCCTTGCCCTGGTTCGCCACCGCCTCGGCGGCGCGGGCCGCCGCTTCCGGGTCGCCGAGATAACGATGCGACTGCACCGCCAACTGCTCGTCCAGCTCGAACAGCAGCGGAATGCCAGTGGGGATGTTGAGCTCAAGGATTTCCTCGTTCGACACATCGTTGAGGTACTTGTACAGCGCGCGCAGCGAGTTGCCGTGTGCGGTGACCAGCACCGTCTTGCCGTCCTTCAACTGCGGGGCGATCGCGTCGTGCCAATACGGCAGCACCCGCACCAGGGTGGTGGCCAGCGATTCGGTGCCCGGCAGCGCATTACGGTCCAGGCCGGCGTAGCGGCGGTCGTGTGCCGGATGGCCCGGGTCTTCCAGATCCATCGGCGGCGGCGGGATGTCGTAGGAACGGCGCCAGATCTTGACCTGCTCCTCGCCGTGCTTGGCCGCGGTCTCGGCCTTGTCCAGGCCTTGCAGGCCACCGTAGTGGCGCTCGTTGAGGCGCCAGCTCTTGTAGACCGGCAGCCAGTCCTGGTCGAGCTCCTTCAACGCACCCTGCAAGGTGTGGATGGCGCGCTTGAGCACCGAGGTGTGGGCCACGTCGAACTGCAGGCCCTCGTCCTTCATCAGCTGGCCGGCGGCGGCGGCTTCGGCGCGCCCCTGCTCGGTGAGGTCCACGTCCACCCAGCCGGTGAAACGGTTGTCCAGGTTCCATTGGCTCTGGCCATGGCGCAGCAGTACGAGTTTGCGGGTCACTACGGGATCTCCGGAAAGCTGGGGGGACGAGTTGCCCGGTCATTGTAGGGCGCCCCGCGCCTCTCCTGCACGGCAGGGCCCACCGGCAGGATCAGCACAACGATGCATGCCGCCGGCGCCGCTGCCGGCGACCCTGCACGCATGCGATGCTGCGCGCATCGAACCCGCGATCCGGATTGGGAGCCCACCGCCATGACCACGATCATCGCCCCGCGCGTCCACGACATCGGCGGCCTGCAGGTGCGCCGCGCCGTGCCCACGTTGCAGGCACGCAGCGTGGGTTCGTTCGTGTTCGTCGACCACATGGGCCCGGCCGTGTTCGAACCCGGCCAGGGCATCGACGTGCGCCCGCATCCGCATATCGGCCTGGCGACGGTGACGTTCCTGTGGTCCGGCGAGATCGGCCATCTCGACACCCTGGGCTCGCAGCAGGTGATCCGCCCGGGCGACGTCAACTGGATGACCGCCGGCCGCGGCATCGCCCATTCCGAGCGCACGCCGCCGCCCGAGCGCGCGCAGCAGCATCCGTTGCACGGCATGCAGACCTGGGTCGCGCTGCCGCGCAGTTTCGAAGAGACCGACCCGGCGTTCTACCACCACAGCGCGGCCACGCTGCCGCAGCAGCGTCGTGGCGGCGCCTGGCTGCGGGTGATCGCCGGCCGCGCCTATGGCGAGGAATCGCCGGTGAAAGTGTTCGCCGACACGCTCAACGTCGCCATCGACCTGGACGCCGACGCCGAGATCGACCTGGACAACGGCCATGTCGAGCGCTCGCTGTACATCCTCGAAGGCCAGGCGCAGTTGGACGGCGTGGATATCCCTGAGCGCCACCTGGTGATTCCCGAAGCCGGCGCGCGCGGCCGGCTGCGCGCCAAGACGCCGCTCAAGGCGATGCTGATGGGCGGCGAACCGCTGGATGGTCCGCGCCACCTGTGGTGGAACTTCGTGTCCAGCTCGAAAGAGCGCATCGAACAGGCCAAGGACGATTGGCGCGAGGGGCGCTTCGGCAAGATCCCCGGCGACGACAAGGAGTTCATTCCGCTGCCGGAAACGCCCGCGCCGCCGCCGCCCAGCTATCCCTGACGCGCAACCGCCGGCGCACGCCGGGTCCCCGCGCCGGGCACGGCTGGCGACCTGCCTATTCAGCCGAGAACCAAGCGGCGCAATGGTTTCCACTGGAACCATTCGCCGGCGCACGTTGATTTGCCCCGCGGCCCGGGCTTGGTTATGGTGGGCGCGTCCGCCCCCGCGCCTTTGCCCGGGCGGCACGTCGGGACGCGCATGGGGATGCGCCGAGCGGGCGATTCGGGAATACCCGCTGGCACACCGACCCAGGCGATGCGCGTACGCCGCTTGCACCATCCAAGCTGTCGAAGCTAGCTGTCATCAGCCAGGGGAAATCCAATGACGTCCGCGATCCGCTTGTTCGGTCTGTCCCTGTTGTTGCTCGGCGGCCACGCCGCAGCCCAGCAGCAACCCACCTGCCCGACCCTGCCACCTGCCGCCGGCCTGCAATGGAACCAGCTCGCCGGTGCCGATTACCTGTCCTGCAAGGCGGTCACCGCCGATGGCCGGCAGGTCCTGGGCATCATGCTGTCGACCCGCTCGCCGGGCCTGAGCCTGCCGCGCGAACGGCGCGAGGAAAAGGGCGCCGTCGAGGGCGAGGACATCTATTGGTACCGTCCCGACCTGGGCGGCCGCGAGCTGCCGTCGCTGGCGACGCGTCGCATCGCCGTGGTCGAGCTGGGCAAGAAACGCTATGCGCAGGTGTGGATCGATGCCACCAGCAAACAGGAACTGAGCGCCATGCAAAACATGGTGCAGAGCCTGAGCCTGCAGAACGCCAGCCTGGCCCTGGGCCGCTGAGCCGGGCCAAGCGGTCGCCGAACCGGGCGGCAACGCCCGGTGGACTGCGTCACACCTGCCCTCGCAGACCCGAAAAACTACCGTTGCCAATTCATCCCGGCAGGCATTGAATGCGCCCATCCCGTCCGTTCCGGACGGGCTTGCGCATGAGGTCGATCATGTCACTGGCTAAGCGATTGGCAGCGGAGTTCCTCGGTACGTTCTGGCTGGTCCTGGGCGGTTGCGGCAGCGCGGTATTGGCTGCGAAATTCGGCGGCGACGGCAACCCTCTCGGCATCGGCTTCGTGGGTGTGGCGCTGGCCTTCGGCCTGACCGTGCTCACCGGTGCGTACGCGTTCGGCCATATTTCCGGTGGCCACTTCAATCCGGCCGTGAGTTTCGGACTGTGGGTCGGCGGCCGGTTCCCGGCCCGCGACCTGATCTCCTACTGGGTGGTGCAGGTGTTGGGTGGCGTGGTGGCCGGCTTCGTCCTGTTGCAGATCGCGCGCGGCCAGCCCGGTTTCGCGATAGACCCCACCGCGCCCGGCGCTTTCGCCAGCAATGGCTTCGGCGCGCTGTCGCCCGGCGGCTATTCGATGCACGCCGCGCTGCTGTGCGAGATCGTGCTGACCGCGGTGTTCCTGCTGGTCATCATGGGGGCCACCCACCGCAATGCGCCGGCGGGCTTCGCGCCGATCGCCATTGGCCTGGCGCTGACCCTGATCCACCTGATCAGCATCCCGGTCACCAACACCTCGGTGAACCCGGCGCGCTCCACTGGCGTGGCGGTGTTTGCCGGCGCCGGCGCGCTCGGGCAGTTGTGGCTGTTCTGGCTGGCACCGCTGATCGGCGCGGCGATCGGCGGCTTCATCTACAAGGCGTTGGAGCGGCCCGAGCCGGCGGTGACGGGCGACGGACGCTGACCGGAAACGGCGCGCGCGGTCCAGGCCGCGCGCGCCGCAGGGTTCGCAAGTGTAGGCCTGTTGTAGGAGCGGCTTCAGCCGCGACCGCGCGATCCCGCGGCCGCAGCTTCAGCCGCTCCTGCAATGGCATCCGTTTCGACGAACCCGTCATCCCTGCAGCACGGTGGCGATGCTGACTTCGCCGGTCAACAGGCGATGGATCGGGCATTTTTCGGCGATCTCCAGCAGGCGCTGGCGCTGTGCGTCGTCCAGCGCGCCGACCAGATGCACGCTGCGCTCGATCGCGGTGCCGTCCGCATCGCGGCTGGCATAGCGCAACTGCACGTCGACCGCTTCCAGCGGCCACTGCTTGCGCGCGGCATACATGCGCAGCGTGATCGCCGTGCAGGCGCCGAGTGCGCCAAGCACCAATGACTCGGGATCTTCGGCGGCATCGGCGCCGCCGTTGCCGGGCACGGTGTCCGAAGCCCATTCGTGCACGCCGTCGCTGAGCTGGGTGAGGTAAGGGAGGGTCGCGCTACGCGCGGTGACGCCGCGGTCGTGGCTCATGATGCGTTCCCGAGAATGCGTGTGGACGCTAGTGGAAGCGACCGGCATGGCGCCGGCCGCGATTTGTGGAGCAAGCCGATGCCACGCCCGCCTAACGTGCTGCCGGCGTACGCCTGCCTAGAACCGGCCTTCCTGGAAATCGACGAAGGCCTGCATCAGTTCCTGCTTGGTGTTCATCACGAACGGGCCATGCCGCATCACCGGTTCGCGCAGTGGGCGGCCGGCGACCAGGATCAGCCGCGCACCGGCATCGCCGGCGCGAAGATGCAACTCGCTGCCGCCACCGAGCACGGCCAGCTGCTGCGACTCCAGTGCGCGGGCGTCGTCGCCCTCGCCCACCGTCGCCGCGCCCTCGAAGGCATAGGCGAACGCGCTGTGCTCTTCCGGCAAGCGGTATTGCCAGGCGGTGCCCGGCGCCAGCTCGATGTCCAGGTACAACGGATCGGTGGCCGGCTGCACGATCGGGCCGACCACATCGCCGACACGGCCGGCAATCACTTTCACCGTCACACCCGCGGCCGGCGTGGCGACGGGAATGCGCTCGGGCGGATATTCCTGGTACTTCGGCTCGGTCATCTTGTCGCGCGCCGGCAGGTTCACCCACAGCTGGAAGCCACGCATGCGGCCGGATTCCTGCTCGGGCATCTCCGAATGGATCAGGCCGCGGCCGGCGGTCATCCACTGCACGCTGCCCGGCGTGAGCAGGCCTTCGTTGCCGTGGTTGTCCTTGTGGCGCATGCGCCCGTCGAGCATGTAGGTCACGGTCTCGAAACCGCGGTGCGGATGGCTGGGGAAGCCGGCCAGATAGTCTTCGGCCTGGTCGGTACCGAACTCGTCCAGCAGCAGGAACGGATCCAGGTCGGGCAGCTCGGGCGAGCCGATCACGCGGGTCAGCTTGACGCCGGCGCCGTCGGAGGCCGGGCGGCCGCGGACGCTGCGCTGGATGCGCGCCGGGGCGGCGGTGGCGGTGTCGCTCATGACGGTGGCTCCTGATGGGTTCGGCACAAGATGGCGGTGATCACCGGACGTTCCAACCACGATGCGCGCAACCAATTGTTCCAGCAAGCGGATGGCCGTGCGGTGTTCACGGGACCAGCAGCCGCCGCCCACCGGAAGCCCCTTGTAGGAGCGGCTTCAGCCGCGACCACCGGATCCCCGGGTCGCGGCTGAAGCCCCTCCCACAGGACATCTGGGCGCGCGCCCGGCCCTGGATCTGCCTCGAAATCCATTCGACCAAAGTGCTACGGCCGCTTTCGGCGCGCGCCATTGACCGCTTGCGCGCGGGGGAGGACTCTTAACAGGATCATTCCGGAGGGGATTGCATGAAAGGCTTGTCGAAACTGGCCTGGGCCGCGCTCGCCGTCGTGGCGGCGTTCTGCCTGGGCACCATCGCGCTGCGGCGCGGCGAGCAGATCAATGCGCTGTGGATCGTCATCGCGGCGATCTCGATCTACCTGATCGCGTATCGCTACTACAGTCTGTTCATCGCCACCAAGGTGATGCAACTCGACATCACCCGGGCCACCCCGGCCCAGCTCAACAACGACGGGCTGGACTACGTCCCCACCAACAAGCACGTGCTGTTCGGCCACCACTTCGCCGCGATCGCCGGCGCCGGCCCACTGGTCGGCCCGGTGCTGGCCGCGCAGATGGGCTACCTGCCCGGCCTGCTGTGGCTGGTCACCGGCGTGGTGTTCGCCGGCGCGGTGCAGGACTTCGTGGTGCTGTTCCTGTCCACGCGCCGCAACGGGCGTTCGCTAGGCGACCTGGTCCGGTCGGAAATGGGCCAGGTGCCCGGCACGATCGCGTTGTTCGGTGCGTTCCTGATCATGATCATCATCCTGGCAGTGCTGGCGATGGTGGTGGTCAAGGCGCTGGCCGAGAGCCCGTGGGGCATGTTCACGGTGATCGCGACAATGCCGATCGCGATCATGATGGGCGTGTACATGCGCTACATCCGCCCGGGCAAGATCGGCGAGATCTCGGTGGTCGGGCTGATCCTGTTGCTGGCCGCGATCTGGTTCGGTGGCAAGGTCGCCGCCGACCCGACCTGGGGCCCGGCCTTCACCTTCACCGCCAAGCAGATCACCTGGATGCTGATCGGCTACGGCTTCGTCGCGTCGGTGCTGCCGGTTTGGCTGCTGCTGGCCCCACGCGATTACCTGTCGACCTTCCTCAAGATCGGCACGATCATCGCCCTGGCGATCGGCATCATGGTGGTGATGCCGGAGCTGAAGATGCCTTCGCTGACCCAGTTCGCCGCCAGCGGCGACGGCCCGGTCTGGAAGGGCGGCATCTTCCCGTTCCTGTTCATCACGATCGCGTGCGGCGCAGTGTCCGGCTTCCACGCACTGATCTCCTCCGGCACCACGCCCAAGCTGCTCGCCAACGAAGGCCATATGCGCTACATCGGCTACGGCGGCATGCTGATGGAATCGTTCGTGGCGGTGATGGCGCTGGTGGCCGCTTCGATCATCGATCCGGGCATCTACTTCGCGATGAACAGCCCGGCGGCGGTGATCGGCCCCGATGCCGCGTCCGCCGCGCACTTCATCACCACCAATTGGGGCTTCACCATCACCCCGCAGGACATCGAGGCCACGGCCGCGGCGATCGGCGAGCCGACGATCCTGCATCGTGCCGGCGGCGCACCGACGCTGGCGGTCGGCATCGCGCAGATCCTGCACCAGGCGATCCCCAGCGGCAGCCAGGCGATGATGGCGTTCTGGTACCACTTCGCGATCCTGTTCGAAGCGCTGTTCATCCTCACCGCGGTGGATGCCGGCACGCGCGCGGGCCGTTTCATGCTGCAGGACCTGCTCGGCAATTTCGTGCCGGCACTGCGCAAGACCGAATCGTGGGGCGCCAACATCGTCGGCACCGGTGGCTGCGTGGCGCTGTGGGGGTACCTGCTCTACACCGGCGTGGTCGATCCGTTCGGCGGCATCCAGACGTTGTGGCCACTGTTCGGCATCTCCAACCAGATGCTGGCGGGCATCGCGCTGATGCTGGGCACGGTGGTGCTGTTCAAGATGAAGCGCGACCGCTACGCCTGGGTGACCATCGTGCCGGCGGTGTGGCTGCTGATCTGCACCACGGCCGCCGGGCTGATCAAGATCTTCGACAGCAACCCGGCGCAGGGCTTCCTGGCGCAGGCGGCCAAGTACCAGGCCGGCCTTGCCAGCGACACCATCATCGCGCCGGCCAAGACGGCTGGGCAGATGCAGCAGATCGTCACCAATGCCTACGTCAACACCGGGCTGACCACGCTGTTCCTGTTCGTGGTGTTCGCGGTGTTGTTCTACTCGATCAAGACGATAGTGATCGCGCGTCGCAATCCGCAGCGCAGTGATCATGAGACGCCGTACGTGGCGTTGACCCAAGCCCAGATGGCAGACCTGTGATGGGTACCGGTCTGGTCCCGGTCGGGCAGTACCAGGCGCACCGCCGGTTGTGGCGGCGCCTGGTGCAGACCGCGCGCCTGTGTTGCGGCATTCCCGACTACGACAACTACGTGCGGCACATGACGGAGAAGCACCCGGATCGTCCGGTCATGGACTATCCGACATTCTTCCGCGAGCGCCAGGAAGCGCGCTATGGCGGCAAGAGTGGGTTTCGTTGTTGTTGAGTTGCCGGCGGTTCCCGGCATGAAGAGGGCGGCCTGCGGGCCGCCTTTCTTTTGGTTCTTCTCCCATGTATGGGACGCGCGATTTTTTACGGTTGGTGGGATGAGGAGTTATTGGGGCGCGCGTCGCTCCGGCGGTGGTTTGTCGGCTTACGGTGCGGGCACCGCCCTGACGGGAGGGTGGGAAGCGAAAAGCTCGCCCCCCGATTGCCATCGACCCCTGACTAACCCCGGCTTCGAGAAGGTTTCTATGCTTTTTGTAGGAGCGGCTTCAGCCGCGACTGCAGGATCCCTTGGTCGCGGCTGAAGCCGCTCCTACAAAGAGCGCCCGACATCGCCTCGTGTGGAGAGCCCCCGTTGTCAAGGGAGCGCGGCGACAGCCACGGGGATAGGCAAGGGCGTAACCACATCCGCGCAGCGGAAATGGCCACGCCCGAACACCTCAGCCCGCCGAACCCGCGAGATAATCCGCCTCACTCACCTGCTCCATCCAATCGACCGCCTTGCCGTCGAGCGCCTCGGCAATCGCGATGTGGGTCATCGACGTAGTCGACGTAGCCCCATGCCAATGCCGCTGTCCCGGCGGGCACCACACAATGTCGCCCGGATGGATCTCCAGCACCGGGCCGCCCTCGCACTGCGCCCAGCCCTTGCCGGCAGTGACGATCAACGTCTGGCCGAGCGGATGGGTATGCCAGGCCGTGCGTGCCCCCGGCTCGAAAGTCACCGTCGCACCACCCGCGCGTGCAACGCCGCTGCGGTTGAACGGCATGTCGATGCGCACGCTGCCGGTGAAGTAATCGGGCGAACCCTGGACCGAAGGCAACGAACCGTTGCGGATGATGTCCATGCAACCTCCTGGATGGGAAACGGGAACGGTGTGATCACACCCACGCCGTCGCTCAGCGGCCCACGCGCGCCGCAAGCTCGGCCGAATAACGTTCGCCCTGTACCTGGACCTGCGCCAGCGCCTGTTCGATCTCCTGCACGTCGCCAGCGTCCAACCGCAGCCCGGCCGCGCCTAGGTTTTCCTCCAACCGATGCAGCTTGGTGGTGCCCGGGATCGGCACGATCCACGGCCGCTGCGCGAGCAGCCAGGCCAGCGCGATCTGCGCCGGGGTGGCATTGCGCGCGGCGGCCACGCGGCCGATCAAGTCGACCAACGCCTGGTTCGCCTTGCGCGCCTGCGGCGAGAACCGCGGAACGTTGTTGCGGAAATCGTCCTGCGCGAACGTGGTGTTCTCATCGATCTTGCCGGTGAGGAAACCGCGGCCGAGCGGACTGAACGGCACAAAGCCAATCCCCAGCTCCTCGCACAACGGCAGGATCTCGCGCTCGGGCTCGCGCCACCACAACGAGTATTCGCTTTGCACTGCCGCCACCGGCTGCACCGCATGCGCGCGGCGGATCGACTCGGCGCCCGCCTCGGACAGGCCGAAATGCGCGACCTTGCCTTCGGCGATCAAGTCCTTCACGGCGCCGGCGACGTCTTCCATCGGTACATCCGGGTCGATGCGATGCTGGTAGAACAGGTCGATGCGATCGCTGCGCAGATGCCGCAGCGACGCTTCGGCCACCGCGCGGATCCGCTCGGGGTGGCTGTCCATGCCGGCCCGCGCATCACCGCCCTTGAAACCGAACTTGCTGGCAATCACCACGCGGTCGCGGAACGGCGCTACCGCCTCGCCCAGCATCTGCTCGTTGAGCGCGCCATAGGCCTCGGCCGTATCGAAGAACGTCACCCCGCGCTCGAAGGCCGCGCGGATCAGCGCGATGGCCTCCTGCCGGGCCAGGCCAGGACCGTAGGCGAAGCTCAACCCCATGCAGCCGAAACCCAGCGCCGAGACTTGCGGGCCGTCGCGGCCAAGGATGCGTGTCTGCATGACAGGACTCCGTGCGGGAAAGTCACCTAGTCTGGCCACTGCCGGGGCCGTCGATAAGCGGGGGAAATCCGAATGGACTTATGATTGAAGCTCATCAGTGGACCCCACCCATGAACCGCGAGAACTACAACGACCTGCAGGCTTTCCTGTGCGTCGCCCGCGAGCGCAGCTTCACCCGCGCGGCCGCACGCCTGGGGGTGTCGCAGTCGGCGCTCAGCCACACCATCCGCGGGCTGGAAGCGCGGCTCGGGCTGCGCCTGCTGACCCGGACCACGCGCAGCGTCTCGCCGACCGAGGCCGGCGAGCGGTTGCTGCAGGCGCTGGCACCCAACTTCGAGAACATCGATGCCGCGCTGACCAGCCTCGGCGAACTGCGCGACAAGCCCAGCGGCACCCTGCGCATCACCACCAGCGACCACGCCGCACGCACCTTGCTGTGGCCGGCGCTGCTGCGGTTCCTGCCCGCCTACCCCGACGTCCATGTCGAAGTGGTCAGCGACTCCACCCTCACCGACATCGTCGCCGAGCGCTTCGACGCCGGCATCCGCCTGGGCGAGCAGGTCGCCAAGGACATGATCGCCGCGCCGATCGGGCCATTGATGCGCCTGATCGTCGTCGGTACGCCCAGTTATCTGCGCGCGCGCCCGCGCATCGCGACGCCACGCGACCTCACCGGCCACGACTGCATCAATCTGCGCTTCCTCACCCATGGCGGGCTGTATGCCTGGGAATTCGAGAAGGATGGCCACGCGCTCAACGTGCGCGTCGAGGGCCGGCTGGTCTTCAACAACATCGATCGGATCCTCGACGCCGCACTGGCCGGTTTCGGGCTGGCCTATGTGCCCGAAGACCTGGCCATGCCATACCTGCGTGCGGGCCAGCTGCAGCAGGTGCTGGACGACTGGTGCCCGTATTTTTCCGGCTACCACCTGTACTACCCCAGCCGCCGGCAGCCCTCGCCGGCATTCGCCGCGCTGGTGGACATGCTGCGCTATCGCGATCCGGCGTAGCGCTGTCCCTCCGGCGCTGGCTACAGCCCGTATTCCCAATCGAACGGCACGCCGGTGTCGCCGAGCACGAAGCGCACGAGTTCGGGAAAGCCGGCCTCCACCCGCACATCGTTGCCGAGGATCGCAATGCAACGCTGGTGGCGCTGCACGCAGACCAGCATGTTGCCGGTGATTTCGTTGTGGCCACCCTTGAGGAACGCCGGGCCCTGCGGGCCGTCGAACACCACCACGCCCAGTCCGGCGGCCAGGTCGCGGCGCTGCTGCGCCTCCGGCAGTTCCGGCTGCAAGGTCGGGAACTGGCTGCGGGTGGTGATCGGCAGCTGCGGGCGCAGCATGTCCTGGTGCGCTCGCTGCGACAGCCCCCGCCCGCTGACCAGCGCCGCCGCGAAGCGCGACAGGTCGGTGATGGTGGTGTCCATCGAACCGGCGGCGCGCACCTTGGAGCGGTCATCGTGCGACTCGGGCTTGCCGTGCTCGTCCCAGCCATCGGCGAGGTTGCCGGCGAAGTCGTCGCGCCACTTCAACGCGGTGCGGGTCATGCCCAGCTCGCGGAACACCGCGTCGGTGCCCTGCCCCACGTTCAGATCCAAGCCTTGTTCCAGTACGAACTGCAGCGTCGCCAGGCCGTCGCCGGAATAGCCGAAGCGCGTGCCCGGATCGAAGTGGAAGTGCAGCTTCTCGTCCGGCTCCAGGAAATTGAAGTTGGCAAAGCCGCTGCCGTGGTTGAGCAGGATACGTGGCGTCAACTTGCGCCAGCGCTCGTCCAGGGCGGTCCAGTCGGTGTAGCGATCGACGATGCTGGCGCCGCCGTATTCGGGCAACGGCTTGGGCAGGTAATCGGCAATCGATGCATCCAGCGAAAGCCGCCCCTGGTCGGCCCAGCGCGCGACGGTGTAGGCGAACACGGCCTTGGTCAGCGAGGCACCGTACATCACCGTGTCCACGGTCAGCGGATCACCGGCGACGTTGCGTTTGCCGTAGGCCCGTACGTACACGGGCTTGCCGCCGTCGATCACCGCGATCGCGATCCCCTGCGCGCCGGTGCGTTGCATCAACGCGGCGGCCGCCGCGTCGATCTGCGCCGTCGAGGGCAATGCAGCTGCGGGTGCGGCCAGTGCGGGGACAGCGAACACTGCGCAAAGCAGGCCACCGAAGACGGAACGGATCATCGCTTGCTCCTTGCGAAGGCTTGCCGGCGGCGAGCGGGAGGCAGTCCCGGCGCCCGGTCCAGGCCACTATTGCCCGCGCCGGCGCGCCGGGCCTCTGCCGCAAGTCATGCCGCCGACCTTGCTGGCAACCCCGCGCCGGCCTACCCTCGCCCGGCCACCCCGCCACGCCGGTACGTCCCATGAGCGATGCAGATCCCTTCAAGACCTTCCTGGCCGCCTACGCCGACGCCGTGCACGCCAAGGACGTGGCGGCCTTCGTCGAGTTGTATGACGACGACCTGCACGTGTTCGACCTGTGGCAAGACTGGTCGTTGCAGGGCCTGCCCGCCTGGCGCGCGATGGCCGAAGGCTGGTTCGGCTCGCTCGGCGAAGAGCGCGTGGTGGTCACCAGCGCGCAGGCGCATGGACACGCGGACGGCGACCTGGCGTTCGGGCACGCCCTCCTCAGTTACGCCGCCCATGCCGCCGACGGACGCCGCCTGCGCTCGCTGGACAACCGGATCAGCGTGGCGATGCGGCGCACCGCCAGCGGTTGGAAGGTCTTCCACGAACACACCTCGGTGCCGGTGGAGCATGGCAGCGGCCGGGCCCTGCTGCGCCGCGAAGACTAGTCGCGCCTCGTCGGCGCCCCTGCGAGCACAACGCGGACCTGGCGGCCGGCGCCGCGGTGCAATCGAGCGCGAGCCGGCGTGGCGCCGGCGTGACCGCCGCGTCATCGCGGCGTAGTCAGCTCCCGCACAGGCTCACGCGCTGCCGCCAGGCTTTGCGCCAGGCTGGCTTCGCACGCCCTGCACCGGCGTGTGCGCACGCTGGCAACCCTCCCACCCGTCCCGCGCAGCCGCCAGAGCCGCTCATGTCCGCGCCCCGTTCTCCACCCCCCCTCCCACGCGTCGCTGCCGGACCCCGGCCAGTGACCGCGCGCGCCCGTCATCGCCCCATGCATGGCCTGTGCGACCTGCCCGGCCTGCACGTGGACAGCTACAACCTGGCGCTGGTGCGCGCCGATGGCGAAGGCTTCGTCGGCGATCTCGCCAGCCAGAGCGCGTTCCGCGGGTTGCTCGACCAGGCACGCCGCCGCCAGCGCACCGGCAAGGATCCATTCGGCAAGGTCGCCACGCTGGACCTGGGCAAGAAGGACATCGACATGGTGCTGATCGGCGGCGACGCCGACGCCGCGCATCTGGTGCACATCGCGGTGGAGGAGCACGCGCGCCGGCTGGTCGAGGTGACGCGCTGCTTCCTGGCGCAGCCGCAGTGGCAGGAGGTGGATGCGATCGTGCTCGGCGGCGGCTTCCCGGAGAGCCATTTCGGCGCGTTGTCGATCCGTCGCGCCGATCGCCTGCTCAAGCAGGCCCAGGCCGGCGTGTCGCTGCAGATCATCGACCAGGATCCGGACGAGGCCGGCCTGCTCGGCTGGAGCGCGCTGCTGCCGCCGGCAGCCGCCGCCCACGCGGCGTTCCTGGCGGTCGATGTCGGCGGTACCAACATCCGCTGCGGCATCGTCGAACATCGCCTGGAGCGCGCCGACGACGGCCGCAAGGCGCGCATCCTCGAACACATGCAATGGCGCCACGCCGACGATGCGCCGGCCCGCCACGAAGCGATCGCGCGAGTGGCCGGCATGCTCAATGGACTCAACGCCCAGGCACGCACGCTGGGCCTGGACCTGGCACCGTTCATCGGCATCGCCGTGCCCGGCCAGATCGAAGCCGACGGGCGGATTTCGCAGGGCGCGCAGAACCTGCCTGGCGATTGGGAAGCTCCGTTCTCGCTGCCGCTGGAACTGGCCAAGCGCCTGGACCGGATCGGCCGCGCCACGCCGCACGTGCTGCTGCATAACGACGCCGTGGTACAGGGCCTGAGCCAACGCCATCTCATGAAAAAACACCGCCACTGGGGCGTGTTCACCCTCGGCACCGGGCTGGGCAACGCGAGCTACTCGCGGGTGTGAGCGCAAGTCGCTGCGGGCGTTCGGCGCGCCACGCTACTCGACGGCCGTGTCCACGACACTCGCGGCCACCGGCAACACTTCCAGGCTGCGGCGGTCATGCTGCGCCAGTACCTCATCGAAGCCGTGGCGGGGTTGCCATCGCAGGCGCGCGCAGGCCAGCGCCGGGTCGTAGACGCGGTCCAGCGTCAACGGCAGCGCCCAGTCGCGCTGCACGAAGGCCGCGGCCAGGGCGGGCACGCGGCGGCCGATGCAATCGCGCGCATCGCTTGCCAATGCTTCGACATCTTCGCGTGCGAACGCGGGCACGGCGCTGACCAGGTAACGCGCGAACGGTGCGCCTTCGTCGTGCAAGGCGGCCACATGCGCGTCGGCGACGTCGCGTACGTCGATGCCGCGATGCAGGCGATGCACCGCCATCGCATCGGCGCGCTCGGGAAAGCAGCGCGACATGCGCAGTACGCGCACCGCCAGCGCAGCACCGGCGATCTCCTCCAGCGCCGCTTCGGCCCGCAGCTTGCTGCGGTGGTAGATCGTGCGCGGCAGTGGCGGGGTGTCCGCGTCGATCCAGCGGCACTGCCCGGGCACGACCGCGTCCCCGTACAACGCGGTGGTGCTGGTGAACACGAAACGGCGCACGCCGGCCTCGCGCGCGAGCAGCGCCAACTGTCGCGTCGCCACCACATTGACGGCTTCGAAAGCCGTGTCGGCCACGCGGCCGACATGCGGCGCATGCAGCCCGGCCACATGCACCACCGCGTCGACCCCTTGCAACAAGGGTCGTACCGCCACCGCATCGCCAACATCGACGAGGTGCCGCGTGGTCGCGAAAGGACTGCGATCGAGGCCGACCACGTCATCGCCGCGCGCGGCCAAGGCCGCGAAGAGGGCGCGGCCGACACGACCGGAACTGCCAGTGAGGAGGATGCGCATGCCAATGACGCGACGGCGCCGGGGAAGCACCCGGGTGCCGTCATGATAGTCGCCGGCAACACTGCGATAATCGCCAGACCCCCAACGGCGGAGCCTGGCATGAGCGGATCGACCCTGGTGTTCTTCGTCAAATTGCGCGTCAAGCCCGATTGCGTCGACGAATGGCTGACCGCGCTGGAGGAGCTGCTGCGCGACATGCGGCGCGAGCCGGCCTTCGTGTCCTGCCACCTGGACCGCGACGCCCACGATCCCTGCCTGTACACGCTTTACGAACACTGGAACGAGCCGTCGGTGGAAGCCTTCCTCGCCCACCAGACCACCGATTACCGCGATCGCTACGACGCGTTGCTGCCGCGGCTGTTGCAAAGCCCGCGCGAACCGCAGGTACTGCTGCCGCAACGCAGCTGGACCCACGCGGACTGAACAGGACGGCGGCCGCTGCGTGCGGCGTCGGGCGCCATTCGTAGGCAGGCGCACAATCCCGACCCCGCACAGCCACGATCGGACCTGCATCACATAATCCACCAGGCATGCGAACCCTCGCATAGCTGCGTGAGACGGCGCTGCCCATCATTGCCACCACGCAGAGCGCGCCTGTCCATACGCCGTGTCATCGAACCGGCGGCTAATCGACTGCACGTGCGATGCGACCCAGTCGTTGGCACGTCTTCGATGATCTGAAGGCAGCGCTGGGCCAGGCCGCACAAGCGCTTGCCCGGCACGCGATATTTCGCATGCCCGGTGTGAGTGCGAAAGCGCGGGCGAACCTGGCGGGACTGGTCAAGCCAACCCAATCACAGGATTTCCGATGTCACCACTGCCCAACACCGCCGCCGGCCTGATCGCACTTGCTGGCCTGGCCTACCTCGCGCCTGCGCATGCCGATACCGGTACCGACACCGCCAGACTGCTGAACCTGATGTACGCCGACACCCGCCAGGACTGCGGCGCGCCATCGCGCCCGGCCTTCCTGTGTTCCGGCGTACTGTTGCGTGGCACCAGCCCCTCCACGGCCCGCCAGTTCTACAGCATCAGCCCGAAGGACGTGACCCGTAACGCCGTGTCCGCCTCGTATCTGCGCAAGGATGCCAAGTTCGCGCGGCTCGCCTGGGGCTACACCAATGGCTTCATCTTCGACACCGTGCTCGATAACCCGGCCGACCACGCCGACTACAAAGTGCTGTGCGCGTTCCCGATCGATGCGGGCAGCAATAATCGCCAGCAAAATGGCTGCGGCGATTCTGCACTCACCACCTCCCCCGAAAACTTCTGCGACCAGATGGGCATCACCACGGCCGAACAGTGGCTGGCGCGGTATCGCACCGGCGAAGGCCATCCGCACGCGCGGCAGTGTTCGTTCGACGTACGCTCGGGCCGTGGCATCGGCACCGCCAAGATGTTTGCCGAGAACCTGCGCGCGATGAGGCTGTTGGGGGCCGAGTCGTTCAATGAGAACAACGAAGTCATCCTGGCGCCGTGGGCCATCGATGTGCCGCGTTCGCCATCCATCCTGGCGTCCTTCTATAACGTCGATGCAGGCCTGGAAGGCGCGCGCCTGAGCCAGATCCAGTGGTATCTGGCCAGCAACCGCGCCAACGTCCTGCCGGCGATCAGGATGAAACTGCCGCAAACCCAGGCCGAAGACGCGCAATTCATCTACGAAGCCGATCTGCAGGCGATTCGCCCGGTCGCCGCGGCGAACCAATGCAGCCAGTACGTGGCAAGCGCCAGCTGGGTGAAGTACACCGACGCCAAGTATCCCCAGGGCATCTGGAGCCTGGAAGTGAAGCCCAGCGATTGCGGCCGCAAGATCCCGGATTCGCAGATCAACAACTTCGCCAATGATCTCGTCGCCGCCTATTACTTGAACCCGGAATGGAGCGGCGATGAGGCCAGCCGGCAATCCAGCATCGAGGTCGTGCGTCGCCAGTTGACCTGCCATCTCGCGCTGGGTCGCAATCTGTCGGTGTGGAGCATCGAGCCTTCGCGGCCGCTCGCGCCACAGGCTAACGTGACCGCGGCGGGCTGCAACAATATCGTCGCCAACGCGACGCCCACCCCGGTCAAGCCGGCGGCGCCTGCCCCGTCTGCGCCGCCTGCGCCGCCGGTGGCCCCTGCACCCCAGCCGCAGCCGGCGCCAGCCAATCCGCTCCAGAACACCTGGCTCGGCAACCTATTGGCCGGCCTCAGCAATCTTCTCCGGCGTTGATGCGTCGACGTTGATGCGTCGACGTTGATGCGTCGACGTTGATGCGTCGACGCTGCGCAGCGGCCCGGGTCGATCGTCCGGGTCGCTGCCGGCTCTCCGTGCAATGGCCTGGCCAGCCTCGTCAGCCCGCGCCGGCCATCGCGCGCAAGGTGATGCCGACGACATAGGCCAGGTAGGTGCCGGTCGCATAGCCCATCGTGCCCAGCAGCACGCCGACCGGCGCCAGCGCCGGATGGAACGCGGCCGCAACGACCGGCGCCGAAGCGGGCCCGCCGATGTTCGACTGCGAGCCGATCGCGAAATAGAAGAACGGCACCTTGAGCAGCTTGCCCAGCAGCCACAGCAGCACGATGTGGACCGCGATCCAGATCAGCCCGAGCAGGAACAGCCACGGCCGGTCGAGCAGCGCCAGCAGGTCCATCTGCATGCCGATGCAGGCGATCAGGAAATACAGCAGCAAGGTGCCGATGCGCGAGGCACCGGCGCCTTCCAGCGTGCGCGCGCGGGTGAAGCTCAGGCCGAGCCCGCAGGTCGTGGCCAGCACCACCACCCACACGAACGGCGAGTCCAGGCTGAACTGCGCGGCCCAGGACACGTTCGCCTTGAACCACGCCGCCAGCGGCGCGGCCAGTGCGTGCGCCAGGCCAACCGCACCGAAGGCCACGCCGACGATCATCATCAGGTCGGTCAGCGAAGGAATGCGTTCGTGCTCGGCCTGGAACGCGGCGATGCGGTCACGCAGCTCGTCCAGCGCGCGCGTGTCGGCGCCGCTGCGCGCATCGATGGTCTTGGCGCGACCGGCCAGGAAGATCAACGCCGCCATCCACACATAGCCGACGCCGACATCGACCACCGCGAACTGGCCGAAGGTCGTCGCATCGACCTGGAAGACTTCGCGCATCGCCAGCATGTTCGCGCCACCGCCGATCCAGCTGCCGGCCAGCGCGGCCATGCCGGCCCAGGTATCGCCGGCCACGGTGGCCGGATGCAACCAGCGCATCAGCGCGAAGGCCACCACCGCGCCGAGCATGATGCTGGCCGAGGCGCCCAGGTACATCAGCACCAGTTTCGGGCCCAGCCGCAGGATCGCCTTGATGTCCACCGCCAGGGTCAGCAGCACCAGTGCCGCGGGCAGCAGCACGTCGCGCGCGATCGGGTTGTACAGGCGCGTGTGCTGGCCGTCGATCAGGCCGATGGTGTTGTAGATGCCGGGCAGCAGGTAGCACAGCAACAGTGCCGGCACGAAGGTGTAGAAGCGCTTCCACGGGCCCTGCTCGCGCGAGGAGGTCCAGAACACGGCGCCAAGGGTGGCGGCGATCAGGCCAAACACGACGATGTCGTTGCTGATCAGGGCGGTACTGGTATCGCTCATGCAGGACTCCAAGGGCTCCGAAGCGCGTGTAGGAGCGGCTTCAGCCGCGACCGCTCGGAACCGGTCGGGTTGAAGCCCGTCCCACCCATGCATCCAGTCTGATGTGTGCGGTCGCGGCTGAAGCCGCTCCTACAGAAGGGCGCGCAGCGGGCGGGCAAGACCACGCGGGGCCGGACAATGTCCAGCCCCGCGCGGTTGCCTGCTTACTCGCCGATGTGCTGCTTCAGCCAGCCATTGACGGTGTCGTGCCACAGCACGCTGTTCTGCGGCTTGAGCACCCAGTGGTTCTCGTCGGGGAAATACAGGAACTTCGACTCGATGCCCTTGCGCTGCGCAGCGGTGAAGGCGCCCAGGCCCTGCTCGACCGGGATGCGGAAATCCAGTTGGCTGTGCACGACCAGGATCGGCTTGCTCCAGTTCTTGACGTGATTGACCGGGTTGAACCGCTCGTAGCCTTCCGGGTTCTGCCAGGGCGTGCCGCCGTTTTCCCATTCGCTGAACCACAGTTCCTCGGTGCTGTAGCCCATCATGCGGTTGTCGAACACGCCGTCGTGGGCCACCAGGCATTTCCACGGCTGGTTCCAGTTGCCGGCGATCCAGTAGGTCATGAAGCCGCCGTAGCTGGCGCCCAGGGCGCAGGCCTTGTCGCCGTTGAGGAAGGAATACTGCTGCTGCGCCGCGGCCCAGCCCTTCTGCAGGTCTTCCAGCGGGCGGTCGCCCCAGTGCTGGCTGATCGCATCGGTGAAGGCCTGGCCATAGCCGGTGGAGCCGTGGAAATCGATCATCACCACCGCGTAGCCCTGGCCGGCATAGGTCTGCGGGTTCCAGCGATAGCTCCAGCCGTTGCCGAAGCTGCCCTGCGGGCCGCCGTGGATCAGGAACGCCACCGGGTATTTCTTGCCCGGCTGGTAGTTGTACGGCTTGACCACGTAGCCGTGCACAGTCTCGTTGTTCCAGCCGGTGAACTGGAACTGCTCGTAGTCGCCGAACTGCACGTCCGGCAGCGTCTCGCCGGCGCTGGCGGTGATCGCGCGCGGCGAAGCGCCGTCGGTGTCGGCGACGAAGATCTGGTCGCCGCTCTTGAGCGAGTTGCGGGTGAAGGCCAGGGTCGGGCCAGCCAGGGTCGGCGAACCGACGCTGCCCTCGCCGACCAGTTTCTCGACCTTGCCGCTGGCGATATCAACACGGAACAGCGGGTGTTCGCCCATCTCGTCGGCGCTGGTGTAGATCGCCTTGCCGTCCTCGCTGAGCACGATCTCGCCGGCCGAGCGGTCCCAGTCCGCGGCGATTTCGCGCGCCTTGCCGCTGGCCAGGTCCATCTCCATCAGGCCGAAGCGGTCGGCCTCGAAGCCGGGGCGCTTCATCGCGCGGTAGAACAGGGTCTTGCCGTCGGCGCTGAACACCGGGCCGGCATCCCAGGCGAGGTTGCCGTGGGTCAGGTTGGCCGGCATCTGGCGGCCGCTGGCATCGAGCTTGTACAGGTCGAAGTTGGTCGACCACGGCTCCGCGGGGCCAGCCACGCGGATGCTCGCGACCACGCTCTGGCCGTCCGGCGACCACACGTAGTCGTCATTGCCGCCGAACGGCTTGGACGGTGCATCGCCAACGAATTTGGCGCTGAGCGCGGTGGCGCTGGCGACCTTGGCGCCCGGCTTGGGCAGCGGCGCGACGAACAAGGTGTTGCGGCGGCCATCGGCCCAGGTGTCCCAATGGCGCACGAACAACTCATCGAACACCACGCCGCTGGACTTGGCCGCGTCCTTGGCGTCCAGCTTCTTCTTGGTGCAGGCCAGGTCCGAGCCGCAGTCGTGGAACGCGCCGGCGCTGAACACGATGCGGTCGCCCTGCGGCGAGAGGCGGAAGCTGTCCACGTCGATCGCGAAATCGGTCAGCTGGCGCGGGGTGCCGCCTTCGGACGGCATCGCATACAGCTGCTGGCTGCCGTTCTTGGCGCTGAGGAAGTAGACCGTCTTGCCGTCGGCCGAGAACGCCGGCGAGTTGACGTTCCAGCCCTCGGGGCTGATCTGCTTCGGCGGCGCCAGGTCGCGCGTGCGCAGGTCGCGCCGCCACAGGCTGTTGCTGGCCTTGACCTTGTTCTCGTCCATCACCCGCTTGGAGAACACCAGCACGCCGCCGTCGGGGCTGAGCGTGGGCGCGGAGACGCGGTCCAGCGCCACCATGTCGCGCACATCGAAACCGCGCGCGGCGGCCAGCGTCGGCAGAGCGGCCAGCAGGCACAGGGGCAACAGGGCTTGGCGCAACTTCATTCGGAGTCTCCGGGGCAAGGACGGCAAACCTCCGATGGTAGGGGCGCGGGTGGCCCGGGTGCAAAGGACTGAAGTCATGCGGGCGTGGCTGTGTCGCGAGCTGACAGGCGCCGATGGGGTCAGCCGGCCTTCGGGGCGAATGTCCTCCGGCGCCGATGAAACCGGCGCCTCCTCCTTGATTTCACCCCGAAGGCCGGCTGACCCCACCAGCGCCATCGGCTTGCGGATGCGTTGGGAGCGGGACAATCGCTTCGCTTCCGCTTCTGGAACCGCCGCGATCTCGCTGCGGGCGTGGATGTCCTGGGGTGCGAAATCAAGGGGGAGGCACCGGCTTCATCGGTGCCGGAGGACATTCGCACCCCAGGGCATCCACGCCCGCCACAGCGTTTCTCCTCGACCAGGGAAAGAAAAAAGCCGCCCCGGAGGGCGGCTTTCGTTGCAATGCAGCAGGCTGGCGAAGCCTTTACACCTTCTCGCCGCGCTTGCCGGTGCGGTACATCAACCAGCCAACCACCGCCAGCACGCCCAGGCCGATCCACTGGTTGAGGTGGAAGGCCTCCGGCAATGCCAGCACATCGGCGCGCGCCGACACCACGATCGGAATCGCGATGGCGATGCCCATCAATGCCTCGCCGGTGATCAGGCCGGCCGAGAACAGCACGCCGGGACGATGCACGCGGTCGCGGCCTTCCTCGTCGTCCGGGTTGAGCTTGTGGAAGCGCTCGACCAGATGCGCCAGCAGGCCACCCAGGAAGATCGGCACCATCAGTTCCAGCGGCAGGTAGATACCGATCGCCGCGGCCAGCACCGGCACGCGGAAGCGCGAACCGCGCTTCTTCAGCCACTCATCCAGCGCGATCACGATCGCCCCGACCACCGCGCCCAGGCCGATCATCAGCCACGGCAACTGGCCGCCGAACAGGCCGCGCGCCACCGATGCCATCAGGTTGGCCTGCGGGGCGGCCAGCGAGTTCGGATGTTCCGGAGTCGGTGCGCCGATGCCGTAGGCATGGGCCAGCAGGTTCAGCACCGGGGCCATGATCAGCGCACACGAGAACGCGCCGATGCCGAGCATCAACTGCTGCTTCCACGGGGTCGCGCCAACCAGGTAACCCGCCTTGAGGTCCTGCAGGTTGTCGCCGCCGACCGCCGCCGCGCAGCACACCACCGCGCCGATCATGATCGCGGCCACCGCGCCCAGCGGCGCGCCGCCGCTGCCGACCGGGGTCAGCCCGCTCTTGCCGAGCAGCAGCACCAGCACCGCCGAGGCGAACAGGATGGTGGAGATGGTGATGCCCGAGACCGGGTTGTTCGACGAACCGATCAGGCCGGCCAGGTAGGCCGACACCGACACGAACAGGAAGCCGGCGACGATCATGATGATCGTCATCGGGATCGACACGTGCCATTGCTGCACGATCGCCTGGTACAGGCCCAGCAGCGGCAGGGTGAACACCACCAGCGCGACCAGCATCCACTTCATCGGCAGGTCGCGCTCGGTCTCGGCGATGACCGTGCTGCCGGTGCTCTTGCGCGCGGCCGCGAAGCCGCTCTTGATGCCCGACAGCAGCGACTTGCGCAGCGAGAACAGCGTCCAGATGCCGCCGATCAGCATCGCGCCCACGCCCAGGTAGCGGATCTTCGCGCCCCAGATGGCGAACGCGGCGTCGGCCGACGGCGCACCGACGATCGACGCGGCCAGCGCCGGGTCGCTGTTGGCGAAGAACGCCTGGTACAGCGGGATCGCGATATGCCAGGACAGGATCGAGCCGGACACCACCACGATGCCGACGTTCAGGCCGACGATGTAGCCCACGCCCAGCAGTGCCGGCGACAGGTTGGTGCCGATGAACGCGGTCACCTTCGAGCTGCCGACGAACGCCGATTGCACCCACGTGTCCGGGATTACCCGCAGGCCGCTGGCGGCGGCCAGCTTGACCAGGGCACCGATCGCGCCGGAGACGGCCAGGATCTTCAGGCCCGGGCCGGGGTTCTCGCCGGCCTTGAGCACCTCGGCCGCGGCCTTGCCCTCCGGGAACGGCAGCGGGTCCTCGACGATCATCGAGCGCCGCAGCGGCACCGAGAACAGCACGCCCAGCAGGCCGCCCAGGCCAGCGATGCCCAGCACCCACCAGTACTTGAAGTCCGGCCAGTAGCCCATGATGACCAGCGCCGGAATCGTGAAGATCACGCCGGCGGCGATCGACGAACCGGCCGAAGCGCCGGTCTGGACGATGTTGTTCTCCAGGATCGAACCGCCGCCCAGCAGGCGCAGCACGCCCATCGAGACGACGGCGGCCGGGATCGCGGTGGCGATGGTCAGGCCGGCGAACAGGCCCAGATAGGCATTGGCGGCCGACAGGATCACGGCCAGGACAACGGCCAGGACGACCGCACGGAAAGTGAGCTGACGCGGCGCGGCGGCCTGGCTCATGGAAACCCCCTGGTAAGGCGAAAAGACGGGAAGCAACGGAAAAATCCGGCCAACGCTACCTGCCAACCCCCGAAACTGTCCAGCCGCGGCGCGCCATCGGAGCGGAGAGGCCGAGCTGTGCGGGGCCATGAGACCCCCCTGTAGGAGCGGCTTCAGCCGCGACCGCGGATCCTGCAGTCGCGGCTGAAGCCGCTCCTACAACGACAGACAGCGGACCGGCCGAAGGGACCTCCCCCTATACTCGCGCCCTTCGCCCGACCGCAGTTCCGCATGACCAGCACCGCCGCCGCCCCACCCCGCCACGACGATTTCCTCGGCCACCCCAAGGGCGTCTACGTCTGCTTCTTCACCGAGATGTGGGAGCGCTTTTCCTTCTACGGCATGAAGGCGCTGCTGCTGCTCTACCTGACCAAGTACCACCTGTTCGGCGACAAGGCCGGGCTGGACCTGCTCGGCGCCTACGGTGGCCTGGTCTATTGCATGCCGGTGTTCGGCGGCATGCTCGCCGACCGCTGGCTGGGGATGCGCAAGGCGGTGATATTCGGCAGCCTGCTGCTGGTGCTCGGCCACACCGGCATGGCGTTCGAGGGGCATGCCGCCGCGCGCGTCGCCGGCGCGGTGGTGCGCGACGAGCGCGCGTTGTGGGTGACCTACCTGTCGCTGGCGCTGATCATCGTCGGCGTCGGCTTCATGAAACCCAATATCTCCACGATCGTCGGCCGGCTCTATCCGGACAACGATCCGCGGCGCGACTCGGGCTTTTCGCTGTTCTACGCCGGCATCAACCTCGGCGCGCTGTTCGCCTCGCTGGTGTGCGGCTTCCTCGGCGAGGCCTATGGCTGGAAGTATGGCTTTGGCGCGGCCGGCATCGGCATGCTGGTCGGCCTGGCGATGTTCCTGTGGGGGCAGAAATACCTGCACGGCCATGCCGAACCGCCGGCGCCGCCGCGGCTGCGCGAGCGCGTGCTCGGCCTGCCGCGCGAAACCCTGATCTATGCCGGCAGCGTGCTGGCGGTGGTGCCGCTGGCGGCGCTGATGTGGGCCGCGGCCAATGGCGCCGCATCGCTGGGCGGCGAGGTCAGCCTGGCGCTGATGCTGATGCTGGTGGTGCTTGGCGGCGTGCTGCTGTGGTTCGCCTGGTTCACCGGTGCGCGCTGCACGCCGGTGCAGCGGCAGCAGATGTGGGCGCTGCTGGCGCTGATCTTCATGGCGCTGGTGTTCTTCACCCTGTACGAGCAGACCTACGGCTCCTGGGTGACCTTCACCGACCGCATGTTGACCAAGGACATCATGCCGTCACTGGTGATCCGCGACGGCACGCCGCTGCCGTGGTCGATCGCCTCGCTGCTGCTGGCGCCGGCCGGCTTCGTCGTCGCCGCGTCGATGTCCGATCGCAACCCCGACTCGCGCGCTCCCAAGGCCATCTTCATCGCGGTGACCGCGCTGATGATGGTGTTCCTGGTACGCGATTGCGTAGTGCTGCCGCAGACCGCCGGCTCGCTGACCTATCTCGGCGCGCTGTTCCTGGTCTTGCTGGCGCCGCTGTTCGCGGCGCTATGGGCCTGGCTCGACCGCCGCGGCGCCGACCCCAGCAAACCGGTGAAATCCTCGCTCGGCCTGGTCTTCGCCGGGCTGTCCTTCATTCCGTTGGCGCTGGCTGCGCAGCAGGTCGGCGGCAGCGGCATGATCGCCAGCGTGTGGTGGCTGGTCATCGCCTACCTGATCCTGGAAATCGGCGAGATGTGCCTGTCGCCGGTCGGCCTGTCGGCGGTGACCCAGTTGGCGATCCCGCGCGTGGTCAGCCTGATGATGGGCACCTGGTTCCTGGCCACCGCATTCTCCGAAGCCTTGGCCGCGCTGTTCGGCAAGCTCGCCGCGATCGAAGTGCCCGACGGCCAGCAGATGGACGTGGTCCAGGCCTCGGCCAGCTACGCGCACCTGTTCTGGCTGATGATGTGGATCGGCATCGCCTGCGGCGTGCTGGCGCTGGTGGTGGCGCCGCTGCTGCGGCGCTGGATGCATGGGGTGCGCTGAGAAAGACTGCTTGGACGCGCCTTCTCCCCGCTAGCGGGCATCCGTCCCCTTTTTGGGAGAAAGTGCCCGAAGCGAGAGACTGCATGGATGCTGCCTTCTCCCGCTAGCGGGAGAAGGTGCCCCGAAGGGGCGGATGAGGGCGCTCACCCGCCGATGCGGCAAGGAAGCAACCGCTTACGGCTGCGCAGCTGCCATCTTCGCTTGCTGCCCGCCCAGCGACTTGGCCAGGAACGCCAGCAGCTCGGTGTAGTACTCGCGCTGGTGCTCCTCTTTGTAGAAGCCGTGGCCTTCGGTCGGGTAGTACAGCGTCTGCACCGGCACGCCGGCCTTGCGCAGGGCTGCTTCCATTTTCTTGCTGTGGGCGATCGGCGCGCGTTCGTCTTCGCCACCGGCGGCGAGGAAGACCGGGACCTTGATGTTGGCGGCGAGGTTCACCGGCGAGACCTTGCCCAGTTCTGCCGGATTGCCGATCCAGTCCCTCAGATAGCTTTCGCCACGCAACGTTTCCTGGATGTCGCCACCGGAGAACATCATCGGCAGGTCGTAGACACCCGCATAACCGGCCGCGCACTTGTAGAGCGAGGGCTCCTTGGCCGCACCCATCAGCGCGGCGTAGCCGCCGTAACTGGCGCCGTAAATGCAGATGCGGTCGGCGTCGGCATAGCCTTGCTGGATCGCCCAGCGCGTGGCATCGGTGACATCGTCCTGCATTGCGCCACCCCATTGCTGGGCTCCGGCCTGTTCGAAGGCACGGCCATAGTTGTCCGAGCCGCGGAAGTTGACCTGCAGCACCGCGTAGCCAGCGGCGGCGAGCATCTGCGTCTGCGTGTCGAAACCCCAGCCATCGTGGGCGAACGGGCCGCCATGCGGCATCACCACCATCGGCAAGGCCTTGCCCTTCGCACCCAAAGGCCGGGTGATGTAGCCGTGCAACGTCAATCCATCGCGCGCCGGCAAGGTGATCGGCTCGACCTGGGCGGTCTTCTCCGGATCGAACCAGGCGCGCCGGCTGGCCACATGGCTGGCCTTCTTCGCCGCGTTGTCGAACAGATAGAAATCGCCGGGGTTGCCATCAGTCCAGCTTTGCACCAGCAGCAGGTTGCCGGTCGTGTCGGTAGACGTGACCAGTATCGCGCTGCCGCCGAAGGCCGCTTCGAGGCTATGGTAAAGGCGCGCATCGGGCCCTTCGGGTTCGAAGAACACCGAGCGTGTCCGTCCGTTCGTCACCAGCGCACCGACCGGCACCTGGCTATTGGGACGATATAGGATCACGCTCGGATCGGCCTGATCCTGCAGCACGACCTTGCGCGTATCGGCAGCGATGTCCCAGGCCACGATCGCATCGGGGCCTTTACGGCTTTCGATCTGCAGGTAGGCGGTCCGGTTGTCGGCCGAGAAGCCGATCGGGACCGCGACCGTGCCGGTATCGGCCTCGTTGTGGATCTGGCGCCACTGCGCGCCGTCGCCATCGCGGTAATACAGCATGTTGGTGTTGCCGGCATCCGTGCCCCAGGCAAAACGCACCACGCCGGCGTTATCGGTGGCGAAGCTGCTGTTGCGGACTGGCGACTTGACGATCGGCAGGCGGCGGCCGGTGGTGATGTCCAGCTTCTCCGCGCTGGAATAGCGCGCCTCGCCTACACCCCATACATTGATGACGATGTTGCGCTCGTCGCCAGGGAGCAGATCGACCGTCTCCGCGCCGACCAACTCGGCCTTGCGGGTCTGGATCTTGGTGCCCAGACCGCTGCCGGCGGCGCGATAGCCGATCAGGATCTGTGGACTGCTGCCGTCCGCGCCGATGGCGTATAGCTCACCGGTCGGGCGCGGCTGGTCCAGCAAGCCGTCCTTCTGCCCGATCGCGATGACCACGCGCTTGTCGCTGGCCCACGCGAAACTCTGCACATGGGTGTTCTCGCCCAACCCGAACTTGGCGGTCATCGCATTGTCCGACCTCCGCAGGATCGCCAGCATCGTGCGATCTTCCAGCGGCACCGTCGCGGCGATGTACTCGCCGGTCGGCGACAACTGGATATCGGTGAACTGGTCCTTCTTGATGTACGCATCGACATCGACCTGGGCGTGGACCGCACCGGCCACCGACAACAGCAGCGCTGCGCCGAGACTCAATTTCTTCATTCGTTTCCCCTGGACATCCGTACTGTCGCGCCGGCCTGGCCAGGCGCCCCCCCCGCGCGTGACGCGGCTCGCGCACGCTAGCAAGACGGGCGCGCGTCGCCAAGCGGCAATGCGGTAGCGCCGGTGCCGGCAAGGCGCCGACCCAGAGTGCCGGCGTCCGGTCAGCGCGGCATGCATCACAGTTCCGCGGGTTCAGGCAGCAGGGCCCGGGGGCTCGCCGGCACTCGCGGGACGGCAAGCCATTCACGGCCTGCGCGCGGGCCGCGACCGCCCACTTCCGGCTCAAGGATCAGGTTCTTCTCCCATTGCGGGACGCCTGCATTCGCTACGGGTTGCGAGGGTGGGGTTTATTGGAGGGCGCGCGTGGCGTGGGCGGTTTGTGGTGTCGGCTTACGGTGCGGGCACCGCCCTGACGGGAGGGGGCGGGCCCGGCTCGGTTGGACATCCTGTCCAACTCGCCTAGCGCGGCCATCCATGTCCGCTGGCCACCCCCTCCCGCCAGGACGGCGCAAGGCGCGTGATTTTCATGTCTTCGATTGAGGCGCGCCGGGAGGGTGTGGAGAGAAGAGCCTTCATCTCGACCGCTATGGCGAGCTGCAAGTGCCCGGCTTCGATCGAAGCGGCGAACCATCAGGTGTCATTAGCAACCGGGAGCCGAGCTTTTCTCTTCCCCCTCCCCCGGCGCGCCCCGAACGAAGCTTGAAATTCAAAGCGCCTTGCGCCGTCCTGCCGGGGTGGGCGCGTCAAGCGGCACAGGGCGGCCGCGCGGTGAGTGCGGACAGGATGTCCGCCCGAACCGAAAGCGGCTATCCCGGCAGGGCGGTGCCCGCTCCGTAAGCCGACAAAACAAACCGCCCACAGCGCACGCGCCCCCTCAATAACCCCCACCTCGCAAGCCGCAGAAAATGAAGCTGTCCCGCCAACGGGAGAAGAGCCCAATAAATCCCCCTCCCG
>Ga0160434_100203_pt1 | contig 28315 bp, 36 predicted proteins | sample HID1973I_E0MG_FD_108273 | JGI IMG/M metagenome (GOLD analysis project Ga0160434, IMG submission 108273) | Enriched mosquito-associated microbial communities from UW Madison campus, WI, USA - HID1973I_E0 MG | ecosystem: Host-associated > Arthropoda: Insects > Digestive system > Unclassified ...
AGCAAGTTGACGTCGCTTTCGTTGGCCTGGTCCAGGTGGGGCAGTGCGATCTTGGACAGAGCGTCAGCTACGCGCGCCGACAGGCCGTGCTCGCCCGCAATAGCGCGCACCACCGCGCCGACGGTGGTGTCGTGCCAACTGCGTTCGCGTCGGCTGCGCATGTCCTTCGTCAAGTTGGCGCTGCGCGCCCGGATCGTGATCGTGTCCGGCGAGCCGCTGTACTCGACCTCGTCCACCTCGAAGGTGCCCTTGTCGACCAAGCCGGACTCCTGCCAGCCGATCGCCACCGCCAGGGTGACGCCGCGCCGCGGCAGGGCCATTTTGCCGTCGTGGTCATGCACGCGAATGTCGAGTTGGTCCGCCTCGCCGCCGCGGTCTTCGGTGAGCGTCAGCTCGATCAAGCGCGGCGCCACGCGCGCCGTCAGGTCCGCGCCGTCCATGGTTACGCGCCACGCAGGGACGGCGGTCACGGCGCTGCCCCGGGCGCTGCTGGAGTGTCGTCCTCGCGACGGAACGAAATACCGAAATCCACGCGTCGCGGCGTGCCGTCAGGCCAGTGGAGGGTGCCGGTCTCCTTCAGGGCGGTGATCACGTAGTTGCCGTAAACCGCGCCGGCGCCATCGACCAGCGGCAGCGCCTGACCGGCCTTGGCGAGGTCGCGCAGCGTGTCGAGCGAGTCGCGCGAGCCGGTCAGCTCGGTGGCCAGCAGGCCGGACAGCTCGATGGTGTCCTCGCCTTCGCCCAGGTACTGCAGCGCGGCGCGCGCGCCCACGCGCTCGGTCGCCCCGAAGCGCCAGCTCTGTGAGCGCTGCAGCTCCTGGAAGGCGAGCGTGGTGAGGGAGAACACGAACGTGCCATAGCTCATCATCATGGGGCGGATCCTCAGTCGTCACGCAGGCTGGAGCGGCCGCGGGCGGCCTTCTCCCGAGCGATGGTTTCCAGCTCGCGCCGCACCGCTGTCGCGATCTGCGCGGCGTCCATGCCGGGCGCGGCGTGGATGTTGATCTCGTAGCGGTCACCGGCGGCGGGCGCGGCCGCGCCGCGGCCGGGGGCGGTGAGCGGCGCAGGAGTGTCAAACGCCGCAACAAGCCCCGTAGCGACCGCCAGCGCCGCGCCCGCGCCCACCGCGGCCATCCGCGCACCGACGGCCGCCACGGCGGCTACGGGCGCGCCCTGCGCCGCCTGCACGCCTTCGGTGAGGCCCTGCATGGTGTAGCCGCCAAGCTGCGCGAACACGCGCGAGGGGCTGTGGATGCCGAGCAGCGACTTGAACTGCCCGATCACAACGCTGCCGACGCCCGCGATCGCCGCGCCGGCGGCGCCAATGCGCGAGCGGATACCGTTGACCAGGCCGTCAATCATCGCCACGCCCGCCTGCAGCAGCCGCGCGGGCCACCCGGCGAGCATGGTATTGACGCCGCTCCACAGCTGCCCCAGGCCCTCGCGGATGCGCCCACCGTTAAGGGTGAACACCCCCACGATCAACGACCAGATGCCTTGCACGTACTGCCACACGCCGCCCAGCACCGCCTTGATGGTCGGCAGCACGGTCACGAAGGCATTGACCAGCCAGCCCAGGGCCGCCACCGCCAGGCGCAGCTGCGTGACCAGCACCGCCCCGAGTACCTGGCCGAAGCCGCGGCCGGCTTGAGTTGCACCGTGCAACTGCTCGCTGGTGGCCTCGAACGGGGCAAACAGCTGCTTGACCCACGCCCATGCGCGCCCCATCGCTCCAGCGATCATGTCCCACACCGGCGCCAGCGGCGCCAGCGCGGCGCGCAGCTCGGCCAACACCGGGCCGAACGCATCTTGCAGGCCCTGCCACACGCCAACCATGAAGGCCTTGATCGGCCCCCAATACTTCCAGACCAGGGTGGCGACCACCGCGACGGCGGCGCCGATGGCCAGCAGCGGCAGGCTGATGCCACCCAGCAGCGGCAGCAGAGCGCGGCCGACGTTGAGCAGCATCGGCAACGCCCGCCCGCCCAGGCCCATCAGCTGGCCGATCAATGCGCCCAGCCCCTGACCGCCGCTGAGGATCCCGACCGCCCGGTGGATCTGCGAAAACGCCATGGCGGCGGTGCCGCCGGCAATGAGCACACCACCCAGCACCGTCAGCAGCGCGGTGCCGCCCACCACCAGCTTGGCCAGCGTGGCGACCAGCTGCGGGTTGGCGCGGATCCACTCGGTCACCTGCACCACGACGCCAGCAACACGCCGAGCCAATGCATTGAAGTCCGGCAGCAGAGTGGCGCCGATCGACTGCGACAGCACCACGGCGGTGTTCTTGGCCAGCTGCAGCGAGTTGGCAGAGGTGGCCACGCGTGAGGCGTACTCGGCCGCCATCGATCCGCCGTAGATCTGCTCGTCGCTAACCTTGCGGAAGTTCTCGCGCAGCAGTTCCAAGTTGGTCAGCAGCGGCGCAATGGCGCCGATCGACTCGCGGCCGAACAGCTGCGTCATTGTGGCCGCCTGCGAGGCCTTCGGCAGCGCCTGCAGGCTTTCGAGCACCTTGATGATCGCGCCGTTGGCATCGCGCTGCATGAGCTTGGCCATCTTGCCGGCGTCGATGCCCAGCTCTTTGAACGCCTGGCGCTGTTTCTTCGTGGCCGCATCGCCCGAAGCCAGCGTCAGCAGCATGTTCTTGATGCCGGTAGCCGAGACCTCCGATTCGATACCCATGCCGGCCACGGTGGCGCCCAGTGCGGCCAGCGGCCCGGAGCCCAGGCCCGCGACCTCGCCGAGCGCACCGATCCGGTTGACCACGTCGCTGATCTTGTTGACGTTGGCCGGGCCGGTGTTGCCCAGGTAGTTGATCTTGTCGGCCAGGGTCACGACCTGGTCTTGAGTCATGCGGAAGGCGGTGCGCCAGGTGGCCATCGTCTGGCCCGACTCTTCGGCGGTGCTGTCGAAGGCCACGCCCATCTTGGCCGCGTCCTCGGCAAAGCGCACCAGCTCGCCGCGCGCCACGCCCGCCTGGCCGGCGGCGGCCACGATCTGTGCGATCTCGGTGGGCAGCATCGGCAGGTGCATCGACAGGTTCTCGATGTCCACGCCCATCTGCTTAAACTGCTGCGGAGTGTCGAAGTTGACCACCTTGCGCACGTCGGCCATCGCCGACTCGAACTCCATGGCTTGGCCGACTGGCAGCGCCTCGGCGCGCAAGGCGCGCTGGCCAACGAACAGCGCACCGGCACCATGGGCGGCGGCGGACATGCCGGCGCTGCGCATCTTGCCGGCGCTGCGCTGGGCAGCATCGAGCTTGGCCAGGCGCGCCTGGCTGGCGGCCATGGCCGCGGTGGTGGCGGTGATCTCCGTACGCAGCCGGCGCTCATGCGCCACCAGGTCGCGCGTGCCGATGCCGGCCGCCTCGAGCTTGCTCCGCACGCGCTGCAGTCCGGCCTCCTGCTGGCTGTGGGCGACCTTTAGCTCTCGCGCCACGCGCACCGCCCGCTCGAAGTCGGCGGTGAGCTTCTGGCTAGGTGCGTCGGTGGCCTTGATCTGCTGGGCTAGGGTGCGCACCGCATGGCGCTGTGCATCGAGCGTCACGCGCGACTGGCGAGCCACCGCGACCTGCTCGCGGTAGGCGCCAATATCGCGCTGCTGGGCATTGAGTTGGCGTAGCGCATCGCGTTGCTGGCGCAGGGCGCCGGCGACGCCCTTGCTGCCGCTCATGATCTTCTTGAAGGGACCGGTGACCCGATCGACAGCCGACAGGATGACCTGCAGGCGCAGATTGTCTGAGGCCGCCATCAGGCGACCTCATTGGTCAGTCGGGATCTTTTGCCTTGAACACGCCGGCTGCACCCGAAAGCGCAAAGCCCAGTGCCGCAGCGCCGATGACCACGACGAACAAAATGCCAAGCGCAATGAGGATGGCCAGGAGGCTCATGGGCTGACTGTAGCATCACTCGGCTCCGCTACGCAGGCGGGCGCGCTCGCGCCACGCCGCCAGTTCAACGATCGACCACTCGTCCATGACGTTCGGTGGCCAGTGGAAGATGACCGCGATATCGGCCATCGCGTCGTCTACGCAGTCGGGGAGGCGATCGCCCGCTCCGACTTCGGCAGCAAAAAATTGACCAGCTCGCCTCCCAGCGCGAGCAGATCGGCCGGCTCCAGCTTGGCGATATCTGGTGCGCTGAGCGTGGGCTGCGTCACACGCGGCAACACCAACTGCAACGAGACCACGTCCATCTGCAGCAGGTCCGTCAGCTTGGTGCCGCGCAGCTCACCGGCACCGGGCTTGCGGATCTGCACGCTGTCGATGACCTGTTCGCCGCGCGTGATCGGCTCTTCAAGGGTGACGGGGTTGGAAAACAAAGGGGTCTTGGCGGACATGCGGTTTCTCGCGCTGAAGAAGTGGCCCGGCGTGCGCCGGGCAGTGGTGGTAGGTGGGGCGATACGGATCAGGCGCCGATGGCGATACGGTGGGCGGCCAGGCGATCGACGCCGTTTACGATTTCCTTCATGCCGACCAGGTCGATCTCGATCTCAACCACGCCGTTGACGGTGAGCTTGTAGTAGCTGAGCGAAGACTTGACGCCGAACTCGGTGTCATCGCCGGCCTTGGCGGTGCCCATGTCGATTTCCTTGTGGCGGCCGCGCACGACCAGTTCCACGGCATCGACCGCGCCGGTGTCCTCCTGCTGGTAGCTGCCAGCGAAGCGCAGCATCACGCCGTTGTGCGTGGTCACGCCGAACGTGCGCAGGATGTCGCGCATCAAGCCGCCGTACTTGGCCTCCAGCTCCAGCTTCTCCATGCCGAAGTCCAGATCGATCGGGCCGTTCATGCCGCCGGCGCGGTATTCCTCCATCTTGCGCGACAGCACGGGCAGCTTCAGCTCGATGCACTGGCCCAGCCAGCTGATACCGTCGCCGAACACATTGAAGAACTTGAGCTTCTTGGGCAGAGCCATTGCTTTCTCCGGGGATTAGGGAGGGGAGGGCGCGCGGGTAAGCGCGCCGCGACCGTCAGGCGGTGATGCGGTCGGCGAAGTTGTCCAGGTAGGCGCTGGTGATCTTCTGGTTGAGCTGCAAGTTTTCCAGCGGCGGCACGGGCGTGTAGTCGTAGTTGATCTGCAGCTCGCCCAGCGACAGCGTCTGGGAGCTGTTCTGGGTGGCGTCGTAGTACGCCTCGGCGTCGATGATGTAGCCGGCCGCCTTGAGGTCACGGAACTTGCCGTTGATGGTCTCTAGCAGATCCTTCACCAGCGACGGGTGCATAGGCTTGTCGACGTAGAAGGCCACGCCTTCGGCGATGGTGTCGGCCAGGATCTGCGCGGTGCGGGTGGCGGTCTCGAACTCGAACGCTTGATCCTCAGCGCAGGTACGCGAGCCCCAGAAGCGGTAGCCGTTGAAGTTGACCAGGGTGGTGATGTCGCCCTCGTTGAGGACGCCGGCGTCGGTGCCCGGGTCCTGCAAATCCCAATGCACGTCGCGGGAGATGCCCGTCACGCCGGACACCGCCACGTTGGACAAGCTCTTGTGCCAGCCCTGCTGCTGGTCGATCTGCGCCCGCAGGCCCATGGCGCAGGCGGTGGCGTAGATCGGTGCGCTGGCGCTGGCCACGGTGTCCCAGGCGACGAAGTCCGGCCAGATCAGCATGATCTCGCGGTCGGAGAACTGGCCGCGGTAGGTGATGACCTCGGCAGGGGTATCGCCCACGGCGCGGGCGTAGGCCATGGCGCGCAGCTTCTTGGCTACCACGCCCAGCGCCACGGTAACTGCCTGCGTGTCCAGGCCAGGGGCACCGATGATGCGCGGACGCACGCCCAGCTGGGCCTGGGCGGCGAGCAGCGCCTGCATGCCGGTGTAGCCGCCTGCCAGCGCGTTGCCGATGACATTGCTGGTGGTGGTCGCGTCGTCGGTGCCCTTGGCCACGCGCACGACCACGGCCACCGGGTTGGACTGGTTGGCGATGCCCTGCAAGGCCGTGCGGAGCGTGCCTTCCACGCCGGCCTTGGCGATGGCCCCGAGCACATCGGTGATCAGCACCGGCTTGTTGACCGGGAACAGGGTGTCGTCGGCATCCTCGGCGGTAGCGATCAGGCCAATGACGGCGGTGGCGACGGTGCGGATGACGCGGGTGCCGGCGCTGACTTCTACGACGCGCACGCCGTGGTGGTAGGTGGTGGTGGACATTCGGGTTCCTCGGTCAGGAAGTGCGGAAGCGGAGCGGGATGGTCAGGCGGGTGTGCGCGTTGGCCGGCGCAACGTCGGTGCGCTGGCCTTCGATGGTCAGCACGAAGGAGCCTGGCGCCTCACCCAGCGCCAGGCCGACACGCTTCAGCGCCAGGCGCGGTTCCCAGCGCTGCAGGGCGGTAGCGGTAGCGCCGTACAGGCGGACTCGGGTGGCATCGTTGAAGGGCTGGTCAATCAGCTCGGGCAGCAGAGAGCCGAAGTCACGGCGCTGCACACGCGTCCCCAGCGGCGTAGTGAGGATCTGCGCAATCGACTGCGCCAGGTGCGCATCGCCCTCGATCCAGCGGCCACTGGCGGCATCGATCCCCCTCACGCCGGCACGCTCGACACACCAGAGCCGGGCGTGACCCCAGTGGTTTTGTGGTTCTTCAGGCTGATGCCGCCACCGAGCACGTCGGTGTCGGCGGTAGCGGTGCCCGTGACGTGCGCGTCGGCGTTGACGGTGGTCTTGCCGTTGATCGTCGTCTCGCCGTTCACGGTCAGTGGGCCGTGGATCGTGACGCCGCCATCAGCCGTGACCTCGGCCCTGCCACCGGCGGGCAGGGTGGCGAGCAGCTGGTGCGTGGCGCTGTCGTACCGAACCTGCGCGCCGTCGCCGAACTGCACCAGCGTGACGTCGGCGCTGCTGCTCGGCGCGGAGAAGGCGTCGGAGTAGAGGCCGCGCAACACGACGCCGCCCATGGTCTCACCGCTTTCCGACAACACCAGCACTTGCTCGCCGACGGTCGGCGCCGCCCACACGATCAGCGCCCCAGCCGCGGGCACCAGCCAGGGCAAGAACCCCGAAAGCAACTCCCCGGATTGCACCCGACAGACCCCGCGCAGCAGATCCACCTCGGCGACAGTGCCGAGGCGGATCAGGTTGGACAGGTTGCGGGCGAGATCGGGCGAGGCCATGTGTCCATGGTGTTCGCGCGCGTGCGAGAACGCGCCCAGGCCGAAATGTAGGGCGCCGCGCTACTCGACCGCGCTACACCCAGCCATGGGCGTAGACGGCCGCGCCGAATGTGGATGCGGTAACGATGCCTGCGCTGTCGCGGAGATAGACCGTGATCCAGACACCTTCATTAATCAGATCCACGCTCGCCGCACGCACGGTGGCTGTCACGGTTGCGGATTGAGACGCAGCGCAGCTGGCGTAGGAACTCGCGGTGCTGGCAAAGGTCGCGCGGTTCATACCAGAGCCCTCGATCTGCACGTTGTACTCCGACGCCGAGCGCCCGGCCGGCAACCAGCTGCCAGACATGGGGCTGCCCGTGTCAGCACCGATGGACCACGTGCCATTGTTGAGAATGCCGATGGTGACGGACGCCGAAATATTGCCTTGCTGGTTGGTCAGCGCCTCTCGGCTGGTGGAGTAGCTGTTGCCGTTGAAGCCAAGCGCGTACTGCGCACTTCCCTTGCGCGCCCAACGGTTGCTCAAGTCCGAGCCAGAGGCGTCGCGATATCCGACGTCCGCCGCCTTGGCGCCATAGGCCAACGGCGCGTAGCGCTGGTTCAGGTCGTTGCCGTCGCCTGAGCGATAGCCACAAGCCAAGCCCTTGTCGCCCTGCACGTACAGGTCGAACACGTCATCAAAGTCCGAGCCAGCGCCATTGCGGTATCCACTGGCCATGACTAGTTGCCTGCGGCTCCGACATCAGGCTGCGAGATCCCGGCCAGGGCCACGGCGCGTTCGTTGTGCAGCTTGTCGTAGACCGCCTTTAGGTAGACGACGACGCCCGCAGCACTGACCTCCGACAGGTCCGCCCCGGTCACGGGATCGGTGAGCCCGGCGCCGAACAGACGGGTCGCGATCGAATCAGAGGTGGTGGCCAGCGCCTCTCGGCCGTCAAGCATCTTGCTGACCGCCCCTTCCAGTAGCAGGAACTCCATGCCCTGGAAAACCACGTTGGCGCTGCCGGTGAACGGGTCATAGAAGAAATGTGACTCGACGGCGATGCGCTCAACATCGACGCCGGGGGCAAGGTTGCGGATGCGCGAGTTGTTTTCCATGGACTCTCTCTCAAGGTTGGCAAAGCGAGCGCAGCTCTGACACCTGGGCTTGCAGATCCCGGGTGCGCGTAGACAGCTGCTGAATGGCACGCACGAAGACAGGCAGTAGCTGATCGATCTTGATGGAGGGCGCTTTCTCCTCCCCGATCGTCACGCCTTCTGCGTCGACCGCCTCGGGCATCAGGGCCAGCAGCTGCTCGGCGATCAGGAACAGGCGGTCGCGGCCATCCTCGTTGTATGCGGGCTTGTATCGACCGATGACCGTATCAAGCTGGTCCAGTTCTTCAAGCCCGTACGGCATTGGACCGTGAACGTCTTTCAGCGTCAGCGAAGAGCCGAAGTCGAAGCCGCCGGCGGCGCGACAGGCGCCGGCGATGTCTACCGCGCCGCTGGTACCCAGTGCCATTTGCCCGGCCGAGTTACCCACGCCGTTAGGGCGGAAAAGGATTGTGCACGAACCGCTGATGCAGGACGCGACCCAATATCCATTCGTCGTCAGGTAATTAGTGTTGGCGCGCACGTCGTTCTGCGAAACGATAGTTCCAGCGGTCAGGACGCCGCCGGTATCAACCGAAAACAACTTGCTGGCGCCGCGCCAATAGGCGATGCCGACTGCGTGCCCGATGCTAAAATCGCTGTTGCTGCTGTGATCGGTGGCGCTCGGCCAGTGGCGCATGAACGTCGTTCCCGACCATGATCCAACGATCGCATCCTCCTGCCCCTCGTCTCTGCCGGACGCGCAAAATGCGACGAGCGGGTACGGTCCGGTGACGCGGACGTTAGCGCCAACGGTCTTGACGTAACTATTGACCGTCAGACCACCACTCCCCAACGCGGCGCCGGCCGCCGCAAGGCTTCCGCCAAAGCTGGCCGAACCGGCAAAACCAGCGAAACCATCGGAGCGGCGGAAGTAAAGGACGGTGCTGCGATAACTGCCATCGTCGTTGCAGGTGTTGAGATTCCACTGCGTGTCACTAAAATCGTTGTAATAGCGCTGCTGCCCGCTACTAGCGTTTACCCAGCCGATATACGACGCAATTCCCAGGCGTCCCGTCATCGTGTCACCCGACTTGGCGACATACTCGCTGTGGGTGTGTGTGGTCGGCGGGTAGGTCGCTGGCTTGCCTGTCACCTGCGACCAATCATGGGTGTGGACGGCGGGAGGGAACGTGGCCGGCTTGGTCTGCACCTGGTCCCATGTCGGCCACGCGGTGGCAGTAGCCGGGACACCCTGCAGGTTGGAAAACTCGCGATACCAGGCTCCGTGCTGGCCATCCAACAGATCTGCATCAAGGCCCTTGTCGGGGCCTTCGTCCTTCAGTGCAGCACTTTTGATCTCAAGGGAGGTGCGCAGCATCGCAGCGCTAGACAAGCCCAAGAGGCCCTTCACGAATGCGGAGGGCGCGCCGGAACCGAGGCGCGTGTCCAAGACCTTCTGTAACAAATAGGCAGTGACCGCCCTGATCTTGTCGGTACCGGTGGTCGCCTCCTCCTCGGTGGCCAACTCCACGATGCCCGGTACCTCGGTCGTGGCAGCCGGATCAGTAAAGTTCGTCGCGCCGAAGCTCAGCTGTTGCACGTCGATGTCCACGAACACCGCGTCCATGGCCAGGAGCATCATCGCCGCTGCGGCCTTGCCCAGCAGCAGCTCTGGCTGGCTGTAGTTGGCGAAGAGCGTGCCGTCGGCCAGGTAGAGACCGAAGCCGTAGCAGTCATAGACCGCCGTCGATTCGTCGCGGATCGACACGTGGATGGTATCTGCGGCAGTGATGCTGCCGCCTACCGTCGCAATCCGCTTGACCTCGTTGGGAAGTGCGGTAAGCGCGGCGGACATAACAAAGGGCGCACTGGCGATGCCCACCTGGGCCACCTGCACGGCATTGGCACCGGTGTGGCCGGCATTGACCAGGGCGGCGCGGCCAGCGGTGGTGACTTGGAGCTTCAGTCCGGGCATGGGTGGGGGGTCCAGTTATTCGGCTTCCATCAGCAGCCGGCGGTAGACGGCCGGGCGCGCCACGGCGAACACGCCGATGCGCGCTTCTGCTTGGAAACCTTGGGTGAAGGTGAAGTGGGAGCGGACGGGCTTGGTGCGCTCGACCTCGGCGATGACCTGTTCGACGAAGCGAGCACTGGCGGTCTGGCCATCAGCGCCGGTGAGGGTGAGCGACAGGTCGAAGGTGTGCGGCAACCCGCGCGGCTGGGTCTGCCACCACTCGCGGATCGCCACCGCCCCACCGAAAGACTGCACGACTAGGCGCACGCTGTTGGCGGTGCCCTTGCGGCGCTGGATGGCAATGGCGCTGCGCACGCGCTGCCGCTTGACCGCCTCGCCCCAATCCGGTTGCCAGTCGTCCAGGGACAACGTCCAAGCCATCCAAGGCAGCTGATCGACGGGGCACGCGGCGGCGTCCCACAGGCTCGGCAGCGGCGTCGGAATGGCCTCCAACCGCTGCGTGAGCGCGGCCAAGGCCAGCTCAAGCGCGGTGGAGTTCGGCGGCAGGCCGTTACTCATCGACACCGGCATGCTCGACTTGGATCAGCGTGCAGAACGGGGCCTGCGTGCGGTGTATCACCACGTCGCTGGTCGGTGAATCCAGCTCCACACGCTGCACGCCGTCTGCAAATAGCATCGCCTTGATGGCCGACTCGGGAATGTCCCGGCCGAGACGATGCGACTCTGCCAGGTAGGTTTCCAGACGGCGGCTGGCCTCGGCCATCACCACGGCCGAATCCGGGCCGGCGAAGGTGTACACCTTCGCCCGGATCTCAAAAGGGACGATCTCCGCCGCTTGCACGCTCACCGCGTCGGTAAGCGGGCGGACATCGTCGTCGGATAGGGTGGCGCGTACGGCGTCCAGCACTTCGGGCGACGCGGTGCCGTCACCTTCGCGCGAGAGCACGGATACGATTACGTCGCCCGGCCACGCCGCCTGGCTCAGTGCGATGCACATGGCTTCCACAAGTGAAGGTGCGGCGGCATGCGAAGACAGCACACTGAGGACCAAGGCAACGATGTCCGCTGGCTCGGGACTGTAGGCACTCGCATCAAGCACGCGCGGATCAGCGCTCAGGGCGTGAAAGATGTAGGCGCCTTCGGGTCCGGCGACGCTGAATCCCTCGGGCGCTAGTTGGATCCTTCGACGCAGGTCCGTATCCGGCTCGAACGTAGGCGGCAGGCCCTCGCTAGGCCTCCCCGCGTCGAGGGTGAGCCGGGTGACACCGAACAGAGCGCCGAGATGGTCCAGGTTTGTGCCGGTGGCATAGGCGAGCATGCACTGGCGTGCTTTGTCATTGACAGTCTGGCGCAGCACCAGCTCGCGTGCGCAGAACAACTGCACCAATTTGTAGATCGGGTCCGACTCGACCAGCGCCGTAAGCTCAGGCACCAGCTGCACCAGCTGCACTATGGCTTGGGCAAAGATGGCCTCGAAGTCCAATTCATCGATGAGGTCCGGCGCCTGCAGCTTGGACAGGTCAACCGCGGTGTAGGAGGCCATCCGCCGCTCTGCATCTGGAGAGTGCCTAGCCTCGGATTTCCATCCGCATCACGGTAGTCTCCGGCGGTGTTGCTTGATGCGGCACAAAAAAGGGCGCCTACAAAAGGCGCCCTCAACAGCGATGACCTACTAGCGTCTCCTTCGGAATTGATCTGCAAGCCAGAAGGCCAGAAACGGTAGACTGAGCAGTCCCCATAGCAGGCCCCCCACGACCACCCATGCCAGGTAACCCCAACTTTGGGGGCCGTGCAGCGCGGCGATTCCTATGGCCACGGATAGCGGGCAAGAGGCGGCGAGCTTCCCGCTAGTCTTCCAATCGAAGAAGCCCATCGTCTCTTCCTCCTGTAACTAGCCAGCATATTTGCAGTGGAGAGTCACGCTGTTTGTGGCCCATTCGGTCCAGCAAATGATGGTGCGGTTCGTCGCCGAGGGAACGCCCGTCACTGGCACTCCCAAGCCCGCAATCTGTTGCGCAAAGCGCTCCATATTCGCGGTAGTGGAGGTGTTGAAATGATACTCAATGGTGACGTTCGGATTGTTGCCGGGGACGATCGTTTCGCGCGTTTGCGGGATTATGTTTCCGGCCTGGTCAACGTAGCTGCCCTGCACGGGCTGCCACTTGCCGGTAATGTTATTCCATTCGTACTGAGCGCGTCCGCCGTCAGAGTATTTAACCTTGATGGTCGCCTCGGATTGCAGCTTGCCGAAGACGCGGGCCGAGTAGACGATAGCAGCGATTCTCGACGACAACAGCTGGTTTTCAATGGCTTGACTAACCCCGAACTGGTTATTGACCAGCTGAATGTCATCGAAGGGTGTCGCAGGCATTCCTGGGGAATTGGGAATGACGACGTCTCCAACTTGAGCCGTCAGTCGCAGTGCTTCGTTCATGGCTGCGATGGCACCCTCAATTTCGAGTGTCGTCACATAGACCCGAACTTGGCACTGAATATTTCCTGACGATCCAGGTTGGCTACACATCGCAATGTCTCCGCCGTCGAAGTCGCGGAGAACCTCGTACTTCTTCGCGATATCACCCGTTGGATTGAAGACGTAATACTTGGTGACCACTCCGATCGGCAGAGTCTGGCCGAAGAGCCTGGCCTTCTGACTCATCTGTTGGGTGGTGCAGTTGTCGCAGACTTCTGAGGGAAGGAACGTCTGCGCGTTAGCGCTAACAGAAAAGAGCCCGACAATGAGCAGGATTGCGGTCACGCTGATGTCCCGAATGTAACTTTGCACCTACATACACTCCTTGATGTGGTTTTACGCTAGGTCGTCCTTGCGCTCACGGAGCGTAACAGGGATGAACGCTCCGTTCATACTCAAATTGAATCTGTGAGGTGAGCCATAAGAAGTCGGCGCACCTCGTCACGATTTGCGGGAGAGAAGCCAAGCAGCAAGCGCGGCTCATAGCGGACGCGCGGTCCGCCTGGGCGAACGGCATCAATCAAGCCTTCCTGGTGCACACGCGCAATGCGGCCCACTCGCCCGGTGAAGCCTACCGATACGGCGTTGTCGGTGGGCATGATCTTGAAGTACTTGGCCTGCCGCAGCTTGACGAACATCTTCAGCCGCTTGATGCGGCCAGTCTTGGTGCGCAGTTGCTGCTTGCGCGGCGCGTAGGGCGTCCCGTCCGGGTTCTGCTGACGCACGATGCGCTGGGTTTGCGAGCGGCGCAGGGCCGTACCGATGGTGCGCGCCAAGCGCCGACGCTCGTCCGGGTCCAGCCGGCGCAGCAGTGGCGCTGCCCAAGTCTCCAGTGCTGCGAGCTCATCCAATGGCAGGCATCCCGTCAATCCCGATGCGCGGCTCCGGCGGATTGGCGAACTGCAGCGCGCCTTGGGCGTCGCGCGTGACGATCACCCGCTCGGTGACCGGCAGTTTGATCGACACGTCGGACTTGTCGTTGGCGACTACGTCCACTTCGAAGCGGATCTCATCGCGTCGGGCTGGGTTGGCCATCAGCTCCGGTTGCTCGGCGCGGATCCACTCAGCGAGGTGGAAGAACAGCCGATCGGGATCCTCGGCCATGTCGGTGACGATGAGGTTCAGCGTGTAGCTGTACTGAAACGATGCGCCCGGCGCGAAGGTGGACACCACCGAGCCGGCGTCCACGAACACCAGCAGACGATCGGCGTCGCGCGCCAGGTCGGGCATAGCTGCGACCAGGTGCGCGCGCAACGCGGCCGGCTTCCTCACCGCGCGACCTCGGCGGGCGGCGCGTGCGCGTCCACCCATGCCTGTAGCCCGATCAGCTGCTCGGCGGTTTCATGGCAGCTGCTGTAGTTGCCGGCGACGGTGTCGGCGACGGTAGAGAGCGCAAGGCCGGGGGCGGGCGCATCAGGATCTCCGGCGGTCGGCTCGGGAACGTGGCCTTGGGCGGCTGCGTCGTGCAGCCGCACAAAGCCGACAGGGACAGGGCAAGCAGCGTCAGCCTTCGCAGTGACATAGACGGGAACCTCTTTGGTGATGGTGGCGCCGACTTCGCGCACGACCTGCACGCGATCGACGTACTGCGTCACCACTTTGGTGGTGATCTTCTCGCTGCTGGCCGAGGCCAAGGCCTGGTCGCGCTCGGCACGGGCGTGGGCGGCGTCGGATTGGGCGATGGTGACGCGGTGCTGCTGCCACACGGCGCCGTAGCCGATGGCCGCCAATAGCGCCAGGACGATGATCAGGGCGATCAAACGTGGGGAGAGCATCAGCGTACCCCCAGCACTTCGAGGGCCAGCTTGGTGCGCGCCACGCGGTCTGCTTGACCATTGGGCAGGCGCGTCGTCTTGAGCGTGCCGAGGTTGATCTTGCGACCGATGCCGAGAACGTCGCCAGTGTCGGCGAGCTGGTTGCAACCCTTGTCCTGCCAGAACGCAGCGGCTGCCAGGGCGCCGGCCTCCAGCTCGATCAGCAGGCCGGGTTGTTCCTCCAGCGGCAGGCCGATGAGCTTGCCCATCGTGCGGTAGTTGCCGCGGCCGGTGTGCTGCATCGGGCCGCGACCGCGGAACAGGTAGCCGTCGCCGCTGCCCTCGTTGCCGTTGCCGTTCTGGCCGGCGTAGACGTAATTGGCCAGCGCCTGGGGGTTGTGGACGAAGCGCGGTGCCTGCGCCGGCGTGACCTCGTACCCGAACACCTGCAGCAGCCGCTCGCGGCTGTAGCTCAGGCCTTCCTCCACGCGTGCCAGGCTCAAGCTTTCGTGGCCAACTTGGGCGAGCCAATGCGCGGCGCGGCGGCGCGTGCTGATGCCGAAGCGATTGGCGGCGGCGAGCAGATGCGGGTGCCAGCGCGCCGCGCGCACCGGCGGGCAGCTCATCAGGCGGGCGAGTTCTTCGGGGCTGAACAGCATCAGGTGAACCTCATCAGGCGGGCGACGTTGCCGCCGGCGCGGTACGTCAGAACGGCGAGGACGATCAGCACGCCCAGATTCCAGGCGGTGACCTGGGCAGCAGCGCCGGCGAGCAGGATGTGCAGTGCCTGGCCGCCGGTGCTGGCGATCAGCAGCCACGCGCACCAGCTGGCACTGCGGCGGTGCCGCGCGTCGGGCGGGCGGTGGTAGGTGAGCAGGCGCACGCAGATGGCGATGGAGGCCAGCAGCGTCAGGATGGTGACCAGGCTATGCACTGGGCGGGCCTCCGCGGCGGATGAGCGAGGACAGGTCGATGGCCTTGGCGCGCTCGATCAGGGCCAAGGTCAGGGTGATGGCGCACGCCGCGCACAGGAACGCGGCCACGCCGGTGGACTTGAGCGGCAGCCAACGCAGCGCTTCGGGCGCGCCCTGGTAGCCGGCGATCACGCTGATGGCCAGGTAGACCAGGCGCAGCCACAGCGGCAGCTTGGTCGCGCTGACCACAAATAGCGTGGCGCCAGCGAACGCACCGATCAGCGCGTCGCCGTCGATGCCGGGGAGAACGGAAGCAATGCCCACGCCGGTGGCGATCACAAAGCCGCTCGATACGGAAGTGGGTTCGGTCATCAGGTCAGTCCCATAGCTGCACGGCGGTGGCGGCCGCCGCGGTGGTGGTGGTGGAGACTTCGGGCAGGTCGACGGCGGTGCCGTGCGGCAGGATCAGGCCCAGCTGCGCCAGGCCCGGGTTGCGTTCGAGCGTCTTCTCGACCAGGCCGGCGGTGCTGCCCAGATGGCGCCAGCACAGCAGGTCCACGGTGTCGCCTTGCTGGGCATAGACGCGCATCAGATCAGCTCTACCGTCGTCCGCGGCCGGCCCTGCAGATCGCTCAACGCCCACGCTAGGTCGCGGCGCAGTTCGGTGATCGACGGGGTAAGGTCATCGGCGCGCTGGTTGGCGCTGTCGGTGGCATCAAAGGAGCGGTACCGCTCTGCCAGCTCGGCGCCCACTGCGCAGCAGATGGCCCGCATGTACAGCGCCACGCCGCGCGGCACGCCACCGATCGATGGGCCGGGCACTTCGTCCAGCGAGTCGTAGCCGGCGTCCTGGTGGCCCGCCCGCCAATTGGCAAGGGCGTCGTTGACAAACCACATGGCCGCCACGGTGGCTTCGCGCAGCCGGTCATCGGTCACGCTGCCGTCCAGGCGCATGCGCCTGCGGACAGTGTCGAGATCGACCTCCGGCCAGAAGAGCGCGTTGGCGATTGTGGCCGCGTTGGTGGGACTGGCGTTGGCGATGAAACCGCTCATGGAGCCTCGGAGAAAAAGGCCGGTGGTCGGGGCGTCACCACAGCGGGAGAGAGACGCTGTGGATCGGCCCCGAGCCGGCCGGGTCGCGGGGACGCTCGGTTACGCGCCTTCGCTGGTGGGCGTGCTGCCCGCCGGCTCGACGCCGAACTTCTTCAGGACGCGCTCGGCGCGTTCCAGATCTTTCTTGCCGCCGCACGCGCTGTGCAGCTCGATGGCGCGGCGCAGGCTGGCCACCGCCGTGGTGACGGCAGGTTGGTCTTCCGACGCCGGTTCGTCGCCAACGGTGGCCATCAGGCCGCGGCCCTGGACCAGCTGCAGCTTGGCGCGCACTTCGTCGGGCATGTCCTGCTCGGCGGTCAGCTCGATCGCCTGAGCAACCACACTCAGGTCAAACAGCTCGCCGCCTCGCTGCACCTTGAACGCGGCCTCGGCGATCTCTTCGGCGACCAGGCAGCCGAGGGTGCGTTTGAACCGATCGGGCAGCTTCAGGTCGTGGCGCAGCACGTAGTCGGCCAGCTGCAGGCCGCGCGTGTAGCTGCCAGCGTCGATGTGCCAGACCATCGCGTTGGTGACGATCTCGTCCTGGGCGCCGCGGTCGCTTTGCAGCACGCCGTCCAGGTACGGGTCGTACTTGGGCAACAGCTGGCGCTTCAGCTCGGCCTTGCCTTCTTCGCTCTGGATCAGCTTCAGGCGCAGGCGATCGCCGTGCAGCTCGGCGAGTTGCTGTTCGTATAGGGAGGCCCCGTCCATCAACTGGCCGGGGGCGCGCTTCTCGGCCTCCAGAGCCGCGAGGACGCGGCTGTGGTGGCGCTTGGCTGGAGAGTCGGCCACGGTGATCAGGCCTCGAACTCGATCTTCTCGACAACGCAGCCCAGGCCGTAGTCCTCGACCACGTAGGCGTCGTTGGACGACTCGAAGTTCTCGATGCGGTTTTTCGAGGGCTTCTCCTGGATGAAGCGGCGGCGACCGCCCAGCTGGTAGTACAGCGACAGGTTCGCCAGCGAGGTGACCAGCAGGCCACCATCGGGCACGAACGGCACCTCGGCCGCCTGCAGCCCGCCGACACGCTTCTGGCTCAGGATCAGGTCCGTGGCCAGGGTCTCGGTGGCCGGCTGGGACTTGTTGACCAGCGGGAAGTACTTGTCGTGCATCAGGTCGCGGCCGAGGATCACGATCAAGCCGGGGTCGCGGCGATGCCACGGGTCGATGAGGTTGCTGACCACGTCATAGACCAGGGCGTCGAGGTTGGCGTAATCGGCCCCGGCACCGCTGCCGATGATGACCTTGCCGGCCGTCTTGCCGCTGGCCAGCACGCGCTGCGGGGCGTTGTCGCGATACTGCTGCAGCCAGCCCTTGTTGACGTCCTGCAGCAGCGGATTGGTGGCACGGTTGGTGGTGGCCGCCACGCTGGTGCCGTTGAACCCGATCATGATGCGATCCAGCGCCTGACGCTGAACGATGGCATCACGCACCAGCGTCTGGAAGTTCGGGAACTTGGCCCAGGCATCGAGCTGCGAGTAGCGGATGGCCGTATCGAAGTTGGTCTGCGAGCAGGTGTACTTGTTGTTGTCCAGCGCGGCCACGTCCAGCGGCTGACGCTCGCCGCCGCCGGTGGTGTCGGTGCGGCTGGCAATGGTGGTGGACACGCCCACACCCACCTTCTCGCCGGTCAGCTCATCGACGCCGATCAGGTTGATCTTGCCCAGGAAGTCGCTGGACTCCTGCATGCGGGCTTCCAGCTTCTGCTGGGTGGTGGGGTCGACCGAGAAGGAAACGGCCGCGGAGTCCACGCCGTTGAGCTTGGCGATCTGCTCCATGAGCTTGTTGAAGTGCAGGCGGGTGTCGTTACGCATGGGTGCTCCGGGATAGAAAGGGAACGGGCGTGGAGTGAGGCCGGCTTCGTACCGGTCAGCAGTCGGTGAGAACGGTGGCGTCGGCGCCGGTGACAGACGGGCGCTGCCGCTGCGCGGGGTCGGCCTGCTGCGACAGCTGGGTGGTCAACGCGTTGAACTCTTCGCGCAGCTTGGCCAGCTCGCCGGCGGCGGTTTCGTGAGCCTTCTTCAGGGCGGCGAACTCGATGCCCTGGTCGGCATGGCTCTGCGCCAGCTCGGTGACGATCTCGCCGATCGCACTGAACTGCGCGTCTTCGGTCGGTTCGGGCTTCGGTTCGGGCTCGGTGCCGAGCAACTTCTTGATGCGCGAGAGCAGGGCTGCGCCCGGCGTCGCGGTCTCGACCTGTTCTTCCAGCTCGACGTCGGTCTGCGTGGCGGCGCTGAACAGGTTGTCCTTGGCGAGCTTGCGGTCGGCCAGCGGGTTGGCCTCGGGGTTCTGCGCGGCGAAGGCGAGCATCGAGGTGCCGATGCTGGCCGGCGAATCGGTCACCGCCAGGCCCATCAGATAGGCCTTGCCGGAGTCGGCGAACTTGGGCGAGACCTCAATGCTGGTGAACAGCTTCTGCTTGAGCTTGTTGACGATGTTGACCAGGTCATTGGTCGGTTCGATCTGGGCGAACAGGGCCAGCTTCTTCTCGCCGTCGATGGTGATCTCTTCGGCCTTCAGCGCGGTCACGTCGCCGTAGGCACGGAATGGGGAGTCGGGGAGCATGCTGCGCATGTGCTCGATCCAGATCCTGGCGCTGTAGACCTTCGGGTCATACGTGGCCGCCATGTCCTGGATCCAGCTGCGCTCGATTTGGCGGCCATCGGTCGTGGCGCCTTCGACGGCAACGCAGAAAAACTTCGACTTGAACTTCTTCTTCATGGATCCCCCGCGCTGGGCGCGTTGTTGAGGTGATGGATCCATGGTCGAGTCGCGCGAAAGGCGCGGCAACGCGTGCGCCTTGTAAGTCAGGCGGTTACGGGCATGTGAACTGTCGGGAGTCGCGCGCGCGCGTCAGCCTATTGGCATGCACTCCGTCGCTGAAAAGCTCCCTCTCGATCCCCGTCGGCAAGCCAAGTTCCTGTACTGGATGGGCTGGCGCGTGTGCGAGATCGCCGAGGCGACGGGCGAGAAGGAAAAGACGATACACAGTTGGAAGGCGCGTGACGAGTGGGACCGCGCTGACAACGTCGAACGCATCGGCGGCGCCCTGGAGGCGCGGCTGACAATCCTGATCATGAAGCCGGAGAAGACCGGCGGCGACTACAAGGAAATCGACCTGCTGCACCGGCAGCTGGAGCGGCAGGCGCGCATCCAGCGCTACCAGGGTGGCGGCAACGAAGCCGACCTCAATCCCGACGTGGCCAACCGCAACGCGGGCCCACGCAAGCCGCAGCGGCGCAATGACTTCTCCGAAGACCAGGTCGAGCGGTTGATCGACGCGTTCAAGGAGGGCTGCTTTGACTACCAGCGCGACTGGTACCGGGCCGGCACGCAGCGCACGCGTGCCATCCTCAAGTCGCGGCAGATTGGCGCCACGTTCTACTTTGCCCGCGAGGCGCTGATCGATGCGCTGACCACCGGCCGCAACCAGATCTTTCTGTCGGCCTCCAAGGCCCAGGCGCACATCTTCCGCGGCTACATGCAGGCCTTCGTGCGCGAGGTGCTGGACGAGAAGCTTTCCGGCGGCGATGGCGGTATCGAGCTGGCCAACGGTGCCCAGCTGTTCTTTCTGGGCACCAATGCCCGCACCGCGCAGGGCTACCACGGTAACTTCTACTTTGACGAGTTCTTCTGGACCTACGGGTTCGAGGAGCTGAACAAGGTCGCCAGCGGCATGGCGATGCAGAAGAAGTACCGCAAGACCTACTTCAGCACGCCGTCGAGCATGGGCCATGAGGCCTACCCGTTCTGGACGGGAGAGCGGCGCAACCGTGGCCGGCCGGCCAGCGAGCGGATCAAGATCGACGTCAGCCACGACGCGTTGATCAACGGCCGCGCCTGTGAGGATCGGGTCTGGCGCCAGATCGTCACGATCATGGACGCGGCGCGGCGCGGCTGCGAACTGTTCGACGTGGCCGAGCTGCGTGAGGAATATAGCGCCGAGGCCTTCGCGAACTTGCTGATGTGCGAGTTCGTGGACGATGGCGCCAGCGTGTTCCCGCTGGCGATGCTGCAGCCGTGCATGGTCGACAGCTGGATCGCCTGGGGCCAGGACTACAAGCCCTTCGCCCAGCGCCCTTATGGCGATCGCGCAGTGTGGATCGGCTATGACCCGGCCGAGAGCGGCGACACCGCCGGCCTGGTCGTGGTGGCCCCGCCGCTGGTGGAGGGCGGCAAGTTCCGCGTGCTGGAGCGGCACCAGTTCCGCGGCATGGACTTCAAGGCGCAGGCCGAGTTCATCCGCAAGATCACCCAGCGCTATTGGGTGACCTACATCGGCATCGACACCACGGGCATGGGCACGGGCGTTGCGCAGCTCGTCAAGCAGTTCTTCCCGAACCTCACCACCTTCAGCTACTCGCCGGAGGTCAAGACGCGCCTGGTGCTGAAGGCCTTCGACGTGATCCACAACACCCGGCTGGAGTTCGACGCCGGCTGGACGGACCTGGCGCAGGCGCTGATGTCGATCCGCAAAACGATGACGGCCAGCGGCCGCCATTCCACTTACACCGCAGGGCGCACGGAGGAAACCGGCCACGGTGACCTGGCGTGGGCGCTCTTCCATGCCCTGCAGAACGAACCGCTGGAGGGCCGCGCCGCGGCCACCGGCTCCATGGAGATCTGCTGATGACCAACCTCGACACCGCCGCGATTGATGCGGCACCGCCGCCGGCGGGCATCGATGCCTTCACCTTTGGCGACCCGACGCCGGTGCTGGACCAGCGCGGCATTTACGACTACCTCCAATGCTGGCAGAACGGGCGCTGGTACGAGCCGCCGGTGTCGCTCGAAGGCCTGGCGCGCACCACACGCTCCAATCCGTACCTGGCCTCGGGCCTGATCTTCAAGCGCAACATGCTGGCACGCACTTTCAAGCCGCACGCGCTGCTTTCGCGCGAGGCTTTCGAGCAGCTGTCGCTGGACTGGCTGACCTTCGGCATGGCCTACGTGGAGCGGCGGCGCTCGCGGCTGGGCACCACGCTGGCGCTGCGCGCGCCGCTGGCCAAGTACGTGCGGCGCGGCGTGGTGGAGGGTGAGTTCTACCAGGTGCAGGCCTGGGGCGAGGAACACGCCTTCGATCCGGGCAGCATTTTCCAGCTGCGAGAGGCCGACATCGACCAGGAGATCTACGGCTTGCCGGAATGGCTGAGCGCCACGCAGTCGGCCCTGCTCAACGAGTCGGCCACGCTGTTCCGCCGGAAGTACTACAACAACGGCTCCCACGCCGGCTTCATCCTGTATCTGACCGATGCCGGGCAGAACCAGGAAGACGTCGACAACCTGCGCACCGCGCTCAAACAGGCCAAGGGTCCGGGCAACTTCCGCAACTTGTTCGTGCACGCGCCGGGCGGCAACAAGGATGGCATCAAACTGATCCCGGTCAGCGAGGTGGCGGCCAAGGACGAGTTCACGGGCATCAAGGGCATCACCCGTGACGACATGATGGCCGCGCTGCGCGTGCCGCCCCAGCTGATGGGTATCGTGCCTCAGAACGCCGGCGGCTTCGGCAGCATTCGCGATGCCGCCGCGGTGTGGGCTGCTAACGAGCTGGAGCCGCTGCAATCGCGCATGCTCAAAATCAACGACTGGCTCGGCCAGGAGGTCATCGCGTTCCAACCCTATCAGCCGCCCGCAGCGGCGGCCTAACCCTTTCCGACCACGGCAACACCGAAGATGCTGAAGAACGTGCGATGTGGCGATTGCGCCCGGCTGCTGTGCAAGGCCGGGGCATTCGACCAGCTCCAGATCAAGTGCCCGCGCTGCGGCACGCTCAACCACCTGAAGGCCGAGAGCCTCCCCTCAGATCGCCGCGAGCGATTCGACCATGAAGGCTCTCACCATGACCAACCTGTTGTTGCAGGGCGACGCCCTGAAGTTGCTTCCCACGCTCGACACGGAATCGTTCGACGCGCTGATCACTGACCCGCCGTATGCCAGCGGCGGGATCACCGCTGCAGCCCGGGCCCAGGCACCTTCGAAGAAGTACTGCCGAGACGCCGGCCATGCCGACTTTGTCGGCGACGAACGCGATCAACGGGCCCACCTGCGCTGGATGCACCTATGGCTTTCCGACTGCGCGCGACTCCTCAGGGACGGCGCGCCTGTCCTGTTGTTTACCGATTGGCGGCAGCTACCGCTCACGACCGATGCGATTCAGCTGGCCGGATTCACCTGGCGCGGCATCACCGTGTGGGACAAGACCGAAGGAGTGCGGCCGCAGCTCGGCCGCTTTCGCAACCAAGCCGAATATATCGTGTGGGGCAGCAAGGGACACATGCCGCTCCGGCGCCGCGCGCCGGTGCTGCCGGGCGTGATCCGTGAGCCGGTGCGCAAGGCCGATAAGTACCACCTGACCGGAAAGCCGACCGCACTCATGCGTCGCTTGGTGCGAATCTGCGAGGAGGGCGGCCGGATCCTCGATCCGTTTGCAGGAAGTGGGACCACGCTGGTGGCTGCAGCGCAAGAAGGATACAGCTGCACCGGAATTGAAATGACCACGCATTATGCAGAAATCGCCACAATGCGTGGCGGTCTGTAGAGGAAAAGGCCCCTCTCGCGAGGGGCCATCCTTCTACATGGTTGGTGCGAACGTTGTGAGAGACTGCAACTTGGCGATGTCGCGAGCAAGGATCTTCTTGCCGCATTCCTCGCAGTAATGGTCCCAGCTTCTCCCGTTGCGGACCTTGAGCCTAAGATCGCCCATCTTCACCCTATGATTCTTATTGGCTTGGCAGTCGTGCGATCGCCCGGCGCGGTCTATCTCTGTCCGCGTAATAAGGGATCTAATGGCCATTGATCACCTCTGCTTCCACCGCGCTCACAACATCGGCGAAACCGGCGTTGATAGTGTCCAGCTCAGCTTGGCTCAAATCGCTTCTTTCCCCCGGTCCTTTTCCCACTAGGGCATTGGCTCGGAGGTGAAGTTCAGCTGCGATTACCTGAAAGTTGGTCTTGCCGATGAACTTTCGGTCCAGCTGGCGACCCTCGGCGCTTAGTTTGTGTCGTGAGAGTAGGCGGCCGGTCTCATTGTGTACGCGGGTGTTCAATGCCTGCCGAGCCGCCTGCCTTGCCGCCACCTTGGTGACCGGAACCGGCTTCAATGCTTGGGTTCCCGGGTCGAACTCACCTGGGATAAGCCCCTGTTCCTTAAGGAGAGCAATCGCTGCTGCAGCCTCGTCACTTAGCAATTGCAGCTCTTCCATTCTCACTTCCGTTTGCTCGGTGACATCGGGCAGGTCACCATGGGGCGCGGGTTCATATTCGCGCTCCGCTCCTGCTCCTTGTTCGAGACCTTCCAATGGAAGGAGTTGATCAAAGTAGCTCTGATCGGCCTGGCTGAACTGCCGAAAATCTTTCCACTGCCGCGCTATGTTGGCGCCAGCGTGGAAAATGACTGTGCCGTGATTCAGAACGTCGCCGGGAGCGTTCTGTTTAATGACGCGCATGATGCGTCCTACGAACTGCACGAACGGCGAAAGGTTAGAGAAGATGCTGAGAACCGCCGCGACGGCCAAATGAGGGTGGTCGAAGCCTTCCCCGAGCTTCCGCACTTGGACAATGACGTCGAGCTCGTGATTCTCAATGCGCCGCATTACGCGCTGGTTGGCAGGTCCGTCCTGCCTTGAATGTACGAAGTCAGCCCGCCTTCCCCTTGCGGCGTAGGCTTCAACCACCTGGCGGCAATGCTCAAAGTTAAGGGCTGACGCGATGATCTTCAGTCTCGCTTCGCCCGAAGCCTCCCTTAGGCGGTCAAGCTCACGGAGCGATGCATCCACGATAGTACGCAGCGTTTCTTGGGAAGTGACGATACTGCGTCGGAAGTCAGCATCGTCTTCGCCGAGCCTGATGACTTCGTCTAGCCCCACCTCAACCTCTTGACCATTCTCTCTTCTGACGTACTTGAGCGTTTGTGGGTTGAGTTGTATTGCCTTAAGGCGCTTCACGTAGCCAGCTTCAATCGCTTTAAAGATCGGATACGAGTAGATAACGCGCCCGCCCATGATCTGACCGTCCGCGCGGAGCGGAGTCGCGCTGAAATTAACGATCGTCGCGCCGGGGAATTTTGCTTTGACGGCCTCCCAGGTGGCGGCAACGCTGTGATGCCCCTCGTCGCAGAGAATCAGGTCGAAGAAATCAGCCGGCAGGCTGTTGAGCCACCGATTGTTCTGTCCCTGCAGCTGCTGCACATTAGTAATGACGACGTCAGCTTCTTCGAGGTCGCTCCGGTTGCTATCGGTGCCACGAATCTCGACCGGCTCCGGAAACGGAGGGTCGGTAATAACGAGACACTTTTGATAGAACATTCCCGCGTTTGAGGGATCGAAGTCCTTAGCCAGCTGTGTGGTGATGTGGAGCCCTGGCGCGATCACGAGCGTGCGCGCGGATCGGAAGGCGAACGGTGTGAGAGTGATGGCTCCCGACTTTCCGCAGCCCACGGGCAGAATTATTCCCACTTCACGTTCGCCTGTTTGCGCTTGGGCGAACCGCTTCAGTTCGTTAAACGCTTCTAGCTGTGGTTCGCGGATCCGCGCATTGCCATTGATATTGGGCTCGCGCTGTTGAAAGTATCTGGTCACGGCTCCTTGCCTCCCCTGAACTGATCTGCCGACTTGGCGCGGATATGTTGCCATCGCCGGGCTCGGCGCGCGCAGTCGTCGCCCCGCCACGCCTGCTGTCTTCGTGCGCGTGTTTTCCGCGCCCCTGCGCCACCGGCCAGGCCCCGCCGCTGCTGGCGCTGTTGGCCCTCCAGTGGCGTCCCCGCTCCCTGCGGATCCCTGCGCCGGACCGCCCCACAGAGCGCCATCCAAAGACCCCACGCCGCAGGCCGGCCGCTGACCAGAATTTCCATATGGCCATCGGAAAGAGATAACCAGGTAATCCCACCCGCCGGTGAGGTCGTAAGCCATTGATGCAGCTAGGAAAGGTGAGGTTACCTCGGGGGGTAATCTGAGGTAATCCGCAGATCCGAAAAAGGTAATCTCATTGATTTGCAAGGACTTTTATTGCGGCTCAGATTACCTCCCCAAAAGGTAATCCCGTTACCTCAAAATTACCCCGGAATTACCTTTGATATATGTTGATATGTTATTGAAAGTAGTGAATAAATTGGATCAATTCCGACCAGATTACCTAAATTTCCTCTTCCCGATGGTCATCTGAAAAATTGAGATTCGGGCGCGGTAGAGTAGATCGTCACAGCCACTCGCTAACACCGGAGCCCCGCCATGGCACTGACTCGCGATGCCCTGCAGGCGTACTTGGATCACCTCGACGCGACTTTTGAAGGGCTACTGGCCAACCTGGGCGGTCACTCCCTAGTCGCCTTCTCCGGCCTGGCGGATGCGACCGCAGATGAGGCCGGTGCCGGTTACCGGTGCAGGGTGGAAGACCAGGGGTTGTCCGTGCTCGAGCGGCGCAGCCTTGTTTCGCCAGCGGAAGGGGAGGGCTGAAGCAATGTGTTACTCCGCGCAGATCGAGGCCGACTACAGAAAGCTCGTGCGCAAGTTCGGCGCGATCATGGACCTGGACGCGTTCGCCAGGCTGTGGTTGCGGGAGAACGGTCTGGATCGCGGACGGCCGAAGACGCCCAAGGCGCTCGAGGAGGCCTTCGCCGAGTGGGGCTCGGAGGCCGAGCAACGAATATGGAAATCCATCAAGGTCTGGCAGGGCGAGGACATGACTGCCTTGCAGCAGGAGCTTTTTACCCAGAAGTCGCGCCTCAACAACGCCGAACGCTCTCTGCAGGTGAAGGTGACCAAGAAGGCGGAGAACGACGTGCGCGTGGCCGGCAACAAGATCGAGCGCGCTACCCAGAAGCTGGAAGACCTGCGCCGCAGCGAGCTCCTGCCGCGCGACAGCCGCATATTCCCAGGCATGTATGCACCGGTGGTCGTGAGCGAAGGCGGCAAGCGCGTCATCAAGCCAATGCGCTACCAATGCCGCCCGGAAGGCAAGCCATCCTTCTACGACACCAAGTTCCCGGGGACCTACAACGCCCGCCGTGACAGCCTGGAGGGCTTCTGGCGCGGGGTGTTCGGCTACAACCACGGCATCCTGGTGGTGAAGACCTTCTATGAGAATGTCGAGGGGCCTGACGGCAAGAACCGGGTCATCCAGTTCACACCGCGAGACCGCGAGCCCATGCTGGTCGCCTGTCTGTGGTCTGCCTGGAAGGACCCGACGGGACAGGAGCCGGACCTGCTGAGCTTCGCCGCCATCACTGATGAGCCGGAGCCCGAGGTGGCCGAGGCCGGGCACGACCGGACCATCATCAACATCAGGCGCGAGCACATTGACGCCTGGCTCAATCCGGACCCGGCCGACTTGGCCGCGCTTTACGCGATCTTCGACGACAAGCAGCACCCATTTTATGAGTACCAGGAAGCCGCGTAGCGGCCGCGTGCTCGCCGGGCCAGCTTTCAGCCCGGGGCAGCCCATGGGGCGAGAGCTCGCCACGGCGCTGATCGAGCAGCTTTGCCGCGACCTGCCGCGTGGCGACTCGGATGCTGCCGAAGATTTTGACTATGGCTGGTTTCGCGAGCGCGTGCAGTCGATCGCCGGCAACTTCCGGCCGGGCGACGGCATCTACATATGGCAATACGCTCTCTGGCACCTTGATGCCGCGGGCCTGATGCCGGATGACCTGGCGCCTCGATTCAGGGCTTGAACCGTCACCACCGCATGCTGCGGTCGACCCAGGCCAGCGCGGCGGGGTCTGGTCGGCCCGGCGGCCGCGCGGCGCGCTTGTTCGCCCGCCGCTGACCTGGCAAGTCGGACCTGGCCGCAACCCAACGTTCGATGTGCTGCTTCGCTTGGGCGATGCTGCCGTAGTGGTTGGCCAGGATGGTCTTCCCACCCCACATGAGGCACAGGTACGCCGGCTGGCCGCGTTCTGCCGGATTGATGATCGCCACCACCCGATAGTTGAACATCAGAAGTGGGGCGTCTTCGGTGCCTGCCCAATGGCAGGCGGTCGGGAGGGCGGGCCGTGGCATGGCCGTAGGATTGGCCCACCGCCATGCAAAGGTTGAGACGGATTAAAGCCGCACACAGGGCTGAGCGAATTTGCTCACAGTGCTTGCTGCGATCCGCTTACGGGTCGCACATCGACCTTGACCACGTGGGCAGGCACGTTGAGACGCCAACGTACCAGCGTCGCGAGGTGAGGCGAGTGTAGGGGGACCCACATCCGGAACGGCCCGGAGATCTCGTCTCCAGCGCCGTACATGACCTCGGCTTGCTCCAAGTCATCCACCGTCCACCGGCCGGCTGGGAATAGCCGGTTGAGCTGTTCGAGGGCTTGTTCGCGCGCGAGATTGGGCATAGGCAGGTCCGGACCTTGGAGTATGGCCTTCTTCACCCACGATTTCACAAATTGCGCTGCCGTGGGATTGGCCACGATGGTCCTCCCACCCCACACGAGGCACAAATACGCCTGCTAGGGGGTTTGGCGGGGTTGCTGATCACCACCACCCGACATGGAAAATTGGCAGCGGAGCGACCCGTGTGCCCGCCCTAACGGCAGGCGGTTGGGAGCGGCGGGCGGGGCATGCACGGCGGGTTGGGATGTTGCAGGTTCAAAATCTGCGACGGTGCGGCCGCCAGATCCCAACCCAGTTCACCGGGAAAATTCTTGGCTATAGCCTTATGCGCCAAGGGTTTGCCGAACCCGGAGCGGGAAAATAAGATGGGCTATGTCATTGATTCTTACGCTTAGCCGCGCTAACTCTTAATCAATAGGTCCAAGGTTCGAATCCTTGACGGCCCACCAAATTAAAAGGCATCCACCTCGGTGGGTGCCTTTTTCTTTGCGGGTAGCCCTGCAACAATGGCGCCCGCACCCTCGCAACGCGGATGGGCTGCCGGGCGAAAGTGGCGGAATTGGTAGACGCACCAGATTTAGGTTCTGACGCCGCAAGGCGTGGGG
>Ga0160434_100204_pt1 | contig 28129 bp, 23 predicted proteins | sample HID1973I_E0MG_FD_108273 | JGI IMG/M metagenome (GOLD analysis project Ga0160434, IMG submission 108273) | Enriched mosquito-associated microbial communities from UW Madison campus, WI, USA - HID1973I_E0 MG | ecosystem: Host-associated > Arthropoda: Insects > Digestive system > Unclassified ...
GGACGTCGCCTCGCGCAACGCCAACGACGGCATCTCGCTGGCCCAGACCGCCGAAGGCGCGATGGTCGAAATCGGCAACAACCTGCAGCGTATCCGCGAGCTGTCGGTGCAGTCGGCCAACGCTACCAACTCGACCACCGACCGCGAAGCGCTGAACTCGGAAGTCAACCAGCTGCTGAAGGAAATCGACCGCGTCGCCAACCAGACCAACTTCAACGGCACCAAGCTGTTGAACGGCGACTTCTCCGGCGCGCTGTTCCAGGTCGGTGCCGACGCCGGCCAGACCATCGGCATCAACAGCATCGTCGACTCCAACATCGACTCGCTGGGCAAGGCCGGTTTCGCCGCCGACGTCAGCGGCGCGGGCGTGACCGGCGCGGCCACCGCCTCGGGCACCATCAGCGGCATCAAGGTGACCGTGAAGGGCGCCGGCGCCAGCAGCAACACCGAAGTGACCCTGGACGACATCAAGGTCGAGAACGGCGACACCGCCGCCGATGTCCAGAAGAAGGTCGTCAACGCCCTGAACGACAAGCTGGACCAGACCGGCGTGTACGCCCAGGTCGACGGCGCCAACATCAAGCTGACCTCGCTGAAGGCCGGCCAGGACTTCGTCAGCGTCTCCAACGGCACCAACAGCTCGACCGGCCCCGTCGTGGACTTCAGCGGCTTCGCCGCCGCCACCGCCGCCGCCGGCAGCACCAAGCACCTGGAAGACCTGGACATCTCGACCTTCGACGGCGCCCAGCGTGCGCTGGAAATCGTCGACAAGGCCCTGACCTCGGTCAACTCCTCGCGCGCCGACATGGGTGCGGTGCAGAACCGCTTCACCTCCACGATCGCCAACCTGAGCTCGACCTCGGAGAACCTGTCGGCCTCGCGCAGCCGTATCCGCGACACCGACTACGCCAAGGAAACCGCCGAACTGACCCGCACGCAGATCCTGCAGCAGGCCGGTACCGCGATGCTCGCCCAGGCCAAGTCGGTCCCGCAGAACGTGCTGAGCCTGCTGCAGTAACACGCAGCGCAACACCGGCCGTGCCGATTGGAAGCCCTCCCCTCGCGGGGAGGGCTTTTTGGTTCTTCGCCCGCAGAGGGAGAACCTGCTCCGTTGCTGCGAGGCGTGGGGTCGGGCGTGGATACCCTGCGATGCGAATGTCCTCCGGCACCAATGAAGCCGGTGCCCCCCCCTTGATTTCGCATCGCAGGGTATCCACGCCCGCCTTCCCGACATCGCGGCGACTCAAGGAAAAGCAATCAGCCCTGCTTTTCATCCGTCCGCAAGCCGATGGCCCTGGTGGGTCCTGCGGGACCTTGGCGCGAAATAAAGGAGGAGGCACCGGCTCTATCGGTGCCGGGGGACATTCGCGCCAAGGTCCCGCAGGGCCCAACAGAGCCCAACCGAGCTCATGGGAGTGCGCCCCCCCCCACGTGCCGGAACTTCGGCGCACGGCGCCGGCATAGGACTTGCATCGACGACGGTGTTGCGGTGGCGCGGCGCCTGGGCTCAAGTCCGGTGCCCGGCGGCCGCTATCCCGTCATCCGGGCGGCCTTGCGGCTGCCCTCGGTCAGGAGTTCGTGCATGGCTGCCTCTTCGCTTTACCAGATCGGTTCCGGCCTGGACATTCCCACCATCGTCGCCAACCTGGTGGCCGCCGATCGCAAGCCGGTCGCGGACCGCATCAACAACGCCGGCACCAAGGCCTCCTCGCAGCTGTCGGCGCTGGGCACGATCAAGAGCGGCATGACCAACCTGCAGACCGCACTGAAGACGCTCACCGACAGCGTCGACAAGCAGTCCTACAAGGCGACCGTCGCCGATGGCGCCGGATTCACCGCCAGCGCGACCACCGGCGCCAGCCCCGGCAACTACAGCGTCGAGGTGGTGCGCCTGGCCGAGCGCCAGAAGCTGACCTCGGCCGCCTACGCCAGCGACGCCGTCGTCGGCGACGGTACGCTGACCATCGATTTCGGCGATGACGACAAACAACCCCTGGCCGTCACCGTCAAGCCAGGCGCCACGCTCTCGGACGTGGCGACCGCCATCAACAAGGCCGCCGGCGGCAAGGGCGTGACTGCCAGCGTGGTAACCGCCGACGATGGCCAGCACCTGGTGCTCAGCGCGGCCGATACCGGCACCGCCGGCGCGATGACCGTCGCCGCCAGCGGCGGCAACGGCGGCCTGGCCGCGTTGTCCTACCCGGCCGGCGGCAGCGGCGGCCTGGCCGAGACCGTGGCCGCCAAGGACGCACTGGTGCGCGTGGATGGCTTCGAGCGCACCTCCAGCAGCAACAGCATCGCCGACCTTATTCCCGGCGTGCCGCTGACCTTGAACAAGGCCGCCGAAGGCAGCAAGTTCAACCTGTCGGTGAGCGCCGACAACAGCAGCGTCAAGTCCAACCTCACCGCCTTCATCACCGCCTACAACGCGGTGAACACGGTGCTCAAGTCCTCCAGTGCCTACAATGCCGACACCCAGACCGCCTCGGCGCTGACCGGCGATGCGATGGTGCGCGGCTTGCAGCAGCAGCTGCGCAGCCAGGTCAGCAGCAGCGTCGGCGAGCTCAAGGCGATGGGCGTGAGCATCGCCACCGACGGCAGCCTGAGCCTGGACGCCAGCAAGTTCGACAGCGCCATCGCCAAGGATCCGGAGGCGGTGGACAAGCTGTTCGGTACCGACGGCAGCGTGGGCAAGGGCCTGAACGGGCTGCTCACCAGCAACCTGGATTCGGCCAACGGCTCGATCACCCTGCGCACCAACAGCCTCAACGCGCAGATCAAGGACCTCACCGATCAGTTGGATGCGCTGGACAAGCGGATGGAAGAAGCCAGCACCCGCTATACCGCCAAGTTCACCGCCATGGACACCCTGGTGGCGCAGATGCAGAGCACCAGCGATTACCTGACCCAGCAGTTGGGCTCGCTGACCGGCAGCACCTGATCGCCGCCGCTTCGCCGTCAACCGCCGCTCCAAGCCACCCCTCAAGAGATGGCCCGCTCCGGCCGATAACGGAGTATCACCATCATCGCGGGCCATGCCGCGGACGCCGGGAAGGTCTCCGGCCCACGCCACCGGACCGGCCCAGCCAGGAGTCACCCATGTACGGTTCCAGTCGCCAGTACGCCGAGCAGTACCGCAAGGTCGGCGTGTCCACCAGCGTCACCGACGCCGACCCGCACAAGCTGGTCGCGCTGCTGTTCGCCGGCGCCTGCCAGCGCATCCGCCTGGCCCAGGCCTGCATGGCGCAGGGCGATCACGCGCGCAAGGGCAAGGCGATCGGCGAGGCCTGCGCCATCGTCGGCCACCTCAACGGCTCGCTGGACCATGAGGCCGGCGGCGAGATCGCCGGCAACCTGTCGGCGCTGTACGACTACGTGATGCAGCGCCTGACCGAGGCCAACCTGCACAACGACGAGAACGGCCTGGTCGAATCGCTGGCCCTGCTCGGCGAGATCGACTCGGCATGGAATGCGATCCCGGTCGACCAGCGCGGTCTCGCGGCGGCCACGTGAACGCCACCGCGGCCGAGCGCGAACTGCAGGCACTGCGTGCGCAGTTGGACACGCTGCGCCAGGCACTGGCCGACGGCGACGACGCGCGCGCGGCCGCGCTTACCCGCGACCACGATCAACAACTGCGGCTTTACCTCGCCGCGCACGGCAGCGCCGCGCGCGAAGCACTGATGGCCTTGCATACGCTGCAGCAACAAGTGCTGCACGAACTGCGCGAGCAGCGCGACGCGGCCGGCAAGGCCTTGCGCGCCGGCCGCCAGTCCGGCCAGGCCGCCCGTGCCTACATGCAGGCCGGAGCACTGGGATGACCGGCATCCACCACGCCGCCGAGAGCGAGCTGTTCGAGCAGACGCTGAGTTGCGAGCTGTCGCTGCCGGCCGAGTTCCGCCTCGGCAGCGCGCCCGGCCGCCAGGGCGCGGCCGAAGCGCTGCTGCGCGGCCTGGCCCAGATCGAAGACCTGCGCAGTGAAGACAGCCACGAGGACCGCGGCGAGCTGCCGCTGATCGTGCAGCGCATGGATGCCAAGCTGGACCTGATGCTGGCGCTGATCGGCCGGCTCGCCCGGCAATCGCAGGACACCCTGCCGCTGCGGCCGGCGCGCTGGTCGCGGCGCGGGATCCGGCTGGAGACCGGCGCCCGCCTGGGCGCGCCGGCCGGCGCCGCCGGCGTGCTCGCGCTACAGCCCGGCGATTGGCTGCCCGAACGCATGGAATTGGCGGTCACGGTGCTGGCCGAGGCCGCCAGCGGCACCGGCGGCTACTTCCTGTGGCTGCGTTTCGAGGACCTGGGCGGCGGGCTGGAGGCGGCGCTGGAGCGCCACCTGTTCCGGCTGCACCGGCGCCAGGTCGCCGACGCGCGCCGCACCCGCCCTGCCCTGGACTGAGGCGGCCGGGAGCGCCCGATTGGCGCGCGCCCGCCGGCTCGGCTAAGGTGCAATCCCATCCGGTTCCACACCGCAGGCCCACGCCCCGTGCGAGTCATCATCGTCGACGATCACACTCTGGTGCGCGCTGGCCTGTCGCGATTGCTGCAGACCTTTGCCGAAGTGGACGTCGTGGCCGAGGCCAGCGATGCGCGGCAAGCCCTCGACCTGACCCTGCTGCACCGCCCGGACCTGGTGCTGATGGACCTGTCCCTGCCCGGCCGCAGCGGCCTGGACGCGATGACCGACATCCTGCGCGATGCACCGCGCACGCGCGTGGTGATGATGTCCATGCACGACGATTCGGTGCACGTGCGCGACGCGCTGGACCGCGGCGCCGCCGGCTTCGTGGTCAAGGACGCCGCGCCGCTGGAACTGGAGCTGGCGTTGCGCGCAGCCGCCGCCGGCCAGATATTCCTGAGCCCGCAGATCTCCTCGAAGATGATCGCGCCGATGCTGGGCCGCGAGAAGCCGGTCGGCATCGCCGCGCTGTCGCCGCGCCAGCGCGAGATCCTGCGCGAGATCGGCCGCGGCCAGAGCAACAAGGAAATCGCCGCCGATCTCGGCATCAGCGTGAAGACGGTGGAGACCCACCGCGCACGGATGATGGAGTCGCTGGGTTGCCGGCGTGCGAACGACCTGGTGCTGTTGGCGGCGCGGCACCACAACGAACTAGGATCGTGACCCATCCCGCTGCGCGGGCTGTGCCCCCAGAGTTTGCTGCGCAAACTTCGGGCCCCGACTTCTACCTTGCCTAGCCCCCGCGGCTTCGCCGCGCCCCCTTAACAGAAGGGGGGCTTTGCTCCAGATATTCCTGCGCAAGTTGCAGGAGCGGCTTCAACCGCGATCCATGATGCAGGCCACGCCGTGAAGCCGACGCGGCTGGGTATGGTGTCAGGGCTTTCCTGACGGGTTGTCAGGAAAATGACGCCCCGGTGTGGAAACGTCCTGATTAAAAAGCCGTCACCCCCTCCTGCAAGATGTGTTCCAAGGCGTGATGACGCGCCAGCGCATGAGGGACTACATGAAACCGACTCTGTCCGCCCAGTTGGGCCAGCAGCTGCACCTGACGCCGCAACTGTTGCAGTCGATCCGACTGCTGCAGCTCGATGGCCTGCAGCTGGAAATGGAAATCCGTCGGGCGCTGGAAAACAACCCGCTGCTGGAACTCGACGAGGGCGCCGCCGAGGCCGATACCGAAGCGACCGCCGACGCCGGCCTGGAAATGGCCGCGTTCGACGAACTGCCGGAAAGCTCGATGTGGGACATGGCCGGTGCCAGCTGGAACGGCGCCGACGATGACCGCATGGCGCGCGTGGCCGCCGGCGAGTCCACCGATCCGCAACTGCGCGTGCTGCAGCAACTGGCGCTGGAACTCGACGAGCGCCTGCTCGCGGTGGCCGCGTTCTGGCTTGAGCACTGCGACGACGCCGGTTACCTGACTGCAGCGCGCGCCGACCTGGCGCTGCTGGCCAGTGCGCGCCTGGATGTCGATGCCGATACCGTCGAGGCGGTGCGGCAGCGACTGCTGTCCGGCGAGCCGGCCGGCTTCGCCGCGCAGGACCTGCGTGAATGCCTGCAGGCCCAGCTCGCCGCCCTGCCCGGCCGCGTGCCGGCGCGCCGCCTGGCCGCGCGCACCCTGGACGCGGACCTGGCGCTACTGGCCGCGCACGACTATCCGCGCCTGGCGCGCCTGCTCGATGCCGAAGAGGCCGATGTCTGCGAGGCGGTGCGGCTGATCCTGTCGCTGCAGCCGCGCCCGGGCGAAGCGCTGCAGGTCCAGGCCGACCCCTGCGTCATCCCGGACGTCGTCGCCTGGCACGCCGATGGGCAGTGGCGGGTGGCGCTGAACCCGGCCACCACCCACCGCGTCACCATCAACCCGGTCCACGAGCGCGCGCTGTCCGGCAGCGGCGATGCCAGCCTGGGCGAAGCCGCCGCGCCGCTGCGCGAACTGCTGCAGGAAGCGCGCTGGCTGACCCGCGGCCTGTCGATGCGCTACGAGACGCTGCTGCGCGCCACCCGCGCGATTGTTTCGCGCCAGTCCGGCTTCCTGGTTCGCGGCGAAGAAGCGATGGCGCCACTGACGCTGAAGGAAATCGCCGAGGAAATCGGCATGCACGAGTCGACCATCTCGCGCATCACCACCGGCAAATACCTGCAGACCCCGCGCGGCACCTTCGAGCTGAAGCACTTCTTCGCGGTGCGCCTGGAGGGCGCCAGCGTGTCCGGCCAGGCCGTCAAGGCGATGGTGCGCCGGTTGATCGAAAGCGAGCCGGCCGGCCGGCCGCTGGCCGATGAAGCAATCGCCGGCCTGCTCGCCCGCCAAGGCGTCAATATCGCGCGGCGGACCGTAGCCAAGTATCGTGAGCAATTGGATATCGCACCGGCGCGCGAACGCCGCCGCCATCACAAGCCGCTGCTGGCCAGGGCCGGCTGAGAGAAGGACCATGAACAAGCTCACAGTTTTGCTCGTCGACGATCACGAGGGCTTCATCAACGCCGCGATGCGCCACTTCCGCAAGGTCGAGTGGCTGCAGATCGTGGGCAGCGCCGGCAATGGGCTGGAGGCGATCGAGCGCTCGGAAACCCTGCGCCCGCGCGTGGTGCTGATGGACCTGGCGATGCCGGAGATGGGCGGCCTGCAGGCAACCCGCCTGATCAAGACCCAGGACGACCCGCCCTACATCGTGATCGCCAGCCATTTCGACGACGCCGAGCACCGTGAACACGCGCTTCGCGCCGGGGCTGATAACTTCGTCAGCAAGCTGTCCTATATCCAGGAAGTCATGCCGATCCTGGAGGGCCTGTCGGAGGTCGGCGCTCGTGAGTGAGTCGCGCATCTTGCTGATCGACAGTGACGCGGTCCGTGCCGAACGCACCGTGTCCCTGCTCGAGTTCATGGACTTCAACCCGCGCTGGGTGACCGACGGCGCCGACATCCACCCCGAGCGCCACCGCCACGACGAGTGGATGGCGGTGATGGTCGGCTCGGCCGCGGACGCGGACCAGGCCACCCGCTTCTTCGATTGGCTGGCCGGCGCCAAGCTGCCGCCGCCGGTGCTACTGATGGAAGGCGACCCGCAGGCGTTCGCCGCCGCCCATGGCCTGCACGAGGCCAGCGTGTGGCCGCTGGACACGCCGTTGCGGCACACCCAGTTGGAAGCATTGCTGCGCCGGGCCAGCCTCAAGCGCCTGGACGCCGAACACCAGGCCGGGGCGCAGGCCGACACCGGCCCGACCGGGCAGAGCGAGCCGGTGGTCCGGCTGCGCCGGCTGATCGACCAGGTTGCCGCGTTCGATACCACGGTGCTGGTGCTCGGCGAATCGGGCACCGGCAAGGAAGTGGTCGCGCGTGCGATCCACCAGCAATCGCCGCGGCGCGACGGCCCGTTCGTGGCGATCAACTGCGGCGCGATCCCGCCGGACCTGCTGGAAAGCGAGCTGTTCGGGCATGAGAAAGGCGCTTTCACCGGCGCGCTGACCGCGCGCAAGGGCCGCTTCGAAATGGCCGAGGGCGGCAGCCTGCTGCTGGACGAGATCGGCGACATGTCGCTGCCGATGCAGGTCAAGCTGCTGCGCGTGCTGCAGGAGCGCAGCTTCGAGCGCGTCGGCGGTGGGCAGACGATCCGCTGCAATGTGCGGGTGATCGCCGCCACCCACCGCAACCTGGAAACACGCATCAGCGATGGGCTGTTCCGCGAGGATCTGTTCTACCGCCTCAATGTGTTCCCGATCGAAATGCCGTCGCTGCGCGAGCGCGTGGACGACCTGCCGGTGCTGGTGCGGACGATTGCCGCGCAGTTGGCGCGCACCGGCCGCGGCGAAGTCCGCTTCGCCGACGAGGCGCTGCAGGCGCTGCGCGGCTACGAGTGGCCGGGCAACGTGCGCGAGCTGACCAACCTGGTGGAGCGCCTGGCGGTGCTGCATCCGGGGGGGCTGGTGCGGGTGCAGGACCTGCCGGCGCGCTATCGCGGCGATTTCCCGGCTGGCCCGGTCGGCAGCGAGCCGGCGACGGCGGCCGTACTGCCCACACCGGCGGCGATCGCTGGCGAGTTCGCCCATGCACCGGCCGAGGCCGCCAGTGCCGCGGCCAGCCTGCCCGACGACGGCATCGACCTGCGCGGGCACATGGCCAGCATCGAGCTGGCGCTGATCAACGAGGCGCTGGAGCGCACCCAGGGCGTGGTGGCGCACGCGGCGCAGCTGCTGGGGCTGCGGCGGACCACGCTGGTGGAGAAGTTGCGCAAATACGGCATCGACCGCGAGCAGACTGAGCTGGCGGGGTAAGGCTTACCGCTGCGCGGCGTGGCGCCTCCCGCTGCGCGGGCTGCGCCCCCAAAGTTTGCTGCGCAAAACCACGTCGGGCGATATCGGCTTTTGACTATCGCCTGCCGTGGGGACGGCATCATTCCATTGAGCTCGGCGGATTCGAGGGCGCCCGGCCCCGACTTCCGCTGTGCCTATCCCCGCGGCTTCGCCGCGCCCCTTAACAAAGGGGGCTCTTCCCAGAGGCGATATCACTCGCTCTTTATAGGAGCGGCTTCAGCCGCGACCGCCGGATCCTTCGGTCGCGGCTGAAGCCGCTCCTACACAGGGCGGAGCCGGGCGTGGAGCCGGGCGCGGCGGAAGTCCGGCGGCGATCTCGGCATGCCGCTTGCATCGATCCGGCTGTCCTCGTGAGGCAGACCGCCGATGTACACCGTCCTTTCGCTGCCGCTGTCCACCGTGAACCACGCCGCCTGCGCGGGCATTCGCTCGTCTTTGCTGCCCTGCCTCGTCCGGGAGTGCCGCCCATGATCGGGGTGATCCTGGCGGCCGGCATCGGTTCGCGCCTGCGCCCGATGACCAACCACAAGCCCAAGTGCATGGTGCGGTGCGCGGGCAAGCCGCTGCTGCAATACCAGATCGACGCCTACGCGGCGGCCGGCATCCGCGAAATCTACGTCCTGGTCGGCTACGAGGCGCAGGCCATCGTCGATTACTGCAAGCACCTCAAGCACGTGAAGGTGCACATCGTCGAGAACGCCGAGTACGAGACCACCAACAACATGTACTCGCTGCACCTGTTGCGCGAGCACTTGCACGGCAAACCCTTCATTCTCAACAACGCCGACCTGGCGGTGGATCGCGGGCTGGTCCGGCGGCTGGTCGAGTTCCCGGCCGCCGACGCGGTGGCGGTGGACACCTCGGTGTACCTGGACGAGTCGATGAAGGTCACCGTCGATGCCGGCGGGCATATCCGCGACATCGCCAAGACGATCGACCGGGACGCCGCGCTGGGCTGCTCGATCGACTTCTACAAGTTCTCCGCCGCTGCCGGCGCCGTGCTGTTCGGCGAAATCGCCCGCATCGTCGAGGGCGAAGGCCTGCTGCGCGAATGGACCGAAGTGGCGATGCAGCGCCTGTTCCAGTCCGGGCGCCTGGATTTCCTGCCCTGCGACATCGCCGGCCTGGACTGGGTGGAGATCGACAACTATGACGACCTGGCGTTGGCCGATCGACTGTTCTCCGGCTTCGATGGCGCGCTGGACGAGATCGACACCTTCGTATTCGATCTCGACGGGACCCTGTACGTCGGCGGCGAGGCCGTCGATGGCGCGGCCGGCACGCTGCGCGCCCTGCAGCGGCAGGGCAAGCGGATCTTCTTCATTTCCAACAACTCCTCGGGCACCGCCGATGGTTATGTCGATCGCCTGGCGCGGATGGACATCACCGCCGACGCCTCGCAGATCATCCTGTCCTCCGATGCCCTCGCCGCCTGGCTGCACGGCAATTCGGTCAGCAAGCTGCACGTGCTGGGCACGAGCGCGTTCAAGCGCCGCCTCGCCGGCGAGGGCTTCGACACCGATGCCGAAGATCCGGAGTACGTGGTGATCGGCTACGACACCGAGCTGGACTACGCCAAGCTGGTCGATGCCTGCCGGCTGGTCAATCGCGGCGTGGATATCCTGGCGACGCATTCGGACCTGTTCTGCCCCACCGAGTCCGGGCCGATCCCCGACATCGGCGCGTTGCTGGAGATGATCCGCATCACCACCGGACGCACGCCCAAGCAGATATTCGGCAAGCCGGACGAATCGATGATCCTGCTGCTGCGCCAGCGCGCCGAGGTCAACCTGGCGCGCACCCTGGTGGTCGGCGATCGCTTGCACACCGACATCGCGATGGCGCGCAACGCCGGCACCCGCAGCCTGCTGGTGCTGTCGGGCGAAACCACCCGCGACCAGCTCGATCGTTCGGAAATCGTGCCCGACCACGTCCTGAAGTCCATCAAGGACATCGTGTGCTGTTGAGCGCACGCACGGCCCGCCCATGACGCTCGATCCCACCCCTGCCGCCGCGCTCGCCGCCGAATCCGCCATCGCCGTGGCGCCCGTGTCTGCGGCCGCCCGCGTGTTGAATGTGCTGGTGTTTCCGTGTGGCTCGGAGATCGGCCTGGAAATCCATGCCGCGCTGCGCAGTGCCAAGGACATCCGCCTGCACGGCACTGCTTCGGTCGATGACCACGGCGAGTTCGTCTATGCGCGCTATCGCCGTATCGATGCGGACAGCCGCGATGCGCGAGCGTTGCGCAAGGCGCTGGACGCGCTGGTGCGGGAATGGGGCATCGACCTGATCCTGCCGGCGCATGACAGCGTGATCCCGCTGCTTGCCGAGACCGGCGACGGATGGCAATTGCCGGCCGCAGTGCCGGATACGGCCACCGCGCGCACCTGCCGCAACAAGCACCTCACCTACGATCGCCTGCAGCACCTGGGCTGCGTGCCGGAACGCGTGACCGGTCCTGCAGCGGCCTACCCGATCTTCGCCAAACCCGCGGTCGGCCAGGGCAGCCACGGCGCCGAGCGTGTCGATGGGCCGGAGCGGCATCGGCAGTTGCTCGGCAACGGCAAGGACTACGTGTTCGCCGAATACCTGCCGGGCGAGGAATACACCATCGACTGCGTCTCCGATGCGGACGGCAACTTGCTGCACGCCGCGCCGCGCCGGCGCGAGCGCATCCGCAACGGGATCGCGGTGCGCACCGTGCCGGCGCCCCATGATCCGGCCCTGCAGGCGATGGCCGTGGCGATCGCCGGCGAACTTCGCTTGCGCGGGGCCTGGTTCTTCCAGGCCCGTCGCGATGCCGCCGGCATCCCCAAATTGCTCGAAGTCGCACCGCGCATTGCCGGTTCGATGGCGCTGTCGCGCCAGCGCGGCATCAACTATCCATTGCTCACCGTGTATGCCCATCTGGGCCGCTGTTTCCAGGTATTGCCACTGGACCATCGGGTGGAAATGGACCGTGCGCTGCACAGCCGCTTCCGCACCGACCTGCACTACGAGCGCATCTACCTGGACCTGGACGACACCTTGCTGCTGCGCGGCCAGGTGAACACGACGCTGATGGCGCTGGTCTACCAGTGGCACGGCCAGGGCAAGGCGATCGTGCTGCTGACCCGCCATGCCGGCTGCCCGCGCGCCACCCTGGCCGCGCATCGCATCCACGAAGGGCTGTTCGAGGACATCGTGCACTTGCGCGACGGTTCGCCCAAGAGCCAGGCGATCGACCGGCCGCAAGACGCGATCTTCATCGACGACGCTTTCAGCGAACGCCGCGACGTGCGCGAGCGGCTGGGCCTGCCCGTGTTCGACCTGGACGCGATCGAGCAGTTGCTCGACGCACGGGCCTGAGTCACCGCCATGCACGACTTGCGTCTGCCCCAGGACGAACCCGCCGCGCACAGCGCCCCTGGCGCCGCCGCCGGGCCAGACACGCACATGCCCCTGCTGAGCATCGTGGTGCTCGTCTACAACACCGCGCAATACCTGCGCGAATGCTTCGATTCACTGCTGGGCCAGGACTACGCCAACATCGAGATCATCGCCATCGACGATGACAGCGACGATGGCAGCTGGCAGATCTGCTGCGAGTACGAGGCCGCGCACCCGCGCCTGCGTTGCCTGCGCAAGACCAACGAAGGTGGCGCGGTGGCCGGCAACCTGGGGATCTCGCTGGCCCGTGGCGAATACGTGGCGCTGGTGGACTCCGACGACGTGGTGCCGCCGGACGGCTATCGCCAGCTGGTCGCCACCGCGATGGCCGAGCACGCCGACATCGCGGTCGGTCGCGCGGCGCGCCTGCGCGAGGGCCAAGTGCTGGCCGGGGCCTTCCTGTACGAGCCGTTCGTGTGGCGGCAGCCGCGCTCGCTGGCCGCGCTGGGCGAGTTCCCCTACCTGATCCACGATTGCTTCTATTGGAACAAGGTCTTCCGCACCGCCTTCCTGCATGAGCACGGCCTGGGCATGGTACCCGGCCTGCTGTACGCCGACCGGCCGTTCGTGCACCGCGCCTATTACCTGAGCCGGCGCACCACGATCGTTCCGGCGCTGGTCTATTACTGGCGCCAGCGGCCGGCCGGCGCACAGGCGTCGATCAGCCAAAGCCTCGGCACGATCGCCAACTTCGAAGACCGCATTCGCTCGTTCCTGATCGAATGGGACGAGTTCGCCGCGCTGCCGGAAGCGCAAGCGCACCGCCGCATGGTCGCCGTCTACAACCTGCAGCGCGCCCTGCTGCCGCTGCAAGGCATCGCCTCGTCGCCAGCCTTCCGCACTGCGTTCGTGGCCGGCGTGCAGCGCTTGCTGCAGGCCTACGGCGACCTGGATTTCAGCGCCTTGGGCGTGCGCAAGGCGATGTATCTGGAGCTGATCCGGCGCGGCTGGATCGAGGAGTTGTGTTTCCTGGTCGGCGATGCGGGCAACTGCCGCACCGTCGAGCGGGAGGATGGCTGCTATTGGTCGCAGCCGCTGCTGGACAATCCGGAGCGGCCACTGCCGCGCGAGGGGATGCGCTTGCGCTTCCCCACCATCGGCTTCTTCCGGGTCAGCGCCATCGAAGCCCGGGACGGCGTGCTGCGGCTGGTGCTGGACATCAGCGACCGGATCATGGCCGAGTGCGAGGTCGGCTTCGAATTGCAGTCGGTGCACGACGCGCGCAGCTATGCCATGCAGCCCGAAGGCCGGCTCGAAGAGGGCCGCTGGGCCTATCGGCTGGACCTGGCGCAGGCAGCCCCTACGCCTGCGCTGTACGGGGTGGTGCTGAGTTACGCCGGCGGCCCCTATGCCGGCCACTACCGGATCGGCCGCCAGCTCGCCACGCCGGAACTATGCGCCGCCCTGCCCCTGGAAGCCGACGATGGCCAGCCCTTCTATTCGCAGGAAGTGGGCGGGCTGGGCCTGCGCGTCGGTCCGCCGACGGGCGCTGCGGCATGTGGCTTGCATGGAAGCTGATCGCCGGAGTGTCCGGCGCCGTGCACAGGTCGCGCGATGAAGCAGCCCAAACCCAAGCCCATCCCCGTCACCAGCCCGCTGCTGCCGCCGCTGGAAGAGTTCATGCCCTACCTGCAGCGGATCTGGGACAGCCGGATCCTGACCAACGGCGGCGGGATGCACCAGGCGCTGGAGAAAGCGCTGGCCGACTACCTGGGCGTATCGCATATCGCCCTGTTCGCCAACGGCACCCTGGCCCTGGTCACCGCGCTGCAGGCGCTGCGGGTCACCGGCGAGGTGATCACCACCCCCTATTCGTTCGTGGCCACCGGGCATTCGCTGCTGTGGAACGGGCTCAAGCCGGTGTTCGTGGATATCGACCCGCTGACCTTCAATCTCGATCCGGCCAAGATCGAGGCGGCGATCACCCCGCAGACTACCGCGATCATGCCGGTGCATTGCTATGGCACGCCTTGCGACACGGCGGCCATCGAGCGCATCGCCGAGAACTACAACCTCAAGGTGATCTACGACGCCGCGCATGCGTTCGCGGTGCGCGATGCCGGCGGCAGCATCCTGCGCCACGGCGACCTGTCGGTGCTGAGTTTCCACGCCACCAAGGTCTACAACACCTTCGAGGGCGGCGCGATCATCTGCCCGGACGCACGCACCAAGCAACGCATCGACCACCTGAAGAACTTTGGCTTCGTCGACGAGGTGACCGTGGTGGCGCCGGGCATCAACGGCAAGATGAGCGAGATCAATGCGGCCATGGGGCTGCTGCAGCTCAAGCACATCGATCGTGCGCTGGCCCGCCGCGCCGAGATCGACGCGCTGTATCGCCGCCTGTTGTCCGGCGTGCCCGGGCTGCGCAGCATGCGCGTGCCGGCCGGCGTGCAGCGCAACCACTCCTACTTCCCGATCCTGGTCGAGGACGAGTTCCCGATCGGCCGCGATGAGGTCTACCAGCTGATGCGCGGCAACGGCATCCTGGTACGGCGCTATTTCTATCCGCTGATCAGCGAGTTCCCGATGTACCGCGGCCTGGCGTCGGCCGCGCCGGCCCATCTGCCGGTGGCGCAGTCGGTCGCCCGCAAGGTGTTGTGCCTGCCGATCCATCCGGACCTGCGCGACGAGGACGTCGAAGCCATCTGCACGCTGCTGGTCGCGCCGGCGCGGGTGCGCGCGGCATGAGCGCGCGCGGTGCCTGGGCCAATGCGCCGGCACCGGCCGGCCTGGCCTGGGGGCAGCGCGACCTGCCCGGCTGGATCGGGCCGTGGCTGCTGCGCCTGTGGTGGCTGTGGGACCGGCTGGTGCCCAAGCGCGACGATCATTGGGCGTTCTTCACCCACCCGCTGAAGTCTTCGCAGTTCGTCGAGAACTCGCGCGCGGTGTTCGAGCAGGTCAAGCGCGATCCCGGTGTGCGCAAGATCGTGTTCACCCGTTATGCGGCGGTCCAGCTGGACCTGGAGGACGCCTGCAATACCGAGGTCGTCAACCTCAAGAGCCTGGGCGGCCTGCGCGCATTGGCACGCTGCGGCGTGCTGCTGCTGACCAACTCGGTCGGCCTGGACCTGTTGTTGCGCTGGGACGCCACCCACTTCTCGCATCCGCGTCCGGACTTGCGGCGGCGGATCGTGCTCAACCTGTGGCATGGCATCCCGCTCAAGCGGTTGTTCGCGCTGGCCAATCCCGAGCAGCGCCGGCATGGCGACCGCAATGCCTATCGCCGCGCCGAGCGCAGCGCCTACGCCGGCCTGATCGCCTCTTCCGACGCCGACCGCAATGCGATGGCGGCGATCTTCCATCCGATTCAGCCCGACCAGGTCTGGGCCACCGGCCTGCCGCGCAACGACTTCCTGGCGATGGCCGAGGCCGAGCTGCCCGGGTTCCTGCGCGAAGGCCTGCGCCGGGTGCGCGCGCTCAAGCGCAGCCGGCGCCTGGTGGTGTACGCGCCGACCTATCGCGATGCCACCGCCGGTGGCACCGACCATTACCCATTCGATGAGGTCGAGGTCGCCCGGCTGCGCGCCCTCCTCGTCGCCCACGACGCCGTGCTCGGCGTGCGCATGCACTATCTGCGCAACGGCAAGCGGCAGGCGTTCGGTATCGAGCGCCATATCGACTGCGACCGCATCGTCGACCTCGGCCACGAGGTCAGCCCGGAGATCGCCCCACTGCTGCGCGAGGCCGACGCCGTCATCACCGATTACTCGTCGGTCTATATCGACGCGCTGTACCTGGACCGCCCGGTGTTCGGCTTCGCCTACGACCTGGACCATTACCGCGAGCACCAGAATGGCCTGTTATACGACATGGCGCTGGCCTTCCCCGGGCCGGTCCAGCAGCACTTCGATGAGGTGCTGGCATCGCTGCAGCAGTGGCTGTCGGCGCCGCATTTCGTGCCTGGCGAGGGCTACCGGCAAACCCAGCGGCTGTTCTTCAATCGGCGCGACGATGGCAATGCCGGCCGCGTACTGGCCACGCTGCGGGCCGAAATCTCACGCCGCGCGGGCCGCGGATGAGCGACGGATCGATGCAGGCGGCCGGCACGGTCGAAGTCGCCGGCCTGGTCAGCGTGGTGATGCCGGCCTACAAGCCACGCTTCCTGGCGCAGGCGTTGGACAGCGTCGCCGCGCAGACGCACCGGCCGCTGGAACTGGTGGTCTGCGACGACTCGGGCGACGAACGCATCGAGGAGATGGTCGCCGGTTTCGCGGCGCGGGTCGATTTCCCGGTGCGCTATGCGCGCAACGGCGAGCGCCTGTGGGAAACCCGCAGTACCGCGCGCGCGATCGCGATGGCGCGCGGCGAGTTCGTCAAATTCCTGCACGACGACGACGTGCTGGCGCCGGACTGCATCGCCGCGCTGCTGGCGGCGCTGCGCGCGGCACCGCGCGCGACCCTGGCCGCCGCACGCCGGCACCTGGTCGACGAGCACGGGCGCCGGCTCGCCGACGAGCTCCCGACCGCGTTCCCCGCGCGCGAGGACGTCCGCATCGACGGCGATAGCCTGGTCGCCTTCCTGGCCGACCACACCGTCAATTTCATCGGCGAACCCAGCGCGGTGCTATGCCGGCGCGCGCCGCTGGCGGCGCTGGGCGACGACTTGCCGGTGCTGGGCGGCGTGCGCGTGGGCTGGGTCGCCGACCTCGCGCTGTACGTGAAGTTGCTGCGCGGCGGTGAACTGGCGATGCTGGCCCGGCCGCTGCTGCAGTTCCGCATCTCGCGCGCCCAGTTCAGCCAACTCGGCCGCGACCGCCCGGGCATCGGCGAACGCGGCCACGGCGATTTCCGCGATGCCATCCATGCACTGGGTTGGCATCCCGGGGCCGGCACCGACACCGCGCAAGTGCGGATCGGTCCGTTGGCCGGCGGGGACCTGCAGACGGTGGACCTGGCGCAGGCGCTCCTGCAAGCCCAGCACATCGCCGACGCGCGATGGCAACTGGTCGACTGGCAGGCGCGTCGGGTCCTGCCGCCGGCCCAGCATCCGCTGCTGCGCGCGCGCCTGGAAGCCGACGGCGCGCCACGGCTCGGCGTGCTCGTGGTCGGCGACGATGCCGCCGCGGTGCAGCGCACACTGACCAGCCTCGCATCGCCGGCACCGCTGTATGCGCGCACTTCGATCCGTGTACTGGGGCCGGCCATCGCACCGTTGATCGCCGCGCCGTTGATCGCCGCGCCGCCGGTCAGCGTCTTCGACCCGAGCGATGCCGGCGCAGTCCTGGCCGACTGGGCGGTGGACTGGGTGTTGCGCGTGGACGCCGGCACCGTCTTCCGCGGCGCTGGCCGCATGGCGCTGCTGTTCGCGCTGCTCGATGCCGGCACAGCGCCGGCGCTGTACGCCGATGGCTGGCTGCGCGATGGCGACGAAGAGCCCACGCCGCTGCTGCGCCCGGATTTCGATCTCGACCTGCTGCTGCACCGGCCCGCGCTGATGGCGCGGCACTGGGTATTCCGTCGCGAGATCCTGCTTGCGCTCGGCGGCTACGGCGAAGGCAGCCTGCCCGAGCTCGCGCCGCTGCTGCGGCTGCTGCGCGAGCACGGCGGCGCGCAGCTACGGCATCTGCCCGAGCCGGTGCTCGAATACGACGACGTCGCGATCGACGATGGCGCGTGCATGGCGCTGATAGGCGAGCATCTGCAGGCATTGCGGCAACCCGCGCAGATCAGCGCAGCGGCGCCTGGCCGCTATCGGATCGACTACGCGCACGGCCGCGAGCCGCCGGTATCCATCATCCTGCTGGCGCAGGACCGGCTGCCGCTGCTGCAGCGCTGCGTGTTGAGCCTGCTGGAGAAGACCGCCTATCCCGACTACGAGATCGTGCTGCTGGACAACGGCAGCGGCGATCCCGATGCCCGCGAGTGGCTGCGCCAGGTCGCCGCGCTGGGCGATCCGCGCTTGCGCCTGTTCGCGCTGGAGGCGGCGCTGCCACTGGCGCAGGCACGCAACCTCGCCGCCGCGCAGGCCAGCGGGGAACTGCTGCTGTTCGTCGACGATGAGATCGCGGCCGTCGACGACGGCTGGCTGCGTGAACTTGTCCAGCAGGCATTGCGCGCGGACGTCGGCGCGGTCGGCGCGCGCACCGTCGCCGCCGACGGCTGCATCACCCATGCCGGCGTGCTGCCGGGACTGATCGCCGGCGGCGGCCGTGCCTTCCTCGGCGAACCGATGGCGTCGCTTGGCTATACCGGGCGCTTGCAGGTCGCGCATGAATACAGTGCGATCGCGGGGCACTGCCTGATGCTGCGGCGCGCGCATTTCGAGCACTTGGGCGGCTTCGATGCCGAGGCCTTCCCGGCCGAAGGCGCGGACATGGACCTGTGCCTGCGCCTGCGCGCGCAAGGCCTGCGCAACCTATGGACCCCGCATGCCTTGCTGCTGCACGGGGTAGTGGCGGCCGCCCTGCCCGCCGCCGCACAGCACCGCCTGTTCGAGCGCTGGCTGCCGCAGCTCGCGCGCGACCCGGCCTATCATCCGGCGCTGCGCCTGGATCGTGCCGGCGGCTTTCGCCTGGACGAGTCCGAGTTCTGCTGGCGTCCGCTGCCGTGGTCGCCGCTGCCGCGGGTGCTCGCGCATCCCGGCGATGCAGCCGGCAGCGGCCACTACCGGGTCATCCAGCCGCTGACCGCGCTGCGCGATGCCGGCCATGTCGACGGCACCTTCAACGCGCGGTTGCTCGACGTGGTGGAGATGGCGCGGCTGGATCCGGATGTAGTGGTCTGGCAGCGCCGCATCGGCGAAGACCAATTGGCGCTGATGGAGCGTGTCGGCCGCTTCCACCGTGCCTTCAAGGTCTACGAGCTCGACGATTACCTGCCGAACCTGCCGCTCAAGAGCGTGCATCGCGCGCAGATGCCGCGCGACGTGTTGAAGTCGCTGCGGCGGGCGCTGGCGGCGGTGGATCGGTTCGTGGTGTCGACGCCTGCCATGGCCGAGGCCTTCGCCGGCCTGCACGGCGACATCCGCGTCGTCGCCAACCGGCTGCCGCCCACGCTGTGGAACCACTTGCCGGCATCGCGCCGCAATGCCGGCGCGCGTCCGCGCGTAGGCTGGGCGGGCGGCATCAGCCATGCCGGCGACCTGGAAATGATCGCCAACGTGGTCCGCGCACTGGCCCATGAGGTCGACTGGGTGTTCTTCGGGCTGTGCCCGGACGTGCTGCGTCCGTACGTGGCCGAATTCCATCCCGGCGTGGACATCGAGCGTTATCCACGCGTGCTGGCGCGGCTGGACCTGGACCTGGCGATCGCGCCGCTGGAAGACAACCGCTTCAACGCCTGCAAGAGCGCGCTGCGCCTGCTCGAATACGGCGCCTGCGGCTTTCCGGTGGTGTGCAGCGACATCGAGCCCTACCGGATCGACCTGCCGGTGACCCGGGTCAAACCGCGCCATCGCGACTGGGTCGCCGCGATCCGCGCGCACCTGGCCGATGCGGACGCCCGCGCCACCGCCGGCGACGCCTTGCGCGAGGCGGTGCGCCGCGACTGGATGCTGGCCGGCGATGGGCTGGAGGATTGGCGGCGCGCCTGGTTGCCGTAGTTTCCTCCCGGCTTGAGTGACCTGGGTCGCGGCTGAAGCCGCTCCTACAACGACCCCAGATGCATCTGGAGGGGAGCCCCCTTTGTTAAGGGGCGCGGCGAAGCCGCGGGGATAGGCAAGGCAGAGGACGGGGCCGGGCGCCCTCGAACCCGCCGAGCTCAATGGAATGATGCCGTCCCCACGGCAGGCGATAACCAAAAGCCGATAGCAATCGCTCGGTTTTGCGAAGCACAACCGTGGGCGCGCAGGCCGCGCAGCGGAAAGCGCACCGCCTGCCACTGGGGCGCCGGTTTCCCGGCGTCCCAGTGGCACACCGCTTGCATCGTGTCCGGCGTCCGTCATGGCGCGCCTTCCCGATGAGCGATTCCATCAATTCGATCCTGTCGCAGATCCGCAGCTACCAGACCCAGGTCGGCTCGTCCGGGCTGGGCCCGGCCGCGGGCCTGGAGCGCTCCGATGCGATCCAGGGCCTGGTCGGCAGCCAGGCCCCCGGCGGCGTGCAGGGCGCGAGCTTCAGCGAAACGCTGCGCGGCGCGCTGGCCGGCGTCAACGAAGCCCAGCAGAAATCCGGCGCCCTCGCCAAAGCCTTCGAAATGGGTGACCCCAGCGCCGACCTGGCCAAGGTCATGGTCGCCTCGCAACAGTCCCAGATCGCCTTCCGCGCCACCGTGGAAGTCCGCAACCGTCTCGTCCAGGCCTACCAGGACGTGATGAATATGCCGCTGTAAGGATTTGACGGATGGCCCTCGCACTCACCAAGGACAGCCTGCACCAGGGCGCCGAAAAGGCCGGCTCCTGGTTCGACCGCATCCACAGCCTGCAGATCACCCGCCGGCTCGGCCTGATGCTGATGATCAGCCTGGCCGTGGCGGCCGGCCTGGCGGTGTTCTTCTGGTCGCAGAAGCCCGGCTACACCGCGCTGTATACCGGCCTGGACGAGAAGGCCACCGCCGAGGCGACCGACCTGCTGCGCGCGGCCGCCATCCCGTTCAAGATCGACCCCGCCACCGGCGCGATCACCGTGCCGGAAGCCAACCTGCATGACGCCCGCCTCAAGCTCGCCGGCTCCGGCCTGGCCGACAGCGGCCGGCTCGGCTTCGAACTGATGGAGCGCGACCCCGGCTTCGGCGTCAGCCAGTTCGTCGAGAACGCACGCTACCAGCACGCCCTGGAAACCGAACTGGTGCGCACCATCAGCACGCTGCGCCCGGTGCGCGACGCGCGCGTGCACCTGGCCATCCCCAAGCCCAGCGCCTTCACCCGCCAGCGCGACGTGGCCAGTGCCTCGGTCGTGCTGGAAATGCGTGGCGGCCAGACCCTGGAGCGCAACCAGGTCGACGCGATCGTGCACCTGGTCGCTTCGTCCATCCCGGACCTGGCCCCGGAGCGGGTCACCGTCGTCGACCAGAGCGGCCGCATGCTCACCATCGCCGACCCGAACAGCGATGCCGCGCTCAACGCCGCGCAGTTCGAACAGGTGCGCCGCCAGGAAGGCGCCTACAACCAGCGCATCCGCGAACTGCTGGAGCCGCTCACCGGCGCTGGCCGCGTGAATCCGGAAACCAGCGTGGACATGGACTTCTCGGTGGTCGAGGAAGCGCGCGAGCTCTACAACGGCGAGCCGCCGAAGCTGCGCAGCGAGCAGGTCAGCGAGAACAGCAGCAGCACCGCCGGCCCGCAGGGCGTGCCCGGTGCCACCAGCAACACGCCGCCTGGACCGGCCGTGCCCGGCGCGCCGGCCCCTGCCGCAGGCGCCGCCAATGGCGCCGCGCCCACTGCGCAGGCCGCCGCCGCACCGACGCCGACCGAGACCGCCAAGAGCGCGACCCGCAATTACGAGCTGGACCGCACCTTGCAGCACACTCGCCAGCCGGCCGGCCGCATCAAGCGCGTCACTGTCGCGGTGCTGGTCGACCACGTGCCGCGCCCCGACGCCAAGGGCAAGGTCACCGACCAGGCGCTCAGCGCCGCGGAGCTGACCAAGGTCGAAGCGCTGGTCAAGCAGGCGGTCGGTTTCGACGCCACGCGCGGCGACACCGTGTCGGTGATGAACGCCCCGTTCGTGCGCGAGGCACCCGGCGCCGACGAAAGCCCGAAATGGTGGGAAGACCCGCGCGTGCGCGATGCCGGCCGCCTGCTGCTCGGCGCGATCGTGGTGCTGGCCTTGCTGTTCGGCGTGTTGCGCCCGGCGTTGCGCTCGATCACCGGCCCGGCGCCGGCGCGCAAGGCCGACAAGGGCCGCGAAGATCCGCGCAGTGCCGACGTGCGCCTGGTCGACGACGACCCGGACCTGCTGCCGGGGCTGGCCGAGGACACCGCCCAGCTCGGCCTGGAGCGCAAGCCCGCCATCGCCCTGCCCTCCGATGCCTATGAAGATCGCCTGCGCCAGGCGCGCGAAGCCGTGAAAGCCGACTCCAAGCGCGTAGCGCAGGTGGTCAAGGGATGGGTCGCCAGTGAAGCCTGACAACCCGCCATTGAACGGCGTGCAGCGCGCCGCGGTGCTGCTGCTCTCGCTCGGCGAGAACGACGCGGCCGAAGTGCTCAAGCACATGGACCCGAAAGAGGTCCAGAAGATCGGCATCGCGATGGCCACGATGAGCGGCGTGTCGCGCGAGCAGGTCGAAAAGGTCATGGACGAATTCAACGGCGAGCTGGCCGGCAAGACGTCGCTCGGCGTCGGCGCCGACGACTACATCCGCAACGTGCTGATCCAGGCGCTGGGCGCGGAGAAGGCCTCGGGCCTGATCGACCGCATCCTGCTCGGGCGCAACACCACCGGCCTGGACACGCTGAAGTGGATGGACCCGCGCGCGGTCGCCGACCTGGTGCGCAACGAACATCCGCAGATCATCGCCATTGTCATGGCCCACCTGGACAGCGACCAGGCGGCCGAGGCGCTGAAGAACCTGCCCGAGCGCACCCGTGGCGACGTGTTGCTGCGCATCGCCACGCTCGACGGCATCCCGCCGAACGCGCTGAGCGAACTCAACGAGATCATGGAGCGCCAGTTTGCCGGCAACCAGAACCTCAAGTCCTCCAGCCTGGGCGGGGTGAAATGCGCCGCCAACATCCTCAATTTCCTCGACACCGGGCAGGACCAGGGCGTGCTGCAGGCGATCAGCAAGGTCGACGCCGACCTGGCCGGCAAGATCCAGGACCAGATGTTCGTGTTCGACAACCTGATCGAGCTGGAGGATCGCGAGATCCAGACCCTGTTGCGCGAAGTGTCCGGCGAGAAGCTGGGCCTGGCGCTGCGCGGCGCCGACGTGCGGGTGCGCGAGAAGATCACTCGCAACATGTCGCAGCGCGCCGCCGAAATCCTGCTCGAAGACATGGATGCACGCGGCCCGGTGCGCCTGTCCGACGTGGAGACCGCGCAGAAGGAAATCCTCACCATCGTGCGGCGCCTGGCTGACGAAGGCGTGATCTCGCTCGGCGGTGGCGGTGCGGAGGCGATGGTATGAGCGCGCTCGCCCACGCCAACGTCGTGCGCTGGCTGGCGCCCGCGCTGGACCTGCCGGCGGAAGCGCCGGTGGAGTCCAGCGAACACGAGATCGTCGTGCCGGTGCCGCGCCCACCGACGCTGGAGGAGATCCAGGCCATCCAGGAAGCCGCCCGCGAGGAAGGCTTCGAGCGCGGCCACGCCGACGGCTTCGCCCAGGGCCAGGCCGAAGTGCGCCGCCTCACCGCGCAGATCGAGGGCATCCTCGACAACTTCAGCCGCCCGCTGGCGCGCCTGGAAACCGAAGTGGTCGGTGCGCTCGGCGAGCTGGCCGTGCGTATCGCCGGCGCACTGGTCGGCCGCGCCTACCAGGCCGACCCGGTGCTGCTGTCGGACCTGATCAGCGAAGCGGTCGACGCAGTCGGCGCCAGCAATCGCGACGTCGAAGTGCGGTTGCACCCGGACGACATCAACGCGCTCACCCCGCTGCTGTCGCTGATGTCCGGCACCCGGCTCACCCCGGATCCGGGCCTGAGCCGCGGCGACCTGCGCGTGCATGCCGAGAGCGTGCGCATCGACGGCACCCTGGAAGCACGCTTGCGCGCCGCACTGGAGACGGTCATGCGCAAAGCGGGAGCGGGCCTGTGAGCGCGCAACTGCTGCCGTCCGCGCAGCCCGCCGAATGGGCCGCCGCGCGCGACCTGCGCCTGGCGACCCGCCTCGGCGCGCTCGGGCTGGACCCGGCCAACGGCCGCGGCCTGATCCGCGAAGGCATCCTGCGCCGCGCGGTCGGCCTGACCCTGGAAGCGATCGGCTGCGAGGCGCCGATGGGCGCCACCTGCAAGGTCGAAGTCGTCGACGGCGGCTGGGTCGACGCCGAAGTCGTCGGCTTTTCCGGCGAACGCACCTATCTGATGCCCAGCGCCGAACTGCACGGCCTGCTGCCGAATGCGCGCGTGGTGCCCTCGCGTCGCCGCGGCGGCGTGGAAGTCGGCGAAGGCCTGCTCGGCCGGGTCATCGACAGCGATGGCGTGCCGCTGGACGGCAAGGGTCCGATCCGCGGCGAAGGCAGCACCTCGATGGCCGGTGTGTCGATCAACCCGCTCGCGCGCGAGCCGATCACCATGCCGCTGGACGTGGGCGTACGCGCGATCAACGCGCTGCTGCCGATCGGCCGCGGCCAGCGCGTGGGCCTGTTCGCCGGCTCCGGCGTCGGCAAGTCCACGTTGCTGGGCATGATGACCCGCTATACCGCCGCCGACGTCATTGTCGTAGGCCTGATCGGCGAACGCGGCCGCGAAGTGCGCGATTTCGTCGAGACCACCCTGGGCGAGGAAGGCCTGCGCCGCGCGGTGGTGGTCGCCTCGCCGGCCGATCGCCCGCCGCTGGCGCGCCTGCACGGCGCCTATCGCGCCACCGCGATCGCCGAGTGGTTCCGCGACCAGGGCTTGAACGTGCTGCTGCTGATGGATTCGCTGACGCGTTTTGCGCAGGCGCAGCGCGAAATCGGCCTGTCGGTGGGCGAGCCGCCGACCACCCGCGGCTATCCGCCGTCGGTATTCGCCAAGCTGCCGGCCCTGGTCGAACGCGCCGGCAATGGCGCCGCCGGCCGCGGCTCGATCACCGCCTTCTACACCGTGCTGACCGAAGGCGACGATCCGCAGGACCCGATCGCCGACGCCGCGCGCGCCATCCTCGACGGTCACATCCTGCTGTCGCGCCGCGTCGCCGACAGCGGCCTGTACCCGGCCATCGACGTGGAATCGTCGGTCAGCCGCGTGGTCCAGGACATCGCCGACGACGCCTGGCGAGGCCGCATCCGCAAACTCAAGCGGCTGGTATCGGCGTACTCGGCCAACCGCGACCTGATCGCCATCGGCGCCTACCAGCGCGGCAACGACCCGGTCACCGACGAAGCGCTGGACCGCTGGCCGGAAATCATCGAATTCCTCGGCCAGGACGTGGCCCGCGCCGCCGACCTGCCGCACAGCCAGGCCGCGCTCAAGCGCCTGGTCGAAACCGAACGGGGCGCGGCGTGAGCGCACCCGCTGCCGTGCCGTTCCCCCCGCGCACGACCGCTTCGGCCGTCGTGCCCGCCGTCAATCACAGGTCCTGACCCATGATGCAATCCCGCCGCATCGACCCCCTGCTGCGTCGTGCCCAGGAGCACGAGGATGAAGTCGCGCGCGACCTGGCCGAGCGCCAGCGCACCCTCGACACCCATGTCTCGCGCCTGGAAGAACTGCGCAGCTACGCCGAGGAATACGCCAGCAGCCAGATGGCCGCGACCAGCCCGGCGCAGCTGAGCAACCGCCGCGCCTTCCTCGACCGCCTGGACAGCGCGGTGCAGCAGCAGATGCGCACCGTCGACCAGAACCGCGCGCGGGTCGACGCCGAACGCGCGCGCCTGCTGTTGGCCAGCCGCGAAAAGCAGGTGCTGGAGCAACTGGCCGCCAGCTATCGCACGCAGGAGCGCAAGGTCGTCGAACGCCGCGACCAGCGCGAGATGGACGACCTGGGCGCACGCCGCGCGCGCCTGGCCAAGGCAGGCGAACCCGGAGATTCCGCTTGAACCCGTTGTCGATCTTCAATACCGGCGCCCGCGCCAGCGGCGCCAAGGACAGCGCCGGCTATAGCGCGCAGGAGTCCTCCGGCCAGGACGACAACGCGGCGCAGACCTCGTTCGCGCGCATGCTCGATCCTTCGGCGCGCAACGACGCCAATGCTGCGCCGACGCAGCGCTACGATGGCGCCCGCCGCGACCCCGTCCGCGACAAGTCCTCGCGCCCGGACCGCGACGACGCGCCGCACGATCGCGACAACGCGACGCGCCGCACCGAAGACAAGCAGCGCACCGCACGCACCGATCGCAGCAAGGACGACGCCCGCGCCGCCGGCGAAACCGATGAAACGGAAGCCGCGCAGCCCGACAGCGAGGACACGGCCGCTTCAGACAGCGACGCCGGCTGGCCGCCGCCCGGCCTGGGCGGCTTCGGGATGCTGCTGCTCGGCGCGGCGCCGACTGCCGCGGCACCGGCGCTGCCGGGCATGCCGGCGGGAGCGGCCCTGCCCGGACTGCCCGGCAGCCAGACCGCACCGCCCGCAGGCACCGCTGCGCAATCCGGCGCCGCCACGATGCCCGGCGCGATCGCCCTGCCCGGCCTGGCGGCCGCCAACACGGCTGCGGCCAGCGCAACGACCGCCGACGCCGCGCAGACGATGGCGGCCCTCGCCGCCGCGGCCGCGCAAGGCCAGGCCGGTGATGCCGGCAGCGGCGACGCCAGCGCGGCCACCGACGTCGACGGCAACGCCTTTGTGCTGCCGACCCTGCCGCAGGCGCCGGTCCGCGCACACGACAACATCGCCGTATTCAGCGCCAGCCCCACCCCGACGCCGGACCTGCAGGGCGACGGCTTCGACGACGCCGTCTCTACCCGGGTCGCGTGGCTGGCCGACCAGAAGATCGGCCATGCCCACATCAAGATCAGCCCCGACGACATGGGGCCGATCGAGGTCCAGCTGAAACTGGACGGCGACAAGATCCAGGCGAATTTCACCAGCGCCCACGCCGATGTCCGCCAGGCGCTGGAGCAAAGCATCCCGCGCCTGCGCGAGATGCTCGGCCAGCACGGCTTCCAGCTCACCCAGTCCGACGTTGGCGCGCAGCAGCAGGGGCAACGCAATGACGGCGCGGCCGGCCGGATGGGCGATACATCCGGCGCAGACGCGCTGGGCGGCGAGGACACCGCCGTCATCGTCCCGGCCAGCGTGCTGCGCGCGCGTGGGTTGCTCGACGCGTACGCGTAGGCGAAGCGCCCTCACCCCTCCCCTCTCCCGCAAGCGGGAGAGGGGAACCTCGGACAGATCGCGCGATGCCCTGAGGTCTCCCTTCTCCCGCAAGCGGGAGAAGGTGCCCCGAAGGGGCGGATGAGGGGAACCGCCAGGAAACCGACACCACCGGCACTACCCCTCTGGCACAGCGGTTGCATCTAGCGGGCAGACCGTTGCATTGGAGCTCCCCGTGGCCGTAGCCGCCGACAAGAACAAGAAAGCCGACGCCAAGGACAAGAAGGCCGGCAAGCCCATCGTCACTCTCGCCGCCGTCGCGGCGGTCGCCGCCGCTGCGGCCGGTGGTGGCGGCTGGTACTTCGCCAACCAGGGCAAGAGCGAAGAGCTCGCCGCCAAGCAGGCGCCCAAGACCAGCGCGGTGCCCGCACCGGCGCTGTACTTCGCGATGGAGCCGCCGTTCGTGGTCAACCTCAACAGCCCGGTCGACGGCCCGCGCTACCTGCAGGTCGAGGTCCAGCTGATGACCCGCGACCCGGTCGCGCTGAAGAACATCGAATCCAACGCACCGGCGATCCGCGCGCGCCTGCTGATGCTGTTCTCGCAGGTGCAGCCGGCCGAGATCGCCGACCGCCCCGGCAAGGAAAAGCTGCAGGCCGCCTCGCTGGCCGAAGTGCAGAAGCTGCTGAGCGCCGAAACCGGCATCAAGTGCGCCGAAGACCTGCTGTTCACCAGTTTCGTGACCCAGTAAGGCCACGCCGATGAGCGTCAACGACCTGCTTTCCCAGGACGAGATCGATGCCCTGCTGCATGGCGTCGATTCCGGCGTCGTGGATACCGCCCCGCCGCCGCCCGCGCCGGGCGAGGCGCGCCACTACGATCTGGCCAGCCAGGACCGCATCATCCGCGGCCGCATGCCGACCCTGGAGATGGTCAACGAGCGCTTCGCGCGGCTATGGCGGATCGGCCTGTTCAACCTGATCCGGCGCTCGGCCGACTTGTCGGTGCGCGGCATCGACCTGGTCAAGTTCAACGAGTACATGCACTCGCTGTACGTGCCGACCAACCTCAACCTGATCCGCTTCAAGCCGCTGCGCGGCACCGGCCTGATCGTGTTCGAACCGACCCTGGTGTTCACCGTGGTCGACAACTTCTTCGGCGGCGA
>Ga0160434_100206_pt1 | contig 27936 bp, 27 predicted proteins | sample HID1973I_E0MG_FD_108273 | JGI IMG/M metagenome (GOLD analysis project Ga0160434, IMG submission 108273) | Enriched mosquito-associated microbial communities from UW Madison campus, WI, USA - HID1973I_E0 MG | ecosystem: Host-associated > Arthropoda: Insects > Digestive system > Unclassified ...
AGCTTGACCCAGCGGTTCTCGCTGGCGACCCAGAAGCGGCGCTCGTGCAGGTTGGGCAGGAAACGACGGCGGGTCTTGTTGTTGGCGTGGGAGACGTTGTTACCCGTCTGGACACCCTTGCCGGAAACTTGGCATACGCGGGACATTGCGCACCTCGAAAGTATTGATGCCCTCCTTAGCCAGGAGAACGGCGGCCCCGGTGGCCTGGGGCCACCACACGTCAAGAGAATCAAATGGTTACGCTGTTTCAGACAGCCGCTTGACGTGCTTGCGGCCGCCACGCCGGAGTGATTCCGGGCACAGCGAGCCGCGCATTATGCCCGCCGAAACCCCGGGCCGCAAGAGTTATCCACATGGCCGCGGCCGGCGGCCGCCAGGTTCCCGGGTAGCGGCTGAGCCGCTCCCAGCGTGCACCGGGAAGCTTCCAAGGCCGCTGTGGGAGGGGCTTCGGCCCCGACATCGACCCTCGGGCGCGAACCCAAGGGCCGATGGCGCTTCCCGCCTCAGTGCGACGCAGCCTTGCCCTTGTCCTTGTCCGGCGCGGCCTTGCTGTCGGCGATGAACTGCCGCACCTGCTGCTCCAGCACCGGCAGCGGCACCGAACCCTGGCGCAGCACCGCGTCGTGGAAGGCGCGGATGTCGAACTTGTCGCCCAACGCCTGCTCGGCCTCGCCGCGCAGCTTGACGATGGTGATCTCGCCCAGCTTGTAGCTCAGCGCCTGCGCCGGCCAGGAAATGTAGCGGTCGACCTCGGTGGTGACCTCGTGCTCGCTGAGCGCGGTGTTGTCGCGCAGATAGGCCAGGGCCTGCTCGCGGCTCCAGCCGTAGTGGTGCACGCCGGTATCGATCACCAGCCGGGCCGCGCGCCACATCTCGTAGGTCAGCTTGCCGAACTCCTCGTAGGGCGTCTCGTAGATGCCCATCTCATCGCCGAGCTTCTCGGTGTACAGCGCCCAGCCTTCGCCATAGGCGGAGATGTAGTTCTCGCGCCGGAACGCGGGCTGGTCGCCCTGCTCCTCGGCCAGTGCGCCCTGCAGCGAATGCCCCGGCGAGGACTCGTGCAGGGTCAGCGCCGGCAGGTTGTACAGCGGCCGCGAAGGCAGGTTGTAGGTGTTCACCCAATACGTGTTGGCGCCGCCGCGGCCGGCGGTCCAGAACGGCGCGATGTCCGGCGGCACCGGCTTGATGGTGAAGCGGCCGCGCGGCAGCGTGCCGATGAACTTGCCGACCTGGCCGTCCACGCGCTTGGAGATCCAGGCGGCGCGATCGAGCAGTTCCTGCGGGGTCTTGGCGTAGAACTGCGGGTCGGTGCGCAGGAACTGCAGGAACGCGGCGAAGGTGTCCTGGCCGGCCGGGGCCTTGAAGCCGACCTGCTCGATGATCTGCTTCATCTGCGCCTGGATCCGCGCCACTTCCTGCAATCCGATCTGGTGGATCTGCTCCGGGCTCAGGTCCAGCGTGGTGTATTCGCGGATCTGCTGCTGGTAGAACGCCTTGCCGTCGGGCATCGCCTCGGCCGCCAGCGTGGTGCGCGCCTTCGGCATGTAGTCCTCGCGGAAGAACGTCAGCAGCTTGCGGTAGGCCGGCAGCAGCTTGCCGGAGATCGCGGCCTTGGCCTCGGCGCGCAGCTTCTCCTGCTCGGCCGCCGGGATCTGCGCAGGCAGCTGCTTGAACGGCGCGTAGAACGCCGACTCGGTCGGATCCTTCACGTCGGCGATGGTGGCGATGGAGACATCGCGGCCGTCGAGCACCGCGCGCGGCACGCTGAAGCCGCGCGCCAGGCCGGCGCGCATGTTGTCGGTCTGCTGGTCGAAATAGCGCGGCACGTCGTTCAGCCGCGCCAGGTAGGCGCGCAGTTCCGCCGGCGTGCGCATCGGCCGCTGTGTCATGAAGCCGAGGTTGGACCAGAAAGAGCTGTCCGAGTTGAACGGCATTTCGTAGAGCTTGAACTGCACCTCGGCGGCCAGGTTCTCGACCTGCGGGCGGTAGATCGCCAGGTTGACCTGGTTGGCCGGCGACAGCTGGCCGGCGTCGAGCTTGTCCAGTTGCGCCAGCACGTCCTGCCAGACCTTCAACCGCGCCTGCTGGGCGGCCGGCGAGACGTCGGGCAGGCGGGGATTGTTGCCGGTGCTGTCGCTGTCCTCGTCGGCCTGGCCGGTCTCGGCCTGGCGCCATTTCCATTCCCGCTCGTAGATCGCGCGGAACTGCGCATCGGCCTTGCTCTCGGCCGCCGGGGTGGCCGACGAAAGCGATGGCGCAGGCGCGGCGGCGAGGGCGTCCGGGGCGGCGGCACCCAGCCACAGGGCCAGGGACAGAGCGGAGGCGAGCGTGGATTTCACGGGACGGTAGCCAGGTTGCGGTGGAAGTCCCCGATCATGGCAGGGCCAGGCGGGGGCTTCATCGGTCGAAAGTCCTGGCTGCGACGGCTCATGCAGTCTGGCGGCCAGTCTGGCGGCCCAGCCATGCTGCGCCCCAGTAGGGGTACTCGGCCGGGCGTTTCGCCAGGCCGGCGCGAACGGGGTTCTGGACGATGTAGCGGGCGGCCGCGACCACGTCCTCTTCCTTACGCACGGCGCGATCCCAGAAACCCGGCTCCCAAACCAACCCTGCGCGACCGCGCGCCAGATTGGCCGTGCGTGCGGCCCCTCCCTTCACCAAGCGCATCAGCGACGACAGGTCGGCGCCATCGCCGAGCCGAACCAGCCCGTGCCAATGGTCGGGCATGAGTACCCAGCACAACAGTTCGGCCTGAGGCCAGGTCGGCGCCGCCGCCAGGTGGGCCGAGGCAGCCCAAGCGCACCGCCAATCCGCAAACAGCGGATGGCGCTGGAAGGTAACGGCGGTCAGCAGGTACGTTCGACCCGATTCGCTATAGCGGCCCTTGCGCAAAGCGCGATGACCGCGGGGAATGTCGTTGTTCTCCATCCCCACAGGCTGGGGGGCAGTGATTTGGAGACCTATCGGCCAAGCGGCAAACCCGACCTAAGCTTGTGGCGCGGCTCCTTGTAGGAGCGGCTTCAGCCGCGACCGCCGGATCCTGCAGTCGCGGCTGAAGCCGCTCCTACAAGAGCACGATCACCGCGCGCGGCTCAATGGGTCGCGCGGTCGCGCTTCCAGCCGCGGTGGCGGATATCCAGATAGAGGCTGTAGAGCGCGGTGAACGCGGGAAACAGGTTCTGCAGCACGCCTACCGAGTCCTGCTTGGCCGAGAACAGGAAGTAGCTCAGCGTCATCAGGCTGCCCAGCACGCTCATGTACCAGAACAGGCGCGGGATCACCGGCTTGCCGGCGCGCTTGGAGGCCACGAACTGCACCAGCCAGCGGCCGCCGAACATCAGCGCGCCGGTATAGCCGATCAGTTTCCAGCCGGTGACGTGCAGGCCGGTCCAGTACAACCAGGTCAGGTGCTGGTCCAGCCAGGGCAGCTCCACCTCAGCGCTCCTGCACGTCGGTGCGGCGGCTGCGGGTGATCAGCCACGCCACCCCGCGCAGGTCGCGGATCCCGACCAGGGCGCGATTGAGGTTGTTGTACTTGGACACGCCGGCGGTGCGGTGGCGATGGTTGACCGGCACGCTCACCGTCTTCCAGCCGGCGCGCTGCATCAGCGCCGGCAGGAAGCGGTGCATATGGTCGAAGTACGGCAGGTCCAGGAACGCCTCGCGCTCGAACAGCTTGATGCCGCAGCCGGTATCGGGGGTGTCGTCGCGCAGCATGCGCGCGCGGATCGCGTTGGCCCACTTCGAGGCCCAGCGCTTGGAACCGGAATCCTGGCGGTTGACCCGCCAGCCGGCGAACAGCTTCACCGCCGCCGCGGCCTGGCCGCGCGCGGCGAGCATCTTCGGGATGTCGGCCGGGTCGTTCTGGCCGTCGCCGTCGAGCGTGGCGATCCAGGGCGCGCGCGCGGCCTTGACGCCGTTGCGCACCGCGGTGCTCTGCCCGCTCTGCTGCACGTGGTGCAGCACGCGCAGTTCCGGCACCTGCAGCTTGAGCGACTCGAGCACCGCCAGCGTGTCGTCGCGCGACTGGTCGTCGACGTAGACGATCTCGAAACCGACCTGGCCGCGCAACGCAGCCACGATCTCGCCGACCAGCGGGGCGACATTGTCGCGTTCGTTGAACACCGGCACGACGACTGAAAGCTGCAGTTCGCTCATGAGGTCGGCCATTCGGTTGCGCTGCTGGACAGGGGACCGCGCATTTTCTCCCTCATGCATGAGCCTTCGATGAAGATTCAGGCGTCGGCGTCGAAATACTGTCGGCACCACGCCACCACGGGCGGCAAGCCGGCCTCGATCGGCGTACTGGGATCAAACCCAAAGGCTTCGTGCGCGCGGCGGGTATCGGCCATCGTCTCGACCATGTCGCCCGGCTGCATGGGCCGGTAGACCTTGTGCGCCGGCCGGCCGGCGGCCTGTTCGATCACGGCGATGAAGCGCTCCAGCTCCACCGGGGTGTGGTTGCCCAGGTTGAAGACGCGGTGCGGCACCGGTTCCTCGGAAGGGTGGTCCAGCGCGCCCAGCACCCCGGCGACGATGTCGTCGACGTGGGTGAAGTCGCGCCGCATCCGGCCCTCGTTGAACACCTCGATCGGCCGCCCGGCCAGCACCGCGCGCGAGAACAACAGCGGCGCCATGTCCGGCCGGCCCCACGGGCCGTACACCGTGAAGAAACGCAGGCCGGTGGCGCGCAGCCCGTACAACTGCGCGTAGGTATAGGCCATCAGCTCGTTGGCGGCCTTGGTAGCCGCGTACAGCGAGCGCGGCCGGTCCACGCGCTGGTCCTCGGAAAACGGCGGCGTCGCCGAGTCGCCGTAGACCGAGCTGCTGGACGCATAGACCAGGTGCGCGATGCCGCGGTGCCGGCACAGTTCCAGCATGTTGACGAAGCCGACCAGGTTGCTGTCGACGTAGGCATGCGGGTTCTGCAGCGAGTAGCGCACCCCCGCCTGCGCGGCCAGGTGCACGACCCGCTCGGGCCGCACCTGCTCGAACAGCGCTTCCAGCGCGGCGCGGTCGTTCAACTCGATGTGGCGGATGTCCACGTCCGGGCACAGCGCGGCGACGCGGTCGCGCTTGAGCTGCGGATCGTAGTAGTCGTTGTAGTTGTCCAGGCCGACGACGCGCTCGCCGCGGCCAGCCAACGCCGCACAGGCATAGGCGCCGATGAAGCCCGCCGCGCCGGTCACCAGGACGGTCATGACGCCGGTGCGGACAACGCGGTGGCGGACAGCGCGCGTTTGCGCTCGGCGGTGAACGCCCACCAGGGCTGCGCCTTGCCACCGTCGACGAAACGGGTGATCGACAGGAAGACGTCGATCACGCAGGGGTCGTGGATCTGCCCGGTCTGCACGCACAGCTGGGTGTACATGGCGTAGGCGTCGCGGCCGCACAGCTGCGCCGGCACGTCGATGCCGATGCGGCGCAGGTCCTGCGCGCAGGCCGGCCCGACGTTGGGCAGGTCGGTCAGGCAGTGCACCTGCTGGCGGTCGACCTTGTTGGGATTCATGGCTAAGGGTTCCGTACGACGCGTTCAGCCCTGCGGGCCACGCAGTTTCTCAAGCACGCCGTCGAGCGTGTCCAGGTCGGTGTAGTGGATCACCAGCTTGCCCTTGCCGCCGCGGCCGTGGTTGATCGCCACCTTGGTGCCGAGCGATTCGGACAGCTCATTCTCCAGCGACGCGATGTCGGCCTGCTGCGGCACGCGCGCGGCGGTCGCGGACTTGCGCAGTGCGCCGGGCACCTTGCCGGCGGCGAACTGCTGGGCGCGATGTTCGACTTCGCGCACCGACCAGCCCTGGTCGGCGGCTTCCTGCGCCAGCCGCGTGGCCAGTTCCGGCGCCAGGGTCAGCAGCGCGCGCGCATGGCCCATTTCCAGCCGGCGCGATTCCAGCAACACGCGGATCGCCACCGGCAGTTCGAGCAGGCGCAGCAGGTTGGATACCGAGGCGCGCGAGCGGCCCACCGCTTCGGCGGCCTCGGCGTGGGTCAGCGCGAATTCGTCGATCAGCCGCTGCAGGGCCTGGGCCTCTTCGAGCGGGTTGAGATCCTCGCGCTGGATGTTCTCGATCAGCGCCATCGCGATGACGGTGCGATCGTCCAGGTCGCGCACGACCACCGGCACTTCGCCCAGCCCGGCCAGCTGCGAGGCGCGCCAGCGGCGTTCGCCGGCGACGATCTCGAACTTGCCCGGCGCCAGCTCGCGCACGACGATCGGCTGGATCACGCCCTGCGCCTTGATCGACTCCGACAGCTCGGCCAGCTTGGCCTCGTCCATCTCCCGGCGCGGCTGGTACTTGCCCGGTTGCAGCTGGCCCACCGGCATCTGGCGCAAGGTCTCGCCCGGCTGCGGCTCGGCGGACGGATCGGCCACGACGGCGGCATGGGTGGCGGTGGCTGCGCCCTTGGGCCCCAGCAATGCCTCCAGGCCGCGGCCGAGGCCGCGCTTCTTGGCAGGACTGGGCTTGCTGCTGTTCATCAGACGGTCTCCACGGCCCTGGCGGGCTTGTTGCGTTCGTTCTGGCGCCGGATGACCTCGCCGGCCAGGCCGAGATAGGCGATACCGCCGCGCGAAGTACGGTCGTAGCCGACGATGCTCTGGCCGTGGCTGGGCGCCTCGGCCAGGCGGACGTTGCGCGGCACGATGGTGCGGAACACCTTGTCGCCGAAATGATCGGTCAGCTCGGCCGAGACCGCGTTGGCCAGATTGTTGCGGATATCGAACATGGTCCGCAGCACGCCTTCGATCTCCAACGGCGGGTTGAGGCTCACGCGCAGCGCCTCGATGGTCTCCAGCAGCGCGCTGAGGCCTTCCAGTGCGTAGTACTCGCACTGCATCGGCACGATCACCGAGTCGGCGGCGGTCAGCGCGTTCAAGGTCAGCAGCGACAGCGCCGGCGGGCAGTCGATCAGGATGAAGTCGTACTGCTCGCGGATCGGCTGCAGCGCGCGCTTGAGCCGCTGCTCGCGCTCGGTCTGGTCCATCAGCTGGATCTCGGCCGCGGTCAGGTCGATGTTGCCCGGCAGCAGGTCGAAGCCTTCCGGCGCGGTGACGCGGATCTCTTCGGCCGTGCTCTCGCCCAGCAGCACGTCGCAGGTCGAGGCGGCCAGCTCGCGCTTGTCGATGCCGCTGCCCATCGTGGCATTGCCCTGCGCGTCCAGATCCACCAGCAGCACGCGCTTGGGCGCGCGCGCCAGCGCAGCCGCCAGATTGACCGCCGTCGTGGTCTTGCCGACGCCGCCTTTCTGGTTGGCAATGGCAATGATCCGGGCCATGCGGGTGTGCCTCGTGGGCAAGAGTTGGACCGGGCATTATGGGGGCTGCGGGCGGCGGCGTGAAATCGGCCGCACGCCCGACCAGCGTCCGGGGCGCCTGCGACGGCTCGACCGCCCATGCTTGTTGTAGGAGCGGCTTCAGCCGCGACCGAGGGATCTGGCGGTCGCGGCTGAAGCCGCTCCTACAAGGGCGGCAGGCAAGGCGGGTGTCCGGCGGTCCCGGTCAGTCGCGCCCGACCTCGACCAGGTGGCGCTCGCCCTGCAGCCCGGGAACATGCAGCGGGTGGACCTGGCGCACGCTCCAGCCGGCCGGCAGCGCGGCGATCTCCTCGTGCGGGTGGACGCCCTTCATGGCCAGCAGGCTGCCGCCCGGGCGCAGCAGGTGGCCGCCGACCTCGATGATGCCGGCCAGGGTGTCCAGCGCACGCGCGGTCAGGTGATCGTAGGCGGCCGGCTCGTCCAGCGCCTCGGCGCGGGATTCGGCCACGCGGGCGTTGCGCAGGCCGAGCTGGCGCACCGCCTCGCGCATGAAGCGCGCCTTCTTGCCATTGCTTTCCACCAGGGTGACCTGCAGGCCCGGGCGGGTGATCGCCAGCGGGATGCCGGGCAGGCCGGGGCCGGTGCCCAGGTCGGCCAGGCGGCCGGCCTCGATGTAGGGCCGCATCGCCAGCGAGTCGAGCAGGTGCCGGGTGACCATCTCGCGCGGGTCGCGGATGGCGGTGAGGTTGTAGGTGCGGTTCCAGCGCGCCAGCAAGGCCAGGTAGGCCAGCAGCGGCTCGGCGAAGGCGGGGTCCAGCTGCATCGCCTGCAGGCCGCGCGCCAGGTCGGTCCGCGCTTCGGCGGGCAGGACGGTTTCGTTCATCGGGCCATTATCGCAGGCTTGATCGCGGGCTTGGATTCCTGGCTCTGGCTTGGATCACGGACCTGGGCCGGTGGGATCTGGCCCCGCCGGCTCGAGCGGGCACCAGGCCACCGCGGCCCGGTAGCCGGGCGCGGCCAGCCATTCGTGCAAGCTCCACTGCGCGGCCTGGCCGAGCGCGGGGTCGCACCACGCCAGCCGCAGCACGCCTGCGTCGTCGGGCTCGAACGCCAGCCGGTGCAGGCCGAACGACAGGCCATGCCCGTGCGCTTTCAGCAGCGCCTCCTTGGCGCACCACAGGCGGAAGAACAGCGCTTCGTGCTGGTCGTCGGGCAGGCGGTCGAGGCGGGCGATCTCATCGGGATGGAAGAAGCGCTGCGCCACTTCGCGCAAGCGTGGACGCGGCCGCAGGCGCTCCAGGTCCACGCCCAGCCGCAACTGCTCGCCCAGGCCCAGCAACAGGCATTGGCCGCTGTGGCTCCAGCCGGTGCCGTAATGCGCCAGCGGCGGCAGCAGCCAGGGCCGGTTGCGCTCGTCGCGGGTCATCGGCACGGCTTGCGGCGGCAGCCGGAAATGCTCGCCGAGCAATTCGCGCGCCTGCGGCTCGCCACGGCTGCCGGGCACGTGCGCGCGCAGCCATACGCGGACCGGGCCGAACTGCCACTCGTGCGGGCGCGCAGTCGTCACTCCATGCCCTCGACGACACCGAAGCGCGGCTGAAGACGCTGTGACGCGGTGCGTTCTTTAACGGCGACTTCACGAATCGACGCGTTGAATGGCGCTGCCGCATCAACCCCGATGCGGGAAAGTACGGAAACAGGAGACTCTGGCATGGGCATCATCATCTGGCTGATCGTCGGCGGCATCGTGGGTTGGCTCGCCAGCCTCATCATGCGGCGCGACGCGCAGCAGGGCATCATTCTCAATGTCGTGGTGGGCATCATTGGCGCATTGCTCGCGGGCTGGCTGTTCGGCGGTGGCATCAACGAAGCGATCACGATCCGCACCTTCCTGTTCTCACTGATCGGCGCGGTGATCCTGTTGGCGATCGTCAACCTGTTCACTCGCGGCCGCGCGCGCTGAGCGCGACGGCCTTGCGTTGCCGCGAAGCCCGGGCCCGCCCGGGCTTCGTCGTTTCAGCCGCCGCGGTCGGCGGGATGGTGCACGCCGTCCTCGACCGGGATCTCCGCGCTTAGCGCATACGGATCCACGCCATCGAGGCAACCGACGTTGTAGCCGTATTCGTTGGGGCTGGAGCGGCGGCGATGGTGGGTGTAGATGCCGCAGTGCCCGCAGAAATAGTGCTCGGCCACCTGCGTGTTGAACTGGTACAGGCGCAGCACCTCTCCGCCGGCCAGCACGCGCAGGCCCGGCAGCGGCACCGAGGCGACGATCGCGCCGCGGCGCCGGCACATCGAGCAGTTGCAGCGGCGCGGCTTGACGATGCCGCCGGGCAGTTGCAGCTCCAGCACCACCGCGCCGCAATGGCAGCGCGCGTGATGCACGGGCGCGATGACGGTGTCGCCGACCTGGCGGATTCCCTGACTGATCGCCATCGCGTTCAACCGCCCAGCTGGACCCAGGCCGGTGCGTGGTCGCTGGGGCGGTCCCAGGTGCGCGGCTCGCGGTCGATGCCGCTGGCCACCGCGTGCGGGCGCAGCGCCTCCGACACCAGGGTCAGGTCGATGCGCAGGCCGAGGTTGCGGCGGAACGCGGCGGCGCGATAGTCCCACCAGCTGAAGATGCCGCCCTCCTCGTTGTGCAGGCGGAAGCCGTCGTGCAGCCCCAGCGCCTCGAGCTTGCGCAGCGCGGCGCGTTCGGCGGTGGAGGTGAGGATGTGGTTGTCGCTCCAGACCTCCGGGTCGTGCACGTCGCGCGCATCGGGGGCGATATTGAAATCGCCCAGCACGACCAGCCGCGGATGCCGCTGCAGCTCGACCGCCAGCCAGGCATGCACCGCGTCGAGCCAGCGCAGCTTGTACGCGTACTTCTCGGTGCCCACGTCCTGGCCGTTGACCACGTAGAGGTTGACGATGCGCACGTCGCCGACGGTGGCGGCGATCACCCGCTTCTGTTCGTCCTCGAAGCCAGGGATGCCGATCTGCACGTCCTGCGCCGCTTCGCGCGAGAGGATGGCCACGCCGTTGTAGGTCTTCTGGCCGACGAACACGCTGCGGTAGCCGAGCTCGGCCAGCTCGCCGTCGGGGAACTTGTGGTCCTCCAGCTTGGTTTCCTGGATGCCGACCACGTCCGGCGCGGCGCTGCCCAGCCATTGCTGCAGGTGCGGCAGGCGCACGTTGAGGGAATTGACGTTCCAGGAGGCGATTTTCATAGGGCGTAACCTTTTGATTTCTTTATTGTTATTGCTTCAGCTTGTTAAGCGCACGCCCAGCGACTTTTCCGGTAGCAGAGCTGCCGACCGCTTGGACTGCCGAGCGCAACAGAGCCATTTCACCACAGGGTGCTGTTCCAGCATTCGCTGAAGCCGCCCGGAGCGCTGAAAGGACGGGAGTGCCCGTTTATGCGGCAAAACCGATATCGACGATTTATCGCGTTCAGCACATAATCCATAAATATGCGCCAATCACTATATTGACCGATTATCGGAATTGGCACATAGTGCACTTAAGGAGGTAGCCATGCACGACCTTGCCCGTACACCCAAGCAGATCGGCACCATCATCCGTCGAAACCGGAAGCGCCTCGGCATGAGCCAGAGTGAGCTGGGTGATCGCACTGGCCTGCGACAGGAAACGATCTCGTTGATCGAGACCGGCAATCCGGCGACCCGGCTCGACACGATGCTGTCGGTGCTGGCGGCACTCGATCTGGAATTCCAGGTCGCCACCCGTAGTCGCGGTTCCGATCTCCAGGATCTGATCTGATCATGGCCAGGACCCGTCGACACCCGCCGCTGCGCGTGTATCAGAACGATCAGTTGGTCGGGCATCTGCTGAAGGAGCTCAGCGGCGCGATCGCGTTTCGCTACGACCGCGAGTGGTTGGAGCGCAACAGGGCCTTTCCGGTATCGCTGTCGCTCCCGCTACGCGAGGAGCCATGGCGGGGCGAGCCGGTCATCGCGGTCTTCGAGAACCTCTTGCCGGACTCGGACGACCTTCGAAGGCGCGTGGCCGAGAAGGTCGGCGCCGCCGGCGTCGATGCCTACAGCCTGCTGGCTGCGATTGGCAGAGACTGCATCGGCGCCTTGCAGTTCATCGCCGGCGATGCAGCGCTGGAAGGCACATCGACTCTCTCCGGAGAGCAGGTCGACGACGAGGCCATCGAACGGCTGCTCAAGTCGCTGGCCCAAGCCCCGCTGGGTCTGAGCCGGGATGACGACTTCAGGATCTCGGTCGCGGGCGCCCAGGAAAAGACCGCGTTGCTCCGGCTGGACGGCCAATGGCTGAAGCCGCATGGCACTACGCCGACCACGCATTTGTTCAAAACGCAGATCGGCAAATTGCCAAATGGCATCGACCTTTCCAACAGCGTCGAGAACGAGTTCTATTGCCTGCAGTTATTGAGACACCTCGGCCTGCCGGTCAACCATGCCGAGATCGCGACGTTCGGCCAGACCAAGGCGTTGGTCGTCGAACGCTTCGACCGCGCTTGGAGCAACGACCGTCTGATCCGCCTGCCGCAGGAAGATTGCTGCCAGGCGTTGTCCATACCGCCAGCACGCAAGTACCAGAGCCACGGTGGACCCGGCATCGTGGCAATCGCGGAACTCCTCAAGGGTGCCGACTCGCCCGCTGAAGATCACCGTACATTGCTCCAGGCGCAACTGATCTTCTGGCTGATCGGGGCGACCGATGGACACGCCAAGAACTTTAGCGTCTTCCTGCACCCCGGCGGGGGTTACGCATTGACACCGTTGTACGACGTACTAACTGCGCAGCCCAGCCTTGATGCGCGACAGATCGAACGCAAGCAGATGAAACTCGCCATGTCGGTCGGCAACAGCAACCACTATCGCATCGACGAGATCCAGACCCGTCACTTCTTCCAGACGGGGCGCGCGGCGGGTATCTCGCCTTCACTCGTCCGGAAGGCCGTCGAAGACATCGCCAGTCGAATGGAATCTTCGCTGACGTCGCTCGAAAGCGAACTGCCAGCGGACTTTCCGCCAGCGCTGCATGAATCCGTCAGCATTGGCGTCGAGCGCCGAATGCGCGTACTACGGGCAGGCTTGGAGACATAACATTCCGGCGAGCAAGCGACGGGACCAGAAGCGCGCCCTTGAGCACGTAGCGGTCGCGGTAAGCCGAAAGGCTGAGGCGATACAGCAAGCGTTCCAACGCGTAGCGGGTCAGCAACTGGTCCAGCGGACGCTGCGTCTCGCGGGCGAGATTCAGCAAGCGCGCGCGTACCGAAGCCGCGATGTTGCTCGGGGGCTTAGCCATCGGAAGTCAGCGTGGTCAGGTAGGGCTGCATGGCCTTCCAGACGCCCGCCTGCTGGGCGAACGTGGCAATGTCGGCCGGCGTGGCCTTGCGCTGGCGCAGCGTTTCCCGAAGTGCCTCGATCACCACGGCCTCGCCGACCATGCGGCGATAGCGGAACAGGTCGGCGATGGTCTTGGCGACGCCGAAGATCGACACCGGGATGTCTTCGATGAGATGGCGCTCGACGCCGGCCGCCAGCTGTTCGGCAGGGAAGCGGGCGATCCGGACCGGGGGATAGGCGATGCGGGGGCGCCAGTCCTTCCTGTCCAGCGCCACCCAGACCCGGGCGGGCAGCTGGTCGGTCAGGCCGTGAAAGGCCAGCGCCGAAGTCAGGCAGACGACTCCCTTCGGGATCAGCTTGGCCACTTCCGCCAGCGTGTGCTGCTGGTCGAGATCCGCGTCGGCAAGCTGGTACAGGCCTCGTGCCAGTCGCACGATGGCGCCGTCCCGCTCAAGGCGCGAAACGGTCGTGGCCGTCACCCCGGCTTCGCCGAACTCGCGCAGGCGCATCATCCCGCGGCGTTGCAGCAGCGAGAGGGCCTGTTCGCGTTGGGTAGTGGCACGCTCCAGCCGAATAGCGTGATCTTCGAAAGCCCAGAACCATCCGGCGCCCATTTGGGCGAACCGATGACCGCGGCCACGGCGGCGAAGAACGCCACGATGGGCGGCATGTAGTCGAGGAATCGGATGCGTTGCTTTTCTCGGATGGGCGTTTGGGTGTCGATGCCTGCCATCTTGGGTGCAGCGAACCTGCAGCAGATTGCTGGCGGCGTGGCGGCGTGGCGGCGTGGGGTCGTGGGGTCGTGGGTCGAGTACGCCAGGCAAAGACCCTCGTGGTTGTATGCGGAACCGCTTTCTTCCCAACCTAACAAGCCGTTCTCGCCGCAAAGGGCAGCACACCAGTCCGTAGGTCAGGATCTGCCGGGCGTTTCCCTGCAATAGAAGCAACCCGTCGGAACGGATGTCCTAAGGCGCACCGATGCCAGACCAGTGGCCATTCGCAGTTCAAGAGGCGATGCGCGTGCGGTCACGGCGTTGCGTTGGGATGGTGCACATTCTATTGCCCTGCCCCGCCGTCGCACCGGCGCGGGCGACCCCGACACCGTGGCGCTATGCTGCGCCCTCGTCTCCCGGAGCGCACGGCATGCACGTCACTGGCATAGGCGGTCTGTTCTTCCGCGCACGCGATCCCGATGCGCTGCAGGCGTGGTACCGCGAGCATCTCGGCGTCGGTGCCCATCCGCCGGAAAGCTGGGTCTGGGAACAACAGGCCGGGCCCACCGTGTTCGCACCGTTCAAGGCGGACACGGACTATTTCCCGGCCGACCGGGCGTGGATGCTCAATCTGCGTGTGCAGGACCTCGACGGCTTGCTGGCCAAGCTGCGCGCGGCCGGCATCGAGGTCGTGACGAAGGCCGAGTGGGACTCGCCGGAAACCGGCCGCTTCGCCCGCATCCATGATCCGGAAGGCTTGCCGATCGAACTGTGGGAGCCGCCGGCGGACGCGTGATCGCCGCGCTCAGCGCACCAGCCAGCGCAGCAGGCGGTCGATCTTCGCGTAGGGCGGCTTGAGCCGATCGGTCGCCGAACGCGGCCGCTGCCACAGGATCGGCAGCAGTTTGCTCATGGCGTCGAAGCCGGCGCGGCCGTGGTAGGCGCCCATGCCGCTGGCGCCGACGCCGCCGAACGGCAGGCCGCTGGCGGCGAAATGCAGCAGGCTGTCGTTGACGGTGACCCCGCCGGCGACGATGCCTTCGAGAATGCGCTCGACCTGGCGGCGGTCGCGCGAGAACGGGTACAGGGCCAGCGGCCGCGGACGCGCGTTGACGAAGGCGATGGCGTCATCGAGCGTGCGGTAGCCGAGCAGCGGCAGCACGGGGCCGAAGATTTCTTCCTGCATCAGTTGCGCGTCCGGCGGCGGGCGCAGCACCAGGGTGGGCGCGATCAGCCGTTCGCGTTCGGCGCGAGCGGGGTCGACGTTGGCCAGTTCGATCACCTCGGCGCCGCGTGCGCGCGCTTCGTCGATGGCCTGGCGCAGCCGCCGGTAGTGGGCGTCGTTGATGATTCGGGTGTAGTCCGGCAGCGGGCCGGAGAAATCGCCGTAGCGTTCGCGCACCTGCGTGCGCAGTGCCTCGACCAGCTGCGGTAACAAGCTGTCGGGCGCCAGCACATAGTCCGGCGCGATGCAGGTCTGGCCGGCGTTGAACCATTTGCCGGTCGCCAGGCGCGCGGCGGCCTGGGCATGCGGATAGTCGGCGCAGACGATCGCCGGCGATTTGCCGCCGAGCTCCAGGGTCAACGGGGTGAGGTTCGCGGCGGCGGCGGCCATGACCTTGCGGCCGACCGCGGTCGAGCCGGTGAACACCAGGTGGTCCAGCGGCAATGCGGCGAAGGCGGCGGCGACCTCGGCGTCGCCTTCGACGACGGCGACACGGTCGGCGGGAAAGGCTTCGGCGATAAGCCGACGCAGGAAGGCAGCGGTCTGCGGGGCTTGCTCGGAGGGTTTGAGCAGGACGTGATTGCCGGCGGCGATGGCGGTGGCGAGCGGCACCAGGGCCAGGTTGACAGGGTAGTTCCAGGGCGCGATGACGCCGATCACGCCGACCGGCACGGGCCGCACTTCGGCGCGCGCGGGCCACAGGCGCCAGCCCGGCGATGCGCGGCGTGGCCGGCTCCAGCGGCGCAGGTGGCGTAGCAGGTGGTCGATTTCCGACAGCACGGCCATGCCGTCGGCCAGCAGCGATTCGTGGTGCGAGCGATGGCCGAAGTCGGCGGCGATGGCCTGCGCCATGTCGGGCAGCCGCGCCTTGAGGGTGGTACGCAGGCGCTGCAGGTCGGCGCGGCGCTGCGGCAGTGATGGGCGCTGGCGCATCCAGGCGGTGCGCAGGCCGGCGAGAGTGGCATCGAGGGTGGCGGCGTTGCGGATCTCGCTCATCGCGCAACTATATCGGTTGGTCGTGGGTGCGCGTTCTGCGCTTTCGGGGTTCCTCTTTCTTTCATTTCCTCTGGTCGCTGCCGGTTTTGCGGCTTGCGAGGTTGGGTTTATTGAGGGGCGCGCGTGCGGTGGGCGGTTTGTGTTGTCGGCTTACGGTGCGGGCCCCGCCCTGACGGGAGGGGGCTGGCCCGGCTCGGTTGGACAATGCGCTCTTTCGGCTGTTCAACCCCCGGCCGTGGCGACGGCTTCATTCCCCTGGTGACGGAACGTGCAAGGGAGCGCGGCCGCTGGCCAGCCCCTCCCGCCAGGACGGCGCAAGGCGCGTTGGTATTCATGTCTTCGTTCGAGGCGCGCCGGGAGGGTGGGAGGAGAAGAGCCCGGCTCCCGGTTGCCATCGGTACCGGAGCGGTCGCGGCTTCGAGAAAGGCTGTGCTGTAGGAGCGGCTTCAGCCGCGACCGCGGGATATCGGCGGTCGCGGCTGAAGCCGCTCCTACAAAAAGCGAGCGACGTCGCCTCGGGTGGAGAGCCCCCTCTGTTGAGGGGGCGCGGCGACAGTCGCGGGGAGAGGCAAGATCGAAGCCGGGGCCCGAAGTTTTCGCAGCAGACTTTGGGGGCGCAGCCCCCGCAGCGGGATGTGCCGCTATACCGGGCCAGGCCCCTGCCGGCAGGGCGGTGCCCGCACCGTAAGCCGACAAAACCAACCGCAAACCGCACGCGCGCCACCTCAATAAACCCTCCACCTAGCAAGCCGCAGCGAATGCAAACGGCAGCCATGCGAGGAGAACCCCAAAAAAACGCCGGCCACAAGGACCGGCGCCGGGAGGGGCCGGCACGAATGCCGGCCTGGAGAGACGATTCCCGCTTACTTGCTGATGTCCACGTCCTTGGTCTCGTGCAGGAACAGCGTGCCGATCACCAAGGTCATCACCGCCACCGCGATCGGATACCACAGACCGTTGTACATGTTGCCCGTGCCGGCCACGAGGCCGAACGAGATCGCCGGCAGGAAGCCGCCGAACCAGCCGTTGCCGATGTGGTACGGCAGCGACATCGAGGTGTAGCGGATACGGGTCGGGAACAACTCGACCAGGTAGGCGGCGATCGGGCCGTAGACCATGGTCACGTAGATCACCAGCACCCATAGCAGGAACAAGGTCATCGGCTTGTTGATCCGCGCCGGGTCGGCCTTCTCCGGATAGCCGGCCGCGGTCAACGCACCCTTGAGCTCCTTGCCGAACGCATCGCCCTTGGCCTTGGCCTCGTCCTTCGACAGGCCGGTGGCTTCATACGAGGGCAGTCGGCTGTCGCCGATGTTGATCTGCGCCAGCGAACCCGGTGCCGCCGGCTGCACTTGGTAAGGCACGCCTGCCTTGGTCAGCGCGGCCGTGGCCACGTCGCAGGCGCTGGTGAACTTGCGCACGCCGGCCGGATCGAACTGGAAGCTGCAGGTGTTCGGATCGGCCAGCACCATCGCCGGCGACTTGCTGCGTGCTTCTTCGATGGCCGGGTTGGCGAAGTGAGTGATGCCCTTGAAGATCGGGAAGTAGGTCACCGCGGCCAACAGGCAGCCGGCCAGGATGATCTTCTTGCGGCCGATCTTGTCCGACAGCCAGCCGAACACCACGAAGAACGGCGTGGCCAAGGCCAGCGCGCCGGCGATCAGCAGGTTGGCGGTGGTGCCGTCGACCTTCAGCGCCTGGGTGAGGAAGAACAGCGAGTAGAACTGGCCGCCGTACCACACCACGGCCTGGCCGGCGGTGGCGCCGAGCAGCACCAGCAGCATCAGCTTGAAATTGCCGCCCTTGAGGCTGTCGCGGAACGGCTGCTTGGAACCCTTGCCCTCGGCCTTCATCTGCTGGAACAGCGGCGACTCGGACAGCTGCAGGCGGATCCACACCGACACGCCCAGCAGCACGATCGACACCAGGAACGGAATGCGCCAGCCCCAGGCCTCGAACTTCTCGGTGCCCAGGCCCAGGCGCGTGCCCAGGATCACCAGCAGCGACAGGAACAGGCCCAGCGTGGCGGTGGTCTGGATGAAGCTGGTGTACAGGCCGCGCTTGCCGGCCGGCGCATGCTCGGCGACATAGGTCGCCGCGCCGCCGTACTCGCCGCCCAGGGCCAGGCCCTGCAGCAGGCGCAGCACGATCAGGATGATCGGGGCCGCGATGCCGATGGTGGCGTAGTTGGGCAACACGCCGACCACGAACGTGGACGTGCCCATCAGCAGGATGGTGACCAGGAACGTGTACTTGCGGCCGATGCGGTCGCCCAAGCTGCCGAAGAACGCCGCGCCGAACGGACGCACCGCGAAGCCGGCCGCGAACGCCAGCAACGCGAAGATGAAACCGGTGGTTTCATTGACGCCGCTGAAGAACTGCTTGGCGATGATCGCCGCCAGCGAGCCGTACAGGTAGAAGTCGTACCACTCGAATACGGTGCCCAGGCTGGAGGCGAAGATGACCTTCTTGTGCCCCTGGCTGAGCACGGCGGTGTTGCTGGTGTTGACGGACGTGCTGGACATTGGGTCCCCCCTCAGAAGGTGTACTTGACGTGGGTCTGCAGGCGATTGAGCTCGCCGCGGTCGCCACTTTCGATTTCACGCTGGCCCCAGATGTATTCGGCGCCGAGGTCGAGCTTGGGCAGCGGCGAATAGATCAGGTTGACGTGCGCCGACTGCGCGCCCTTGGTGATCAGCATCCCGGTGTACTGGGTCGGGTTGTCGTACTCGGCGCGCGAGTAGAAGACGTTGGTGCGCAGCTTCGGCGAGAACGCATGGCGCCAGCCGACGAAGCCGGCGACCACGCCAATGCTGTCCAGGTCGCCGGTCGGGTCCAGCGCGGCATCGTTGTTGAGGGCCAGGCCGATGTAGCGGCCGATGCCTTCGCCGCCGGTGATCATGTAGCGGATGTCGTCGTTGCTGCCGAGGTTCCATTTGCCCGACAGGCTCAGGCCGTAGCCGACCTTGTCGGTGCTGATGTCGGCCGGGCCGTTCTGGTACTTGAGCTGGCGGACCAGGCCGGCGACCGAGAAGTGACCCCAGTCGCCTTTCGGGTTGTAGCGGAAGGTGAAGTCCGGCGCGGCGCCGTCGTCGCTCTGGATCTGCGCCATGCCGCCGTTGTACGGGGTGATCGCCGTCTCCGGGTTTTCCACCGAGAACGACCACGGGCCCTGGGTGTAGCGGACCTGCGCCTGGCGCACGAACACCGTGCCTTCGGTGGGGCCGAGGAAGTCGACCGTGTCCGGCAGCGCGGCGGTGTCCTGGAAGTTGGTCCAGGCCTGGCCGGCCAGCCAGTTGTTCCACTGCACATAGGCCTGGCGCAGGGTCAGGCTGTAGGTGTTGGTGGCCAGTTCGTTGCCGGTGAAGGCGGTGCTGCCGCCGCCGAACAGGTCGAACTCCAGGTAGCTCTTGATCTTGTTGCCGCTGTCCAGGTCGGTGTCGGTTGCAAACCAGAAGCGCGAGAACTGCGCGCCCATGTCGGTATCGGCACCGCCCTCGCGGGTCGCGCCGCCGCCGACCGGAATGGTCTTGGGCACGTAGAACATGCGGCCGACGGTGCCGTCGGGGATATCGCCGTCGTTGGTGCTGGTGACCGATGCGTCGAGCTTGATGAAGCCGCCGTAGGTGAAGCGGGTATTGGGACCGGCGCCGGCGGAAATCGCGGTCTTCTGGATCGGCGCGGGTGCGCCGGGCTTGGGCGCGGCCGGCGTTTCGACCGCTGCCTGCGCGGTCTTCACTTCGGTGATCTGGGTCTGGGCCTGGGTGATCTGGCCTTGTTGCGTCTGCTGCGACTGCAGCAGCAGTTGGACCTGCTGTTCCAGTTGGGCGACACGTGCCTCGAGTGCTTTTTCGCGTGCGGTCTGGGCCCATGCGGCGCCTGGCGCGATCAGCGCCACGAACAGCGCGGCCGCCAACGGCCGACGTACCAGCGATGCCTTGCGGATGTTCATTACTCCCTCCCGAATAATGGTTCGCCTTGCCATAAGGCCAGGGCTTGGCCGGAGCGTGCGGCAGCCCCCGGGCCGCGCCTATTCGCCTTTGGTCGTAGCGGTGCCCCTTCCGGCCCCTGGCCGAAGCGCATTACGACCATGGTCTAAGCCCGGGCCGGGCCGGCGCTTGCGCGGTGATACGGGGGATGCGGCAAACTGCCTGTCTGCCGGCGCGGCGACGGGCCGGCACCGAGAAACCAACCCGTAGACCAACCCGTTCCATCTGGACCAAGTGCGAGTGAGGGGTGCCATGGCCGATATCTATCCAGTCGATCCGACGTTTGCCGCCGGGTCGCGGGTCCGCAAGGACCAGTACGAGAAGCTCTACCGCGAGTCGGTCGAGCAGCCCGAGCAGTTCTGGGCCAAGGCGGCCGAGCGCCTGGAGTGGTTCAAGAAACCGACCAAGATCAAGAACGTCAGCTTCCAGCTCGACGATTTCCGCATCAAGTGGTTCGAGGACGGCGAGCTCAACGCCAGCGTCAACTGCCTGGACCGGCAGCTGGCCACGCGCGGCGACAAGGTCGCCCTGTTGTTCGAGCCGGACAGCCCCGGCCAGCCGTCCTACGGCGTCACCTACCGCGAGCTGCACGAGCGCGTCTGCAAGCTCGGCAACGCGCTGCGCAACCTGGGCGTCAGGAAGGGCGACCGGGTCACCATCTATCTGCCGATGATTCCGGATGCGGCGGTGGCGATGCTGGCCTGCGCGCGCATCGGTGCGGTGCATTCGGTGGTGTTTGGCGGTTTTGCGCCCAATTCGATCGCCGACCGGGTGATCGACTGCGGCAGCAAGCTGATCATCACCGCCGACGAAGGCTTGCGCGGCGGCAAGAAGGTGCCGCTGAAGGCCAACGTCGACGCGGCGCTGAAACTGCCGGGCACCAACACCGTCGAGACCGTACTGGTGGTGCGCCATACCGGCGGCGCGGTCGACATGCAGGCGCCGCGCGATCGCTGGTTCCATGACGTGGTCGGCGGCCAGCCGGCGCAGTGCGAGCCCGAGCGCATGAACGCGGAGGACCCGCTGTTCATCCTCTACACCTCCGGCTCCACCGGCAAGCCCAAGGGCGTGCTGCATACCACCGGCGGCTACCTGCTGTTCGCCAGCTACACGCACGAGACGGTGTTCGACCTGCGCGAGGACGACATCTATTGGTGCACCGCCGACGTGGGCTGGGTCACCGGCCATAGCTACATCGTCTACGGTCCGCTGGCCAATGGCGCCACCGCGGTGATGTTCGAAGGCGTGCCGAACTATCCGAACGTATCGCGCTTCTGGGAAGTGATCGACAAGCACAAGGTAACGATCTTCTACACCGCGCCGACCGCGATCCGTGCGCTGATGCGCGAGGGCGAGGAACCGGTGAAGCGCACTTCGCGCCAGTCGCTGCGCCTGCTCGGCAGCGTCGGCGAGCCGATCAATCCGGAAGCGTGGCGCTGGTACTACGAGGTGGTCGGCGACAGCCGCTGCCCGGTCGTGGACACCTGGTGGCAGACCGAGACCGGCGGCATCCTGATCTCGCCGCTGCCGGGCGCGATCGACCAGAAGCCCGGCTCGGCGACGCTGCCGTTCTTCGGCGTGCAGCCTGCCCTGGTCAGCGCCGACGGCGAGAAGCTGGAAGGCGCGGCCGAGGGCAACCTGGTGCTGCTGGATTCCTGGCCGGGGCAGATGCGCACCGTCTACGGCGACCACCAGCGTTTCATCGATACCTATTTCCGCACCTACCCGGGCACTTACTTCACCGGCGACGGTTGCCGCCGCGACGAGGACGGCTACTACTGGATCACCGGCCGCGTCGACGATGTCATCAATGTCTCGGGCCATCGCATCGGCACCGCCGAGGTCGAGAGTGCGCTGGTGTCGCACCCCAAGGTCGCCGAGGCGGCGGTGGTCGGCTTCCCGCACGACATCAAGGGCCAGGGCATCTATGCGTACGTGACGCTGATCGCCGGCGAGGCGCCGAGCGAGGCGCTGCACAAGGAACTGGTCGCGTGGGTGCGCAAGGAGATCGGACCGATCGCCTCGCCGGATCACCTGCAATGGGCGCCGGGCCTGCCGAAGACGCGTTCGGGCAAGATCATGCGCCGGATCCTGCGCAAGATCGCCGAGAACGCGCCGGACCAGTTGGGCGACACCTCGACGCTGGCCGATCCGTCGGTCGTGGATTCGTTGGTGAACGAACGACTGACCCGCTGACGGTTGCGCGGACACGCCATGCCCACCCTGCTGATCGCCGACGACCACCCGCTGTTTCGCGAAGCGCTGCGCGGCGCCGTACAGCGAGTGATGCCGGGCGTGCAACTGTTCGAGGCCGACAGTGTCGATGCGCTGTACGCATTGGCCGATGCGCACGCCGATGCGGACCTGCTGCTGATGGATCTCAACATGCCGGGCGCGCAGGGTTTCAGTGCGCTGGTGCATTTGCGGGCGTTGCATCCGCAGTTGCCGGTGGTGGTGGTGTCGGCGCGCGAGGAAGCGACGGTGATGCGGCGCGCGATCGACCACGGTGCGTTCGGCTTCATTCCGAAATCGGCCGATTCGGAGACGATCGGCCAGGCACTGTCGACGGTGCTCGATGGCGAGCGCTGGATCCCCGCCGAGGCGCACAACGCAACGCCGACCGACCGCGAGGAGCGCGAGGTGGGGCAGCGTTTGCGCGAGCTGACGCCGCAGCAGTTCCGGGTATTGCAGATGCTGGGCGCGGGCCTGCTCAACAAGCAGATCGCCTATGACCTGGGGGTATCGGAGGCGACCATCAAGGCGCATGTGACCGCGATCCTGCGCAAGCTGGGCGTCACCAATCGCACGCAGGCGGTGCTGATGGCGGGCAAGCTCGCCATCGATGCGGATGGGATCGTGCTGCCGCCGGAAGAGGACTGACGTTTCCGGCTGGGCGACCTTCCGCGCTATCGCTGCGCTTCGCCGCTGGGCGAGGGACGCTTCTCCCTGATTAGGACACCGCATTCTCGCGGCTTGCGAGGTGGGGGTTTTATTGATGAGCGCGCTTGGTGCGGGCGGTTGGTTGTGTCGGCTTACGGTATGGGCACCGCCCTGACGGGAGGGGGCGGTGCAAGGCGCGTTATTTTTCAAGCTTCGATTGAGGCGCGCCGCGAGGTGGGAAGAGAAAAGCTCGGCTGTCCATTGCCATCGGCACCCGACGAATCCCGGCTTCGATGTAGGAGCGGCTTCAGCCGCGACCGCGGGATCCGGCGGTCGCGGCTGAAGCCGCTCCTACAAAAAGCATTACAGACCTTCTCGAAGCCAGAGTTGGTCAGATGCCGATGGCAATCGGGAGCCGAGCTTTTCTCCTCTCCACCCTCCAGCGCGCCTCGAACGAAGACATGAATACCAACGCGCCTTGCGCCGTCCTGGCGGGAGGGGGTGGCCAGCGGACATGGATGTCCGCGGTAGGCGAGTTGGACAGGATGTCCAACCGAGCCGGGCCGCCCCCTCCCGCCAGGGCGGTGCCCACACCGTAAGCCGACGAAACAAACCGCAAACAGCACGCGCGCCCCCTCAACAAAACCCACCTCGCAAACCGCAGAAACCGCCGCGCCCGCTCAAACAGAGAAGCACGTCAGCCACCGCCAAGCGCACCGCGATATAGCCACAGCTATAGAAAACAGACCAACCTTTCCGTAACCGCGAAACGTCCAATAGCGCTGAATGCGCTGTTACACTGCGCGCCCCTTGGGGAGTAGCCTGCTTCCGCGACGGAAGCGCCCGCGTCAACACACTCGGCCATTGCGCCGTGGCGCCGGCAGCCATTGATGGTTGGCGAGACCAGCGGCTTGCGCGCGCAACGACGGTTGGGCGCGAGCGCAGGTCGTTGCCGCATCGCCCACCGAACAAATCGCACGAATGTCCCCCATCACCATCCTGTTCATCGGCCTGGCCATGTCCACCGACGCCTTCGCCGCAGCCGTCGGCAAGGGCGCGGCGATGCGCCGGCCCCGCTTCGCCGATGCCTTGCGCGCCGGCCTGATCTTTGGCGCGGTGGAAACCATCACACCCTTGATCGGCTGGCTGCTCGGCCGCGCCGCTTCGCAGTACGTCGAAAGCTTCGACCACTGGATCGCCTTCGGCCTGCTCGGCGTACTCGGCCTGCACATGATCATCGCCGGCCTGAAACCCGAACCGCCCGAGGACGTCGCCGCGCAGCACGCCGAGCGCCATGGCCGGTTCTGGTCGCTGGCCGTCACCGGGTTCGCCACCAGCATCGACGCGATGGCGATCGGCGTGGGCCTGGCCTTCCTCGATGTGCACATCGGCGTGGTTGCCGCGGTGATCGGCCTGTGCACCACGGTCATGGTGACGGTCGGCATCCTGCTCGGCCGCGTGCTCGGCACGATGGCCGGCAAGCGCGCCGAGATCATCGGCGGCGTGATCCTGATCATCGTCGGCAGCACGATTCTTTACGAACATCTCAGCGGCGCGATCGGCTGAGCGCAACGACCTACAACGGCAACTCCGAACGCGCCTGCTCGTGCAGCGCGCTCAGGAACGCACGCAGCGAGGCCGGCTTCACCGGCTTGGTGAGCAAGCGGTAGCCGCGTGAGCGCGCCAACTGCTTGAGTTCGTCGCGTCCGTCGGCGGTGAGCAGCGCGCCGGGAATCGGCAGCGGCGAAGCGGCCTGCAACGCGTCCAGGGTCTCCAGGCCGTCGAGCCGATCGTGCAGGTGGTAGTCGACCAATACCACGTCCGGCCGCGCGGCCAGTTGCTGCAGCGCCTGGTCGACGGTGCTGGCAGTGATGACGTGGACCTGCCAACGGCCCAGCAGCGCGCGCATGCCGTCAAGAATCTCCTGGTCGTTGTCCACGCACAGCACGCGCAGGCCGGCCAGCAGGTTGTCGCGATGCAGCGGTTGCAGGCGCGTCGCCGCCGGGGCGGGCGCCTGGCCATGCAGCGCGGCCACGCGCGGCAGCAGGATCGAGAACATGCTGCCGTGGCCGACCTCGCTGCGCGCATTGAGGTCGTGTTCGAGCAGGCGCGAGATGCGCTGGCAGATCGACAGGCCCAGCCCGAGGCCCTGCTCGCCCCAGTCGAACGGCTGCTGGTAGCGATGGAACTCGTCGAAGATCTGCCGCATGTGGTGTTCGGGGATGCCCGGCCCGGTGTCCCAGACCTGCAGTTCGACCTGCGCGCCGCGCGGGCGCACGCCGAGCACGATGCGGCCGGCACGGGTGTAGCGCAGCGCATTGGCGATGAAGTTCTGCATCACCCGCCGCATCAGGCGGCGGTCGCTGCGCACCCACAAGGCACTGGCATGCGCGTGCAGGCGCAGGCCGCGGCTGGCGGCGATCGGGGCGTACTGCGAGGCGAGTTCGCGCATCATCAAGCCGGCATCGAAATCCTCGATGGTCGGGCGCAGGCCGCCGGCATCCAGCCGCGACACGTCGAGCAGTCCGTCCAGCAGTTCCTCGGCCGCGCGCAGCGAGGCATCGACGCGCTCGGCGAGGTGGCGCTGTTCGTCGCTGTTGGTGGGGTGCTCGCGCAACGCCGAGGCGAACAGCCGCGCGGCATTGAGCGGCTGCAGCACGTCGTGGCTGATCGCCGCCAGGAAGCGCGTCTTCGACTGCTGGGCGATCTCGGCCTCGTGCGAACGCTCGGCCACGCGCTGCTCCAGGGTCTCGTTGGCCTCCAGCAGCGCCTGCTCGGCGTGCTTGTAGTCGGTGATGTCGTTGTAGCTGGTCACATAGCCGCCGCCCGGCAGCGCCTGGCCGCGCATCTCGATCACCTTGCCGTCGCTGCGGGTGCGCTCGAACACATGCGGCGAACCGGCGCGCATGTGGCGGATGCGGCGCTCGATCTGGTCTTCGACGTTGCCTTCGCCCAGCTCGCCGCGCTCGGCGTTGTAGCGGATCAGGTCGGCGACCGGCCGGCCGACGTAGAGCATGCCGTCCGGGTAGCCGAACAACTGCTGGTAGCGGCGATTCCACGCGGTCAGGCGCATGTCCGGATCGACCACCGCGACCGCCGCGCTGATGTTCTCCAGCGTGGTGGACAGGATCTCGCGGTTGAAGCGCAGCTCCTGTCCGGCTTCATCGAGCACCGCCACCACCTCGCCCAGCTCCATGCCCGAGCCGCGCAACAGGCTGGTCAGCACCAGGCGTGCCGAAGCCGCGCCGATCGACGCCGCCAGCAGGCGTTCGGTGAACTGCACCCAGGCGCGATCGGCGGGCGCGTTGGACTGCAGTTCGCGGCCCAGCGAGGTCGCCTGCTCGACGAAGGCCCGATGCGCGTGGCGTTCGCCGACCACGCGTTCGGCCAGTGCGAGCAGGTCCGCGACATGGACATGCCCGGGCCACACGCCGGCCACCGCCGGCCGCTGCGAATACGGATCCAGGAACGGTGCCGCGCGCAGGCGCTCGTCCACGCCGGGCCGCCAGCGCGCCGATACGATCATCAGCGCACCGGTGTTGGCCAGCAACGACCAGAACGTGCCGTGCGCCAGCGGATCCCAGCCGCTCATGCCGAACAGCTGCTGCGGCCGCAGCCAGGAGATGCCGAACGGACCGTTGAGCAGCCACGACGCGTCCAGCCCACCGGCCATCGTCATCGCCGGCAGCAACAGCGTGTAGATCCAGGTGGCGAAGCCGAGCACCATGCCGGCCTCCACGCCCTTGCGGCTGGCACCACGCCAGTACAGGCCGCCGAGCACGCCGGGCGCGAACTGCGCCACCGCCGCGAACGCCATCAGGCCATACGACGCCAGCGTGCTGTCGTCGCTGCTGCTGCGGTAGTAGCCGTAGGCCATCACTGCCAGCAGCAGGATCGCCAGGCGGCGGATCCACAGCACCCGGTCGGCCGCGGCCGCGCGGCCGCCATTGCGGCGCAGCAGCACCGGCATCACCAGGTCGTTGCTGACCATCGTCGCCAGCGCGATCGAGGCCACGATCACCATGCCGGTGGCCGCCGAGAAGCCGCCGATATAGGCCACCAGCGCCAACACCGTGCTGCCTTCGGCCAGCGGCAGCGCCAGCACCATGCTGTCGTCGGCGATCTGCCCGCCGCCGCCGAACAAGGCCACGCCGGCCGAGGCGATCGGCACCACCATCGCCGAGATCAGCACCAGGTAGCCGCCGAACAGCCAGCGCGCGCGGCGGATATCGCCCACGTCGCTGCATTCGACCACCGCCACATGGAACTGGCGCGGCAGGCAGATGATGGCCAGGAAGCTGAGGATGGTCTGCGAGACGAAGCCGACCGAAGGCGTGTGCTCGAACAGCATGCGCGCCGAGTCGGTGATGCGCAGCTGGTGATCGCCCAGCCACGACCAGGCGAAGATGCCCACCGCGATCATCGCGACCAGCTTGATCACCGACTCCAGCGCGATCGCCAGCATCATCCCGTGGTGGTGCTCGGTGGCATCGACCTGGCGGGTGCCGAACAGGGTCGCGAACAGCGCCATCAGCAGCGCGACATACAGCGCCGGGTCGGTGATGAAGGAATGGTCGTCGTTGGATTGTCCGGTGAGCACTTCCAGGCTCATCGCGACGGCTTTGTACTGCAGGGCCAGGTACGGCACGATGCCGACCAGCGCGATCACCGCCACCAGCGCGGCCAGCCGGCGCGAGCGTCCGTAGCGCGAGGAAATGAAGTCGGCGATGGAGACGGTGTTTTCCGAGCGGGCGATCAGCGCCAGCCGTTCGATGATGCGCCAGCCGAAGATCAGCATCAGCAGCGGGCCCAGGTAGATGGGCAGGTAGCCGATGCCGTTGCGCACCGCGGTGCCGACCGCGCCGTAGAACGTCCACGACGAGCAGTACACCGCCAGCGCGAGGCTGTAGACCGCCGGCCGCAGCCACGGCCGGTCCGGATACAGCGGCCGTCGGTCGCCCCACCACGCCACGCCGAACAACAGCGCCGCATAGCCGATCGACACCAGCAGCAAGATCCAGCTCGAAATCAACGTGCCCCTCCAGGCGACGTGTCACCAAAGCAGTGTACCCGGTGCGCATCCGCTGCCGGGATTGCTGCTGCTGCCGCTGCCGGGATTGCTGCTGCCGCTGCCGCTGCCGCTGCTGCTGCTGCTGCTGCTGCCGCTGCCACTGATGCTGCCGCTGCTGTCATCGCCGTTGTAGGAGCGGCTTCAGCCGCGACCGCGAGGTCGCTCAGACGCGGCTGGGGCCTTGGTTCTTTATTCATCGGCCGGCGCCCAAGTTTCTGCGGCTTGCGAGGTGGGGGTTTATGGAGAGGCGCGCGTGCGGTTTGCGGTCGGTTCTGTCGGCTTACGGTGCGGGCGCCGCCCTGCCGAGGTGATCGCTTTCGGTTCGGGCGGACATCCTGTCCGCACTCACCGCGCGGCACATCCGTGTGCCGCTCGACGCGCCCACCCCGGCAGGACGGCGCAAGGCGCGTTGAGTTTCAAGCTTCGTTTGGGGCGCGCCGGAGAGGGGAGAGGAGAAAAGCTCGGCTCCCCGTTGCTAATGACACCG
>Ga0160434_100208_pt1 | contig 27744 bp, 22 predicted proteins | sample HID1973I_E0MG_FD_108273 | JGI IMG/M metagenome (GOLD analysis project Ga0160434, IMG submission 108273) | Enriched mosquito-associated microbial communities from UW Madison campus, WI, USA - HID1973I_E0 MG | ecosystem: Host-associated > Arthropoda: Insects > Digestive system > Unclassified ...
CTGCAGGCCTCGGGCAAGAAGTTCGACTTCCCGGTCGAATGGGGCCTGGACCTGCAGACCGAGCACGAGCGCTGGCTGACCGAAGAGCACGTCGGCCGCCCGGTGGTGGTGACCAACTACCCCGAACACATCAAGGCCTTCTACATGCGCCTGAACGACGACGGCAAGACCGTCGCCGCGATGGACGTGCTGGCCCCGGGCATCGGCGAGATCATCGGCGGCAGCCAGCGCGAGGAACGGCTGGACGTGCTCGACGCGCGCATGGCCCAGTTCGGCCTGGATACCGAGCACTACGGCTGGTACCGCGACTTCCGCCGCTACGGCACCGTGCCGCATGCCGGCTTTGGCCTGGGCTTCGAGCGGCTGGTGGTCTACATCTGCGGCCTGAGCAACATCCGCGACGCGATTCCCTACCCGCGCGCACCGGGCAGCGCGGAGTTCTGAGCATGTCGCCGCAGACGGCCATGACGGTGCAACTGCTGCTGTACACGGTGGCGACGGTGACGGCGATCGTCGCCATCGTCCGCGCCGTGAAACTGCAGCGCCTGGTGCACCTGCGCAAGGTCGACCTGGCCTGGTGGCGGACCGACGAAGCACGAGGCCTGGTTCGCCACGCGATCCTGCCGCTGTGGATCACCCCGGCCGCATTGATCCTGGGCGCGATCGCGCCCCGCCTGCTGGGAGTCTGGCCCGGATGACCCTGTTCTTCGCCCTGTGTTTCGTCGGCGTGGCGGTCGCCGGCTTCAGCGCCTTCGTGATCTTCTGGCCATTGACCCTGGTGCACCTGCGCGACCGCCATCCCGCGCTGGCCGCCTCGCTCGGCCCCGGCGCCTTCCTCAAACCGGCCGCGCTGCAATGGCTGCTCGGGCGGCGCTACCGCAGCGCCGGCGACGCCGGCCTGTCAGGCCTGGCCACGCCGGCCTGGCTGTCGCTGCTGACTCTCTTTTCCGGGTTGGGCATGGCCGCCCTGCTCGGCCTGCTTTCCACGGTGATGCCATGAACGACCTGCAAGAGAATCTGGACTCGTACGACCAGTGGTGGCTGGCCAGCCTGGGCCGCCTGCTGGTCTGGGCGCGGTTGCGCATCAATGATGCCGGCACCGCCGAAGTCCTCGACAGCGATGGCAACACTCTTACCTACGACAGCGCCGACAGCGCGCGCGCGGCGCTGTTCGATGCCGAGTTCGTTTCGTATGACGGCCTGGACGAGGAAGACGCGCTGTCACGCGGGTTTTCGCTCACGGAAATCACCCCGCCGCAGGGCAGCGACGACGCACAACTGTCCAGCCGCATGACCCAGCAGCTCGGCGGACGGGCCTGATGTATTCGCCGCGCGCCTTCGTCGAGCACGACCTGGGCGCGCTCGATACGCTGTTCGCACACGATCCTTTCATCACTCTGGTGACCGCCGGCACGGACGGGCCCGAAGTCAGCCATCTGCCGGTGCTGTATCGCCGCGAGGGCGAAGGCGTGCTGCTGGAAGGCCACTGGGCGCGGCCGAATCCGCAATCCGGCGGCGACGCGGCGGCCTTGGCCATCGTGCATGGGCCGCACGCCTACGTGTCGCCGTCGTGGTATCCGGACAAGCAGGCCGCCGCGCGCGTGCCGACCTGGAACTATGCGGTCGCGCACCTGCGCGGCACGCTGCAGCGCTTCGACGACGAAGCCGCGCTGGCCGACCTGGTCGACCGCCTTTCCGCCCACTTCGAATCGACGGTCGGCGGCGATTGGCGGTTCGAGTTCGACGATCCGCGCCAGCGCACGCAGCTGCGCGGCATCGTCGGTTTCCGCTTCCGGCCCGAGCGCATCGAGGTGAAGTTCAAGCTCAATCAAAACCATCCGTCCGCGAACATCGCCGCGGTGGCCACCGCGCTGGCCGGACGAACCGAAGAAGACGCGCGCGCCGTGGCCGCGCTGATGCGCACATACGCGCCTGGCAACGAGGGTCTGGGATAATGGCCGATACGAATTCGCTCACCGAACTGCTGGAAAAGAACCGCGCCTGGTCCGACCGCATCAACCAGGAGGATCCGCAGTTCTTCAGCCGCCTGTCCAAGCAGCAGAACCCGGAATACCTGTGGATCGGCTGCTCGGACTCGCGGGTGCCGGCCAACCAGATCATCGACATGGCGCCGGGCGAGGTGTTCGTCCACCGCAACGTCGCCAACGTCGTCGTGCACACCGACCTCAATTGCCTGTCGGCGATCCAGTTCGCGGTGGACGTACTGAAGGTCCGCCACGTACTGGTGGTCGGCCACTACGGCTGCGGCGGCGTGCTGGCCAGCCTGACCCAGGCCCGCCTGGGCCTGGTCGACAACTGGATCCGCCATGTCACCGACGTGGCCGACCGCCACGAAACCTGCCTGCACGACGCCGGCACCCTGCCCCTGCAGCACGCACGGCTGTGCGAGCTCAACGTCCTCGAACAAGTGGTGCATGTGGCGCGCACCACGGTCGTGCAGGACTGCTGGAACCGCGGCCAGCCGCTGTCGGTGCACGGCTGGGTCTACAGCCTGCGCGATGGCCTGGTCCACAACCTGGGCATCGACGTCAGCGCGCTGGACCAGGTCGACGAACGCTACGCGGCGGCGCTTGCGCGCATCCGGGCCGACCGCGCCGAACGCTGAGCGTTGCCGCAGGCCGCGCACGAAGGAATCAGAATGCTGGCGAACCCGATCAACCTGCACGACTGGATCGAGCGGCACCGCGACCTGCTCAAGCCGCCGGTCGGCAACAAATGCATCTACGACGGCGACTTCATCGTGATGGTGGTCGGCGGGCCGAACGCGCGCGCCGATTTCCACTACGACGAAGGCCCGGAGTGGTTCTACCAGCTGGAGGGCGAAATGGTCCTCAAGGTGCAGGACGCAGGCCAGGTGCGCGACATCCCGATCCGCGCCGGCGAAATGTTCCTGCTGCCGCCGAAGACCCCGCACTCGCCACGGCGCATGGCCGGCTCGGTCGGGCTGGTCGTGGAGCGGCGCCGGCTGGCGCACGAGCGCGATGGCCTGATGTGGTACTGCCCGCAGTGCAACCATTTGCTGCACGAAGAGTTCTTCGCGCTGGAGAACATCGAGCGCGACCTGCCGCCAGTGTTCGACCGCTTCTACGGCTCGCTGACGCTGCGCACCTGCGCGGTCTGCGGCCACGTGCACCCGCTGCCGGAGCGCCCTGCGGACACCCCGGCCTGATGAGCATCGCGGCGCCGGACGGTGTCGCCGGCCGGCGCCGCAGGGCCTAGGCCGGACTCAACCCCATTCGCTGGTGTAGTGGTAGTTGACCGTGCCCACGCCGCCCAGCGCATAGCCCAGCGCCGCCGTCGCCTTATAGGCGGCGTAGATCGAGGCATCGACGCGCTGATGCGCCGCGGCCACGCCCGGGCCCAACTGGTTCAGCGCCAGGCCAATCGGGGCCACCGCATTGAAGAAGGCATTGCCGGCATTCACGCCGGCGATCAACGCCGTGCCGATGAAACCACCATTGACGCGATCGAGTTCGCGTTCGTCGAGTTGACGCATGTCATTGCTCCAGTTGCCGCATTGCGCCGGAATACCCTCCGGCGGGGTTGGGAGGGGCCGTCGCGAGAGGTCGCCCCGGCGGCACGGGGCGGTCGCCAGCGGCCGTCAGGGAAGCAGCGTGTATTCGATCGTCGGCGACAGGCCATCGCCCACGACCCGGCTGCCGTACACGCGGCGTGGATCGGCATGGATCTGCGGGTCGCGCTGGAAATCCGCGAACAAGTGGTAGATGAAGCCCATCCGTTCGCCAAGCTCGTTCCAGTACAGCGTGCCGCTGAACCACGGGTTGCTCTTGTCCACCGGCAGGCGCGCGCTGCTGGCCAGGCCGTTGAGCGTAGTCCGGACCGAGCCGGCCATCTGCACACGGCTGCCGTCGTACAAGGTGTAGTCCTGGGTCAGGCGGATCCGGTACGGGGTGTCGATCGGCAGGCCGATCGCGGTCGGCAGCATCCGATCGCCGATGCCGAGCAGCCCGGGCAGATGGAAGTTCACCGCCATCCCGCCCGCACCGGCCGGGTTCACCACGCCGCCGACGCACATCGCGTTCTCCAGCACCGGCTGCGCCAGCCGCTGCTCCGACAGCACCGCCAGGAAGTTCCCGTAATGCACGTACTGGCCACGCGTGCTGGCCAACTGGCCGCGCCGGAACACATCGAGCTGGCCGAAGAAGCTCTGCGACAGCCGCGCTTCCTCGTCGTACAGCTTCATCGCGTCGTAGTAGGTCTTGAAGGCATTGCGCACATCGACCTTCGAGCGCGCGTCGCCATCGACGTACGCCACGCCATAGCCCGGGTAGCGCCGCAGCACCCGCTCCCAGAACGCGTTGAACGACAGCCCGCGATTGGCGCCGCCGGCAAAGGCACGAATGAACTCCGAATAGGCCAGCGGCAGCTGCGAGGCCAGCTGCGCGTTGCCCAGGCTGAACCAGTAGCGGCCATTACTGCCCATCGACTCCGACGCGGTGACCAGCAGATCGCTTGGCGCCAGGCTGCGCCCGACCAGGTCCGACGCCCAGGTCGCGAAGGTGGACCAGTCCGCTTCGCCGCCGGTCAGCTGCGCCATCTGCTGCGAGATCTCGTAGTACTGGCGGGTAATCGCCTCGTTGCGCGACTGGCGTTCCGGATAGGCCAGCAGCAACGCCCCCAGCACGAGCGCGCCGTCCTTGCGCACGAATGCCGCACGCATCGCTTCCTGCTGCGCCTTCGCGAAAACCACCGGCGGCGCTGGCCAGATCAGTCGCTTGCCCGCGCCCAGCCGCAGCACCAGCCGCGATACCAGCGGCTCGTACCAGTCCTGGTGCGCGATCACCTGCCGGGAAAACTCGTGCAACATTGGCCCGTTGGCCGGGTCCAGGATGAAACCGGACATGTCCTGCGCGCGCACGCCCGAGAACGCCACCAACGCGTTGGTGAAGCCAGCCCGTTCGGCAAAATTCTGCCGAACGAAATAGTCGCCGATAACGCGCGGATCGGCCGAATTGCGCGCGGCGATCGCCGCGGCGTGCGGCGCCGGCGGGTTGTTCCAATGGGCCAGGCGGCTGGTGTCACACTGCGGCTGCGCCGGCAGGGTCGACAAGTTCAGCGTCGCCGGTGCGCGGCCGAGCATTTGCAGCCCACCGGCATTGACCAACTGGAAGATGGGGGTCAGCAATCCGGTCATCGCACCGCTCGGGGCCGGCGTGCCGGCCGCCACCTCGTACATCGCGCCGCCGGGCATCCGCAGTTCGCGTAATTGGCGACTGCCGTCGTTGGCCTCGACGGTCATCCGCAACACGCCGGCGGCGGCGGGGGCCAGCAAGGTGCGTGGCCGCGGCGCATCGTCACGGACAATCTCGACCTTCACTGAGGCGGCAAGCCCCAATGCGGGCAGGCCCGCCAGGCCGATAGCCAGGACGCGACTCAACAGGCACGGACACAGAGCAACGGCAGCGGATCGGCGCTTCATGAATTCCTCGGATGGGTGGGAGGCACCCGGCCGCCGTCGAAGGCGGGTCCGGGTTGGGTGGCCTGGCTGGAGCGGTTGTCGACGGAGATCCGCACGACGCGGACCGGGCGACACCGCGTTGGCCGGTGCGCAATCTCCGCCGCGGCGCTCGATGCGGTCAATTCGTATCCAGGTCACACCCGAAGCCGCGCGCGATCCCTCTGAGGCCACGATCCGCTCGGCGGCGCGGGACCCAGACACATCGTCCTTGTGCCGTCCGGACCAGGCCGTCGGCCGCGCACCGCCAAACGCCTAGAATGGGCGACCTTCGCTTCCGCCCGCCCCGCAACCGCGCCATGACCGACACCCTGACCCGCCTGCATGCCACCGCCCTGGACGCCGCCGACCCGCTGCGTGCCCTGCGTGGCGAATTCCTGTTCCCGCAACACCAGGGACGCGACCAGACCTATTTCGTCGGCAACTCGCTCGGGCTGCAGCCGCGGGGCGCCAAGGCGATGGTCCAGCAGGTCCTGGACCAGTGGTCGCAGTTGGCGGTCGAGGGACATTTCACCGGGGCCCAGCAATGGCTGACCTACCACGAGCTGGTGCGCGAGCCGCTGGCGCGGCTGGTCGGTGCGCAGCCGTCGGAAGTGGTCGCGATGAACACCTTGAGCGTCAACCTGCATCTGATGATGGTCGGCTTCTATCGGCCGACATCGCAGCGGCCGGCGATCCTGATCGAGGCCGGCGCCTTCCCGACCGATCGCCACGCGGTGGAATCGCAGATCCGTTTCCACGGTTTCGACCCGGCCACCGACCTGATCGAGGTCGAGCCGGATGCGCCCAACGGCACGATCTCGATGGCGGCGATCGAACGCGCCATCGCCACCCATGGTCCGCGCCTGGCGCTGGTGCTGTGGCCGGGCATCCAGTACCGCACCGGCCAGGCCTTCGATCTTGCACAGATCGTAAGGCTGGCCCGCGCGCAGGGCGCCAACGTGGGGTTCGACCTGGCCCATGCGGTCGGCAACCTGCCGCTGTCGTTGCACGAGGACGGCGCCGATTTCGCGGTGTGGTGCCACTACAAATACGTCAACGCCGGGCCTGGCGCGGTGGGCGGCTGCTTCGTGCACGAGCGCCACGCAACGGCCGAGCTGCCGCGCTTCGCCGGCTGGTGGGGACATGATCGCGAGAGCCGGTTCAAGATGGCGCCGCAATTCGTGCCGACTGCCGGCGCCGAAGGCTGGCAGTTGAGCAATCCACCGGTGTTGGCGATGGCGCCGCTGCGCGCGTCGCTGGCGCTGTTCGACCAGGCCGGCATGGCGGCGCTGCGGCGCAAGTCCGAGCAGTTGACCGCTTACCTGGAACGACTGATCCAGACCCGCGTGCCGCAGGTGCTGGAGGTGCTCACGCCCGCCGATCCGCAGCAGCGTGGCTGCCAGCTGTCGCTGCGCGTGGCCGGCGGCCGCGAACAAGGTCGTGCGCTGTTCGAGTACCTGCAGTCGGTGGGCGTATTGGGCGACTGGCGCGAACCGGACGTGATCCGGATCGCCCCCACTCCGCTTTACAACCGCTTCGCCGACCTCCACCAATTGGTCGAAGAAGTAGAGCATTGGGCCGGCGTGTAAGCTGGCTAGCGTTCCTCTCCCCCGGACACTGCATTGGACAAGACACATCCGCGTTCGCTGACGCTGATCGGCGGCGGCCTGGCCGGCAGTTTGCTGGCCATCCTGCTCTCGCAGCGCGGCTGGCGCATCACCGTCTACGAGCGCCGCGGCGATCCCCGCATCAAGGGTTACGAGTCCGGTCGCTCGATCAACCTGGCGCTGGCCGAGCGCGGCCGCCACGCCCTGCGCGCCGCCGGCGCCGAAGCGGCGGTGATGGCGCAGGCGGTGATGATGCGCGGACGCATGGTCCACCCGCTGGGCGCGCCGCCGCAGTTGCAGCGCTATGGGCGCGACGACAGCGAAGTGATCTGGTCGATCCACCGCGCCGATCTCAATATCACCCTGCTCGAGCTGGCCGAACGCGCCGGCGCGCGCATCCACTTCCACCGCCGCCTGCATACGGTGGATTTCGAAGCCCGCTACGCGCGCTTCATCGACGACCGCGACGACCAGCCGCACGACATCCATTTCGACAGCCTGGTCGGCACCGACGGTGCCGGCTCGGCGCTGCGCGCAGCCATGAACCGCAAGAGCCCGCTGGGCGAAAGCACCGAGTTCCTCGACCACTCGTACAAGGAATTGCAGATCCCGCCGGACCGCGACGGCGGCTTCCGCATCGAGGGCAATGCGCTGCACATCTGGCCGCGCGGGCATTACATGTGCATCGCGCTGCCCAATGCCGGCGGCACCTTCACGGTGACCCTGTTCCTGCCCAACGAAGGCCAGCCCAGCTTCGCCAGCGTCAACACCGGCGCCGAGGCGCAGGCCTTGTTCGCACGCGATTTCGCCGATGCGCTGCCGTTGATCCCGCACCTGCAGGAAGACTGGGAGGCGCATCCGCCCGGCCTGCTCGGCACGCTGTATCTCGACCGCTGGCACCTGGGCGGCCGCGCCGTGCTGCTCGGCGATGCTGCCCATGCGATGGTTCCCTTTCACGGCCAGGGCATGAATTGCGCGTTCGAGGACTGTGTGGCGCTGGCCGATGCATTGGACCGGCAACCGGACCTGGCCAGCGCCTACGCGGCCTTCCAGGCCGAGCGCCAGAGCGACGCCGCCGCGATCCAGCAGATGGCGCTGGAGAACTACCTGGAAATGCGCGACCGCGTCGACGATGCGGATTTCCTGCTGCAGCGGGAACTGGAACAGGCCCTGCAGGCGCGCTGGCCGACCCGCTTCGTGCCGCATTACACGATGGTCACCTTCCTGCGCACACCCTATGCGCTGGCGCTGGCGCGCAGCATCGTCCAGCGCGAAATCCTGGTACAGGCCACGCGCGGCCTGCACGATCTGTCGGCCATCGACTGGAGCGCGCTGGAACGCATCGTGCACGAGCGGCTGGAGCCGCTGCCCGGGGCGCACTGAGCGCGGCAAGCCGCGACCGCCGGGATCCCGCGATCGCCTCCTGTAGGAGCGGCTTCAGCCGCGACCGCCGGGATCCCGCGATCGCCTCCTGTAGGAGCGGCTTCAGCCGCGACCGCCGGGATCGCGGTCGCGGCTGAAGCCGCTCCTACAATGTCATGGCGCCCGACGATGCGGCATCAACGGCAACGCTGGCGACTAGAATGAGCCCGTATCCGTCGAATCGCCCGTCATGTCCGAAAGCTTCCTGTTCTACGACCTCGAGACCTTCGGCCAGGATCCGCGTCGGACCCGCATCGCGCAGTTCGCGGCGGTACGCACCGATGCGGACCTGCAGGTCATCGAGGAGCCGACCTCGTTCTTCGTGCGCCCGGCCGACGATCTGCTGCCCTCGCCCTATGCCACCCTGGTCACCGGCATCACCCCGCAGCATGCGCTGCGCGAGGGCGTGACCGAGGCCGAAGCGTTCTCGCGCATCGTCGAGCAGATGGCGCGGCCGAAGACCTGCAGCCTGGGCTACAACTCCCTGCGCTTCGACGATGAGTTCATCCGCTTCGGCCTGTTCCGCAATTTCCACGATCCGTACGAGCGCGAGTGGCGCAACGGCAATTCGCGCTGGGACCTGCTGGACATGCTGCGGCTGGTGCACGCGCTGCGGCCGGACGGCATCGCCTGGCCGCAGCGCGAGGACGGTGCCACCTCGTTCAAGCTCGAACAGCTGGCGACCGCCAACGGCGTGCGCGAAGGCGATGCCCACGAGGCGCTGTCGGACGTGTACGCGACCATCGGCATGGCCCGCCTGTTCAAACAGCACCAGCCGCGGCTGTGGGATTACGCCCTGCGCCTGCGCGACAAGCGCTTCTGCGCCAGCCTGCTGGACGTGGTGGCCATGCAGCCGGTGCTGCATGTGTCGCAGCGCTATCCCGCTGCGCGTCTGTGCGCTGCGCCGGTGCTGCCGCTGAGCCGGCATCCGCGCGTGGACAGCCGGGTCATCGTGTTCGACCTGCAAGGCGATATCGCGCCGCTGCTGGAGCTCAGTCCGGAAGAGATCGCCGAACGCCTCTACCTGCCGGCCTCGGCGCTGCCCGAGGGCGAACAGCGGATCGGCCTGAAGGAAGTGCATCTCAACAAGGCGCCGGCGCTGGTGGCGTGGTCGCACCTGCGCGCACCGGACCTGCAACGCCTGCAGATCGATGCCGCCGCGATCGAGACCAAGGCCGCGCAGTTGCGCGAGCTCGGACCGCAGTTGGCCGAGAAGGTGCGGCGTGTCTACGCCAGCGAGCGCGCAATATCCATAGCCGATGCCGATGCATCGCTGTACGACGGTTTTCTCGGCGATGTCGACCGCCGGCTGCTGCCGGCGGTGCGGGCCAGCACGCCGGAAGCCCTGTCCACGTTGTCCGGGCGCTTCGCCGATCCGCGCCTGCCCGAGCTGCTGTTCCGCTACCGCGCGCGCAACTGGCCGCTATCGCTGTCGGCGCAGGAGCAACTGCGCTGGGACGACTACCGGCGGCGCCGATTGATCGACGACAACGGGCTGTCCGAACTCACCTTCGAGCAATTCTGGGCGCAGATCGCCGAACTGCGGGTGGCGTACCCGGACGACCCACCGCGGCAGGCACTGCTCGACCAACTTTCCGGCTGGGGAGCCGACCTGCAGAGGAGTCTATGAGTACCTATTTCACCCCCGCCAGCTTCAAGTTCCTGCGCGGCCTGGCCCGCCACAACGACAAGGCCTGGTTCGAGGATCATCGCGCCGACTACGAGACGCACGTGCGCCAGCCGTTCCTGCGCCTGATCACCGACCTGCAGCCGGCGCTGGCCGAGGTCAGCGGGCATTTCCGCGCCGATCCGCGCGGGGTCGGCGGCTCGTTGTTCCGCATCTATCGCGACGCGCGCTTCTCCACCGACAAGTCGCCGTACAAAACCTGGCAGGGTGCGCGTTTCTTCCACGAACGCCGGCGCGAGGTGGCTGCACCCTCGTTCTACCTGCACCTGCAGCCGGGCGAAAGTTTCGTCGGCGCCGGCCTGTGGCATCCGGAACCGCCGACCCAGCGCAAGGTACGTCAGTTCATCGTCGACAATCCGGGCAGTTGGAAAAAGGCCGCGCACGACGCCAAGCTGCGTCGTCGCTTCGACCTGGAGGAGACCGAGAAGCTGGTGCGCGCGCCGCGCGGCTTTCCCGCCGACTTCGAGTTCCTCGACGACCTCAAGCATCGCAACTGGGTGCTGTGGCGTTCGCTGGACGACGCGGCGATGACCGGGCCGCGGCTGCGCCAGACCGTGGCCGCCGACCTCGCCACGCTCGGACCGTTCGTCGACTACCTGTGCGCGGCGCTGGATCTGGAGTTCTGAAGCGCGCGATGCGCCGGCCGGGTGCCTGGGTTCACGAGGCGTCCGGATCCGCACCTACAATGCGCCATCGCCACGGCGCGCGGCGCCCGGTTCTCCAGCTCGTTCGGCCGCAGGGGAGGTCTTCATGAAGAAGTTGTGGTGGATCGTGCCGTTGCTGGCGGTGCTGGCACTGGCCGGGTATGTCGTCGCCGGCCCCTATCTCGCCATCCGCGGGATCGGCCAGGCAATCGAGCGCCAGGACACGGCCGCGCTGGCGCGCCATGTCGATTTCCCCACCCTGCGCGCCAACGTCCGGGCGCAGTTGCAGGACTATCTGGTGCGCAAGGCCGGAGCCGACGTGCAATCGAGCCTGTTCGGCGGGATCGCGCTGCAAGTGGCCGGTGGCGTCGCCGGCGTCGGGGTCGATGCGCTGGTCACCCCGACCGGTATCGGCGCCGTCCTGCAGGGCCACCAATTATGGAAGCGCGCCAGCGGCGACACCGTCGACGGCGATACCTATTCGCGCCCGGCGCCGGCGCAGCCGTTGCGCGGCGCAGTGAAGCGCTTCGAATCGACCTCGCGCTTCACCGCCACGGTCGCCACCGCCGATGGCAGGCCGGTGGTGTTCGTATTGAGCCGGCAGGGACTGCGCTGGCGGCTGACCGATATCCGCCTGCCGCTGGCCGAGCATTGAACAGCGGCCGCAATCGAGCTTCCGCCGGACTCAGCCCCCGCCTTTATTCCAGGTCCGCGCCAGCCGCTTGAAACCGTCGCGCAACTGCCGGCGCGCCGACCACGGCAGCGCACGCAGTGCCTGCGGCGGAGGTGCCGGCCGCGGCTGGCCATTCCAGGCGATCGCCACCTCATTGCTCATGCCCGGCTCGGGCAGCAGCAGGCAGCGCCCGGCAAACGCCTGCTGCAGCCGCGCATAGTGGCGGGCGGTGTCGGTGGCATACAGGTTGCTGGCCAGCACGCCGTCTCGGCTCAACGCCGATCGGCAGGCATCGTAGAAGGCTTGGGTGGACAAGGCCGACGGGATACCCCCCGGGTCGTAGGCATCGACCAGCAACAGATCGAGGCGACCGCGTTGGCTGCGCAGCCATTGCGCGCCGTCGCCGTGCACGATGCGCAGGCGCGCGTCGTCGGGCGGAATCCGGAACGCCTCGCGCAGCGCCAGCACCTCGGCCGAGTTGTCCACCGCCTCGATGTGCGCCTGCGGCAGATGGCGATGGCAGAACTTGAGCTGCGCGCCGCCGCCCAGCCCGATGATCCCGATCGTGCGCGGCCGCGGCTGCAGCCATAGCGTTGCGAGCATGCTGCGCGTATAGCTGACCCACAGCAGGTCCGGCGCCCAGCGCAGCATGCGGGTCTGGGTCACCGCGCCTTCGAACTGCAGCTCCAGGAACAGCGCGCGACGGCGCAAGCGCACGCCGGCGCGCGTCAGCGGCTTCATTGCGGCCGCGGGTCGTTGGCCACGCCGTGCGGCACATGGCCGGCGGCGACGCTCTGATGCTGGCGGGCGCTGTCGATGTTGTGCTGCGAGTCGTCGAAGAAGATATCCGCGCCGAAGGCCTCCAGGAACGGGCCCTTGTGCCGGCCGCCGAGGAACAGCGCTTCGTCCAGGCGCACGCCCCATTCGCGCAGGGTGCGGATCACCCGCTCGTGCGCCGGCGCCGAGCGTGCGGTGACCAGCGCGGTGCGGATCGGCGAGGCTTCGCCGGCCGGGAACGCGGCCTGCAGCGCGTGCAGGGCCGACAGGAAATTGCGGAACGGCCCGCCGGTCAGCGGTTCGCGCGCGCGTTCGCGCTCGTGACGGCCGAATGCCTCGACGCCCTGTTCGCGCGAGATCCGTTCGCTTTCGTCGCCGAAGATCACCGCATCGCCGTCGAAGGCGATGCGCAACTGGCGGCTCAGGCGATCGTCGGCCGGGTCCACCGCGGCGGCCTGCTCACCCGGCGCACGCGGCAGGATGGTCGCCGCGGCGATGCCGTGGGTCAGCGCGCGCCGTACCGATTCCGGATTGGCGGACAGGAACAGGTCGGTGCCGAACGGCTTGACGTAGGGCCAGGTGGCCTCGCCGGAGGTGAAGGTCGCGCGCACGATGCCCAGGTCGTAATGCTGGATCGAGTTGAAGATCCGCAGGCCGGTGTCTGCCGAGTTGCGCGACAGCAGGATCACTTCGACGCGCGGGGTGTCGGGCGGTGCGCCTTCGTTGAGCGCCAGCAGCTTGCGCACCACCGGGAAGGCCACGCCGGGCCTGAGCACGTCGTCCTCGTGGGCGCGCTGGTAGGCGGCATAGGCCTCCACGCCTTCGCGCTCGAACAGCGCGTGCCCTTCTTCCAGGTCGAACAGTGCGCGGGAGGTGACCGCGACGGTCAGCAGGCGGGGGGTGTTGTCGGCCATTGCGGAATCGGAACTCGGGAGCGGGACGGGGCGGCGCGCAGGCATTGTGCCGCAGAAGCGCGCGGGTGCCTTGCCTTTCCCGCCGCGGCGGTCACCCGTGGGTTGCAGCCACCCGCGGCGGCCTCAGACCATGAACTGTTCGCTGAGGATGCGTTCTTCGAGGTTGTGCTCGGGGTCGAACAGCAAGGTGACGCGATGCTCGCGCGACTCGCGGATGGTGACCTCGACCACGTCGCGGGTCTCGTGCGAATCGGCGGTGACGCTGACCGGTCGTTTGTAGGGATCGAGCACGCGCAGGCGGACTTCGATATCGGCCTTGAGGATGGCGCCGCGCCAGCGCCGCGGCCGGTAGGGGGCGATCGGGGTCAGCGCCAGGGTATGCGAGCCCAACGGCAGGATCGGGCCGTGCGCGGAGTAGTTGTAGGCGGTGCTGCCGGCCGGGGTGGCGACCATGACGCCGTCGGCGATCAGTTCTTCGATGCGGGTCTGGCCGTTGAGGTCGATGCGCAGGTGCGCGGCCTGGCGGGTCTGCCGCAGCAGCGATACTTCGTTGTAGGCCAGCGAGCCAGTGGTGGTGCCGGACTCGGTCTGGGCGAGCATTTCCAGCGGCCGCAGGTGCGCCGGCTCGGCGCGTGCCAGCCGCGACAGCAGGTCGTCTTCGCGGTATTGGTTCATCAGGAAGCCGACGGTACCCAGTTTCATGCCGAACACGGGTTTGCCGGCGCCGCCATGGCGGTGCAGGGTCTGCAGCATGAAGCCGTCGCCGCCCAGCGCGCAGATCACTTCGGCGTCGTCGATGGCGCAATCGCCGTGCCGGGCCACCAATTCGTTGCGCGCCTGTTGAGCAGCGTCGGTATTGCTGGCGAGAAAGGCGATGCGAGGGGATGCGCTCATCGTCGGCTCCGTGGATCGGCGCCCAGCATACCCGAGGCAGGTTGCAGGAACCGGTCATCTGCAGTCGTGGCTCTGCGAGCGGCGAGCGGGGGGCAAGGCCTGCCCACCCGAAAGTTCAGCGCAACCTGAAAGCAAAAAGCCGACGCAAGCGTCGGCCATGCAAGATCCCACTGGAGCAAAGCCCCCTTAGTAAGGGGGCGCGCCGAAGGCGTGGAGATTGGAAGGTTGAGTGGCGGTGCCAAAGTTTTGCTACGCAAAACTTTGGGTCAGGCCCGCCAGCGGCGGGCCTGACCACGGGGCTACACTCCGTGCGCCGCCAGTTGTCCCAGGCGCTGCACGGCGACCGATACGGTCGGGTAGTCCAGCGTCTTCTGCGCGGCCAGTTCCTGCAGCATCGACAGGGTGAAGCGCAGGCCGGAATCGTCGCGATCCAGCCAGCGCGCCACCTTGGCCTCGGCATTGGCGCCCGACATCGACAGCACCTGCCCGGCCAGGTTGCGCTGGTGCGCGGCCAGTTCGTCGCGCAACACGCCGCGTGCCACCGCGTGCCAGCGGCCGTTGACCTCCAGCGCGTCGATCTGCTGGAACAGCCACGGCAGCTGCAGCGCCTCGCCGAGGCGGAAATGCACCTTGGAGACCTCCACCGGCTTCAGCTTGCGGGTGCGGGCCAATTCGATGATGTCGAACGCCGGCTCCAGGTAGCGCAACTCGGACAGCTGCTGCGCCAGGGCCGGCGGCAGGCCCTTGTCCTTCCATTCCTGCACACTGGCCACGTACGCCGGGCGCTGCGAATCGCCGAGCACGCCGGAAGCGACCCGGATGTCGTTGAAGGGACCGTGGTAGCGATCCACCGCCGCGGTGATGCCCGGCATGGCGCCCGGGCGCAGCAGCAGCCAACGCACGAAGGAACGCTGCAGCTGCCAGATCACTTCCAGCGCGTCGATCTGCACCGACTCCGGCACCTTGCCGTCCAGCGCGTCGATCTGCGTCCACAGTGCACGCGCGTCCAGGGTCTCGCGGCTGATCGTGTACGCCTTGGCGACTTCGCCGATGCTGCGGCCGGTGTCTTCCTGCATGCGCATCAGGAACGTCGCGCCCATCCGGTTGATGGTCGTGTTGGTGACCGCGGTGGCGATGATCTCGCGCTTCAGGCGGTGCTTTTCCATCGCCTCGGCGTACTTCTTCTGCAGCGGCTGCGGGAAGTAGCGCTGCAGCTCCTTGGACAGGTACGGGTCCTCGGGGATGTCCGATTCCAGCAACTGCTGGAACGCCACCAGCTTGGAATACGACAGCAGCACCGACAGCTCCGGCCGGGTCAGGCCCTGGCCACGCGCCTTGCGTGCCGACAGTTCGGCATCGCTCGGCAAATACTCGATCTGCCGGTCCAGCAGGCCCTGCTGTTCCAGCGTGCGGATGAAGTGCTGCTTGGAGCCCAGGCGCTTGACGCTCATCCGCTCCATCAGGCTGATCGCCTGGTTCTGGCGGTAGTTGTCCCACAGCACCAGCTCGGCGACCTCGTCGGTCATCGAGGCCAGCAGCTTGTTGCGCGCGTCGACGGTGAGCTTCTTGTCCTGCACGACGGCATTGAGCAGGATCTTGATGTTGACCTCGTGGTCGGAAGTGTCCACGCCGGCCGAGTTGTCGATGAAGTCGGTGTTGAGCAGCACGCCGGCCTGCGCGGCCGCCTCGATGCGGCCGAGCTGGGTCAGGCCGAGATTGCCGCCCTCGCCCACCACCTTGCAGCGCAGCTCGCCGCCATTGACGCGCAGGCCGTTGTTGGCGCGGTCGCCGACGTCGGCATGGCTCTCGCTGGACGCCTTCACATAGGTGCCGATGCCGCCGTTCCAGAACAGGTCGACCGGCGCCTTGAGGATGGCGTTCATCAGCTCGTTCGGCGACAGGCTCTTGACCGATGCGTCCAGGGCCAGGATCTCACGCACCTGCGCGGTGACCTCGATGGCCTTGAGCGTGCGCGGATAGATACCGCCGCCTTTGCTGATCAGCTTGGCGTCGTAGTCGGCCCAGCTGGAGCGCGGCAGCTTGAACAGGCGCTCGCGCTCGGCGAACGACTTGGCCGCATCCGGGCTCGGGTCGAGGAAGATGTGGCGGTGGTCGAACGCGGCCAGCAGGCGGATATGCCGCGACAACAGCATGCCGTTGCCGAACACGTCGCCGGACATGTCGCCGATGCCGACGACGCTGAAGTCCTCGCTCTGGCAGTCGCGGCCCAGCGCACGGAAGTGGCGCTTGACCGACTCCCACGCACCGCGCGCGGTGATGCCCATGCCCTTGTGGTCGTAGCCGACCGAGCCGCCCGAGGCGAACGCATCGCCCAGCCAGAAGCCGTGCGCGATCGCCAGGCCGTTGGCGATGTCGGAGAACGTCGCGGTGCCCTTGTCCGCGGCGACCACCAGGTACGGGTCGTCCTGGTCGTGGCGCACCACCTGCTGCGGGGCGACGATCTTGCCGCCGACGATGTTGTCGGTGATGTCCAGCAGGCCCTGGATGAACAGCTTGTAGCAGGCGATGCCTTCGGCCTGGATCACATCGCGATCGCCGCCGACCGGCTGGCGCTTGCAGAAGAAGCCGCCCTTGGCGCCGACCGGCACGATGACGGTGTTCTTCACCATCTGCGCCTTCACCAGGCCGAGCACCTCGGTACGGAAATCCTCGCGGCGGTCGGACCAGCGCAGGCCGCCACGGGCGACCGCGCCGAAGCGCAGGTGCACGCCTTCCACGCGCGGGCCATAGACGAAGATCTCGCGGTACGGACGCGGCTTGGGCAGGTCCGGCACCTTGGCCGAGTCGAACTTGAAGCTGATGCAGTGGCCGTGGTTGCCGGCCGCATCGGTCTGGTAATAGCTGGTGCGCAGGGTCGCGTCGATCACCCCGATGAAGCTGCGCAGGATGCGGTCCTCATCGAGGCTGGAGACGCGGTCCATCAGCTTCAGCAGCGCATGGCGGGTGGCGTCCTGCTGGGCCGCGCGATCGGCCTTGCGGGCCTCCAGGACCGGCTGCAATGCCTTGAGCGTGGTCTCATCGCCCGCGGCCAGGATCGACAGCGCCGCCTGCAGGCGTGCCTGGCCTTCGGCGATCTCGGCCTTGCTTTCGCTGCCGGTGGCCGGATCGAAGCGCGCCTCGAACAGCTCGACCAGCAAGCGCACCAGCAGCGGGTAATGGTTGAAGGTCTGCTCGACGTAGCTCTGCGAGAACGGCACGCCGGTCTGCAGGATGTACTTGCAGTAGCCGCGCAGCATCGCCACCTGGCGCCAATGCAGGCCGGCGGCGAGGATCAGGCGATTGAAGCCATCGTTCTCGGCATCGCCGTGCCAGATCCGCGCGAACGCTTCGCCGAAGGCGGCATCGGCCTGGGTGGCATCGATCGCGCCGGCGGTCGATTCGACCTCGAAATCCTGGATGTACAGCGGCAGGGTGCCGGACTGCAGCCGATACGGGCGCTCGGAAATCACCCGCAGGCCCATGTTCTCCATCATCGGCAGCGCGTCGGACAACGGGATGTCGTCGAGCTGGCGATACAGCTTCAGGCGCAGGCCATCCACGCCGTCGCGGCGCACCGGCTGCAGGCTCAGGTGCAGGTCGTCCGGCCCCTGCAGCGCGGCCAGGTGCTCCACGTCGCTGGCCGCGGCCTCGGTGGAGGAGTCTTCGATGTAGCCGGCCGGCAGCGCACGGCCATAGCTCGACGCCAGGCGCAGGCCGGCGGCCTCGCCGTGGCGGGCGACCAGCGTCTCGCGCAGGTCGTCCTGCCAGTTGCGCAGCAGGTGGGCCAGGCGCTGTTCGAGTTCGCTGGTGTCGAATTCCAGCGCCTCGCCCGCCTTCGGCCGCACGATCAGGTGCAGCTGCGCCAGCGGCGATTCGCCGAGCACCACGCTGGAGTCGATGTACTCGCCGTGCAACGCGTCCTTCAGCAAGGCCTCGATGCGCAAGCGCACGTCGGTGTTGAAGCGGTCGCGCGGCAGGTAGACCAGCGCGGAAATGAAACGGCTGTACTTGTCGCGGCGCAGGAACAGCCGGCTGCGCACGCGTTCCTGCAGGCCGAGGATGCCCATCGCCGTGCGGAACAGCTCTTCCTCGTTGGACTGGAACAGCTCTTCGCGCGGCAGCGTCTCCAGGATATGGCGCAGCGCCTTGCCACTATGGCTGCTCGACGCCAGGCCGGACTTGCTCATCACGTAATCGTGGCGACGGCGCACCAGCGGGATCTCCCACGGGCGACGGTTGTAGGCGCTGGAGGTGAACAGGCCGAGGAAACGCTGCTCGGCGATGATGCGGCCCTTGGCGTCGTACTCGAGCACGCCGATGTAATCCATGTAGCCGACGCGATGCACGCGCGAACGCGCATTGGTCTTGGTCAGGATCAACGCATCCTTCGGGCCGTTGCCGCTGCTCAGCGCATTGGCCGCCAGGGTCTTGATCGGGCGCGCCGGCGACTTGTCCTTGCCGCGCATCAGGCCCATGCCGCTGGCTTCCACCGGCGCGAGCACTTCTTCGCCGCCCTGCTTCTCGACGCGGTATTCGCGATAGCCGAAGAAGGTGAAATGGTCGGCGGCGGCCCAGCGCAGGAATTCCTGCGCTTCATGCCGGCTCTCGTTGTCCACCGCCAGGCGGCGCGTGGACAGGTCGTCGGCCAGGGCGAGCATCTTCTCGCGCATCGCCGCCCAGTCGCCAACGATCGCGCGAACGTCCGCCAACACGTTGCGGACGGTCGCCTCGATCTTCTGCATCTCCTCGGCGGGCTGGCGATCGATCTCCAGCACCATCAGCGACTCGGCCTTGCCCTCGCCCACCGCGGTGAGCTTGCCGGCGCGGTCGCGGCTGACCTGCAGGACCGGATGGCCGAGCACATGCACGCCCACGCCCATCTCCGCCAACGCCATGCTCACCGAATCGACCAGGAACGGCATGTCGTCGTTGATGATCTGCAGCACCGTGTGCGGCGACTCCCAACCGTTCGCCTTCAGCGCCGGATTGAACACCCGCACATTGGCCGCACCGCTCTTGCGCTGGCGGGTGAACTCCAGCGTGTCGGCGGCCAGCGCTGCCCATTCCTCGGCGGTGTGATGCGGGAACTCATCCGCTTCCATGCGCCGATAGAAGTCGGCGGCGAACGCCTGCGCCTCGCCTTGGCGCGCCGCCGGATAGCGCTTGCGCATCGCCGCGAAGACCGGCTCCAGGCTGAAAGCCGGCGCCGCCATGCTGTTTGAGGAAACTACACGTTTGGCCGTTTTCGATGTGACGGCCGAGGTCGACTTCGTATCAGCTTTCTTGGATTTCATGACGGAGCTTGGGTGACGCTCGACGGGAAAACGCGAATTGTAGCCCCGTGCCATGACAGTGCCTTGCTGCAAAGCGCAAACCGTCATCGCGATTTGCACTGTGTTCAAGCAGCACGCGCAGGCGGCGCGCGTGCCGATCACCGGCAAGGGCGGCACGCGGGCCGGTGTCGGCGTCTGGGGCGTTCGTCATCGCGGACGCACCAGCCCCTGCTTCCGATCGCCACGAACGGCAAAGCGGTACACGGCGAACGAGCGGGGTCAAGGCTACTTTAAAACTGAACTGGACGGTATAGTCCACCCCGATGATCCCCACTCCCGCCCGCGCCCGTTCCCGAGACCAGCGCGACCGCCGCGTACACGAGGCGGTCCACGCGCTGCTCGCCGAGCAAGGCATGCGGCTGAGCATGGAAGCGGTGGCCGCCCGCGCCGGCTGTTCCAAGCAGACCCTTTATTCCCGCTACGGCTGCAAGCAGAACCTGCTGCGCACGGTGATGGACGAACGGGTAGCGCTCACAGCCGCGCACCTGGACGAGGCCGGCGGCGACCTGCGCGGACGCTTGCTGGCCTTCGCCCACCACCACCTGGAACAGCTCAGCCGCCCGGACGTCATCCAGACCTGCCGGTTGATCGACGCCGAATCCCACCATTTCCCCGAACAGGCCCGGCAGATCTTCCGCGACGGAATCGCCGGATTGCAGGATCGGCTGGCACAATGCCTCCAACAGGCCGTCACGCACGGCCAATTGAGGCATGACGATCCTCACTACATGGCCGAGCTGCTGCTGGGCATGATGGTGGGGCTGGATTTCGAAAGGCAGCGTTTCCACACCCCCCACCGTTCCGCCGCAGACGCGAGGAGCCGCTGGGCCGAGTTCGCGGTTGACAGCTTCCTGCGCGCTTTCGCTCCCTGAGTTGAGCACTGCCCGATTCACGCCCCCACGTCCAAGATCAATACGAAAACGGAGTTTTCCCCGATGACCTCCCCGCTCCGCACACTCGCCCTCGCCTGCGCCGTCACGCTCGCGCTGGCCGCCTGCAAGAAGCCCGAACAGCAGACCCCGCCCCCGCCGGAAGTGAGCGTGATCGAGGCCAAGCCGCAGACGCTGCCGCTGCAACGCGAACTGGTCGGGCGCCTGTCCGGCTTCCGCACCGCCGACGTGCGCGCCCGCGTGGCCGGCGTCCTGCAGCGGCGCCTGTACACCGAAGGCACCGACGTCAAGGAAGGCCAGCCGCTGTTCCAGATCGACCCGGCCCCGCTGAAGGCCACGCTGTCCTCGGCGCAGGGCGAGCTGGCATCGGCCGAAGCCACCTACGCCAACGCCAAGATCGCCGCCGACCGCGCGCGCCGGCTGGCACCGCAGAACTACGTCTCCAAGTCGGACGTGGACCAGGCCGAAGCGACCGAGCGCACCTCCGCCGCCGCCGTGCAGCAGGCGCGCGCCGTGGTGGAGACCGCCCGCATCAACCTGGGCTACGCCACCGTCAGCGCGCCGATCAGCGGCCGCGCCGGCAAGCAGCAGGTGACCGAGGGCGCGCTGGTCGGCCAGGGCGATGCGACCTTGTTGACCACGATCGACCAGATCGACCCGCTGTACGTGAACTTCTCGATCAACAACGACGAACTGGCGCGGCTGCGCCAGGCCCAGGCGCAGGGCGCGGTCGCGCTCAGCGGCGACGGCAAGGCCACGGTCAACGTGATGCTCGGCGACGGCACCGTCTATCCGCATCCGGGCACGCTGGACTTCACCGCGATCACGGTCGACCCGAGCACCGGCAGCGTCTCGCTGCGCGCGTTGCTGCCGAATCCGGACCACGTGCTGTTGCCCGGCTCGTTCGTGTCGTTCGCCGCGATCCTGGGCGAGCGCAGCAACGCCTTCCTGATCCCGCAGGCCGGTATCCAGCGCGACGCGCATGGTGCCTTTGCCTTGGTGGTCGGCAAGGACGGCAACGTCGTGCGCAAGGACGTGACCGCCGACAGCCAGCAGCAGGGCCAATGGGTGGTGACCGGCGGCCTGGCTGCCGGCGACCAGATCATCGTCAGCGGCCAGCAGAAGGCCAAGGAAGGCGCGCCGGCCAAGCCGGTGCCCTACCAGCCTGGCGCGCAACCGGGGGCCCAGTCCGCTGCCAACCCGGCCGCCGCAGCGTCCGCGCCCCCAGGCCAGGCGCCTGCCGGGCAGAACGACGCAGCCGACAAGGCCGCCGAGCCGCAGTCGTCCGAGCAGAAGAAGTAACAGGATCCCCCCATGCCAAAATTCTTCATCGATCACCCGATTTTCGCCTGGGTGGTGGCGATCCTGATCTCGCTCAGCGGCGTGATCGCCATCCTCAACCTGGGCGTGGAGTCGTATCCATCGATCGCGCCGCCCCAGGTCACCGTCAGCGCGAGCTACCCCGGCGCCAGCGCCGATACCGCAGAAAAGGCAGTCACCCAGGTCATCGAGCAACAGCTGACCGGCATCGACCACCTGCTGTACTTCAACTCGTCCTCGGCCGCGAACGGCCGCGTCAGCATCACCCTGACCTTCGAAACCGGCACCAACGCGGACATCGCGCAGGTGCAGGTGCAGAACAAGGTCGCGCTGGCGACCCCGCGCCTGCCCACCGAGGTGAACCAGCAGGGCGTGGTGGTGGCCAAGGCCAACGCCGGCTTCCTGATGGTGGTGGCGTTGAACTCGGACAACCCGTCCATCGATCGCGACGCGCTCAACAACATCGTCGGCTCGCGGGTGCTCGACCAGATCTCGCGCGTGCCCGGCGTGGGCAGCACCCAGCAGTTCGGTGCCGAGTACGCGATGAACATCTGGCTCAATCCGGAGAAGCTGCAGGGGTTCCACCTGTCGGCGACCCAGGTCTACCAGGCCATCGCCGATCAGAACGTGCAGTTCGCCGCCGGCGCCATCGGCGCGGACCCGGCGCCGGAAGGCCAGGGTTTCACCGCCACGGTGTCGGCGGAAGGCCGCTTCAGCTCGCCGGAAGAGTTCGAGAACATCATCCTGCGCACCGACGCCAATGGCGCCACGGTGCGCCTGAGCGATGTCGGCCGCGTCGCGTTCGGTCCGTCCAACTACGGTTTCGATACCCAGTACAACGGCAAGCCGACCGGCGCGTTCGCGATCCAGCTGCTGCCCGGCGCCAACGCGCTGAGCGTGGCCGAGGCGGTGACCGCCAAGATGGACGAGCTGGCGCCAAGCTTCCCGCAGGGCGTCACCTGGTTCTCGCCGTACGACAGCACCTCGTTCGTGAAGATCTCCATCGAGGAAGTGGTCCACACCCTGGTGGAAGCGATCGTCCTGGTGTTCCTGGTGATGCTGGTGTTCCTGCAGAACTTCCGCGCCACGGTCATCCCGACCCTGGTGATCCCGGTCGCGCTGCTGGGCACCTTCCTGGGCATGTGGATCATTGGCTTCACGATCAACCAGCTGACCCTGTTCGCGATGGTGCTGGCGATCGGCATCGTGGTCGACGATGCGATCGTGGTGATCGAGAACGTCGAACGCATCATGACCGAGGAGCACCTGGCCCCGAAGGCGGCCACGACCAAGGCGATGACCCAGATCACCGGTGCGATCGTGGCGATCACGGTCGTGCTGGCGGCGGTGTTCATCCCCTCGGCGATGCAGCCCGGCGCGGCCGGCGCGATCTACAAGCAGTTCGCGATCACGATCGCGATGTCGATGGCGTTCTCGGCCTTCCTGGCGCTGACCTTCACCCCGGCGCTGTGCGCGGCCTTCCTCAAGCCAACCCACGGCCAGAAGAAGAACTGGGTCTTCCGCACCTTCGACAAGTACTACGACAAGGTCTCGCACCGTTACATCGGCCTGGTCGGCCACACCCTCAAGCGCGCGCCGCGCTGGATGGTGCTGTTCGTGGTGCTGGTGGCGCTGTGCGGCTTCCTGTTCACGCGCATGCCGGGCAGCTTCCTGCCGGAAGAGGACCAGGGCTTTGCGCTGGCCATCGTGCAGCTGCCGCCGGGCGCGACCAAGACCCGCACCAACGAAGTGTTCGCGCAGATGCGCGGCGTGCTGCAGAAGCAGGAGGCCGTCGAGGGCATGCTGCAGGTCGCCGGTTTCAGCTTCCTGGGTTCGGGCGAGAACGTGGGCATGGGCTTCATCCGCCTCAAGCCCTGGGATGACCGCGACGTCACCGCCACCGAGTTGATCCAGCAGTTGAACGGCGCCTTCTTCGGCATCAAGGGCGCGCAGATCTTCGTGGTCAACCTGCCCACGGTGAACGGCCTCGGCCAGTTCGGCGGTTTCGACATGTGGCTGCAGGACCGCTCCGGTGCCGGCGAGCAAGCGCTGCTGGATGCCCGCAACATCCTGCTGGGCAAGGCCGCGCAGCGTTCGGACACCTTGGTGGGCGTGCGTCCGAACGGCCTGGAGAATGCGCCGCAGCTGCAGTTGCACGTCAACCGGGTGCAGGCGCAGACGATGGGCCTGTCGGTCAGCGACATCTACAGCGCGATCCAGCTGATGCTGGCGCCGGTGTACGTCAACGACTTCTTCTACGAGGGCCGCATCAAGCGGGTGAACGTGCGTGCGGATGATCAGTTCCGCACTGGGCCGGAATCGCTGCGCAGCTTCTATACGCCCAGTGCCAATGCCACCGACGTCGACGGCCAGCCGGCGATGATTCCGCTCAGCACAGTGGTCAAGTCGGAGTGGATCTACACCTCGCCGGCGCTGAACCGCTACAACGGCTATTCGGCGGTCAACGTCGTCGGCAACGCCGCACCGGGCAAGGCTTCGGGCCAGGCGATGGAAGCGATGGAGGAGATCGTCCGCAACGACCTGCCGGCCGGATTCGGCTTCGACTGGTCGGGCATGTCGTACCAGGAAATCATCGCCGGCAACGCAGCGACGCTGTTGCTGGTGCTGTCGGTGGTAGTGGTGTTCCTCTGCCTGGCCGCGCTGTACGAAAGCTGGTCGATCCCGGTCGCGGTGCTGCTGGTGGTGCCGATCGGTGTGCTCGGTGCGATCTCGTTCTCGCTGTTGCGCGGCCTGCCCAACGATCTGTACTTCAAGATCGGCATGATCACGGTGATTGGCCTGGCGGCCAAGAATGCGATTTTGATCGTGGAGTTCGCGGTCGAGCAGCGCGCGGCGGGCAAGACGTTGCGTGAGGCGACGATCGAGGCGGCGCATCTGCGCTTCCGGCCGATCCTGATGACTTCCTTCGCCTTCATCCTCGGCGTGCTGCCGATGGCGATTTCCACCGGCGCCGGCGCCAATGCGCGCCACTCCATCGGCACCGGCGTGATCGGCGGCATGCTGTTCGCCACCGTGCTCGGCGTGGTCTTCATCCCGATGTTCTTCGTGGTGGTGCGGCGCATGCTCGGCGACAAGTTGGACGAGCAGTCCAAGGAATTCGTTGAGGCGCAGGAAGAAGCCGCCAAGGCGCGACCGGATCGCTGATCGGGTTTCGTTGCGCGATACGAAAACCCCGGCTTTGGCCGGGGTTTTTTTATGGTTCTTCTCCCATCAGTGGGACGGCTGCAGCTTGTGCGGCTTGCGAGGTGGGGGTTGTTGAGGGGCGCGCTTGCTGTGGGCGGTGGTTGGTGTGGGCTTACGGTGCGGGCACCGCCCTGACGGCAGGGCGCTTTAAGTTTCAGTCTTCGATTGAGTCGCGCCCGGAGGGTGGGAAGAGAAAAGCTCGGCTCCCGGTTGCCATCGGCCCCCGACGGATCCCGGCTTCGAGAACATCCCCCACTGTAAGAGCGGCTTCAGCCGCGACCGCCGGATTCCTCGGTCGCGGCTGAAGCCGCTCCTACCAAGAGCGCGCGACATCGCCTCTGGGAAGCGCTCCTTTGTTAAGGGGCGCGGCGACAGCCGCGGGGATAGGCAGGGTCGTAGTCGGGGCCGCGCGCCCTCGAACCCGCCGAGCCCAATGGAATGATGCCGTCCCCACGGCAGGCGATAGTCAAAAGCCGATATCGCCCGCCTTGTTTTGCGCAGCACATGGGCCGCGACCCATTGCCCACTTCGCTCAGCCGCCGTCAGCATCCCGGCGATACAAATGCTGGCTCTGGATCGGCTTGACGATATCCGGCCCGGTCACCTCGCTGAGCACCCGCAACCGGGTGCCATCGCCTTCCAGGTGATAGGCGTGCCGCTCCACCCGCCCGTCCGGCGCCGACAGCTCGACCACCAGGTCGCCGTTGTCCTGGAAGGACCGGGCGCGCGTAGCGCCGTTCGCCATCGTGATCGCCTCGCCGCCGATATCCAGCTGCATCAGCTGCGGCCCGTCGGACACGATCACCTCTTGCTGCTGGACGGCAATCAGCAGATCGCTGGCGACCGGCACGACCAGTTCGGTCCCGGCCAGATCGGAGGAGGCACGCGCAGCCGTCAGGCCATCCGGCGCCGGTGCACCCGCGCCGTGATGCCCTCCCCGGCCGCCGTGGCCGCCGTGGCCACCACCCCCACCGCCATGACCCCCCGACCCGCCGGCACCTGGCGAGGGACCGGCATGGTTACCCCCCGCATGCGGATGCGGCGCACCACGTCCGCCGGCATCGCCGGGCGACTGCGCAGCGGCGAGTATCGCGTCCGCCTCCAGGTCCGGCTGCCAGCGACCGGAGAGCTGGCTGGCGGTGACCTGGACGGGAGGCAGGGTCGGCGCCGGCGCTTGCGCGGTAGCCAGCAGAAGAAGGGCAAAAGTCAGCATTGCGGCGTCGCCTGTTGGGATCCGGATGGATGCCGCGAAAGACTCCGCGGCCCCTTGAACCCGGCGATCTTAGCCAGGCGCTCGGCGTCCCCACAACGCGGCCCGACAGCGCCGTTCAGTGGCGCTTTCGGCAACGCCCGACGGGCTGGTGAAATATTCACCGACACAACGGCGAGCCTTGCCAGGCTTGCCGCGGCCATCGTTATCCACAGCTTTGCCGGGCATTCGTCCACACCGGCTGTGGAAAAGAAAAAGCCGCGCAATGCGCGGCTCTCTCCAGGTCGATGGCGAGAGCGGTCAGGGACGACGCGCCAGCGCCTCCACGTCCTTGGCCTTGGGCAGCAGGTCCTGCTTGCTGACCTTGAAGGGGCCGACCGACAGCATCGGCACCGCCACCACGATCGAGGACACCACCACGATCACCGCGCCCACCATATGGGTCAGCGCCAGGCCTTCCATCGACGTGCCGCCGTACATGTAAAGCGCCAGTGCCGACAGGAAGAACATCACCGCGGTGATCACCGTACGCGACAGCGTCTGGTTGATCGAACGGTTGAGCACCTCGGTCGCCTCCACGCGCAGGCCGCGGAAGTTCTCGCGGACGCGGTCGAACACCACGATGATGTCGTTGATCGCAAAACCCATCACCGACAACAGGCCGGCCAGCACGGTCAGGTCGAACTCGCGGCCAGTACCGTAGATGTACGCGGCAGTGACGATCAGGTCGAAGAACGCGGTCAGGCTGGCCACCACCGCGAACTTCCATTCGAAGCGGAAGGCGATGTAGATCAGGAAGCCGACCAGCATGAACAACGTGGCGTAGATGCCGTCGCGGACCAGGTCGGCGCCGACCTGCGGGCCGACGAACTCGGTGCGCAGCAAGGTGGCCGGGTTCTGCGGCGTGGTCACTGCCTTGAGCACCTGGTTGGCCACGGTGCGGTCGCCGATGGCGTTGTTGCTCTCGCCATGCGGCTGCAGGCGGATCATCAGCTCGTTGCCGCCGCCGAAGCCCTGGACCTGGGCATTCTCGAAACCGACCGCGGCCAGCTTCTCGCGGACCTGGTCGATGTTGGCGGGCTGCTCGAAGCGCGTTTCGACAACCGTGCCGCCAGTGAACTCCAGCGCATAGGCTTCCTTGTGGAAGCCCTTGACGCCGATGACCACCAGCGAGGCGATGAATACCACCACGGTCAGCGCCAGCGTGGCGTTGCGCCAGCGCAGGAAGTCGATCTTGGTGTCGTTCGGGATGAGGTGGAGCGGGAAAAGTTTCATCGTTTCGTTCTCACCCGGTCAGATGGCCACGGTCTTGAGCTTCTTGCGCCAGCCGTAGATCAGCTGCGACAGAGCACGCGAGACAGTGATGGCGGTGAACATCGAGGCGAAGATGCCGATGATCATCGTCAATGCGAAGCCCTTCAGCGGGCCGGTACCGAAGGCATACAGCGCCACGCCGACGATCAGGCCGGTCAGGTTCGCGTCCAGGATGGTGCCGCCGGCCTTCTCGTAGCCGGCCGCGATGGCCGCCTTGGCCGGTACGCCGTGGCGCAACTCTTCGCGGATACGCTCGTTGATCAGCACGTTGGCGTCGACCGACAGGCCGACCGACAGCGCCAGGCCGGCGAAGCCGGGCAGCGTCATCGTGGCGCCGAACATCGACATCACCGCCACCACGATCAGCAGGTTCATC
>Ga0160434_100217_pt1 | contig 26409 bp, 27 predicted proteins | sample HID1973I_E0MG_FD_108273 | JGI IMG/M metagenome (GOLD analysis project Ga0160434, IMG submission 108273) | Enriched mosquito-associated microbial communities from UW Madison campus, WI, USA - HID1973I_E0 MG | ecosystem: Host-associated > Arthropoda: Insects > Digestive system > Unclassified ...
GAAGAGCCGCATCCTCATGGCGCCTGGAAAAGCCACCGAAGTGCTCGGCCTGCAGAGCGCTGCGCTCAGGAACCTGCTCGACGCCGGGCGCCTGCCGGCCAGCCACTTCCTGGAGCTGCAACGGGTGCTGCGCGACTTCCAAGACCAGCAGGCCCGCAGCGAGCGGCTGAAGAACTATCCGTACCCGCGCCAGTACGCGATCGTCAACACGATCTTCGTGCGCATCCTGTGCCTGCTGTTGCCACTGGGGATCATCGACCTGCTCGAACCTGCCAATGCGCTGGCGGGTGGACTGCTCGCCGGGCACGTAGCGTGGCTGGCGATCCCGCTCGGCGTACTGGTGTCGTGGATGTACACCGCGCTCGACCAGGTCGGCGAGGCCAGCGTGAACCCATTCGAAGGCGGCGCCAACGATATCCCCATCTCGCAGATCTGCATCGACATCGAGGCCGATCTGCGCCAACTGCTGGGCGAGCGCGACATTCCCGTCGCCGCCGCGCCTGCCAGCCCCATCGTGTTGTGACCGGCGGAGCAGCGTCATGAAGATCGTCGTGGTGGGAGGCAGTGGCATGGTCGGCTCGAAACTCGTGGACCGGCTGGCACTGCGCGGATTCGATGTGGTGGCCGCCTCACGCAGGACCGGCGTGGATGCGCTCACCGGCAGGGGACTGGCGGCCACGTTCGAGGGCGCCCAAGCGATCGTCGACGCGACCAATGCCCCGATATTCGAAGACCCTGAAGTGGCCGCCTTCTTCCGCGGCGCCAGCGAGCGCCTGCTGCAGGCGGCCGAACGCGCCGGTGTCGCGCATTACCTGGCGCTGTCTGTGGTCGGTACCGAACGCCTGCAAGGCAGCGCGTATTTCCGCGCCAAGGCAATGCAGGAACAGCAGGTCCGCCAATCGCCGGTGCCTTACACCTTGTTGCGTGCGACGCAGTTCTACGAATTCATGGCCAATATCGTGCCGCCCGGCAGCGGCCACGGCGTGGTGCGGCTGTCGCCGGCACATGTGCAGCCGGTGGCGGCCAACGATGTGGCTGACACGCTGGCGGACCTGATCCGCACGGCGCCGGCCAACGGCACGGTAGAGATGGCCGGGCCGGAGCGCTATCGCTTGAACGAGTTGGCCGAGTGGGTGATGTATAGCTACCAGGACGATCGCCCGGTGGTGGCCGATCCCGGCGTTCGCTATTACGGCGCGCGGCTGGACGACAACACGCTGACGCCGACCGGCGAGGCCATCCACGGCCGAACTTCTTTCGGCGATTGGCTCGATGGTTATCTGACGGGCGCGATGCGCATTCCGGCGGTGCACCATCCTGACCCACTTGCAGCACCGCTTTTGGCGCTGGTTTAGCACCATCCAGACGAATCGTCGGGCCCATAAAGCGGGAAAGGCCGCGTTTGCACGCAGCCTTGTCCCGATACCACTTTATTTAGCGAGACTGATTCGGGTCGCGCTGTCCGCCTTGCTGCTGCTTCTGCTGCGAACCTTTGTCCTTCATGTCGTCGCGCTGCGTCTGCTGCTGCTGACCTTGCTGATCCTTCTGGTCTTTCTGATTCTGCTGGCCCTGTTGGCCAGGATTGTTTTGTTGGTTAGCCATTTTTCGAGCTCCGAAGCGGTAGAAGCACCGCACGCCAAAGGTGCGCTCGAGAGAGTGATGCAGGGGTGTTCTTTGGTGATAACGGCATGAATGCTTCATGCCATGCCCGCCAAATTCACGAAGGAATTACAGCTTGCAACAGACGCGCGCGGAAATGCACGTTCCATCAGCGCGATGCGAAGCGCGGACCAGTTCACCGAAGGTTGGTCGCGACGGCCCAGACTTGCAGAACGCAGCGCAGCCGCGCAGTTAACCATTGAACGAAGAGCCGACATGTCACTGAAGCTGGACCCCCATACCACTGCCCTCGTCCTCATCGACCTCCAGGAAGGCATCCTCGGCTTCGGGCAGGCGCCGCGCCCCGCCGCCGAAGTGATCGACACCGCCGCACGCCTGGCCAGGCGCTTTCGCGAAGTGAATGCGCCAGTGGTCCTGGTGCGGGTTGGTTGGAGCGCGGATTTTGCCGATGCGCTGAAGCAGCCCGTGGACCAGCCGGCGACGATGGCCGGCGGCCTGCCAGCGAACTGGTGGGACTTTCCCGTCGCGCTGGGCGCCGAAGACAGCGACATCAAGATCATCAAGCGCCAGTGGAACGCCTTCTACGGTACCGAGCTCGACCTGCAGCTGCGCCGCCGTGGGATCAAGACGATTGTATTGGGCGGCATCTCGACCAATATCGGCGTCGAGTCGACCGCGCGCGCTGCTTACGAACTCGGCTACTCGCTGGTGCTGGCCGAAGATGCCATGAGCTGTTCGGTGCTCGAGCACCATGAGGCCTCGTTGAAGTTCGTCTTCCCGCGCGTCGGCCTGGTGCGCGAGTCCAGTGATGTGATCCGGGCGCTGGCGGACTGACACGCCGGACCGCATGTTCAATCCAGCTTTCGCCATACCGATAGCGGAATACTGCCGTCGGGACGTGGCGGAACCTTGTAGGTCAGCACATCGCCCACCAGCGAGTACTCGCGCTTCTGCACGGTGCCTTCCCAGTTAGGGAACGAGGAGCCCTCGATCCGGAAACTGAGGACACCGTGCTTCTCATCAACCTCCAGCGCGCCGAAGTGCGTGCTGGACCCAAGCACCGCGGACGCGTACTCATCCGGACTGGCGTGGGCCTTGTCGCCCGAAGTGAAGGGCACACGCTCGGATTTGAATATCTGCAACGAGTAGCGGCCGTCGGCGTCGATCAACAGTCGTCCCTGGGGCGACTTGCCGTAGTCCGGGGTGCGTTCGCCGCCGGGCAGGAGTTTGTCGGCCGCCACCAGCTCCCAGGTGCCTTGCAACGGACATTGCCTGGAGACATCCGGGGCGTCGCGGGTAGCCAAGCCAGTGAGGATGGCGAGGGTCATGCTGAGCAGGGGTTTCATCTGGGCAGGCCGGGTTGGGGACTGCGAAGAACACTAACCCTCGCCAACTATTGATAAAATAGGTCCAGAGATATACCTGTCATTTCAAAATGGAATCATCGACGATGAAGCCCCTGGACATCGCGGCGGTGCGGGCCTTCGTACGCGTGGCGGACCTGCAGAGCTTCACCCGCGCCGCTGAAGCGCTCGGCAGCACGCAGTCGACCATCAGCCTCAAGCTGGGCAAGTTGGAAAAACAACTGGGCCGCCGGCTCCTGGAGCGCTCGCCCCGGCATGTGCGTTTGTCTGCCGAGGGCCTGGGATTTCTCGACGTGGCGCGCGAGCTGGTATCCGCGCACGATCGCGCGGCCGCCGCGTTCGACGTTGAGCGGCGCACGCTGGTGGTCGGGATCAGCCACGAATTGATCGGCAGCGAATTGCCGGCCGTGCTGCGGAGGATCGATGCCCAGGACCCGAGCCTGCGCTTGGAGCTGCGGGTCGGCTCGACCCGAGATCTCATGCCCCTGTACGAAGACGCCAAGCTCGACGCAGCCTGGTTGCTCAGGCCGGATGACCGCCGCAAGCAGGGCAAGCGCGTCTATGCCGAATCGTTCTCCTGGTATGCGTCGGCCGAGGGCCTGCCCGTGCGGCGCGAACCGCTGCCACTGGCGACGCAAGGTCCGGGATGCCGTGTGCGCAATGCGGCCGTCGCCGCGCTCGATGCAGCGGGTATCGCGTGGGAGGAAGTGTTCGTGGGCAAGGGCGCCGCGATCGTCGGTGCTGCTGCCGCCGCCGGCCTGGCGATTGCTGTCCTGGCCAGGCGCACCGCACCTTCGGGGACGATGGAGGTTGGCCATCTCCTCTCGTTGCCCGTGATCCCGGCGCAGGACGTAATGCTCTTCAGCGGCCTCAGGGACCAGCGGGCCAAGGAAGCACTGCGCGTGATGGCGCTGGCCTTTGGCCGAACAAGGTGAGCGATAGCGCATGCATGCCAAGGGCGCTCTGAGCACCCCTTCGAGCCGATGTGCCAGGGATATGGAAAGATCGCCCCATGGACTCCCTCCTCGCTGCCGCTGCCCGCGCATTGACGCTCGGAAATCCCCTGGCGGCGTTGAAGCACGTTGCCTTGCGCCACGATCCACCCGCCTTGGCGCTACGCGCCATCGCGATGGCCCAGCTGACGGATTACACGCGCGCACGTGAGTTGTTGCGCAAGGCGGCGCGTGGATTCGGTGCACATGAAGCGATCGCGCGCGCGCGCTGCATCGTCGCAGAGGCCGAGGTGGCCCTGGCCATGCGCGAGCTGGCCCGCTCGCCGCGCGTCGTGCTGGATGCGGCGGATCTGCTCGATCGACACCACGACAGTGCCAACGCCGCCCTTGCGCGGTTGATCGCCGCGCGGCAGGAACTGCTGCTTGGGCGCCTGGAAGCGGCCCGCGGCCTGCTCGCATCACTCGCCGGCGCGGCCTTGCCGGCCGCACTGCGCGCCACCTCGGCGCTCGCCCAGGCCGAACTGGCCTTGCGCGCACTGGACATGACCCACGCGCACGCGTGCCTGCAGCTTGCGATGGACGAAGCCGCCCAGTCAGGCGTCCGCAGTCTCCAGGCCGAAGTCGAGCACGCGCGTGCTGCGCTGCAGCTCACCGCGGCACGCTTGCTGCGTGCGGGGCACGAACATCCGCTTCGGCTCGACGAGGTCGAAAGCCTGCTGGCTTCCGGTGCGATCGTCATCGACGCCTGCCGCCATGGCCTGCACGCGGCGGGCCACTGGAAACCCCTGTCGCGCAGGCCGATCCTGTTCGCGCTGCTGCGCGCGTTGGGTGAGGCCTGGCCCGGCGATGTCGATCGCAACGTGCTGATCGCGCGCGTCTTCCGCACCGCCCGACCCGACGAGACGCATCGCGTGCGGTTGCGCGTCGAACTCGGCCGGCTGCGCGCCCTCGTATCGACGGTGATGAAGGTGGAGGCCACTGCGCAAGGGTTTGCGCTCACGACCGAGACCCACCCCATCGTCGTGCTGGCGCCACCGGTCGACAGCGAACAGGGCGCGGTGCTGGCGCTGCTGGCCGACGGCATGGCCTGGTCCACCTCGTCGCTGGCCGTGGCGCTGGGCGCCAGCCAACGCACCGTGCAGCGTGCCCTGGGCGAGCTTGAGCTTGCCGGCCAGGTGCGTTCGGTGGGCCGTGCCAGGGCCCAGCGCTGGCTGGCCGCGCCGCTGATCGGATTCACGACGACATTGTTACTCCCGTCTTCGTGGTCAGCGGCATAGATTGCGCTCGTGGGCGCCGTGGGCGCCGGCATCAACCTTCAAGGGAGTAGCGCCATGCACGACACGACAACCCAGGTCGCCCTGGAACCGGCGGAGGTCGTCCGCGAATACGGGCCATTCGAAGGCGGCGCCAGCGTCGCCGGCGTTACCCACGATGGGCACAACGTCTGGGCCGCGCTGGGCGCGAAGGTGGTGGCCTTCGATCCCGCCGATGGCCGGCTCACGCGCCAGCTGGACGTGCCCGGCGACGCCGGCACGGCGTTCGACGGCACCCATCTCTACCAGATCGCCGAGGCGCGCATCGACAAGATCGACCCGCGCAGTGGCCGGGTGGTCCACACCATTCCGGCCCCGGGCCAGGGCCGCGACTCAGGCATGGCTTGGGCCGAGGGCAGCCTGTGGGTCGGCGAATATCGCGAGCGCAAGATCCACCAGGTCGATCCGGAGACGGGCAAGGTGTTGCGCACGATCGAGTCGGATCGTTTTGTCACCGGCGTGAGCTGGGTGGACCAGGAGCTGTGGCACGGCACCTGGGAAGGCGAGGTGAGCGAACTGCGGCAGATCGATCCCGACAGCGGCGAGGTGCTGCGGCGGCTGGGTCTGCCGGAAGGCGTCAACGTCAGCGGACTGGAGAGCGACGGTGGGCAGTTGTTCTATTGCGGTGGTGGCAACAGCGGCAAGGTCCGCGTCGTTCGCCGGCCGCATGCAAGCCGATGATCGCGCGCCAATGCGCACCCGGATAAGTAGAAATACCTAGATGATTCTGCTGCCGGCGACCCAGCTCCGGTGGATCATTGGAGTACGATTTTGCCCGATCCCCAAGGGCGAAGATCCGCTCGCTCACTGATCCACCGGAGCAGACCAATGGCCGAAGCAAGCAAGCCAAACATCATCATGATCATGGCCGACGACGTGGGCATCTGGAATATCAGTGCATACCACCGCGGCATGATGGGCGGCAGCACCCCGAACATCGATCGCCTCGCGCGCGAAGGCGCGCTGTTCACCGACTACTACGGGCAACAGTCCTGCACCGCCGGGCGCGCGGCTTTCATTACCGGGCAGACGCCGTTTCGCACCGGTCTGTTGAAGGTCGGACTGCCGGCGGCCAAGCAGGGCCTGCAGGATTCGGATCCCACGATCGCCGAGATCCTCAAGCCGCTGGGGTATGCGACTGCCCAGATCGGCAAGAACCACCTGGGGGATCGCAACGAATACCTCCCCACGGTCCACGGATTCGACGAGTTCCACGGCATCCTTTACCACCTCAATGCGATGGAGGAGCCGTACGACCCGGAGTATCCGAAGGATGAAAAATTCCGCGCCAGGTTCGGTCCGCGCAACATCGTCCACAGCGTAGCCTCGGAGATCGATGACCCGACCGACGACCCGCGCTGGGGCCGTGTCGGCAAGCAGAAGATCACCGACGCCGGGCCGCTGCCGCCGCATCCGGGCATGGACCCGGGGGCGAAGGTGAGCATGGAGGATATCGACGCGGACCTGGTGGCGCGCTCGTGCGATTTCATCGACCGTTCGGTGAAGGCGGGCCAGCCGTTCTTCCTGTGGCACAACTCGACGCGCTGCCATTCCTGGACCCACTTGTCCAAACAGTGGGACGGCAAGACGGGCTACGGGCTGTTCGCCGACGCCATGGCCGAGCTCGACTGGATCGTCGGCGAGCTGCTCGCCAAGCTGGATGCGTCGGGCATCGCCGACAACACCATCGTGCTGTTCACCAGCGACAACGGCGCGGAAATCTTTAGCTGGCCTGATGGCGGCAACCATCCCTTCCGTGGCGAGAAAGGCACGGTGTACGAAGGCGGCTTCCGGGTGCCCATGCTCGCCAGGTGGCCGGGCGTCATCGCCCCGGGGGTGATCATCAACGAGATCATGTCGGCCGAGGACTGGATGCCGACGCTCGTCGCTGCCGCTGGCGAGCCCGAGCTCAAGCAGAAGCTGCTGGGCGGCTACCAGGCCGGTGGAAAGACTTTCAAGAACCATCTCGACGGCTACGACTTCAAGCCGTTCTTCGAAGGCAAGGTCGCCGAAAGCCCGCGCCGCGAGTTCTTCTATTTCAGCGACAACGCCGACCTGATGGCAGTGCGCTACAACCAGTGGAAGATTACCTTCAAGACCATCGTCGGGAACCTGTTCAGCGGCAAGGAAGATTCGACCAACGTGCCGTTGCTGACCAACCTGCGCGTCGATCCGTGGGAGCGATACCAGTCGGAATCGACCTCTTACGGCCAATGGTGGGGCGAGAAGCTGTGGGTGATGATGCCGGCCACCGTGGTGGTCGGGCAGTTCCTGGCTACTTTCAAGGACTACCCGCCGAGCCAGGTTTCCGGTTCGCTGAGCGTGGAGAAGGCTTTGCAGGCGTTGGATGAGGGCGGGCGGAAGAACTGATCCGCCACCCGATCAACGTGGCCGAAGCGTTCGGCGAGGTCGAACGCGGCAATATCGCGCCTACTTTGCCGCCGAGGGCGTCACCGTACGCACCACCTTGCCTTCGGCGTCCAGGAACTGGATCGATGCATCGCCCGCCGCGGTGACCTTGAGTACCAGGCGCTTGCGCCCCTGGGCATCACGCATCGCCAGCAACGAATCATCATCGGCCTTGCCCACGTAAAGGCGCGGCGCCCCGAACGAGCCCTCGGCCAAAAGCTTCTTGCGTGCGGCTTCCTTCGCCGAGCCGTCGGGCATGCCTTCGACCCGGGCGAAGCCGGCAAAGTCGAGCGCCTGCGTGGGACGGTCGCTGATGCCGAGGCCGGCGCGACGCTGGCCGCCTTCCTCGGTCTGCTCGAGGTTGATGACCTGGTCCTGTTCGTACTGGTCGAAGCTGAGATGCCCGCCGCCGCTGACTTTGCCGTCCTCGTCGCGAAGGCCGGCAAAGGTCATGCCGCCGTTCTCGGTGCCCTCATCGTTGAAGAACAGCATGCCGGCCACGTCGGACCGGCTGGAGTGGGGTTGCTCCTTGCCGCGGACAATGAGGCCGGGGAAGCTGTTTCTATTGGAAATCACCAGGCGCAACGTGCCGTCCGGTTCGCGCACGTTGATGCGCTCGACGTCGAGGGTCTTGAAGTGGTCCGACGAGACCACCGATGCAGCGCCGCATAGCAATACCGTGCTGGCGACGGCCGAATAGATCAGAAGTGCGCGGTTGATGAGGGACGACATGGGGCGGATTCCTTCCTGGTGGGTGGTGGGCATTACCGGTGGTGCGCCATCCCATGCTGGGGATGCTCGACCCACGGTTGGCCGAGATCGGCAGGCGCGCAGGCATCATGCGGAGCGGCCCGGGGCAAGGTATGTGCCCAAAGAGGGGGGGGCTTCATCCAGGGCGATGGCCGGGTGCACGCCTGCGCGCCGGGCGAGCGGCCGGACTGCCTGTCCGTTGGGCCACGTCGATCCCGGGCACTCTCGTTCGTCGAGCAATAGAGCCAGGCCAAGCCCGTCATCGTGGCGGGCAGTTTGACCCGGCCTACGGAGGAACGCCCATGACTACCGCCACCAATCCTGCGCCGCAGCGGTATCTGATTTCGTTCGACGACGGCTCGATGGACCATATTTCCGACGAAGACCTGCCATCGGTGGGCGCCGCTGCACGTGATGTGGTGCGAGAAGCAAAGGCCGCAGGGGCCTGGATCTTCGGCGGCGGCATCCTCCGCCAGCAATCGACGGTCATTGCGCCGGACGGGACCCTCACGGCCGGGCCCGCGCCGGAGACCAAGGCGGTGTTGGGTGGATTCTCGATCATCGAGGTGGCTTCACGGGAAGAGGCGCATGCCTGGGCCGCCAGGATCGCCGCAGCGTGTCGCTGCGCGCAGGAGGTTCGCGAGATCATGTTCGATCCGGAGTCGTGATCGGGTTTGCCGCCCTCGCCGGGGGCGATGGGTCTCCGTCTGAGGCGCGTCAAAGCCGCAGCGTCATGAACAGGCTGTGCGGATCGTCGGTGTAATCGGCGAAGGGCCCGCAGCGTTCGAAGCCGGCACGCGCATACAGGCGCTGCGCCGGCGCAAAGTGCGCAGTGGCCCCGGTTTCCAGCCACAACTGCTCGATCCCGCGTTCACGGGCCTGGCCTAGAAGATGGGTGAGCAATGCCGCGCCAATGCCCTGGCCACGGCGGGCGGCATCGGTGCGCATCGATTTCAGCTCGCCCTGGCCGCCGCCGAGGTCGCGCAGCGCACCGCAACCTACCGCGGTGTCGCCGACCCAGGCCGACCAGAAGTGGATGTCGGCGGCGCGCAGGCCAGAGAGATCGAGCGCATGCACGCTTTCGGCGGGGGTGATCGCCTGCATGTCGCGCAGATGCGCCTCGAGCAGCGCGATCACACCGGGATGGTCGAGATGGCCGGGCAGGATGTTCATCGAGCCTGTTTGTGGTGTGGTGTCCATGGGGTTCAATCCGCGTGGGGTGGCAGCAAGTCGCGCAGTGTCATCGAGGCTTCCGCCTGGCTTCCGCCGCGCAAGTATTTCAGCTTGACCCGAGTACCTGCGGGCATCGTCCGCATTTGACGGCGCGCATCAGACAGGGACAAGCGGGAGGGCCCGTTACCGTCAATCGCGGTGATGACATCGCCCTCGCGCAGGCCGGCCTCCGCCGCGGGCCCGCCGGGCACCAGGGCCACGACCTGGAAACCATCTTCGGCCAAGTTGATCCACATGCCTGAGCGATCCGCGCTACCGATGTCCGCATCCGCCTGCGCACGCGGTCGCAGGTACATGACCTGGTGGGCATAGTCGAAGGTGACGACGAATCGCTTCAACCAGCCGCTGCCGATGTTGCCTTCGGAATTGACGTCTGAAAAGAAGCCCTTGCTCTGGTTTGAGAGGTCGGCCACGACGTCGGCCGTATCGAGCCCGCCCAGGGCCAGCGAGCGCAATCGCACGCGATGCGAAGTCACGGGCCCGCCGGCGCCCCAGCCCGACAACATCTCGACACCGCCGGGCAGGCGCGTTGCCAGATCATGCGTTTTCACAAACGGCGTGGACAGGGTGATTTCCGAGCGCGAGCCAGTATCGATGGTGATGCGGGCAGGAATGCCATCGACGGCGCCCGCGAGTTGCGGCATGTGGTCGTAAAACACGAACGGCAACGCACTGCCGGCCTGCGCCGGATCGAAACGCGCCGGATCGATCAGGGTCACCGTGCCCGCCGCATAGTCGATCTGCACGACGAAGCGCTGCAGGGTGCTGAGTCCGAGCATGCCGCCCACCTGCAGGCCTTCTATGGCGCGCGGCGCGAAGTCGAGCACGATCATGGTGTGGTGGTCGATGCGGGCCTTCCCCATCTGCAGCGAGTCGACCTGCGCGTAGCCGGTCGGCAGCGTGCGCTCGCCGCCGCCGCCCGAAGTGCCGCTGCCGACGCTGCGCAGGCGCAATGCCTCGACGGTGGCGGGGGTGAGGATGTCGTGGCCGCCAGTGTCCAGCAGGAAGGGGAACGGTCCGGCGCCGTTGACTTGCACATCGACAAAGACATGGTTGTTGAGCAGGCGCATGGGCAGGGTGGTGCGGCCATCCGCACTGTCCAGCCGCCAGTCTTTCGTGCGCGGGGCCGGCGCGGCATAGGCGGCGGCCGGCTGGCGCGCGCCCAACTGCACTTTCTGCAGGGACAAGGTGCGGGTATCGCCGCCTTCTTCGATGACCGTGGTGTGTGGCAGCATCAGGCCATGCTCCCTGCGGTAATCGCGGTAGCGAACCTCGGTGACCTGAAAGCCGCGCGACTCGCTCAAGCGCGTCGGCAGGTGGGTGCGCCGATCGAACCAGACGTCGAACGGCTTGCCTCCGGGCGGGGTGATCCGCAGGCGTGACCCATCCGGTTCTTCGCCCATCTTCTCCACGCGGGCCTGGCCCGCGTCCGGCAGCCACCAGGCGTTGGCAAGGCGGTAGGCGGCGTTGATCGCCAGCGCCGGCCGATCGCCGCCTTGTTGTGGGAAGGAGATGCCGGAAATGTCCGTCTGCCAGGCGTGCTTGCCATCGTAGCCATGGCCTTCGTAGGTCGGAGGCAGGTCGACTGCTTCGCGGAACAGGCCATTGGCGCTGTCGTAGCGCAGCACCACCTGGCCGCTCAGGTCCTGGCCGGTAGCGGCGAAGGTCAAGGTCACCTCGGCGGGCGCGGCGGGCGCGCCGCTGGCCTGCCGGTACGCGGCCAGGACGGCGGAGGCGTCCTGCGCGTGTGCCGGCATGACTAATGCCAGTACCGGCAGCAGCAGCGTAAGGATCAAGCTGGGGCGCGTCATCGTAGGCCATGTCTGGATCGTGGCCTCCATCTTCGCAATTCCCGTGGAGGGCAGGCTTGAACGTAGTTCACACCCGTTGTCCCGATTGCGTGCGCGAACTTCCCGCCGGGCGCTTCCGCCATGGCGAGGGCGAACGGTTGCCGCGGCACCTGCATCGCGAGACGTTCGCGACCATCGTGCTGTCCGGCCATTACGAGGAGGCGGGGGACTCCGGGCTGCATCGTGTGCAGCCCGGCGACGTGCTCTGGCACGCTGCCTGGGAGCGTCATCTCGATCGTTTCGGGCACGGTACTACCGAGGTGCTGGTGTTGGCGCTGGACGAGCGTTGGCCGCACGGAGTCCATGGGCGCGTCGCCGATCCCGATCAGCTGGTGCGGCTGGCCGAGCAGGATTCCCGGGCCGTGGTCCAGAGCCTGTTGCAGGAGTGGCAGCAGGCCAAGCCCGCTTCGATGGACTGGCCTGCTCGACTGGCGAATGACTTGCTGCAAGACCCAGCGCTGCGACTGGACGACTGGAGTTCTAGCCATGGCCTGCATCCGGGCAGCGTGAGCCGTGGTTTTGGCCAGGTCTTCGGCCTCAGTCCGCAGGCTTTCAGGCTGCAGGCACGCGGCCATCTTGCGCTGCGCAGGATGCGGGAAGGCCGGTTGAAGTTGGGCGATATCGCGCATGACTGCGGTTTTGCCGACCAGCCGCATCTGAACCGGACGCTGTTGGCGATGACCGGGATGACGCCGGCTGCATGCGCAGCGGCGTTGAACGGATAGGCCATGTATCGGGTGGTGCAATGCGCCTTAGAAGACGAACGCGTAGCCCAGCATCGGTCCGTGAAAGGCGATATCGGTCTTGCTGTCGCGCGTCTGGAGATCGATTGAGAGATAGCGATAGCCGAACAGCCATGCACCCCGTTTCATCCGGTAAGAGGCGACGGCGCTTGTGTTCCAGGTTCCCTCCGTCTCGCCGAGGGAGCCATCCCCGCGCAATGTGAGTCCCCATCGTTCGGACAGCGCCCATGTGTAACGCATGCCGATCATGAGGTCGCTGAAGGTGTCGCCGGCGTCGATCGACGTCGTGTTGAAGGCGGGATTCTGTGGAACCAGCTGCGCGGTCAGATCCACATCGATGTAGCGCAGGCCAGCGAATACCTCCAGGCCGCGATACCGGCCTTCGCCAGGGCTCCAGACCGCGGCAAGCTCGAACAAACGCATGTCCAGGTCGGTCGCGGTATGAAAGCGCGGCCGATCGTGTGAGTCGGCAAGACCCAGATAGATGAAATCCGTGAACACGCCCCAGTGTTCGTTCTGCCCCTCGGCGTGAACCAGGAACACCCCGTCGATCTTGTCGACGAGGTCGTCGAATCTTGTGTCCGTGCTGTTGCCGCCGTCGGGTGGCCGGGTCCGCTCCAGGTCGGTGCCGATGCTGGGAAGCCAGCCATAAGGTTCCACCATCCACTGCCAGCCTGCGTCGTCAGCGGCTCGCGCTGTCGGCGAGATGGCGCTTGCGATCCCGATGGCCAGGACAAGGCCGGCCTGCAGAAAGGTACGGTTTGAGCGCGTGCTCCTCGCGCCCTCGCTATCGATCCTGACTTGCGCTGTCATGGCCGACTCCACTGGGAGTGAGTTGACGCCGATTTGCGGTGGACGCGTCTAGCAGACGGTACCGCTATATACAGGCATGGAAGAGTTCGCGCGTGAAATGCCTGGGACGAACTGCCCGTGGTCTGGGGCAACGGAATGAACTGATCGCAATCCCATAGTTTTTGCAGCTCGTGGGCCATAGTCCGCGCCCTGGAGGGTCGATGGGCCCGGTGCCTGGCGCCAGGCCCGCCCGCCCATGCGTGCGCCGTGACCAGGCCAACGCGCAGCATGATAAATTGCCCGCGCGTTGGCGGATGCGCGTGAGGCGCCAAGTGGGCCGGTACGTGCTCGCCGCTGGAAATCAGGCGAGAGAGGCAGCATCGAATGATAGAAACGGATCGCCTTGTTTTGCGTCAGCCCAGTGCGGTTGACCGTGGAGCCTGGGAGGCTTTCGTTTCGGATCCGGAAGTGATGCGTTTTATCGGTGGGCCACAGGACCCCGCTGGGGCATGGCGGAGTCTGTGCCTGTTCGCGGGCGCGTGGTGCATTCAGGGATATAGCAACTTCTCGGTCATCGAGAAAGCGACTGGACGCTGGGTAGGGCGCGCGGGTGCCTGGTCTCCCCCAGGCTGGCCGGGAATTGAAATTGGCTGGGCTTTCAATCGCGATGCCTGGGGAAAGGGATACGCCACGGAGGCGGCGGCTCGCTGCCTGACGTGGGCATTTGAAGACCTTGGGTGGGACGAGGTCGTCCACATCATTCACCCTGAGAACAATGCCTCTATCGCGGTTGCCGGCAGGATTGGGGCGACGCTCCGCGCATCCGCCTCGACAGAGAAGCGCTTGATCTACGTCAGCACGAAAAAGACCTTTGCCAGCAGGGCTTTGTTGGGAGCCTAGTCAAGGGCCGAAGTTGACCCCGCCAGGGCGGAGGAGCAGTCGAATCGCCTTCAACGGTGGGGTGTATCGCGCGACACACCAGGGCAGGCTCGGCGGACATCACGACGGTGAGTTCCTTCGCCATGAGCCCGAAAGAAGAAAGCGCGGGAATGTCACCCATTGTTCGAGGAAGATGCGCGATGCCGCGTTCCCGAATCCCGTAAATGGCGCCGGCGCGTTCGGCTCCAGCCGATGTCCCATGCCTTGCAAGGCCATCGCCGAAGCCATGGCAAGCACTCCGGCCACAGCCCAGCCTCCTGCCAAAGTGACGATGGCGTAGACGACTGCGACCGTTCCGAGCAGGAACGCCGGCACGGTGATGACGTGGATGACGAGATTGGCGCGCGAGGAGTGGGTGTGCCGATACCCTTGCCATTGCCAACGAAGTAATTGTCCGGGACTCATGCATACCCCGCTTCGAGCGCAGGGCCAGCGACCCTGTCGACCTTGGAGGCTGTTACTTCGGTCGGTATCAGAAAGACCATGGTCATCCTTGGCTATGTTGACGCTGTAAACTTAGCGGGCTATGTTGACGTCGTCAACATCTATCGGCGAGATCATGAGCGTCAACCGGCCCGGCTATCACCATGGCAATCTGCGCGACGATCTGGTCCAGGCGGCATTGGAGCTGCTTCGTAGGGGCAGCCAGGACGACCTGACGTTGCGGGCTGTCGCGCGCATGGCAGGGGTATCGCAAACAGCACCCTACCGACACTTCAGCGACAAGGGCGCACTGCTTGCCGCGGTCGCCGAAACCGGGTTCTCGAAACTGCAATTGCGGTGCATCTCCGCCATGGCGAAGGCCAAGACTCCCCAGTTGCGGCTTGATCGACTCGGAACGAGCTATGTCACGTTCGCCTTGGAAGAGCCGGCTTTATACCGATTGATGTTCGGCGCCCAACTCGGTCCGTTCAAGAGCGAGTATCCAGTGCTCGCCGCAGGGGCCAAACAGGTTTATGACCTGCTGCGCACCGCGGTGGCGGCTTTGGTGCCCGATGCGGCGGGTTCAGCGAACCAGGTCGAGACCGGTTGCATTGCGGCATGGTCGTTGGTGCACGGGTTGGCCTCGTTGCTGATTGACCGGAACGTCGAACAGCCACCCAGGCAGATAACGGCAATGGTCAGCCAGGTAACTTCGTTGTTTGCCAAAGGGCTGGCAAGCAGTTGGGCCGTGGACCACGCGAACGACAATCCCGCATGACACGGACCAAGTCCATTTATCCGAGCAAATGTTGAACCGGCTCATCGCACCATAGCTGGACTTCTATGTATTTCTCGAAATCAGCCAGGTGGTAGTTCTGGTAGTCCTGGTCCAACCCGTCGCGCGGAAGTCCATAGCGTGAAACGATCTCCGGCAGCTGCTCAAGCCGGAATACCTTTTCGTGGTAGGGCCTGGCCGGGGTTTCTGGCAGACCGAATTCCGCGCCTATCCTCATCGATACGGCGCTGTCCGGATAGGTGAAGCTCATCTGATCCACTGGCAGCTGGTCCAGTGGAATCGTGACGCTTCGGGCATCGGGATAGACGCCTTCAAACCATTTCGATGAGCCAAGCACGAAGTAGTGCGGCGCAAAGCGTGCAGGACGGCCGCCGCTGTCCACATAAAGTGACCTGAGCTTGGCTTCAACGCGCCGCCTGTAAGCCATGTATACGGGGCCGTAAACCCGCTTGTGCCGAGAGTCGGCCCGGCTACGCCGGACCAGGCGCCTGATCACCTGGGTGGCCTCGTCATCGCTGAGGTCGCTCAGATTCTGAAATGGCCGATCTTCAGCCGGGTGATAGTGGGTTACGTAGGAGGGGATATCGATCAAGCATCACCTCAGGGAATTGAGCATACGGCGGCGGCCCGATTTCGCTTGGAAGTGACCCATGAGGTCGGGAGGTCGCGCCGAAGAAGGGCGAATGATACAGGTGCAGTGCGGCGGAAATCCCCGCCTGCTGCAACGCCTGGCAATCGAAGCGCTGGGCTGCGGGCGCGGTGGGGGCGTTAAAAGAACTGCTTTGGATCGAAAACGGACATTGCCGCTGAGGCGACGGCTCAATAGGCCGGCGCTCAGCGTAATGAGGTAAAGGTTGTGCCCCCCGAACTGAGCATCGTTGGTGCCGTAGGCAGCCGCATGCCTATCCGCTCAATACAAGTGCTCGGATAGGCATAAGTAGGGCAGATTCGTCGCCATAAGCTGTGCCGTAGAGGCATTTTTAGCACGAATTATGGCTCTGCCCAGAGCCATAATCTGGCAGCCAGGGATGAGTGCCAGCGTTCTGGTGTGACGGGCGATGGTTAGGACTTTACGGGCGACTCAACCCCGGTCGCATCCAGCACGGGCTTCGGTAATCGATCCCCCTCGATTTGGATCGCCTCCAACTCACCGCGCAGTTCTTTCAGCTCCTCGTCGGTGAACGAGACCGCCGCCGCCGCGACGTTTTGCTGCATATGGACTATGTTCGTGGTGCCGGGGATAGGCACGATGAAGGGCTTGACGGTGGTCAACCAAGCCAGCGCCAACTGCCCCGGCGTCACATTCTTTCGGAGGCCCCATGCCTGCACGAGTCGGGCAAGTGCGATGTTCTTCGCCAGCGCATCGGGTGCGAAACGCGGGACGGCGGCGCGAAAATCACCCTCGCCGAAACTCGTCCTGGCCGCGACCATGCCGGCGAGGAAGCCCATGCCCAGCGGACTCCAAGGGACGAAGCCGATACCGAGCTCCTCGCACAGCGGCAGCACCTCTGCTTCCGCGCCGCGCCACAGCATGGAGAATTCGTTCTGGATCGCCGCGACCGGGTGCACGGCATGGGCGCGCCGGATCGTCTGCAGCCCGGGCTCCGACAGTCCGTAGTTCAGCACTTTGCCTTGCGCGGCCAGCTCCTTCATGGTGCCTGCGACATCTTCGATGGGCACATTGGCATCGACGCGATGCTGGTACAGCAGGTCGATCCGATCGGTGCGAAGCCGCTTCAGCTGGGCGTCGACCACCTGCCGGATGTGTTCCGGGCGGCTGTTGGTGCCACCGCGGCGAGCGCCGGTGCCCGGATCGAGATCGAACCCGAATTTGGTCGCGATCTTGACCTTGTCGCGAACGCCCTGCAGGGCCTCGCCGAGGATCTCTTCCGAGAAGAACGGTCCGTATACCTCGGCCGTGTCGAACAAGGTCACGCCAAGATCGACCGCGCGCCGAATGAGCGCGATGCCGGCCGCACGATCGGTGCTGCTCGCGTACAGATCGTTCACGACGCCGTCGCCGCGTCCCGGGTTCCACTGCACGCCCAGTCCGATGGGAAATACTTCGAGCGATCCCAACCGCCGGCGACCCACCGGTGCGGGGCCCGCGGCCGGCGTTGCCGGGGTGGGCGTGTTGGTGCTTGCCTGTCCAGCCTCTGGCTTGCCGCCGCACGCGGATAACAGCAAAGGCGCGATGCCTGCCACTGCAGCTCCCATCAATAACTGGCGACGCTGCGTGTTCGGGACGTCTGATCGTTGGTTCATGGCACCACCTCCTTATCGTGCGCCGACGCGATATCGGCTGTGCGTAGTTCGCTCAAAGGCCTGTCATCTTCATCGCGGCTTCCGGCAAGCGATCGCCGACAACCTGCAGCTTGGAGAGTTCCGCGTTGATCGTGCTCAGATCGGCGGCGCTCAGCTCGATATTCACCGCGCCGAGGTTCTCTTCCAGGCGATGCACCTTGGTGGTGCCGGGAATCGGCACGATCCACGGCTTCTGCGCCAGCAGCCACGCCAGCGCTACTTGGGCCGGCGTCGCGTTCTTCTGCGCTGCGACGGCTTTGACCACCTCGACCAGAGCGAAGTTGGCCTTGCGGGCCTCCGGTGAGAATCGCGGGACCGCGTTGCGGAAATCGGTCGCGTCGAATTGGGTGTGCTCGTCGATTTTGCCGGTCAGGAAGCCCGCTCCCAGCGGACTGAAGGGAACAAAGCCAATCTGCAGCGCTTCAAGCACACCCAGCAGGTCCGCCTCCGGGCCACGCCAGAACAGCGAGTACTCGCTTTGTACCGCCGTTACCGGCTGGACCGCGTGCGCACGACGTATCGTGTGGACGCCTGCCTCGGACAAGCCGAAATGCTTGACCTTGCCCTCGGCAATGAGATCTTTGACGGCGCCGGCAACGTCTTCGATCGGCACCTGCGGATCGACGCGATGCTGGTAGAACAGATCGATGCGATCAGTGCGCAGGCGCTTCAGGCTGGCCTCGGCCACCGCTTTGATGTGTTCGGGACGACTGTTGGTGCCACCGCTGCGCTGTTTGGTATGCGGGTCCAGATCGAAACCGAACTTGGTGGCGATCACCACCTGGTCCCTGACCGGCCGCAGCGCCTGGCCGACCAGCTCTTCATTGGCGTAAGGGCCATAGACTTCCGCGGTGTCGAACAAGGTCACGCCCCGCTCCACGGCCGTGCGGATCAATCCGATCATGTCCTGCGTGTCGGCGGCAGGACCATAGTTGGCGCTCATGCCCATGCAGCCGAGCCCCAACGCGGATACTTCCAGCCCCTGCCCCAGTTTGCGCATTTTCATCATTGTTCCTCGATATTCAGCGGCTGCGCTGCAGCCAGTCATTGACGCCTTCCATCGCCTGGCGCTCCTGGTCGGCCTGCATCAGGAAGCCTTGCTGCAGCCGCGCCTTGGGCGCATGCCGCGTGATGACGTCCCTGCTGTTGCCCAAGCCGTATCCGCCGTGGGTAACGAACGGAATCAGCGTCTTGCCCGACAGATCGTGATGCGAAAGAAACGAGCGGATGATCGGCGGCGTGGTTTCGCCCCAGATGGGGAAGCCGAGATAGATCGTCTCGTAGCCGGAGAGGTCGGGCACCCTGGCCTCAAGTGCAGGCTCGTCGCCGCGATCACGCTCCTGCCGCGCCTGCTCCACGGTGGCCAGATACTCCTCCGGATACGGCGTTGCGGGGCGGATCTCGAACACGTCGGCCTTGAAAGCGCGCTGGATCAACCCGGCTACCACTCGGGTGTTGCCGGAGCGCGAAAAGTACGCGACCAACACCGGCGAGCCGCCGATGCGCACGTCGGCGTCGCCGCGCCTGGCTGGCGCGGCACCGCTCAACGAAAGGCTCGCCAACGCGGCCACGACGGTTCTGCGGGTCGGATCTTTCGGGGCAGCCATGCCAGCTTCCTTCTCAGCGGTCGATCAGCCGTTGCGAGGCGGCCGTGTAGCGTTCGCCCGAGATTTCGATCTGCTGCAGCACCTGTGCAATCCGCTCCAGGTCCGCCGCGGTCAGCGCTACCTGCTCAGCCGCCAGATTCTCTTCCAGGCGATGCACCTTGGTGGTGCCCGGGATCGGCACGATCCACGGGCGTTGCGCCAGCAGCCATGCCAACGCCATCTGCGCGGGCGTGGCGCCCTTGTCGCGCGCGATCTGGCCCAACACATCCACCAACGCCTGGTTCGCGCTCAGCGCCGCCTGCGAGAAGCGCGGGACGGAGCTGCGGAAATCATCGCTGCCGAACTTGGTGTCTGCGCCGATCGCACCGGTCAGGAAGCCCTTGCCGAGCGGACTGAATGGCACGAAGCCAATGCCCAACTCTTCGAGCAGCGGCAGGATGACCTGCTCGGGTTCGCGCCACCACAACGAGTATTCGCTTTGCAGCGCGGCCACGGGCTGCACGGCATGCGCGCGCCGGATGGATCGCTCGCCCGCTTCCGACAAGCCGAAGTGACGTACCTTGCCCTCGGCGATCAGCGTCTTCACGGTACCGGCGACATCTTCCATCGGCACCTCGGGGTCGACGCGGTGCTGGTAGAACAGATCGATGTGGTCGGTCCTCAGGCGCTTGAGCGCGGCGTCCGCGACTTCGCGGATACGCGCCGGCCGGCTGTCCGCGCCTTGCGCCGGATCGCCGTTCTTGAAGCCAAACTTGGTCGCGATCACCACCTGGTCGCGGAATGGCGCAACGGCCTCGCCGAGCAGTTCCTCGTTGGCACCTTGCGCATACGCCTCAGCGGTATCGAAAAACGTCACGCCACGCTCGAAAGCGCCGCGGATCAGCGCGATACCGTGCGCTTTGTCGACTGCGGGACCATAACCGTGGTTCAACCCCATGCAGCCCAGGCCGAGTGAGGAAACCTCGAGTCCGCTGCGTCCCAATACGCGTGTTTTCATAATGCCGTCGCCTATTCGTCTGTTTGCATCAGTCAATGTAGGCCCGTAGCCAGCCCGGCACTAGATGGCATAATCGGATATGGCTCATAGCGTGGATGCATGAATGACCAGCGAGGGTTACGACCAGTTGGCGGTGTTTGCGCTGGTGGCGCGCGAACGAAGCTTTACGCGAGCAGCGGCGAAGCTGGGCATGTCACAGCCTGCCCTGAGCCGGGTCATACGCCAGTTGGAGGAACGTCTCGGCGTACGGCTGCTTGCGCGCACCACGCGCAGCGTTTCCCCCACCGAGGCCGGCGAGCATTTGCTGCGCGTCGTGGCACCGCGATTCGAAGAGATCAACACCGAACTGGCGCTGCTCAGCGCCTATCGGGACCGGCCTGCCGGCAAGGTGCGCATCACCGCCGGCGAGCATGCCGCTGTGACCGTCCTGCGCCCGGCCCTGGCCAGGCTGCTGCCGCAAAACCCGGATCTGCATATCGAGATCATCGTCGACTACGGCCTGACCGACATCGTCGCCGAAGGCTATGACGCCGGCGTGAGACTTGGCGAGCAACTGGCCAAGGACATGATCGCCGTCCGAGTCGGTCCGGACCTGCGCATGGCCGTGGTCGGTTCACCCGATTATTTCCAGCACCGCCCGCGTCCCCGGTCTCCGCGCGATCTGATGCAACACAACTGCATCACGATCCGCCTGCCTACCTATGGCGGGATCTTTCCGTGGGAGTTCGAGAAGAAAGGCGAAGAACTGAAAGTCAGGGTCGAAGGCCAACTGGTCTTCAACAACATCGCCATGCGGTTGGACGCCGTCCTCAATGGGCTGGGATTGGCCTACATGCCGGAGGACCTGGTCCAGGACCACATCAAAAGTGGAAAGCTCATCCGCGTCCTGGCGGACTGGTGTCCGCCATTCCCCGGTTACCACCTCTACTATCCCAGCCGACGGCAGACCTCGCCGGCTTTTACACTGGTGCGGGACGCGCTTCGCTATTCCGATTGAGAACAGGCACTGGCTAGCGCCCTCAATGCGAGGCCGCGTTCTGGCTCAAATGCCATTGCAATGCAGCTTCGGCCCGTTTGCTCGCGTCGAGTAATCCGGCCTCGGCGAGCGACTGGTTCAGCTGCCGCAGCTGCGCAACACTGAGCCCCACGCGCAAGCTCGCGGCGATATGGGAGCGCAACTGCGGTGTCACGTCCGGCATGGTCGACAAGATGCCGACCGTGGCCAGTTCGCGATCCTGAAAGCTGAGAACGTCACGCTCGAAAATCGCGCCAAATAAATGCGCTTGCAGATACTGATTGATGACCGGGGCGAACTGAAACACCGGCCCGTCGACCGGTCCACCGGAGATCCTTGTCTGGTTCTCCCGCCCTACGCTCAGCAGTTCGTCGCCGGTGGGTATCGGACGGCTCGGTTCAGGCCCGGCAGAGTCGTGCAAACCCCGTTGTTTGCGATCCTCGACCACCCTCATCAGCTCGCCCAGCGCGTTGAGGCTACGCGGAAAACCCGCATAGGCGTATAGCTGCACCATGACTTCCTTGGCCTCGTTCACCGACAGCCCGGCATCGAGCCCTTGATTCAAGGCCGTGCGCAGATGCGCCAGATCGCCGGTGGCAGCCCACGCCGCGATCACCGGGATGGCTTGTCGCTTTGCCGACAATGCGGCATCGGTGGCAGTCGGTTGCATGGCGGCGGACTCCATGGGGGCTGCGTTGGCGGAGGCCGGCAGCCCAGTACTCAACAGCAGGCAGATCAACGCGGCGTAGTGGCGGGATCTAAAGGCCGACATGGCGGTTGTACTCCTCATCGCTGACCTTTTGCATCCATTCGACGCTCTTGCCTTCGACGACGCCGGTCACCGCCAGATGGGTCATCGCCGTGCGCGGTCCGGCACCATGCCAATGCCTCACGCCGGGCGGACACACGACCACATCGCCGGGCCGGATGACCTGGATAGGCTTGCCCCATTCCTGGGTCAACCCGACGCCCGCCGTCACCACCAGGCGCTGCCCCGCCGGGTGCGTGTGCCAGGCCGACCGCGCGCCGGGCTCAAACGTCACATACGCACTGGACGCGGCAATCGCAGCGTCGGCGGCGAACAGCGGATCCACGCGCACCCTGCCGGTGACGTTTTCCGTCGGGCCAGCCACCGAGGGCTGGCTTCCGGCAGCGGCCACGCGTTGGCCCGGCGCCTGCGTATCGGGATCCGCTGCCGCGTTGCTGGCGGGCGCCAGCGACGCGATGCCGATCAAAACCCATGCATGCCTGTTCATCCCATCACTCCGGCTTCAGAGGCGCTTACGCCCGATCAGGTGAGTACGCTCAAAGCGTTCGCTTGTAGAAAGAGGTGACCTTGTCGACCGCAACATCGACGTACTTGGGCACCCAATACGTCTCGATGTGGGTGGCGCCATCGATCTCGAACAGCTCCTTGTCGGAGGTGCCCGTCGCCTTGGCGAACGCGTCTTTGGTCATGTACAGGGTATCGGCCTTGGTGCCCGCCATCATTAGCAAGGGCTTGTTGATCAGGTCGATCTGATCGGTGGCGTCCCAACGCATGAGGTCCAGCAAACTGCTGGTGGTGTATTTGAAAGTCGAGCCCGGATGGGCATGCGTCTTCCAATAATACTCATAGCCCTGCCGATACAGATCGAAGGGCAGCTTGGCGATCTGTTCGTCGCTCAAGCTCGCGTCGCCTGAATACAGCACCTCACCGCCAGCCGCCTGCTGCGCACGCGCTGCCGATGCCTGCTGCAGCCGATCCTGGATGGTATCCAGCTGCGAATCGGCGAAGCCATTGCGCCGGACCCGACCGGAGTTGAACATGCTCAACGTCGCGATCGCCTTGAACCGCTTGTCCGTCTTGCCAGCCGCCAGCGAGTAGCCGCCACCGCCGCAAATGCCGAACAGGCCCAGCCGAGCGACATCCACGCCGGGATACTGGGTGATGAAATCGGCCATGCCATGGATGTCTTCGATCCGGAATGATGGCTTGTCCACATTGCGGGGCTCGCCACCGCTCGCCCCTTGGAACGCCGCATCCGCAGCGATGGTAACGTATCCCAGTTCGGCCAGGCGTTGCGCATACAGACCGGCGACCTGCTCTTTGACCCCGCCGTTGGGATGGGCCACCACCACCGCGGCGTACTTTTTGGCGGGATCGAAGTTCGCCGGCGTGTAGACGTTTGCGGAGATCTTCAGGCCATTGAGGTCGTAGGTCACCGGGTGGATGTTGACCTTGCCGGGCTCATTGGCTTTTATCGCGCCGTCGTAGACCAGCGTGAAAGGATTAGCGCGATAGTCCACGGCCATTGCTGTCGGAATAGCCGTGACAACCATGGCGGCCAGGAGTGTGCTCTTGATCATGGTGATGCTCGATATCAGTGGGAGTGCAATACGGTCGCGATAAGGGATAGCTCAACGGTCCAGATGTTTCTTCTCCAGGAAATCGCTCACCAGATCCGCGATCTGGACGTTATTGAGGTCCGAGAACAAAAAGTGGCTGTTGCCGCGGATCCCCATGTCCGGCAGATGGATCAAGGTGACGTCGCCACCCTGCAGATTGACGGCGTCGCGCCAAGCGCGGGCCATTTCCAGGCGTGCCCGCCAGCTGTCTTGCGCGGGCAGGCGGACCGGTTTTTCGGGGATGTTGTCGCCGTACAACACCAAGATCGGGATCCGCGTCAGCGCCTTGAATTCCTCGGGCGACACCACAGCGGGTGCGACCGTATCGAAGGCGCTGGGAATCGGTGCCGGCGCGTCGCCCTTGGCGAACACGAAGCTGCTGCCGGGTTCAAAAGCGACAATCGCGCGCACGTTCGGGCTCTTGATCGCTGTCATCCAGCCCGGGCCTCCGGCCTGTGAATGCGTGAACAGGATCGCCGGCCCGGTCTTCTGCAATAGCGCGGCCACTCCGTCGGAGATCACACCGATGTCGAATGGCCCTATATTCGGCGTGACCGAGCGGAAGAACTGGTCAAGCGTGGCCTCGCCCTTCGGAAACTGGCTGCCGCTGAAGTACTCCGGCCAGAGGCCAATGCGAAACTGGTTGAACCACATCTGCTCGTCCGGCACCGGCTTCAGCGTGGACTCGGCCATGCTTCGGCCCGCCTTGCCGCGCCTTGGCTGGTCGATCACATACGTGCTGAAGCGGCGACGCAGGAAAAGATTCTGGAAGCCTTCGCGGCCATCGGCAGTCGTCTCCCAACTCTTGGACGATTGGCCCGCGCCGTGCCACATCACAATCGGCATCGGACGCACGTTTACGGGCACCTGATAGAAGGCGTAGACGTGATCGGCGTGGTACGTCTGACCATCCGGCGAGGCCGGGCGAAGAGGATCGAAATGTCCTGGTTGGGTCAGGACCGAGCCGCCGGCAATGAGGCTGCCTTGCGACTGGATTTGCAATGGTTCGCTTGCGTTTGCCGTTACAACGCAGAGCGACAGCGCAATGCCGATCAGCGCGGAAGCTAGGCCAGAGGTGACACTGGGTGGCGTCGTGCGTGGGTGCATATCGCGCTCCATGGCGAGTAGTTACGGACAAACTACCGGTGATGGAGTGATAGAAAAAGCGCTGTAGTGGCATATGACTAATACCCCAGGGATATATATGTGCGGTCAGTGGCTGCGCCAGACAGCCAGCTCGCTGCTAACCGGTCTGGTCATGCGACTGCGCCTGGAGGCCCACAGTTCTTTTGGGGTGAGGAGGCCACATCAGCGCTAAGCCGCATAAAAAGGCAGCGACCGGGCGCCTCCCTCGCTGCAGGTTCCTGAGCATCAGCGACGTTGGCCGCGATCCGCTGCGTGCGTCGCATTGTGGCGCAGGTCATACACCAGGGGCGCCGCGAAAATCATGTCGGAGGGATTTGGTGCAGTCACCCAGAGTCCCCACGGAAGCCGATCTGCAGTCATGTTGTTGAAGGGGTCGGCCTGCACTTAGAGGAAGCGGAGGTCCGCATCGAGGTCATCTGGGTACTCAATTGTTGCGAAGTCTTCAGCCAACCTGAATCCTGCAACGTAGACTCCGCTGCCCACAAGCAGGGAAGCCTGGTCCGGCGCGCAACGGACGCGAAGGTATGCGACTAGCGGGTCCAGGGAGCTGCCCATCATGTACGGTGTCGCGGATTCGACCATCTCCTCGACGATCGCCAGATCGATATCAACGCTTGTGCAGTTGGGGAGCAAGTGCAGCACTGAACACGTCGCGCTTGCTAGCGCCTTCCAATGCGGGAAGACGTACGGATTGAGGCAGGCACCTGGCAGGCAGCGCACGACTCCCCTTGCGGCTGAGTGTTGCCAGTCTACAAGGCCGCGCATCTCAGCGATGCGGAACGAGATTAGGCACGCAAGATAGCCATAGATGTCCTGTCGCAGTACGAGTCCTTCGATATACGATGGATCAAACCGCTCGCGACCGTTTCGGTCGGCTGGTAGGCGGTAATGCAACCTAGCAAGATTGAGATCTGGAGGTGCCTTGGCGCTACGCCATCGCCCGTCAGCGTTTGCCGGTGACTGGACCGGCCAGAGTTCCATAGACACTCAGTTGCCGCTTTGCGCGTAGCGCCGCTCAAACTCTACTGGTGACAGGTCGCCAGCGGAACCGTGCCGCCTGACTGGGTTGTAAAACATCTCGATGTAGTCGAACACGTCGGACCGCGCCACATCCCGATTCGGGTAGATCCGCCGCTTGATCCGCTCCTTCTTCAACGCACCGAAGAAGCTCTCGGCCACTGCGTCGTCGTGGCAGTTTCCGCGCCGGCTCATGCTCGGCACCATCCGATGCGCCTTCAGGAACGACTGCCAGTCGCTGCTGGTGAACTGGCTGCCTTGGTCCGAGTGGACCAGCACGCCGGGCGCCGGCTTGCGCTTCCACACAGCGGCCAGCAAGGCCTGCAGGACCAGGTCGGCGGTCATGGTCGGCTGGGTGGCCCAACCCACGATCTGTCGTGAGTACAAATCCATCACCGCCGCCAGGAACAACCAGCCCTCATAGGTCCGGATGTAGGTGATGTCGGTGACCCAGACCTTATTCGGTGCGTCAGGAGCGAAGTCGCGGTTGAGCACGTTCGCCACCAGGCCGACCGGACCACCGCGGTGCCGCGGCTTGCTGCCGTAGCCCACCTGTGCGCGCAGGCCCTCGGCCTGCATCAACCGACGCACGCGGTGACGACTGCATCGCTCGCCACTCTCACGCAAGTCCAGGGTGATCTTGCGATAGCCGTAGACCGTGCCACTGGCCAGCCAGTGGTGCTTGATCAGGCCCAAAAGGCGCTGGTCCTCGCGCTCGCGCGCACTGGCGCCCAGGTGCAACCAAGCGTA
>Ga0160434_100218_pt1 | contig 26236 bp, 25 predicted proteins | sample HID1973I_E0MG_FD_108273 | JGI IMG/M metagenome (GOLD analysis project Ga0160434, IMG submission 108273) | Enriched mosquito-associated microbial communities from UW Madison campus, WI, USA - HID1973I_E0 MG | ecosystem: Host-associated > Arthropoda: Insects > Digestive system > Unclassified ...
CATGACCGACCCGTTCTGGATGCTGCTGGTGATGCAGAACATCGGCCGCGACTACTACGTCTGGGACAAGGCCGGCGCGATCGATTTCGTCAAACCCGGCCGCGGCACGGTGTTTGCCGAGTTCCGTATCGACGACGTGGTGCTCGATGAGCTGCGCGCAGCCACGGCAGGTGGGGAGAAGACGTTGCGCTGGTTCGATACGGATGTGATCGACGCACAGGGCGACGTGGTGGCCAAGGTGCGCAAGCAGCTTTACGTCAAGCGCAAGCCGGGGCGCGGACAGCGGTAGCGCTGGGCGCCGCCGTCGGGCCAGAATCGGCCGACTCCCTACCGGCTCCGTCCATGCGTCCGACTGCCCGCCTGCTCGCCTGCGCCCTGCTCGTCGCCCTGCCCGGCCTGGTCCACGCCGCCCCCTACCGCAGCCCACAACAAATCCTCGACGCCTCCCCCGCCAGCGACTGGCGCACGCTCGATCCCGCCAACACGCTCTACCTCGAACTGGCCAGCGGCCGCGTCGTCATCGAGCTCGCGCCGCAGTTCGCGCCGGCGCATGTCGACAACATCCGCACCTTCGCGCACGAGCACTTCTGGGATGGCACCTCGATCTACCGCGCGCAGGACAACTTCGTCGTGCAGTTCGGCGATGCCGATGCCGACGATCCGGCCAAGGCCAAACCCATGGGCAAGGCCAAGACCCACCTGCCCGCCGAATTCGCGCGGTCGTCCAAGGGGCTCGCATTCTCGCGCCTGGCCGACAGCGACGGCTGGGCGCGCGAGGTCGGTTTCGTCGACGGCTTCCCGGCCGGCCGCGACAGCGCCGACGGCCAGAGCTGGATCGCCCACTGCTATGGCGCCGTCGGTGCCGGTCGCAACAATGCGCCCGACAGCAGCGTCGGAGCGGAGTTGTACGTGGTGATCGGCCAGTCGCCGCGCCAGCTCGACAACAACATCACCGTCGTCGGCCGCGTGGTCAAGGGCATGGAGCTGCTCAGCGCCACCGCGCGCGGGCCGGACCCGATGGGCTTCTACGAAGAACCGGCGCAGCGCACGCCGATCAAGGCGATCCGCCTGGCCAGCGAGGTGCCGCAGGCCGAGCGCACGCCGCTGCAACTGCTGCGCACCGACAGCCAGACCTTCCGTGACGTCACCGAAGCGCGGCGCAACCGCGTCGACGACTTCTACAAGCGTCCGGCCGGGCACATCGATCTGTGCAACGTGCCGCTGCCGGTGCGCACGCCGAAGTAGGACGTGCGCGTCCAGCGCTCATCCTGCGTGCTCACGCCGCGCGCAGGATGACCTTCATCGCCTTGGCCGCGGCGGCGTTGCCGAAGACCTCGTAGGCCTGCATCACGTCATCCAGCGCGAAGCGATGGGTGACCAGCTGCGCAGGATCGACCTTGCCGGTCTTGAGCGTCTCCAGCAGCATCGGCGTGCTGTAGGTGCAGACCAGCCCCGTGGTGATGGTGACGTTGCGGATCCATAGATCCTGCAACTTCAACGCCACCGCGGTGCCATGCACGCCGACATTGGCCAGGTGCCCGCCTGGCGCCAGGATCGACTGGCAGGTATCGAACGTGGCCGGGATCCCCACTGCCTCCACCGCCACGTCGACGCCGCGCCCGCCGGTCAGTGCGAGCACCTGCTCCGCCGCATCGCCACGGCCGGCATCGATGATGTCGGTGGCACCAAAGCGCCGCGCCGTTTCCAGCCGCGCCGGGTCGGTATCGACCATCACGATGCGTGCCGGGGAATAGAACTGCGCGGTCAGCAGCACCGCCATCCCGATGGGACCGGCACCGACGATCGCCACGACGTCGCCAGGCTTCACCTGGCCGTTGAGCACGCCGATCTCGAAGCCAGTCGGCAGGATGTCGCTGAGCATCACCAAGGCTTCCGGATCCACGCCATCGGGTGCCGGATACAAGCTGTTGTCGGCATGCGGGATGCGCACCTGCTCGGCCTGGGTGCCGTCGATGCGGTGACCGAGGATCCAGCCGCCATCGCTGCAGTGCGCGTACAGCTGCTTCTTGCAGTTCGGGCAACGGCCGCAGGAGGTGATGCAGGAAATCAGCACGCGGTCGCCGGCCTTGAAGTTGGCCACCGCCGCGCCGACCTGCTCGACCACGCCCACGCCTTCATGGCCGAGGATGCGCCCGGCCTCGACGGCGGCGACGTCGCCCTTGAGGATGTGCAGGTCGGTGCCGCAGATCGTGGTGTGGGTGATGCGGACGATGGCGTCGGTCGGCGCGAGCAGCGTCGGCGTCGGCACCTGCGTCCATTCCTTGCGGCCGGGGCCGCGATAGACGAGGGCTTTCATGGGAAACCTCCGAGGCGTTCGGTGAAGCCGTCTGAAGAACGGCTACGCCAAGCATGCGCCTTCAGGCGGCGCCGCGCCGGTGACCCAATGACGCAGGGGTCCTTCAGCGCTTCTGGCTGAAGGCCACGCTGCCCAGGATCAGTGCACCGGCCGCGAGCATGCGCACGGTGATAGGCTCATGCAGGAACAGCCAGGCGAACAGCGCGCCGAATACCGGGATCAGGTAGGTCACGGTCGAGGCCAGCGCCGGGCCGACTCGGTAGATCAGCCGGTAGTAGAGCAGGAACGCGAAGCCGGTGCAGAACACGCCCAGGGCAATCGCGCTGGCCCAGGCGATTGCCGGCACCGGTGCCTGCGGCCAGTGCGTGGCCGCCAGCGGCATCAGCAGGAGGGCGCCGCAGCCCAAGGTGGCCGCGCCCGAGGCCGCCGGCGGCAGTCCGGTCATATGGCGCTTGACCAGGTTCACGCCCACGCCATAGAGCAGCGAGGCCGTGGCACCAGCGAACACCGCCGGGCCGATGCTCAGGCCGGCGGACTTGCCGGTCGCCAGCACCACCACGCCGACAAAACCGATGAGCAAGGCGATCGCCCGGCGCACGCCGATCTTCTCGCCGAAGAACAGGAACGCCACCAGCGCGGCGAACAGCACCGTCATCGCGTTGCAGATCGCGCCGATCGCCGCCGGCGCGCGCTCGGCGCCCCAGGCGAACAGCAGGAAGGGAATGGTCGAGTTGACCAGGCCGATCGGCACCAGCCACAGCCAACGCCGCGGCGGGAACAGCGCGCGCGACTTCCACAGGAACGGCGACAGCACCAGCGCGCCCAGCAGCAATCGCACCTCGACCAGGGCCAGCGGGCCGAACGGCTCGGCGGCGATGCGCATGAACAGGAACGAGCAGCCCCAGATCGCGCCGAGCACGCCCAGTTCCAGCGGGGTGCGCCAATCCCGGCCGCGCGCGATGGCCGTGTCGGCCTGTGCCAGATTGTTCATGCCATCTCCTTGAGGCTGCTGCGCTTGTGGGGTTCGACGATGATCCGGCGGCGCAGGATCCGCACGCTGCCGACCATCAGCAGGCGCAGGTCGCGCACGATGTAGCTGGCCAGGGTGGCGTCGTCGATGTCGTCGCCGTCGATGTCCAGACGGAAGTCCTGGCCCTGCAGGCCGCCACCGTTGCTGAAGTCGATCTCGAAATCGAAAACGACGCGGTGCTGCATAGGGGCTGCGGAGCTGTCCATGGCGCCAGGAGGAGACCGGAAGGGCGGCCAGCTTCCTCCCGCCCGGGGTGGCCGACAAGCGCGTAGTATCACGCGCAGCGACAAATCTCATTCGTGGCTCGCCTGTGAACCTGCGCCCTACCTTGCTCCCCGCGCTGGGCGTCTTCGCCGTCGCCGCGCGCCACCAGAACTTCGCCCTGGCCGGCGAGGAACTGCACCTGACCGCGAGCGCGGTCAGCCACCATGTGCGCAAGCTGGAAGGGATGCTCGGCACCACGCTGTTCCAGCGCCATGCGCGCGGCGTCACCCTCACCGCCGAAGGCCGCCAGCTCGCCGATGCGGCCAGCGCGGCGCTGGCCGATATCGGCGCGGTGGCCGGCGACCTGCGCCCGCCGCCGGAAACCGTGCCGCTGCGGCTGACCACGCTGCATTCGATCTCCTACTGCTGGCTGCTGCCGCGCCTGCCGCGGTTCTGCGCGTTGCATCCGCACGTGCGCCTGGAAATCCACACCGGCAGCGCATTGACCCGCTTCGAAGACGGCGGGCCGAACCTCGGCATCCGCTACGGACCGGGCCGCTGGCCGGGGCTGACCGCCCTCCCCTTGATGGAGGACGCGCTGTTCCCGGTCGCCTCGCCGGCATTGCCGCAACTGGCCGACCTGCACGGCCCGGCCGACATCCTGCGCCTGCCGCTGCTCTCGGACATGTCGCCGCAGAGTTGGCGCGACTGGCTGCGCGCGGCCGGCGTGCGCGGCGCCCGCCTGCCGCCGATGCACAGCTTCAGCGACAGCACCGAAGCGCTGCGTGCGGCCGTGTATGGCATGGGGGCAGTGCTGGCGCGCAAGCTGGTGGCCCAGCCCTATTTGCAGCGCTACGAACTGGTGCGCCTGCCGGGCCCGGCGATGCGCCCGCGCTATGCGTATTACATCGTCCATCCCGAGCACCAGCCGCCAAGCGCGGCCGCCGAGCTGATGATCGACTGGCTGCGCCGCGAGGCGCTGGACGAGCGCACGCCGCTGCCGCCGCTGCCGGCGGAGTTGATGGGGTTGCCCGATTCGGTCTGAGCCACCGCTTGACAGCCGCGCGAAGTCGCCACATGATTTAACTAATTCGTTAATTAGTGAATCCCTGTGACCGCAGACCGAATCTTCGAAGCCCTGGCCTCGCGCCCGCGTCGCGAGATCCTTGCCTACCTGTCGGCCCAGGAACTGACCGCGGGCGAAATCGGCCAGCGTTTCGCCATGAGCGCGCCCGCCATTTCCCGCCATCTTTCGGTGTTGTCTTCGGCCGGACTGGTGACCAGCGAGCGCCGTGGGCAGTTCGTCTACTACCGGCTCACGCCGGACAACCTGGTCAACACGCTGGGCAGCTTCGCCTTCGCGGTCTGCCCGAGCGCGGGGCCGCTGCAACGCGAGTCGCGCCGCCGAGCCAAAACCAAAGCCACCTGACACCTCACTGCGGGAAACGCCATGGAACGCACCCGGATCGAGCACGAACGCAGCTTCCCCCGCATCACCCTGCCGTGCCCGCGCGGCCAGCGCCCGGTCGAGGTGGCCTTGATCGCACAGCTCGATCCCGGCGCCGGCGATGCCCTGGCCGCGAGCGCCAGCCAGCGCCAGCGGCTGCATCCGGCGCATCACGACGCGCTGGACGAGCCTTCGGCTTTGCTGTCGCCGCCGGACTTCGCGCGCAACGACCCGACCTCCCTGTTTTCGTTCTCGGTCGGCCCTCAAGGCCACCCGTTCCATCGCCACGCCGGCCACCGCGTGTTCACCGCGATCAGCGGCAGCGGCGGTGCGCGGCTGCGTTTCTCCACCGCCACGCTCAGCGAGATGGAAGCCGATCCTGCGGCGTTCCTGCGCACATTGCAGCATGTCGATGTCCCGGCAGACTGCATGTTCACCGTGCGCTTTGACGGTGGCACCTGGCACCAGTTCCAGCCGCTGCGCAACGACCGGCGGCATCCGGCGCTGTTCGCCCTGTCCTGCCATCCTGACGAACTCGGCGGGCTGGCCGACGGCCCGGTGCGCGACGGAGCAGCCAGCGGCCAAGCCACCCTCGCCAGCCTCACCGAAGTGCTGCCTCCCGCGGTCACCGCGCGGCTTGCCGCAGCCGAACGCGCCGCGTGGCCGGTGCCCACCACGACACTGGCTTTTCATGCCGCGCCGTACTCCTGGCAGCAGCGCAGCTGTGCCTCCCTCCGCAGTTTCGCCGGCCGCTTGCGCCGCCGCATTGCGCGCCCCAGTTTGCTCGGGTTTGTCGGCCATCGCGCCTCATTGCCGCCGGTGCAGCGCCGGCACGCGCTGCCGGAAGGCTCGCTGCTGCAGCCCCAGCTCGATGGGCGCCATCATCTGCAGGACTGTGCGTCGGTGCGCCTGGACAGCGGCTGCCTGCAACCGCGCACGCCGACGGCGATCCTGGCCTCACTGTTGCAGGCCTTCGTCGAACATCCGCCAGCCAGCGTCGGCGGGCTGATGCAGTTGCGCAACCTGCTGGTACGGCCGTTGGGCCTGCGCACTGCGCGCCTGGGTTGCCCGGTGTCGTCGTTGGCCAACCAGGACACGCCGGAATGGTTCCTGCAACGTTTCCCGGTACTGGCGCAGCAGCATGATGGCCAGAGCGCACAGGTCATCCTCGGCGCCGACGACCGCCACCTGCGCTTCCGCTCCTGTGTCTGCGTCCGCATCGAGGCCGACGGGGTGATCGAAGTCAGCCTGTCGACCCGGGTGCAGTGTCGCAATGCCTTCGGCCACGCGTACATGGCCGTGGTCGATCCAGTGCACCGGCACTTCGTCGGGCCGCAATTGCTGTCGGCCGCGCTGGGTGAGCTGCTCGTGCCGGATTCCGTGCGCGCTGCCGCGGCGCCGAACTGAGCGCCAACACGTTCCTCACCCGACGTTGCCGCGCCCCTGCCTAGGCTGGAGTTCCATTGAAACGGAGACTCCAGCCATGCCCACCCTGCGCCTGCGCATCACCGGCAGCGAGGACGACGCCCGCGCCATCAGCAACCTGCTGCTGAGCATCGAGGGGATCGAACACGTCGAAGAAGTGGATGACCTGATGCCCCACCTCGACGACGACGATTCCAGCTCGGCCGGGTTGTCCGACGACGAAGGCCCGGGCACGCACGAGATCGAGGTCGAAGCCGGCAACGACTCCACTGCGCAGAAGGTGCGCGATGCCGTGCAGGAACTGGCGCTGGAGCTGGATGTGTTCGTCGAGTTCGAGCAGGATGAGGGCTGAAGCCCCTGTAGCAGGGGCGCTGGGTGGCCTGACGATCAGGCGGCCTTGCGCCTGCGCCGGCGCCACCACCCCCTCGCCACCCACAGCAACACCGCCACCAGGATGGCCGGCGGGAGCACGCCTGCGATAAAGCGGATGACCACCGCCACACTGCCGGTGAAGATCTCCCCGGTGTCGGACAAGGCCTGCCCTAGTTCGCTTCGTCGTTGCTCGGTGCCGATCGCGCTGAAGCTGATGGTCAGCCGCTGCGTATCGATCCGCCGTCTCTGCTGGGCCGCGTCCTGGCCGGCTTGCTGCAGGCCGCTCTCGATCTCGGCCAGGCGTCCCGACAAGGTCAACAGGTCGGCCATTTTCAGATCGCCCCGGCGCTGGTACTCCAGCAGGCGGGCATGCTCATTCTCCAGCCGCGCCTGGGTCAGGCGCGTATCGGCGACCTGCTGGGCGAGGTCTTCGGCACTGCTGCTGCGCGAGGCGACTTCCCCGCCTTCGCCAGCCAACTTCACTAGCGGCTCCACCCCTGCCGGAGCAGTGCGCACGGTGATCCCGCCTTCCGGCGAAGGATCGCCCTCCTCGCTCATCTCCAGCACGGCGCAGTCCCCGAAGCGTTGCTGCTGGCACGCGTCGCGTACCGCGGCCACCTGCTTGGAGATATCGGCGCCGGGCAAGCGCACGCTGACATCATGCTCGTAGGCCAGGAAGGTTCCTTCGGGCGCTTGCAGGGCCTTGGCCGGCGCTGGCGCGGCAAAGCGCTCGCCAGACACACTGACCGCGTCCAGTTCCGATGCACCTTGCGTCGGTTGGTCCCCGTGCTTCGCACAACCCGCCAACAGCAACAGGAGCAAACCGCCGATCCCCACCCGGACGATCCTCACAGCGCGGCCCCATCGAACGCATTGATCTGCAACTCGGCCAGCTCCAGCCCGGGCACGCAACGCAGGTTGACCGCGGCCATCAGCGCGCCACTGCGTGGGTCTACCGCTTCGCTATAGGGCGCAATGCCGCATTCGCTGCAGAAGTGGTGGGCAATATGGTGGTGGTTGAAGCGATATTCGGCCACGCCTTGCGCCGGCAGGCCCTCGGCCGGCGCATCGAGCACCAGCGCCGCGCGCGGGCCGAACCACAGCAAGCCGCCGCGACGCCGGCACAACGAACAGTTGCAGTCCATGGCTTCGGTGATCGGCGCCTCGGTGGTCAGGGTGAACGCGATCCGGCCGCAGTGGCAGCTGCCCTGGTAGTGCATGGGGGTCCCTCCGCATGGAAAGCGCCAAGGTAATCCAAAGGCATGTGCGCTCGCACCCCCGGCCGGCCTATCCTCGGGACTTTCGTCCACACCGGGAACCCCGATGCGCAAGACCCTGCTTACCGCCGCCCTGCTGGCCGCCCTCGCCGGCTGCCAGAAACAGGCCGACACCGCCGCCCCTGCCCAAGGCCAGTCCGCCGCCACCCAGGCCGACGCCGCGCAGGACGCGCGCTTTGCCGATCTGTCGAAGAAGGCGCTGGACACCTGGATGCAGCTGTCGCCGGTGGGCGCCACCCAGACCGGCGACCACCGCTTCGACGGCCAGATCGACGACCTCTCCGCCGCCGGACGGCAAAAGGGCCTGGACGCGAGCAAGTCGCTGCTCGGCGAACTGGACAAGATCGACGCCAAGCAGCTCTCGCGCGAGAACCAGGTCGATGCGGCGATCCTGCGCAACCAACTGCAGTCCGACATCTGGAACACTGAAGTGCTGCAGAGCTGGGCGTGGGACCCGCAGGTCTACAACAACCTGGCCGGCAGCGCGATCTACGGCTTGATGGCGCGCGAATTCGCCCCGCTGCCCGAGCGCATCAAGTCGGCCACCGAGCGCATGGAGAAGATCCCGCAGATCTTCGCCCAGGCGCGCGAGAACCTGGACCCGGCACGGGTGCCGCTGATCCACGCACAGACCGTGGCCAAGCAGAACCAGGGCATCCTCTCCATCGTCGATACCTTCATCGTCCCGCACCTGGGCGAGCTCGCCCCGGCCGACGCGGCGCGTACCCAGGCCGCGATTGACGGCTTGAAGAAGGCGGTCGCCGAGCACCAGACCTGGCTCGACAAGACCCTGGTCCCGAACGCCAAGGGCGATTTCCGCATCGGCGCGGAGAAGTACGACCAGAAGCTCAAGTTTGCGCTGGTGTCCTCGCTGTCGCGCGAGGACATCAAGCAGCGTGCCCAGGCCGAGCTCAAGCGCGTGCGCGGCGACATGTACGGCATCGCCCGCGAAGTGCTGAAGGACAAGCCCGGCGCCCCGGCGCTGCCGGAGCAGCCGAGCGACGAACAGCAGCAGGCGGCGATCGAGGCGGCGCTGGAGCTGGCCTACGCCGAGCACCCCGCGCGCGACAAGGTGGTCGACGACGCCAAGGCGGCGCTGAAGTCGGCCACCGATTTCGTCCGCGAAAAGGACCTGGTGACCCTGCCGGACGCCCCGGTCGACGTGATCCTGATGCCGGAGTTCCAGCGCGGCGTGGCCGTGGCCTACTGCGACTCGCCCGGCCCGCTGGACAAGAACCTGGCGACGTTCTTCGCCATCTCGCCGATCCCCGATGACTGGAACGACAAGCAGGCCGACTCGTTCCTGCGCGAATACAACTCGCGCATGATCCACCTGCTGTCGATCCACGAAGGCATTCCGGGCCACTACCTGGAAGGCTGGCACTCCTCGAAGTTCCCCTCCACGCTGCGCGCCGTGCTGCGTTCGGGCATGTACGCCGAAGGTTGGGCGGTCTACACCGAGCGGATGATGCAGGAGCAGGGTTACCTCAACAACGACCCGCTGTTCCACCTGGTGCAGTTGAAGTTCTACCTGCGCTCGATCGCCAACGCGATCCTCGACCAGGGCGTGCACGTGGACGGCTGGAGCCGCGAACAGGCGATGCAGCTGATGACGCATGACGCCTTCCAGCAGGAAAGCGAGGCCTCGGGCAAGTGGGTGCGTGCGCAGTTGTCGTCGGCGCAGCTGCCGACCTACTTCGTCGGCGTGCAGGAGCACCTGGATACGCGCAAGGCGGTGCAGGATAAGTTGGGCGACAAGTTCAACCTCAAGGCCTACCACGACCAGATCCTGTCGTATGGCGCGCCGCCGGTGCGTTTTGCGCGTGAGCTGATGCTGGACCAGCCGATCGAGTGATCGGGCGGCCGTAGTGCGGAAGGCGCCCGGCTTCGACCGGGCGCCTTCCAACCAGCGGCTTCGCCCGGCTATGCTCGCCCTGGGAAACGCGCGTGGGCCGGCGCCACAGGCGTCCTGGCAGACACCGCGCACGCTCAGGGGGAAGGCAGGGATGAGTTCGAACACAAAGGAACCCAGCGGCCTCGGCGGCTGGCTGGCCCTGGTCATACTTGGCATGTTTGCCACCTTGGTGCACGTCACCTGGATGCTGTGCCAGCTGCACCTGCCGTTGGTGTTGAATGGCACGCTCGCCAAGCTGTCCGATCCGCAGCATCCGGCTTACCACCCACTGTGGGTGCCGTTGTTCTGCGTCGAGGTGCTGGCCAACCTGTCCACGCTGGCCCTGACGGTGGTTGTGCTCGTGCTGATATTCAAACGCTCGCGCTTCGCGCCAGCCGCAGCGATCGCCTTGTACGTCTACGGGGTGGTGCTGCTCGTCGGCGACTACCTGATGTGGCAGCTGATCCCCGCCATGCGGGCGCAACCGGTCGATCCGTCGGTGATCCGCGAACTTGGCCGCAGCATCGTGGTGACGCTGATCTGGGTGCCCTACTTCCTGCGCTCGCGACGTGTGCGCAACACCTTTGTCGTCGATTGGCCGCGCCTGCCCCTTCGCACCGCGAGCAACCCGCCGCTTGCCGAGCCGATGCCGCCGGAGGCGTTGTCGTGAGGCGGCGCGTGCTGGCGCTGTTTGCCGTGTTGCAGTTCGCACTGACCGGGACAGCATTGGCGCAGGAACAAAACGCGCCCGACCCTGCCGCGGCGGCACGCGGGGCGGCAGCCGGTTGCCCAAAGCTGCCTGCCGGCTCCGGGCTGTCGTGGGAATACTCCCAGGGACCGGATTTCGGCGTCTGCTACGCCCATGTTGCGGGCAGCGACGAGAACGCGTTCGGCATCTACTTTGGCTACGCGCCGAGCTTCCATCCCGACCAGGCGAAGCGGATCGGGGATGGCCGGGTCGCGGGCAAGCGGGTGACGTGGTATCGCGCGTCCAATGAGGACAAACCCTTGCCGTTCGCTCGCGAGACGTTGCTCAAGCGCGACTCGGGCAGCGTGTCGCACGTCTGGGTGCAGGCCTCGTCGCAGCAGCAACTCGATCAGCGCCTGGCGATCTTGGACCAGATGCGATTCCAGCGGTAATTTCCGCGCAGCCACGGCGCCCGGAGGGGGCATGCTGACTCGACGCCATCTTCTGTTGTCTGCGTTTGCCGCCGCTGCGGTGGCCCGCTTGCCTGATGCCGTGGCCCTCTCTGCCCAAGCGAAACCCGGTTACGTCGACTTGATGCCTGCTTTCTGGCGTGCCTACGCGCAGGCAACGAGCGCGCACGACCGTGTGCAGGCGCTGCAGGCTTCATTCTTCACGCCGCATGCCGAGGTCTATGCCGCTGCCGGCCTCAAGCCGGACGCGGCGCGCATTGCGCGTTGGCTCCCGCAGTTCGATGCGATGGCGGACGACATTCGCCGGGTGGTGGCTGATTTTCCGGCGGTGTATGCCGGTCATGCGCGGCGTTTCGCCGAGGCGTTTCCGGATTTCGATCGTGCGCGGGCGTCGATCTACCTGCCGCCTTCGCTGTTTTCGTTCGATGGACATCTGGAGCCGAAGGGCGAGCAGTTGCCGTTGTTCATCGGGGCCGATGGGCTGGTGCGCTATCACGGTACGTCGCCCGACCTGGCGGTGTTCCTGGACCATGAGTCCTTCCATCTGTACCAGTCGCAGCTGGCACCCGCGGCGATGCTGGATCCTGCGCCGCCGGTGTATGTGATGTTGTGGACCGAAGGCGCGGCGACGTATGTGAGCGAGAAGCTCAATCCGGACGCGGCGTTGTTGCATGTGCTGCTCGACGATACTCGGCTGGCAGGGGCGGATGCGGGGACGCGGCGTGAGTTGGCGGCGGCGATTCTGGCTTCGCTGGACTCGACTCGGGAGGCCGATGCGTTGCGGTTCTTTAGTGCGGGGGCTGAGGCCAAGGTGGCGCCTTGGCCTGCGCGGGGCGGGTACTTGATTGGGTTGGAAGTTGCGCGGCGCGTTGGGCGGGATTTGACGTTGGCGCAGTTGCCGCGGTTGCAGGGGGAGGCGTTACGCGAGCGATTGGTGCGCGAGCTTCGTTTGCTGGTTTCTGCCGAGCTTTGAAGCGTGGTTGTTTGCTGGCTCCGACATCCCGGACAGCCGATAGACTGCCGGGATCTTTGCCCAAGCGCGCGGACCTCTGTCCGGCCTGAGGTGCGCCCTTGCGCGGGACATGGGCTCACCAGCTGTGCCTTTTCCCGGCCGTGGCGACGGCATCATTTCCCTCCTCACGGTGCGCAACCGGGGCGCGGGGCAAGGGACCGGCCCCGAACGCCGCACGTAGCAATAAAGAGTCAACTCTCCAAGAACTCGCCTGACTCGATCCAAGCCATAGCGCTGATGTTCCAACCCTCCAAGCTCAAGCAAGATCACCACCGGAGTCCAAAGCTCCGCCTGAGTTGAAAGCTTTCAAAAGACGATCTGTTTCCGAGCGCTGGCATGCCAGTGCGAGTTGGATTGCGCCGGGAGGGAGGTGAATAAAATACCTTCGGGAAATAAACCCACCGTTTTGCTCATGCACGGCTATTGGCCTCCCGGCACCCTTCCGCGCGATTGCGCGGAAGGTCCTTTTCAGGCAACGCAATCCACAAACCGACACACCAGCTATTCGACCTGCACCACCACCTTGCCGCGGTTGCGCCCCTGCAAAAGCCCGGCAAGTGCGGCAGGCGCCTGCTCAAGACCCTGCACCACATCCTCCGTCGGCACGATGTCCCCGGCTTCGATCCACGCGCTCATATCACGAAGGAAATCGGCATGGCGGCTCGCGTAGTGGTCCAGAATGATGAAGCCCTGCAGCAGCGCGCGCTTCTGCAGCACGGCAGCCAGAAGTTGCGGCGTACGATCCGGCCCTTCCTCAGCGCCCGCGTCGTTGTAATGGGAAATGAAACCACACACCGGAATGCGCGCACCCAGGTTGAGCAAGGGCAGCACCGCGGCAAGGACATCGCCACCCACGTTTTCGAAATAAACATCGATCCCGTTCGAACAAGCAGCGGCCAGCCGCGCAGCAAGTTCCGGCTCGCGCCGGTCCACGCAGGCATCGAATCCCAGCACTTCCACCGCATGGCGGCACTTGTCCGCGCCCCCGGCAATGCCGACCACGCGCGCGCCGCGCAGCCGGGCAATCTGGCCGACCATCGCACCGACGGCGCCGGTCGCCGCCGCAACGACGACGGTCTCTCCCGCACGCGGTTGGCCGATGTCGAGCAGGCCGACGTAAGCGGTAAAGCCCGGCATGCCCAGTGCACCGAGCGCCAGGGACGGACGCGCAAGTTCGTCGAGCACCTGCAAGTCGCCACCATCGGAAACGCTGTAGTCCTGCCAGCCAGCCTGCGCCAGAACACGTTGGCCCGGCCGCAGCCTGGCGTGCCGCGATTCGACGATCCGACTCACGGTGCCACCCACCATCGTGCCACCCAGCGCAACCGGCGGTGCATAGCCCGGGCCGACAGGGTCCATCAGGTTGCGCATGTAAGGGTCGAGCGACAGGAATTCGGTACGGAGCAGGACTTCACCGGCGTGCAGGGCCGGTACCGCCGCCTGCTCCAGACGGAAATCGCTCGCGACCGGCAATCCTTGCGGATGCGCAGCCAGCACGATGCGGCGATTGATGCGGTCTCCCTCGCCATTGCCGAGCGTACTCACAGCGCACCTCCCACCGAGACGACTTCACCCCCCCCACGCGGCCCCCGCCGCCAGGCCAACAACGCGCCCAGACTCATGGCCACCACGGCGAACATCGGCCCGCCGAAGGCGCCGAAGTGGTCGACCAGCAAACCACCGCCAATGGCGCCGCTGGCAATGGCCACCTGGAAGGCGGCTACCAGCAGGCCGCTGGCTTCTTCGGCCTGGTCAGGGGCGGCACGCACGATCCAGATCTGGAAGCCCACCGGGAAGGCGCCGAAGGCGAAGCCCCACAGGGTGATCGCCACCGCCGCCACGGCCGGCGATTCGCCGCGTGCCAACAGCGCAGCGGCGAGCAAGGCAATGGTGGTGCCGCCGAACACGATCGCCAGCCGCTCGCTGCGTCCGGCCAGCCAGCCGCCGAACAGGTTGCCGAAAAAGCCGCCGATGCCGTAGGCCAGCAGTACGCCAGAGACGGCAGTCACCGAAAGATGAGTGACGTTTTCCATCAGCGGGCGCACGTAGGTGAAGCCGGCGAAGTGTCCGGAGATCACCAGCAGGACCGCCAGCAGCACCACGCGAATCGGTGCGCGCCGCAAGAGAGCACCGAGCACGCGCAGGTCGGCGGCGCCACGGGGTCGCAGCGAAGGCAAGGTGGCCAGCTGCGCGCCGAGGGTGAGCACGGCAATGGCGCCGGCGGCGATAAAGGCACTGCGCCAGCCCCAGGTCGCGCCCATCCAGGCGCCGATCGGCGCGGCGCACACGGTCGCTACCGATACGCCGGTGAGGATCAACGACATCGCGCGCGGAAACAGGGCTTGCGGTACCAGCCGCATCGCCAGTGGCGCGGCCATCGCCCAGAAGCCGCCCAGCGCGACGCCGAGCAGCACCCGCGCCATCAGCAGCGTGGTGAGGTCGCGTGCGAACACGGCCAGGACGTTGGACAGCAGCAGCAATACGGTGAAGCCGAACATGACGAAGCGCCGGTCGAGCCGCCGCAGCAGCAACGGCAGTGCTGGCGCGGCGACGGCGGCGACCAGGGCGGTGGCGGTGACGCTCTGGCCTGCGGCGCCTTCGCTGACCTTCAGGTCGGCGGCCATGGCGGTGAGCAGGCTGGCCGGCAGGAATTCGGCGGTGACCAGGCCGAACACGCCCAGGGTCAGCGAGAACACTGCCGGCCAGTGGGCGTCGGCGATGTCGTCGGCCGGCGCCGGCAACGCGGGATCGGAACAGAGTTCGGAAGACATGGAGGACCGTCACGGGTGGGGTACGGCAGAGTAGGCGTATGATTCAGGCGTTTCCATGCCGGAACCACCGCAATGCTTGTCCAATCCTCCCAGCCAGACGCTGCCACCGACATGCTCACCCAGGTGCTGCTCGGCCTGCGCCTGGATGGCGTCGAGTACGGACGCTGCCAGCTGCAGGCGCCGTGGGCCATCGAGTATCCCGCGCAGGCCGAGGCACGCTTCCACTTTGTCGCCCGCGGCGGTGCGTGGTTGCGCTGCGGCGACGAGCCCTGGCTGCAGCTGCGCGCCGGTGATGCGGTGCTGCTGCCACGCGGCAGCGCGCATGTGCTGGCCAGTACGCCGGAGATCGCGCCGGTCGGCCTGGATCGCTGTCACCGCACCGCGGTGTCCGACGACATGTATCTGGTCGATGGCGCCGATCACGCGCCGGTCGCGGCAGCGGCCGAGGGGTCGGCCGACGTGATGTTCTGCGGTGCGATGCGCTTCAATCTCGATCCCCTGCATCCACTGCTGGCCTTGATGCCCGCGCGTATGCTCGCCGGCGACCTGGTCAAGCGCGATCCGGCCGTGCCGGCGTTGCTGGAGGCAATGGAGCGCGAGGCGGCGCTGGACCGCATCGGTGCCTGCGGCATCCTCGCGCGGCTGGCCGATGTGCTGGCGGCGAGCATCATCCGCGCCTGGGTCGAATGCGCGTGCAGCGATCCCAGCGGCTGGATCGCCGCGGTGCACTGCCCGAAGATCGGCAAGGTGATCGCCGCGATCCACGCCGCGCCCGAGCGCGACTGGAACGTGCCCGAACTGGCGGAGTTGATGGGCGCGTCGCGCTCGCGTTTCGCCGAGTCGTTCACCCGCACCGTGGGCGAAAGCCCGGCGCGCTACGTGGCGAAAGTGAAGATGTTCCAGGCGCGGCGCTGGATCGAACAGGACGGCATGCGCGTGACCGTCGCTGCCGGCCGCCTGGGCTATGACTCCGAGGCCTCGTTCAGCCGTGCGTTCAAGCGCATCGTCGGCGTGCCGCCCAGCGCGGTGCGCACGCGCGCGGCGGCGGCGCGTTAGCGAACACCGCGGGCAGTTGGCGGCAGCGTGGCATCATGCGCGGCCGGTTCCCCGTAGCACCGAACATGTCTCCCGCCCACCGCACCGCCCTGCCGATCCTCGCCGTCCTCGGCTCCATCGTGTCGTTGTGCTTCGGCACTTCGCTGGCCAAGCACCTGTTCCCGGTGATCGGCGCGCCGGCGACGACGCTGCTGCGCGTAGGTTTCGCCGCCGTGCTGATGCTCGCGGTGCAGCGACCCTGGCGCGACTGGCCGGCGCCGCGCGCGCTCGGGCTGATCGTTGGCTATGGCGTGGTGCTGGGGGCGATGAACCTGTCGTTCTACCTGGCGCTGCGCACGATTCCGTTCGGCATCGCGGTGGCGATCGAGTTCACCGGGCCGCTGGCGGTGGCGCTGCTGTCCTCGCGCCGTGCGCTGGACTTCGTCTGGATCGTGTTCGCCATCGCCGGTCTGTCGCTGCTGGTGCCGCGCGGCAGCCTGGAAGCGGCGCTCGATCTGCACGGCGTGGCCTGGGCTTTGCTGGCTGCCGTCTGCTGGGCGCTGTACATCGTGATCGGCCAACGCGCTGGCCAGGCCGCCGGCCGCGCCACGGTGCCGCTGGGCCTGGTGGTGGCGACGCTGGTGGCGTTGCCGTTCGGCGCCGCGCAAGTGGGCGCGGTATTCGCTACGCCCGCGCTATTGGCCTTTGCCGCTGGTGTGGCACTGCTGTCGAGCGCCATTCCCTACTCGCTGGAGATTTACGCCCTGCGGCATCTGCCGCGGCAGACCTTCGGCATCCTGCTGAGCCTGGAGCCGGCCGTGGCCGCGCTGGCCGGCTGGTTGCTGTTGGCCGAGGCGCTCACCCAGCGCCAGTGGTTGGCGATCGGCTGCATCATGGTGGCTTCGGCCGGCGCGGCGTTGGCAACGCGGCGGCGGAAAGCCGAGCCGGTGCCCGTGGACGGATGACGCGACCGGTGCGTTTGTAGGAGGGGCTTCAGCCCCGATACCTTCCGCTCGCGAAAAATTCCCAGCAGGCCGACATCACCCGGTCGGGGCTGAAGCCCCTCCTACAGTGCAGTTGCACGCATCAAGGCGACTGGTGCGTTTGTAGGAGGGGCTTCAGCCCCGATACCTTCCGCTCGCGAAAAATTCCCCGCCGGCCGACATCACCCGGTCGGGGCTGAAGCCCCTCCTACAGTGCAGTTGCATGCGTCGACGCCTTAGGCGTCGGCCGCCACGAAACCGCCGGTCTGGCGCGCCCACAGGCGCGCGTACAGGCCACCCCGCGCGATCAGCTCGGCATGCGTGCCGGTCTCCACGATTGCGCCCTGGTCCATCACCACCAGCCGATCCATGCGCGCGATCGTGGAAAGCCGGTGCGCGATCGCGATCACCGTCTTGCCGGCCATCAGGTCGTCGAGGCTGTCCTGGATCGCCGCCTCCACTTCCGAATCCAGCGCTGATGTCGCCTCGTCCAGCACCAGGATCGGCGCATCCTTCAGCAGCACGCGCGCAATCGCGATGCGCTGGCGCTGGCCGCCGGACAGTTTCACTCCGCGCTCGCCGACATGCGCGTCGTAACCGCGCCGGCCCTCGCCATCGACCAACTGCTCGATGAAACCATCGGCGCGCGCCCGGGCGACCGCCGCCTCGGCCTGCGCCATCGTCGCGTCGGGACGGCCATAGAGCAGGTTGTCGCGAATCGAGCGATGCAGCAGCGAAGTGTCCTGCGTCACCACGCCGATCTGCCCGCGCAGGCTTTCCTGGGTGACATGGGCGATGTCCTGCCCATCGATCAGGATCCGGCCCTGCTCGAGGTCGTAAAGGCGCAGCAAAATGTTGACCAATGTCGACTTGCCCGCGCCCGACGGCCCGACCAGTCCGATCTTCTCGCCCGGCCGCACCACCAGGTCGAGCCCGGCAATCACCCCGCCGCGCTTGCCATAGTGGAAGTGGATGTTCTCGAATCGAACCTCGCCATGCGCCACGCGCAGCGGCTGCGCGCCCGCGGCGTCTTGAACAGTGACCGGCTGCGAGATGGTCTGCATGCCATCCTGGACCGTGCCGATATCCTCGAAGATCCCATTCACCGTCCACATGATCCAGCCGGACATGTTGTGGATGCGGATCACCAGTCCGGTCGCCAACGTGATCGCCCCGACCGTCACCTGCCCGCGCTGCCACAGCCACAGCGCCAGCGCGCAGGTTCCGACGATGAGGAAGCCATTGGCCACCGCGATCCAGGTATCCAGCGCCGTCGTCATGCGCGTCTGCCGGCGATGCTTCACTGCCAGCTCCTGCACCGCATCGCGCACATAGCCCTGCTCGCGCCCCGCATGCGCGAACAGCTTGAGGGTGGAGATATTGGTGTAGCCATCAACAATGCGGCCCATCGCCTTGGAGCGCGCATCCGACGCAATCCACGCACGATGCTTCATTCGCGGCACGAACCAGGCCATCAGCCCGACGTAGACCACCAGCCAGACCAGCAGCGGCACCGTGAGGATGGGATCGGCGCGCGCAAACAGATACAGCGCACTGCCGGTATAGACCACGATGTACCACAGCGCATCGACCATCTGCACCGCCGACTCACGCAGTGAAGTGCCGGTCTGCATGACGCGATTGGCGATGCGGCCGGCGAAATCATTCTGGAAGAACGACAGGCTTTGCCGCACCACATAGTTGTGCATCAACCAACGCGAGCGATTGCTGAGCCCGGGCACGATGGCCTGGTTGACGAGCAGATTATGCAAAGCCACCAACACCGGCCGCGCGAGCAGCGTGATGCCGGCCATCCACCACAACGCAGTCGCGTGGCGCTCAAAGAAGCCGGGGCCGGGCCCCTCCGCGAGCAGATCGACGATGCGGCCGAGGAAATCGAACATGGCTACCTCGACCAGTGCCAGCAACAGCCCGGCGACGAGGGTAGCCAGCAGCACTGGCCAGATTGGCCGCAGGTAGTGCAGATAGAAGCGCCACACGGTACCGGGTGGCGTGGAGGTCTCGGTCTTGGGAAAGACGTCGATCAAAGACTCGAACCAGCGAAACATGGCGCACATCCTCAAAGCAGGCGGCAATTATCGCACCTGCCCGCCCCTGCCCTTAGCTCTTGCTCTTGCCCCTTCCCTTCCCCACCCCCGGCGCTGAACCGTAGGGCGTCCGGGAGGCAGGCCCTTTCCGGACGCGTGGCAACATGGATGTTGCCACGCAGCCCCCAGGGATGGGTTCACGGCGTGTCCGGAAAGGGCCTGCCTCCCGGACGCCGTGCAACCCACCACGAACAGCCGCCAAAGCGCTCTACCGCTCCACCGCTTTCAAAACCAAATCCTGAAAATCAAAACTGAAATCCGTCAGCGGCGAAACCGCCTCCATCCGCGCCTCGCGCACCTTCCCATCGGCGGTCAAAGCAAAGTTCACGAAAGCATCGGCATTGAGCGACCGATCATCCCAGCGCACCACGAACGTATCGTGCTGCCAGTGCTCCAACGTCCCCACCAACTGCGGCGTACGGCTGAAGCGCAGGCGCAGCTTCCCGCCCTCCTGCGTCAACACCACCTCCCCATACCAGGGATCGGCATAAGTCCCGGCGTACCCGGCCAGCGGCAACGAAGGCCGCGACCGCGCGTCTCGCGCTGCCACGTGATCGGCCCAACTCTTGTCGGCATTGCCCTCCGCCTTGGCCACCGCCGCCGCATAGGCCGCGGTCCAGTCGGTCGCCGGCGCCTGCAGATAAGCATCCAGCACCTGCATCGTGATCGCATTGAACGCCGCGCCCACCTCCTGGTTGGTCAACACCACCACGCCAAGCTTCTGCGCCGGCAGCAGGGTCAACCGCGACACCATCCCCGGCCACCCGCCGGTGTGCCAGACCAGGCGCTGGCCGCGGTAAGAACTCAGGCTCCAGCCCTCGCCATAGCCGGCGAAATCCGGCCGCGCCGGCGCCAGTTCGGGCACGCTCGGCTCTGGAATCGGCAGCGGCGTGATCATCGACCACATCTCGCCCTGCCGCGCCGCGCTGAAGAGCGGCTTGCCGCTCGGCAGGCGCCCGCCATCGAGCTGCACGTTCATCCACTTGGCCAGGTCTTCCACGCTGGCGTAAATGCCACCGGCACCGGAATTGTTGGCCCAGGTCAGCGGCGCGACCGTGCGCAACTCGGTGAAGTCGTACTTCGCGTGGCCGGTCGCCGGCTGGTCGCCGGACAGCAGATGATCGGCGTTGAAACGCGCCCCGCTCATGCCGACCGGGGCGAAGATGCGTTGCTGCAGGAAGTCGGCGTACGACATCCCGGAGACCTTCTCGATGACCTGCTGCGCTACCGCATAGAGGATGTTGTCGTAGGCGTAGCGATCGCGGAAGCCGCCCTTCAACGGCACCTTGGCCAGGCGCGCGACGACCTCGCTGCTGCTGTAGGTCGTGGCCGGCCAATACAGCAGGTCGCCCGCGCCCAGGCTCAGGCCGCTGCGATGCGAGAGCAGATCGCGGATGCGCATCTCGCCAGTGACGTAAGGATCGGACATGCGGAACGACGGCAGGTGGTCGATCACCCGGTCGTCGAGCTTGAGCTTGCCTTCATCGGCCAGGATCGACAGCGACGCGGCGGTGAACGCCTTGGTGTTGGAGGCGATCGCAAACGGGGTCTGCGCATCCACCCGGCCCGGCTTGCCCTGCTCGCGCACGCCGTAGCCGCGCGCCAGCACCACTTCGCCATCCTTGACGATGGCCACCGCGATCCCCGGCACATCGAACTGCTGGCGAACGCGCTCGACGCGCGCATCGAAATCGTCCAGCTCCGCGGGCAAGGCTGCCGCCCGTGCCACCACCGATACCAGCAACATCGCACCTCCCCAGACCCACTTGTTCAAGCGTCTTCTCCCGTTGCCCAGATCGCCGCGCCACCGGGCGCGCGCGCTTTCGCACGATGGTAACGCGGGCGCCCCCAGCCTTGCCGCTTTCAGAGGGAGCCGCCCGCATGTCCGCACCTGCCGAAACCCGCGCCACGATCATCCCCTGCCTGCGCTACCGCGACGCCCACGCCGCCATCGACTGGCTATGCCGCGCGTTCGGCTTCGAACGCCACGCGGTCTACGAGAAGGACGGCATGGTCCTGCATGCACAGCTGAGCTACGGCAACGGCATGGTGATGCTGGGCTCGGTGGACGGCATCAGCGAATGGGGCAAGCTCATCGTGCAGCCCGGCGAAGTGGGCGGGCGCGAGACACAGAGCGCCTGCGTCGTGGTCGCCGATGCCGATGCGCACCACGCCCAGGCGGTGGCGGCCGGTGCCGAGGTGGTCATTGCCCTGTCCGACCAGGGCTACGGTGGCCGCGGCTACGCGTGCCGGGATCTCGAAGGCCACCTGTGGTGGTTTGGCGATTACGATCCGTGGCGGGAAGCCTGAGGCGAACGACAAGGACGGCAAGATGACTGCTGTGATCCAAACCGCGACGCCGACCCCGAAGGGCATCCATGTCGGCATTGGTGGCTGGGTATTCGCGCCCTGGCGCGGCGGCATGTTCTACCCGGAAGACCTGGTGCAACGGCGCGAGCTGGAATACGCCAGCCGCCATGTGACCGCGATCGAGATCAACGGTACCTATTACGGCGAGCAGAAGCCGGCCACCTATGCCAAGTGGCGCGATGAGACGCCGCCGCACTTCGTGTTCTCGGCCAAGGCACCGAAGCGCATTACGCAGTCGCGCAAGTTGGCCGGGACGCGGCCGCAGATCGAGCGTTTCATCGAAGGCATCGTTGAACTCGGGCCGAAACTGGGTCCGCTGGTGTGGCAATTCGCCGCCGGGAAGAAGATGGATCGTGATGATTTCGCCGAATTCCTTGGCTTGCTGCCGAAGCAGGCGCGGGGGCAGAAACTGCGGCACGTCGTGGAGATCCGCGATCCGGCGTTTGCTGACGCGGAGCTGGTGGCGCTGGTGCGCGAGCACGGGGTGGCGACGGTCTTCACCGACTCGCTGGAGCATCCTTCCTTCGCCGACCTGAGTGGCGACTTTGTTTATGCGCGGCTGATGCGTAGCCAGTCGCGGTTGAAGCAGGGGTACACGGCGCCGGCCTTGGCGCAGTGGGCCAAGCGGATACAGGCGTGGCGGCGTGGCGAGGACGTGGCCGATCTGCCGCACCTGGCCAAGCCGCTGGCCAAGGGGAAGCCGCGCGAGGTGTTCGTTTACTTCATCAGTGCTGCGAAGGAGCGCAATCCGGGAGCGGCGATGGCGTTGTTGAAGCAGCTCTCCCGCTGAGCGTAGGCCGCTACTTGTAGGAGGGGCTTCAGCCCCGACTCCTTCCGATCGCGAGAAGTTCCCAGCAGGCCGACCTCATCCGGTCGGGGCTGAAGCCCCTCCTACAGTGCAATTGCATCCATCGAGGCGACCGGATGTTGTAGGAGGGGCTTCAGCCCCGATACCTTCCGATCGCGAGAAATTCTCAGCAGGCCGACCTCATCCGGTCGGGGCCCAAGCCCCTCCTACAGTGCAATTGCATCCATCGAGGCGACCGAATGTTGTAGGAGGGGCTTCAGCCCCGATACCTTCCGATCGCGAGAAATTCTCAGCAGGCCGATCTCATCCGGTCGGGGCTCAAGCCCCTCCTACAGTGCAATTGCATCCATCGAGGCGACCGAATGTTGTAGGAGGGGCTTCAGCCCCGACACCTTCCGATCGCGAGAAATTCCCAGCAGGCCGACCTCATGCGGTCGGGGCTGAAGCCCCTCCTACAGTGCAATTGCATGCATCGAGGCGATCGGATTTTGTAGGAGGGGCTTCAGCCCCGACACCTTCCGATCGCGAGAAATTCCCAGCAAGCCGACCTCATCCGGTCGGGGCTGAAGCCCCTCCTACAGTGCAATTGCTTGGCCTTGCGCGCACGCGCCATGACAATAGCCGCCTCCCACTCGCTCCCCTCCCCATGCCCAAGGCGCTACTGCAAATCCACTTCTGCGTCCTGCTCTGGGGCGTCACCGCCATCCTCGGCAAGCTCATCACCCTGCCCGCCCTGCCGCTGGTCTGGTGGCGCATGCTCATCGTCGTCACCGCCCTCCTGCTGTGGCCACGCGTCTGGCGCGGCCTGCGTGCGCTCACGCCGCGCCTGGTACTCGCCTACGCCGGCGTCGGCGCCCTGGTCGCCCTGCACTGGCTCACCTTCTACGGCGCGATCAAGCTCGCCAACGCCTCGGTCGCGGCCACCTGCATCGCCATGGCGCCCGCCTTCACCGCCGTGATCGAACCGTGGGTGGCGCGGCGCCCGTTCCAGTGGCGCGAGCTGCTGTTCGGCCTGGCCGTGCTGCCGGGCGTGGCCCTGGTCGCCGGCGGCGTCCCCGACGGCATGCGCATCGGCGTGGTGGTCGGTGCCATCTCGGCGCTGCTGGTCGCGATCTTCGGCTCATTCAACAAGCGCCTGGTCGACCACGCCGATCCCCTCACGGTCACCGCCGTCGAACTCGGCGCCGGCACCCTGCTACTCACCGCGCTGGCGCCGCTGCTGCCGTTCGTGGCACCGGTACTCGGCGAATCGCATTGGGTGGTGCCCGGCCTGCACGACGCCGGCTTGCTGCTGCTCCTGTCGCTGGCCTGCACCCTGCTGCCGTTCGCGCTGGCATTGGTCGCGCTGCGCCAGCTCAGCGCCTACACCGTGCAGCTGGTCACCAACCTGGAACCGGTCTACGCCATCGTGCTGGCGGCGCTGCTACTGGGCGAGCAGCGCGAGCTGACGCCGCTGTTCTACCTCGGCGTGGCGATCATCCTCGGCGCGGTCTTCCTGCATCCGCTACTGCAGCACCGGCGCGGGCGCATCCAGCACCCCGACCTGCTCGGCACCGCAGAGAACAAGTCGATCGTCGACTGACTCCCCGCTCAGCTCGCGGTTGCCGACACCACCACCCGATCGCGGCCCTCGCGCTTGGCCTGGTACAGCGCCTGGTCGGCGCGCTTGAGGCATTGCTCCGGGCGCTCGCCCGGCAGCAGCTGGGCCACGCCGATACTGACGGTCACCGGCAGGTTGATTGGCAGCACGGCGATTTCCTGGCGCAGGAACTCGCATTGCAGGCGCGCAGGCTCCAATCCCGCCCCCGGCAACAGCATCACGAACTCCTCGCCGCCGAGCCGCGCGATCATGCCGCGGCCGGCGCTATGCGCGCGCAGCAACGCCGCCAGCGCGACCAACACTTCGTCGCCCTGGTCATGGCCGTGCAGGTCGTTGATGGTCTTGAAGTGGTCGATGTCGATCACCGCCACCGACAGCCCTTGCGTCGCATCCGGATCACGCGCCGTTTCCGCGGCCAGGGCCGCGGCGAAGGCGCGACGATTCGGCAGGCCGGTAAGCACGTCTGTGCGGGTCTGCTCCGCCAGATCGGCGTTGAGGGTTTCCAGCGATTCGGAATACTGCGCCAGCTGTTGCTCGTACCAGTTGCGCTCCCGCAACTGCTTGTCCAATGCGAAGGCGACGCGGCGCAGTTCCAGCAGGTGCGAGGCCTGGCGCGACAGCGCTTCCAGCGCCTGGAGCTGTTCGTCGGTCAAGGTGGCCGGGGTGTCGTCGAACACGCACAACGTGCCCAGCGGCTGGCCTTCGCTGCCCAGCAACGGTGCGCCGGCGTAGAAGCGCACGTGCGGGTCGCCGGTGACGTAGGGGTTGTCGACGAAGCGCGCGTCGCGCTCGGCGTCCTCGACGCTGAACACCTGGTCCGGGGTCAGGATGGCATGCGCGCAAAAGGCGAACTCGCGCGGGGTTTCGGTCGCACCCAGGCCCTTGCGCGCCTTGAACCACTGGCGGTCGCGATCGATCAAGGTCACCGCACCCATCTGGGTGCCGCACAGCGTGGTCGCGATCTGCACCAGGTCGTCGAACGCGCGCTCGGGCGGCGTGTCGAGGATCCGGTAACGGTGCAGCGCATCCAGGCGCTCGGCTTCGTCCGTGGGCTTTTCCGGCTTGATCATTCGCCCTCCCCTTCAAGTCGGGAAGTATGCCCAAGGCGCGGCGCGAACGTGAGCGTATGGACCGCCAACCGGGTCGCGCTTTCGGCCAGCGGCCTCAGAAGTCCTGGCGCTGCGGCAACAGGCCGCGCAGTTCCTGGTCGGTGAGGTTGCGCCATTGCCCGGGCTTGAGCGCGCCGAGCTTGATGTTGTCGATGCGCACGCGGCGCAGCTGGGTGACGCGATAGCCGAAGGCGGCGGCCATCAGGCGGATCTGCCGGTTCAAGCCCTGCTCGAGGATGACGCGGAAGCCGAACTTGGCGATGCGCGAGGTCTTGCAGGGCAGCGTGGTCTCGTTGTGGACGCGCACGCCGCGGGCCATGCCACGCAGGAATTCGTCGGTGACCGGCTGGTTGACCGCGACCAGGTATTCCTTCTGGTGGCGGTTCTCGGCGCGCAGGATCTCGTTGACGATGTTGCCGTTGCTGGTCAGCAGGATCAGCCCTTCGGAATCCTTGTCCAGGCGGCCCACCGGGAAGATGCGCTGCTCATGGCCGACGAACTCGACGATGTTGTCCTTGACCGAGCTTTCAGTGGTGCAGGTGATGCCGACCGGCTTGTTCAGCGCGATGTAGACATGGCGGCGCGCGCCGGGCCTCTTCGCCTCGCGCACGCGCAGCGGCTGGCCGTCGACCAGGACCTTGTCGTCCTCGCCGACGACTGCGCCGGTGCCGGCGACGATGCCGTTGACGGTGACGCGGCGCTCGCCGATCAGGCGATCGGCCTCGCGACGCGAACAGAAGCCGGTTTCGGCGATGTATTTGTTGAGGCGGGTCGCGGCGTCGGACATGGTCGGCATCATCTGGAAAAACCCCGGCCTGGGCCGGGGTTCGTGTTCAAGGATCAGAAGCTGCGCGGCCCTTTGGGCTTGTGCGGCGGCTTGCCGTGCGGGCGGTCGAAGCTCTTGTTCGGGCCCTTGCGCGGGCCGGTGAAGTCGCGCTCGCCGGTACGCGGACCGCCGAACTTCGGCTTGAACGGCTTGCTGTCCCCGCCTTCGGTGCCGTCGACCTTGCGCATCTGCAGCTGCTGGCCGGACACCCAGACCTTCTTCAGGTGCTGCAGGAGTTCGCGCGGCATGTCCGCCGGCAGGTCCAGCACCGAATGGTCGTCGTGGATGTCGATGCGGCCGATATAGCGGCTCTCCAGCCCGGCTTCGTTGGCAATCGCGCCGACGATGTTGGCCGGCTTCACGCCGTGGGTGTGGCCCACTTCGATCCGGTAGGTCTCCATGCCGATTTCCGGCTCACCCCGCGGGGCGACCTTGTCGCGGCGCGGCTTCTCGAAGCTGCCGACATCGCGCTGGTAGTCGAAATCACCAC
>Ga0160434_100222_pt1 | contig 25061 bp, 17 predicted proteins | sample HID1973I_E0MG_FD_108273 | JGI IMG/M metagenome (GOLD analysis project Ga0160434, IMG submission 108273) | Enriched mosquito-associated microbial communities from UW Madison campus, WI, USA - HID1973I_E0 MG | ecosystem: Host-associated > Arthropoda: Insects > Digestive system > Unclassified ...
AACAACCAGCAGAGCCAGTCGGCCGACCTGGACGACCCGTTCATCCTGCTGCACGACAAGAAGATCTCCAACGTGCGTGACCTGCTGCCCGTCCTCGAGGGCGTGGCCAAGGCCGGCAAGCCGTTGCTGATCGTGGCCGAGGAAGTCGAGGGCGAGGCCCTGGCGACCCTGGTCGTCAACACCATCCGCGGCATCGTCAAGGTCGTGGCCGTCAAGGCCCCGGGCTTCGGCGACCGTCGCAAGGCGATGCTGGAAGACATGGCCGTGCTGACCGGCGGCACCGTGATCTCCGAGGAAGTGGGCCTGTCGCTGGAGAAGGCCACGATCAAGGATCTGGGCCGCGCCAAGAAGGTGCAGGTCACCAAGGAAAACACCACTGTCATCGACGGCGCCGGCGACGGCGAGGCGATCCAGTCGCGCATCAAGCAGATCAAGGCGCAGATCGAAGAGACCTCTTCGGACTACGACCGCGAGAAGCTGCAGGAGCGTGTGGCCAAGCTGGCTGGCGGCGTGGCCGTCATCAAGGTTGGCGCGGCGACCGAAGTCGAGATGAAGGAAAAGAAGGCGCGCGTCGAAGACGCCCTGCACGCGACCCGTGCGGCCGTCGAGGAAGGCGTGGTCCCGGGCGGCGGTGTTGCGCTGATCCGTGCCAAGGCTGCCGTTGAAGGCCTGAAGGGCATCAACGAAGACCAAAACCACGGCATCGAGATCGCGCTGCGCGCGATGGAAGCGCCGCTGCGCGAGATCGTCACCAACGCTGGCGAAGAGCCGTCCGTGATCGTCAACAAGGTCAAGGAAGGTTCGGGCAACTTCGGCTACAACGCAGCCAATGGCGAGTTCGGCGACATGGTGCAGTTCGGCATCCTGGATCCGACCAAGGTGACCCGCACTGCGCTGCAGAACGCTGCTTCGATCGCGGGCCTGATGATCACCACCGAAGCGATGGTGGCCGAGTCGCCGAAGAAGGACGAGCCGGCGATGCCGGCCGGTGGCGGCATGGGTGGCATGGGCGGCATGGACTTCTAAGTCCTTCCGCGGCTGCACTGCCGTACGCTGTATCGAAGACCCCGCCGAAAGGCGGGGTTTTCTTTTGTCTGCGCTTCGTGGGTTATCTGGGATGTTTGTGGTTTTGCGGCTTGCGAGGTGGGGGGTTATTGAGGGGCGCGCGTGCGGTGTTGCGGTTTGGTTTTGTCGGCTTACGGTGCGGGCACCGCCCTGACGGGGTAGCCGCTTTCGGTTCGGGCGGCGCCTGTCCGCACTCACCGCGCGGCACATCCCTGTGCCGCTCGACGCGCCCACCCCGCCAGGACGGCGCAAGGCGCTTTGAATTTCAATCTTCGTTCGGGGCCGCGCCGGAGGGTGGGTAGAGAAGAGCGGGCTCCCTGTTTCCATCGGCATCTGCCCGATTGCGGCTTCGATGAGATGTTCGTTGTAGGAGCGGCTTCAGCCGCGACTACAGACTCCCGCGGTCGCGGCTGAAGCCGCTCCTACAACAGCCTTCCTCTCGAAGTCCGGTAGCTACAAATAGCCGTAGCGGCTGGGACGAAGGCGCTTCTCCTCCCACCCTCCCGGCGCGCCCCAATCGAAGTACAGACAACAACGCGCCTTGCGCCGTCCTGGCGGGGAGGGGTGGCCAGCGGCCATGGATGGCCGCGGTAGGCGAGTTGGACAGGATGTCCAACCGAGCCGGGCCAGCCCCTCCCCGCCAGGGCGGTGCCCGCACCGTAAGCCGACGCCACCACACCGCAACAATGCAAAGCGCGCCCCTCAATAACCCCCCACCTCGCAAGCTCGCAGTGCCTGCCGACGCCTTGCCGGCGAGCGCGCAAGACGCGCCTGAAGCAATCCACTCACTTGCGAATGAAACGGTTGGCTCGGCCGAAAAGCCGTGATATCAATACACCCAATGAACGCAAACCGCAGCCGCTTTTACTTTTGGTACTACGGTTTTCCGATGCCGCTGGCGGAGGAAGGATTGCGCTCACCCTGAAGGAAACTTCAGCCGCATCCCGAAAGCCGCCAGCGCAACTGGCGGCTTTTTTGTTGCCGCCGCGCTGGGGGTGCCCTTGCTGGACACGACCCTGCCCCCCGGAGAACGACATGCCCCCCCTGACCGACGACCTGCGCATCCGCAAGATCGAGCCGCTGATCACCCCGGCCGAACTGATCGACCTGTTGCCGTGCGACGAAGCCGCCTCGCAGACCGTGGCCGATTCGCGCACCGCGCTGCACGCCATCCTGCACGGCACCGATGATCGCCTGGCAGTGGTGGTCGGGCCGTGCTCGATCCACGATCCGGTGGCGGCCATGGAGTACGCGCAGCGCCTGCGCCCATTGCGCGATACGTTGGGCGACGCGCTGGAAATCGTCATGCGGGTGTACTTCGAGAAGCCGCGCACCACGGTGGGCTGGAAGGGGCTGATCAATGATCCCGACCTGGACGGCAGCTTCCAGATCAACAAGGGACTGGGCATTGCGCGCGGCCTGCTGCGCGATATCAATCGCCTCGGCCTGCCGGCGGGCGTGGAGTTCCTCGACACGATCTCGCCGCAGTACATCGCCGATCTGGTGGCGTGGGGCGCGATCGGTGCGCGCACCACCGAAAGCCAGGTGCATCGCGAGATGGCGTCGGGCATGTCGTGCCCGATCGGCTTCAAGAACGGCACTGGCGGCGACGTCAAGATCGCCGCCGATGCGGTCAGTGCGGCGAGTCACGCCCATCATTTCCTGGCCGTGACCAAGCATGGCCAGTCGGCGATCGCCGCCACCGCCGGCAACCCGGATTGCCATGTGATCCTGCGTGGCGGCAGCCAGCCCAACTACGACGCGGCCAGCGTGCAGGCGGCCAGTGCGGTGCTGCACAAGGCGGGCCTGGCGCAGCGGCTGATGGTCGATGCCAGCCACGCCAACAGCGGCAAGAACCCGGACAACCAGCCGCAGGTGATCGCCGATGTTTCCGCGCAGCTGGCCGGCGGCGAATTGCGCATCGTCGGCGTGATGATCGAAAGCCATCTGGTTGGCGGGCGGCAGGAGCTGGTCGAAGGTCAGCCGCTGACCTACGGGCAGAGCATCACCGATGGCTGCATCGATTGGGAGACCTCGGTACGCGTGCTTGAGCAACTGGCCGAGGCGGTGCGGGTGCGGCGCCAGCGGTTGGCGGCCGCGGCGTAAACAGGCGCTGGTTTCGTTGTAGGAGCGGCTTCAGCCGCGACTGCGCGGTGGTGGCGGTCGCGGCTGAAGCCGCTCCTACAGGAAGCGAGGCCGCGGTAATCAGCGCGCGAGCATGCTGCCGGTGTCCAGCCAGCGCTGGTGCCAGGACAGGGCTTCGGGCAGCAGATGCGGGGTGTGCTTGCCGTAGCTGTCGCGGCTGGCGCGGTCGAAATAATCCTCCAGCTGCGCGCGGTAGTCCGGGTGCACGCAGTGGTCGATCAGTTGGCGCGCGCGCTGCTTCGGCGTGAGGCCGCGCAGATCGGCCAGGCCCTGTTCGGTGACGATCACCGACACGTCGTGTTCGGTGTGGTCGACGTGGCTGACCATCGGCACGATCGCCGAGATGGTGCCGTTCTTGGCGGTGGACGGGCTGAGGAACGCGGACAGGAAGCCATTACGGGTGAAGTCGCCGGAGCCGCCGATGCCGTTCATGATCCGCGAGCCCATGACGTGGGTGGAATTGACGTTGCCGTACAAGTCCACTTCGATCATCCCGTTCATACCGATGCAGCCCAGGCGGCGCACCAGCTCCGGATGGTTGGAGATCTCCTGCGTGCGCATGACGATGCGCTCGCGGTAGAAGGCGATGTCGCGCTTGAACGCTTCGTTCGCAGCCGGGCTCAACGCGAAACCCGTGCACGAGGCGTAGCGCAGCACGCCGGACTTGAGCAGATCGAGCATGCCGTCCTGGATCACTTCGGTGAATGCTTCCAGGTCGCGGAAGCCGCTGCTGGCCAGGCCGGCCAGCACGGCGTTGGGAATATTGCCCACGCCCGACTGCAGCGGCAGCAGGTTGGCCGGCAGCCGGCCCCTGGCGACTTCGTGGCGCAGGAATTCGATCAGGTGGCCGGCGATGCGCTGGCTGGTTTCGTCGGCGGGAGTGAACGGGCTGTTGCGATCCGGGCCGTGGGTGCGCACCACCGCAACGATCTTGTCCGGGTCGCAGCGCAGCGTGGTCTGGCCGATGCGGTCGTCGCCGTGCACCAGGGGGATCGGCTTGCGGTGCGGCGGCAAGGCTGTCCCGTAGTAGATGTCGTGCATGCCGGCGATGTCGGCCGGCTGCCATTCGTTGACCTCGATGATCACCTTCCTGGCCAGGTCCAGCCAGGTCTTGTTGTTGCCGACCGACGTCGACGGCACCAGGCTGCCGTCGGCCTGGATCGCGGTGACCTCGACCACGGCGGTGTCGATCTGCCCGTAGAAGCCGAACCACACGTGCTGGGCGACGTGGCTGAGATGGATGTCGATGTAGTCCAGCTTGCCGGCGTTGATGCGGTTGCGCGCGTCCGGGTCGGTCTGGAACGGCATGCGCAGCGCGATGCCATCGGCCTTGGCCAGCGCGCCGTCCAGCTCCGGCGCGGTCGAGGCGCCGGTCATCAGCTTGATCTGGAACGCCTGGCCTGCCTGGTGCGCGGCCTCGATGCGCTGCGCCAGCGCCATCGGCACCGCCTTCGGGTAGCCAGAGCCGGTGAAGCCGCTCATGGCGACGGTTTCGCCCGGCTGGATGAGGGCGGCGGCGGCTTCGGCACTGACCACGCGCGGGTGCAGGCGGGGGTCGAGGATGCGGGCGAGGGACATGGCAGGGACGTCAACGGGGAGGGTCCATTATCCGCCTCCCGTTGCCGCCGGTCGTGGGACCTTGGTGGGATGGTGCGAGGACCGGCGGCATGTCCTCGGCCGGCACGGCGAGTGCACGGCGGCGAAACACGGATCGGCTAGGATCGGCGCATTCCCCTGCCCATGGAACGGCCGCATGGACACTATCCGCTCGCGTAGCCTTCCGCTGTGGTGGCGCGCCCGGCCGCGCTGGCTGCGGCTGACCGTGCTGGTGCTGGCCGGGCTCTACCTGGCCTATCTGCTGCTGGCCAACCTGTTCCTCAACACGCCGGTCGGGCCCTGGGCGGCGAACCGCAAGCCGGAGAAGTTCACCGTGCAGTGGGGGCCGGCGCTGAGCTGGTGGCCGGGCTACGTGAAGGTATGGGATGTGCGCCTGCAAGGGCATGTCATGCACACCCGCTGGGAAGTGCAGGCGGCCAGCGCGCAAGGACATGTCAGCGTGTGGCCGCTGCTGCGCCGCGAAGTCCGCGTGCCGATCGTGGTCGCCGACGAGGTCACCGGCGGAGCGCGGCGCGATCCCGCTACGCCGATCCTGCCGCCACCGTACCGGCCTGGCGGCTGGGCGCTCAATTTCCAGCGCATCGAAAGCGACAGCGTGCGCGCCGGCCATTACGGCGAGCTCAAGCTCGAGGTCGGCGGCGCCAGCCACGTCACCGGCGGCTTCTTCAAGCAGATGCGCGGCGGGGCGATGGAGCTGACGCCGTGGCATGCGCGGATCGAGGGCGCGCGGCTGGTCGGGCCGAAGCAGGTGCTGCTCAAGGACGGTTTGCTCGAAGCGGACTTCTCGCTGGACCGGCATCGCCGCGACCAGGCGCACGGCATCGACAAGCTGCTCAAGACCGATGCGCGGCTGCGCCTGCAGGGCAAGACCGCGGCACTGTCGCTGCAGCGCGACGATCGCGGCCATCCGGTGCTGCGCGCCGCGCCGGGCGAGGGCATGGCCAGCGCGGACCTGCACTGGCTGCGCGGCGAGCTGCAGCCGGGCGGACGGCTGGACTGGCATGCGCCGCTGGTCGGCCAGCGCCTGGACGGCAAGCCGCTCGATGGCGAACTCACCGCGCAGATCCGCGTGGGGCAGGACATCGAGGTGCATGCGCTGATGCCCGAGCAGCCCGGCGCCAACCTCAAGCTCGATGCCGCGCTGCAGCTACATGGCCGGCGCATTCCGCTGCACGACTTCGCCGCCCTGGTGCCGCGCGCCAACGGCCACGTGCAGATGCAGTGGCGCTTCCCGACCCTGGCCTGGATCACCGAGATGTTCCCGCAGGCCGGCTGGCTGCAACTGCACGGCGAAGGCCTGGTCGACGCCGATGTGCAGGTGCGCGCCGGGCAGTTGGCGCCGGGCAGTCGCATTGCCGTGCCCGAGGCGCAGGCCAGCGTCGAGGTGATGGGCAACTACATCGAAGGCGTGGCCCAGGCGCATTTGCAGATCGACGGCGAGGCGGGTGCGTTGGCGCCGACCCTGGCCCTGCAGATGCAGCGCTTCGTCATCGCCGCCGCCGATGCGCGGACAAAGCCTTTCGTCGAGGGCAACGACCTGCGCCTGGACCTGCGCGCCGAGCCGGCCAGGCAGGCCGTGGCGGACTTGCGCCAGCGTGCCAGCGCACACCTGGTGTTCCGCAATGCGCGTGTGCCGGACCTGCGCGCCTACAACCGCTACCTGCCGCAGGCGCATCTGCGCTTCGACGGCGGCAGCGGGACGCTCAGTGGCGACGTGCAGGTCGCCCCGGGCGGGCGCATCGGCCAGGGCACGCTGCAGGTCGCTGCCAGCGGCGCGAAGCTGCAGGTGGCGGGCGTGGCGCTGCGCGGCGATGTGCGCAGCGACATCCGCCTGCAGCAGGCCGACCTGAAGGGACAGAACTTCAGTCTCGACGCCAGCACCGTGGATCTGCGCAATGTCAGCTTTACCGGGCCCGACGGCCAGCCGCACACCGGCTGGTGGGCGAAGCTGGCGCTCAGCCGCGGCCGCATGGACTGGACGCGCCCGATCACCGTCGACGGCGACGTGCGGGTGCAAGTGCGCGACATCGGCTTCCTGCTGGCGCTGTACGGGCAGCGCCGCGACTTCCCGAAGTGGATCGACAAGATCGTCGATGCCGGCCAGGCCCAGGTCACCGGCCGCGTGCACTGGCATGACGACCTGCTCGTGCTCGATCGTGTGCAGGCCGGCAATAACCGCTTCACCGTGCTGGCGCGCCTGCGCCTGCACGATCATCAGCGTGAGGGCAGCCTGTTCGCCAATTGGGGTGTGCTCAGTGCGGCGCTGGAGACCGACGACGGCAAGCGCGATTGGCACCTGCTGCGCGCGCGCCAGTGGTACGACGCGCAGCCCGCACTGCTGCGCTGACGGGATCGCGCACCCGCCACGGCCGGGTGCGCGCCGCGTCCACGCGGGCACCACTGCGCCGTCGTTAGGATCGGGCGTCCCTTCCCCCGCTTTCGGACTGCCTCCCGCATGACCGCCCCGAACCGCAGCCTGCGGCAACGCTGGCAAGTGTTGCCGCGCTGGCTGCGCTGGCCCTTGCTGGCGTTGGTGGGCCTGTACCTGGCCTACCTGCTGGCGGCGAACGTCTTCCTCAACACGCCGCTCGCGCCCTGGGCGATCAACCGCAAGCCGGAGAAGTTCACCCTGGACTGGGACTGGGCCAGCAGCGTGTGGCCGGGACGGGTGGACGTGCACGGTGCGCGCCTGCGCGGCCACGTGATGCATACGCGGTGGTGGATCGATGCCGAACGCGCGCGTGGACACATCGTGATGACGGCGTTGCTCGCGCGCCAGGTCCACATGCCCGATATCGACGCCGACAACGTCACCGGCGGCACGCGGCGCGACGAAGGGCCGTCGGTGCTGCCGGAGCCGCCGATCCCCGGCAGGCCGGCGTGGTCGCTGCGCTTCGACCGCATCCGCAGCGACAGCGTGCACGGCGGCCAGCTGGGCTCGCTCAAGTTCAGTGGCTTCGGTAGCGCGCAGGTCGGCTTCACCAAGCGCCTGCGCAGTGGGCCGATGCGGGTGATGCCGTCGTGGGCGCGCATGGGCACGGTGCGCCTGGCCAACGCCGAGCGCGAGTTGCTGCGCGATGGCCGTTTCGATGCCACGTTCTCGATCGACCCGCATACGCGCGCGCAGGCGCAAGGCCTGGACAAGCTGCTCAAGACCCAGATCGATCTGCGCCTGATCGGCCACACCGCCGGTGTGCAGCTACAGCGCGACGCGCAGGGTTGGCCGGTATTCCGTTCGGCACCCGGCAGCGGCAAGGCCGACATCGACGCGCATTGGCTGCGTGGTGAACTGGCGCCGGGCAGCCGTGTGCAGTGGACCGCGCCGCTGCTCGGCACCGATGCAGACGGCAAGTCCTTGCACGGCGAAATGGATCTGCGCCTCAACGTCGACCAGGACATTCGTGTGCTGGCACGTGTGCCGGGCGCCGCGCCGGACGCGCTGCAACTCGATGCGGACCTGAGCCTGCGCGGTCGGCAGGTGCCGCTGCACGACTTCGCCAGCATGCTCGCGCGCACCTCGGGGCATGCGCAGGGGCGTTGGCGCTTCGCCTCGCTGGATTGGATGACCGCGTTGTTCCCGCGCGCCGAGTGGCTACAGCTGCGCGGCCAAGGCCTGGTCGAAGGCGAAGTGCAGTTGCGCGATGGCCGGTTGGCGGCCGGCAGCCGGGTGAGCGTGCCCGAGATCGAGGCCAGCGCCGCGGTGATGACCAACTATTTCGAAGGACGCGCCTCCGCCGACCTGCACGTGGAATCCACTGCCAAGGGCGGCGATGCGCCGGTGCTGCTGATGCGCATGCAGCGCTTCGTGGTCGCCGCGCGCGATGCGCGCTCGACGCCGTATATCGAAGGCAACGACCTGCAGCTCGACCTGCGCACCGTGGCGCCGGCCGCAACCGTGAATGATCTGCGCGGCGACACCCGTGCGCATCTCGTGTTCCGCGGCGCGCGCGTGCCCGACCTGCGCGCCTACAACCGCTACCTGCCGCGCGGCCAGCTCGGTTTCGAGGGCGGCACGGGCCGGGTCAGCGGCGACCTGCATATCCTGCCCGGCGGCATCATCGACCGCGGCGACATCCAGCTGCGCGCCGATGCCGCGCGGCTGCAGGCCGGCAACGTCGCGTTGAACGGCGACGTGCGCGCCGACATTCATCTGCGTCGCGCCGAACTCAAGCAATCGCTGTTCGACCTGGACACCAGCACGGTCGAACTGCAGAACGTCAGCTTCATCGGCAACCAGGGCGAGCAGCGCAGTGGCTGGTGGGCGCGCGCGCTGATCGAACGCGGCCGGCTGGACTGGACGCGGCCGGTCGACATGGACGGCGATATCCAGCTGAGCATGCGCGATGTCGGCTTCCTGCTGGCGTTGTATGCGCAGAAGCGCGACTTCCCGCAGTGGATCGGCCGGATCGTGGATGCCGGCGAGACGCGCATGCGCGGGCACGTGCAATGGCATGACGACGCGCTGATCCTGGACAACCTGCAAGCCAGCAACGAGCGCTTCGACGTGCTGGCGCGGCTGACACTGCGCGACAAACACCCGCGCGGCAGCCTGTATGCGAAGTGGGGCGTGCTCAGTGCTGCATTGGACCTGGACGGCAATACCCGCCAGTGGCACCTGCTGGGCGCACGCAAGTGGTATGACGAGCAGGCCACGGGTGCGGCGGCGCAGCGCTGAGGGTGGCACCGGTCGCGGCTGAAAGCCGCTCCCACAGTGCATCACAAACCTGGATGGGGTCGTTGCAGGAGCGCTTTCAACCGCGACCCGACGCCGCCGCCGTTTGCTGAATACGCCCACCGGAAATCCGCGCTTGCAGGGGGCGTCCTGTACCGGCAAGTACTGTTTTGCAGTGCAGCGTGCAACTTGAGAATTATCTGCGCACCATGATCCCGCATCCCGACGTGGGGGAGGGAGCAAAGCCCGCTGGCAGTTCGCTGCAAGCGGGCTTTTTTATTGCTCTCGCGCTGGCCTGGACGACTTCGCCAGGGTGCGGATGCCAGAATCGCAGCATGTCCGATTCCGTCCCGTTGTCCCCCGCCCTGGGCCACCACCTCGAACGCGCGCTGGCGCGGCTACGCGCCGCCTGGCCGGCCGGCGAGCCCTGGCCGGGCGAGGCGTTCGCGTCTGCGCTGCGCCGCGTCTCGCTGGCCAGCGAGTTCTTCATCGACACCGCCACCCGTCAACCGACACTGCTGGTGCAGCTCGCGGCGACCGACCCGGCACCGATTCCCGCCCCCCAGCTGAGCCCGGACAACGCGGCTGAATGGCCGGCGCTGCTGCGCCGCTACCGCGCGGCCAGCTCGGCGCGGCTGGTCTGGCGCGACGTGCTCGGACTGGACACGGTCGACGACACACTGGCCGGCAGCACCCGGCTGGCCGAAGACTGCCTGGGCCTGGCACTGACCGCGCTGGAGCAACAGTTCGCGACCCGCCACGGCCGCGTCCACGCGGCCGACGGCAGCGTGCAGCGGCTGGTGGTGTTCGGGCTGGGCAAGCTCGGCGGCGGCGAGTTGAACTTCTCTTCCGACGTCGACCTGGTCTACGCCTACCCGCAGGGCGGTGAATCCGACGGCGCGCGGCCGTTGGCGGCCGAGGAATATTTCGCCCGGCTGGGCCAGCAACTGGCGCGCCTGCTCGACGAGACCACCGCCGACGGCTTCAGCCATCGGGTCGACCTGCGGCTGCGGCCGTTCGGCAACGCCGGGCGGGTGGCGCTGTCGTTCGCGGCGATGGACCAGTACTTCCAGCGCGAAGGCCGCGACTGGGAACGCTATGCCTGGCTGAAGGCGCGCACGGTCGCCGGCGACATCGACGCCGGCGAAGCGTGGCTGGCGACGCTGAAGCCATTCGTCTACCGGCGCTACCTCGACTACACCGCACTGGACGGACTACGCGAGATGAAGGCGGCGATCACCGCCGAGGTCGCGCGGCATGACCGCCTGGACGACATCAAGCGCGGCCCCGGCGGCATCCGCGAGATCGAGTTCCTGGTGCAATCGCTGCAGCTGATCCGTGGCGGCCGCGAGGAACGCCTGCGCGAACGCCGCCTGCTGCCGGCGTTGTCGGCGCTGATCGAGCTGGGCCAGATCGATGAAAGCGACGGCGCGGCGCTGGCGCAGGCCTACCGCTTCCTGCGCCGGCTGGAAAACCGCCTGCAGATGCTGCGCGATGCGCAAACGCACGCCCTGCCGGAAGTGCCGTTGGACCGCGAACGCATCGCGCTCGGGCTGGGCCATGCCGATTGGGATGCGCTGTATGCCGACCTGCAGGCGCAGCGCAATCGCGTAGCGACCGAATTCGGACAACTGCTGGCGCCGCGCAAGCGCGATCTGGCGCCCGATGGCGTGGCGAGCTACTGGCGTGCGCTGCCCGACGGCGGCGAGGCGGCGACGTTGGCCGCGCTGGGCTTCGGCGACGCGCACGGCGCCGACCAGTCGTTGCGCGATTTCGTGCAGACCTCCGGCGTGCGCGCGCTGTCGGATGCGGCGCGCGCGCGGCTGGACCGGGTGATGCCCGGGCTGCTGCAGGCGGCGGGACTCTCCTCGCAACCGGACGCGGCACTGCGCCGCGTGCTCGGCCTGCTGCAATCGATCCTGCGCCGCACCAGTTACCTGGCCTTGCTCGATGAACAGCCCAGCGCGCTGGCGCGGCTGGTCGACGTGTTCTCGCGCAGCGCTTTGCTGGCCGAGCGACTGGTCGCGTTTCCGGTGCTGCTGGACGAACTGCTGGACACCCGCATCGGCGGCGCGCTGCCCGACGCGGCCGACATGCGCGCGGCCTGCGCAGACACTTTGTCGATCGACGACCCGGAAGCGGCGCTGCGCGAACTCAACGAGCGCCGCCTGGCATTGAGCTTCCGCATTGCCTTGGCCACGCTGGATGGCCGCCAGCCCGCCGACGACAGCACGCGGCTGCTGGCCGAACTGGCCGAGGCGGTGGTCGTCACTGTCGAGACGATGGCGCGGCGGCAAATCGTCGACAGCCATGGTGAAGTGCCCGGCGGCGCGTTCGCGATCATCGGCTACGGCAGCGTGGGCGGTTGCGAGCTCGGCTTCGGCTCGGACCTGGACCTGGTCTTCCTCTACGACGCACCGGCCGGCGTGGAGCAATCGGCTGGCGCGCGCCCGCTGGAGACCGGCCGCTGGTTCACCCGCCTGGCGCAGAAGGTGATCGCCTTGCTCGGCGCGCAGACCGGTGCCGGGCGCCTGTTCGACACCGATGTGCGGCTGCGTCCCGACGGCGGCAAGGGCGCCCTGGTGTCCTCGCTGGCCAGTTATGCCGAATACCAGCGCGACCGCGCCTGGACCTGGGAGCACCAGGCCTTGGTGCGTGCGCGTGCGATCGCCGGCGATGCGCGTCTGCACGCGGACTTTGAGCGCGTGCGCGATGCGACCCTGGGCCGCGCGCGCGAACTGCCGGCGCTGCGCGAAGACGTGCTGAAGATGCGCGCGCGCATGCGCGGCGAACTGGACCGCAGCGACGCGGCGCAATTCGATCTCAAGCAGGGCGAAGGCGGGCTGGTCGACCTGGAATTCCTGCTGCAGGCCGGCGTGCTGGCGCAGGCCGCCGCGCAGCCGGCGTTATTGCCGCCGCGCCGCACGCCGGACTTGATCGATGCGCTGGCCGGCAGCGGCTGGCTGCCCGAGGGCAGTGCGCCGGCATTGCGGCAGGCCCATGCCGCGTTGTCCGGGGCGGGCCTGCACTGCACGCTGGATCGGCGGCCGCGGCTGACCGCGCCGACGCCGGCACTGCAGCAGGCACGCGCCACGGTGCGCGAGACCGCATTGGCGGTCGGGCTGCCGTTCGCGCCGGGACGAATGGGGGAGTGAGCCGCGCGGACGGGTTACCGCGATAAGCCGCGGACCCGGCAAGGCCCGAGTCCGCGGGCGCCGGTAGCGCGATGGCTCAGCGCGTGCCGGCAGTGGCTGGCGCCATCCGCCACAGCAGCGCCCGGAACGGCGCCAGCAGGCAGACCCCGATCGCCAGCTTCACCGCCAGGTCGCCGGCCGCCCAGCTCAGCCACGGTAGCGTCGAGCCGGCAAAGGCAATGCTCCAGAACACCGCCGTATCCAGCGTCGCGCTGCACAGCGTGGCCACGATCGGCGCGCGCCACCAGCGCCCGCGGCGCAGCCGGTCGAAGACCTGGATGTCCAGCAACTGCGAGGCGATGAAGGCCAGGCACGAGGCCGCCGCAATGCGCGGGCTGGCCACCCACACCGACACCAGCACCGCCAGCGCGAAACCGCACCACGCCACGCGGCGTGCCGGCCGCGGCCCGAAGCGCCGGTTGACCAGGTTGCTCACCAGGAATGCCAGCGGATACGAGAACGCGCCCCAGGTCAGCCAATCGTTGATCGGGTACTGGACCAACACGTTGGACAGCAGCACGACCGCGCCCATCGCGAGCACGGCCAAGGCCAGGGCGCGCGCGGTGGCGGGCGCGAAATTGAGAGAGGCGGGACGGGACATGCGTGGGGGGCGTGGCGAAAAACTGATCAATTATCGCCCAGATCGTGCGTTCGCGGCTGAAGCGTCGCCTGAGCTGAGGGATGTCGCGGCTGAAGCCGCTCCTACAGTGCACCGACCGGCATGACCGCCGCGGCGTGTAGGAGCGGCTTCAGCCGCGACCGTGGATGTTCGGCGTCATGGCATCGCCTGTGCGCGGGTACAGGCGGCGCGGCGCGAAACGCTGATCGTGAGTGGAGGAGTGTGAGGTCGCGGCTGAAGCCGCTCCTACAGTGCACTGACCGGCATGACCGCCGCGGCTTGTAGGAGCGGCTTCAGCCGCGACCGTGGATGTTCGGCGTCCTGGCATCGCTTGCGCGCGGGAACCGTCGGTGCGGCGCGAAACGCTGATCGTGAGTGTGAAGGGATGTGGGGTCGCGCCTGAAGCCGCTCCTACAACTCCGCTCCCAACCGTTCGCGCACCTGCGCGGCAATGCGTGCGGTCTCGCGTAGCGGTGTGGCTGGCGGCGCGTCGAATAGATCATCCCAGCCCACCAGCCGGCCACGCTCGCGCAGCACCTGCGGCAACCGCTGCAGGCGCCCGCCGACGAGCTCGTCGAATGCCGCCGTCACCGGTGCCGTCGTCGCGCAGGCTTCGGACAACAGGTTGCTCGAATCGGCGGTGCACACGATGCGGTCGGCCCAGCCCAACAGGCCGGCGTACGGATTGGCGCCATCAGCGTCGCCGCGCCACAGCAGACCCGGCACATCGCGCAAACGCTCGTGCAGGAACGCGCCGATGCCGGCCGGGGTGCGTCGCGAAGTCGTCGCCAGTACGCTGCCGCCCAGCGCGCTGACCCGTTCGATCAGCGACCTGCATAAACCCTGCAGCGCCTGCGTCGTCCACGGCGTGCGCGCGGTCGGGCCGCCGATCAGCAGCGCGACGCGCGGCGTCGGCCACTGCACGAAGGCCGGGAACGCGGTGCGTCCCTGCGCCAGCCAGGCATCGTCGACCGGGTTGAGACTGCCGAGCAGCGTGAGCACGTTGTCGCCACGCAAGCGGTCATGCGCGGGCACGACCACCAGGTCCCAAAGCCGGGAATCCAGGCGCGGATCGAGGATCTGCACCGCCGCCGCGCCGCGCGAACGCAGCAGGCGTGTGGCCAGCGAGGCCTGGCGCCCGCAGCCGATCGCCAGCCGCGGGGGCTGCACCAACGCCGGGGCGAATGCCGTGCCGAACGCCTGGTCGGCACCGGGCCAGCGCCGCGGCGCGAGCCAGCGCCAGGGCGCCTGCGGCTGCAATGCCATGCTCCGCCAGCCGGCCGGGTCCAGCGCCCTAGCCAGCGCCTCGGCCTGGCGCGCATTGCCCGCGCGGCCATCGTGCAACGCCAGAACACCGACCGATCGTTTCGCCTCGTACATAGATTCGTTGCAGATTTGGGCGTGTGTTCCAGTGGTGGTGTCACTCTACACTGGCGGTTCTCAATCATCCGCTGCCCTAGCAGCCCCAGGAGTCCTCATGGCCGATGCCCTCCCCGATGCCGCGCTCGACCAACTGTTCCGCACCGCGCGCACCCAGAACGCCTTCCTCGACAAGCCGGTCGAGGACAGCCAGCTGCGCGCGCTGTACGACCTGATGAAGTGGGGCCCCACCGCCGCCAACATGACGCCGGTGCGCCTGGTCTTCGTCAAGTCGCAGGAGGCCAAGGCCAAGCTGGCGCCGGCGCTGTCGGAAGGCAATCTGGCCAAGACGATGGCCGCGCCGGTGACCGCGATCATCGGCGTGGACCAGGACTTCCACGAAAAGCTGCCCTATCTGTTCCCGCATGCCGACGCCAAGAGCTGGTTCGACGGCCCGCGCGAAGGCCGTCACGTCGCCGCGCTGCGCAACGGCTCGCTGCAGGGCGCCTATCTGATCCTCGCCGCGCGTGCGTTGGGGCTCGACGCCGGCCCGATGTCCGGCTTCGACAATGCCAAGGTCGACGCAGCGTTCTTCGCCGGCACCGCGATCCACTCCAACTTCCTCGTCAACCTGGGCTATGGCGATCCGGCCGGCGTGTTCCCGCGCCTGCCGCGCCTGAGCTTCGACGAAGCCGCGCGCATCGAGTAATGCGGCGGTCCCAGCGGACCGCTATCGTTTCCGCCGTTCCATCCTCGCCACCCTAGACAGGAACAGACCCATGAAGAACCTCAACAAGCTGCTGTTGCCGCTCGCGCTCACCCTCGCCGTCGCTGCCTGCAGCAAGCCGGCCGAGCAGGCCGCCGCGCCGGCCGCCGAAACCCCCGCCGCCACCGCACCGGCCGACGCCGCTGCTGCCGCTCCTGCTGCCGCCGAGCCGGCGGTTGCCGAGATCAAGGCAGTGTCGGGCACCTACACGCTCGACCCGACGCACACCGACGTGCTGGTGCAGTGGAACCACATGGGCTTCTCCAACCCGACCGCGCACTTCGGCAATGTCGAAGGCACGCTGGTGTTCGACGCCGACGACGTGAGCAAGTCGACCGTGCAGGTGACCCTGCCGCTGTCGGGCTTGAACAGCTTCACCGCCAAGTTCGACGAGCACCTGAAGAGTGGCGATTTCTTCGACGCCGCCAAGTTCCCGAACGCGACCTTCAAGAGCACCAAGGTCGAATCGGCCGGCGTCAACAAGCTGACCGTCACCGGCGACCTGACCATCAAGGACCAGACCAAGCCGGTCGTGCTGGACGTCACCCTCAACGGTGCCGGCGAGCACCCGATGCGCAAGGTGCCGGCGATCGGCTTTGACGCCACCACCACGCTCAAGCGCAGCGACTTCGGCGTCGCGGCCTACGTGCCGGCCGTCAGCGACGAGGTCAAGGTGCGTATCACCACCGAAGGCTTCGCCGAGAAGCCGGCCGACGCGGCGCCGGCCAAGCAGTAACCCGGCGCGGTTGCCTTGATGAAGGAAAGGCCCGCTTCGGCGGGCCTTTCTGTTTTGTGGCGGGCCCGATGATCGCGCGGGGGCTTGGGAGGCCGTTGTAGGAGCGGCTTCAGCCGCGACCGTGGTTCTTCCGCGTCATGGCCTCGCCTGTGCCCGGGAACCTGTCGGGGCCTATCGTGGGCGGATGGATTCTGCGGTCGCGGCTGAAGCCGCTCCTACAAGGGTACCCACGAGAGCGGCCGACGAGACCGGTGAGGCCTGTTGGCTCACTCCGCCGCGTCGTCCGGGCCCGCCTGCCAATAGCCGCTGGCGCGCACCGATTCGTGCGGCACGCCGAGCTGGCCCTCGATGAACTTGCGCATCATCCGCGCGCGCCGCGATTCGGTGGCGATCCAGAAGAACGTCTCGCCATCGGGCAGCTCGTAGTCACGCAAGGTTTCTTCCAGCAACCGGCTTTCGCCGGCCGGCACGCCGTTGCGCTCCAGCCAGTGCACGCGCACGTCGGCTTCGCTTTCCAATACCTGCCGCTCGCGTTCCTCGGCGATCTCGACGAAGACCTCGGCCACCGCGTCTTCGTGCAGTTCTTCCAGCCAGCGGCCGATCGCCGGCAGCGCGGTCTCGTCGCCGAACAGCACGTACTGGTCGTAGTCGTCGGCGACCACGAACGAGCCGCGCGGCCCGCCGACCAGCAGCGCATCGCCCGGCTGGACGTTCGTGGCCCAGGTGCTGGCCACGCCGTCGCCATGCAGCACGAAGTCGATCGCCAGCTCGCCGGCCTCGGCGTCGTGCCAGCGCGGCGTGTAGTCGCGCGAGGGCGAAGGCGCCTGGCCTTCGGGCCAGCGCGGGCCGTCGGGGGTCATCGTCGGGGTGACGAATTCGCCGGCGGGGTTCGGGAAGAACAGCTTGACGTGGTCGTCCGGCGCGGCGCTGTGGAAGCCTGCCAGGGCATCGCCACCGAGGACGACGCGGCGCATCGCCGGGGTGATCGCCTCGATGCGCAGCACCTGCAGCGGGCGCATGCGCACTTCATGGCGCAGGCGTTGGTGGGGGTGTGAGGTCATGGGAATCCTGTAACGGAAGCATCGCGTCTTCGCACGCGAGGCGAGTGGGATCCGGCGCGCCGGCGATCGGCTGCGCGCGCCAGGATCGGCGTGGGGGCTTCATTCCGGGCGCGGCCCGTCCATCGCGTCGGCGGCGTCGTCGAGTAGCGCGGCGACGCGTGCGATCTCGTCCTCGCTCCAACGGCCATGACGGGTGATCACGCCGCGCTTGATCCGTTGCAGCGCCTCGCGCACCGGCGCGGGGATCTGCGCCTTGGCGATATCGCGCGCACTGCGATGGGTGCGGTTCAGCGCCGCATCGATCTCTTCGCGCGCGGCCGCCACGTGCTCGCGGCCTTCGTCGGTGATCGCGTAGCGCTTGCGGCCTTCTTCCTGGGCGGCGGCGATCAGGCCCATGTCCTCCAGTTGCGATAGCGTCGGATAGATCGCGCCGGGGCTGGGCGTGTAGGCGCCGTGGAACAACGCTTCGATCAAGCGGATCAGCTCGTAGCCGTGGCGCGGCTGTTCGGCGATCAGCGACAGCATCAGCAGGCGCAGGTCGCCATGGCCGAGCGGGCGTCCGCCGCGGCCGCGGCCACGCGGGTCGTCGAAGCCATCGCCCTGGCCGCGTCCGCCGCGCGCACCGCGGAAGAACTCGAAGCCGCCGCCGCGCGGGCCGGCGTGGTGGTGATGCGGGGCGCGATCGGGGTGGTCGTGGCGCTCATCGCCGTCGCGGCGGTGGCCGAAGGCGACGTGGCGGTCTTCGAAGTGGTCATCGAAGTGTTCGCCGTGGCGGTGTTCGTGGTGTTCGCGATGGGAAGCGAAGTCGGCCCCGTGCAACGGGTGCCGGCCCTGGCAGTGGCCGCCGTGGCGGCCGAAGCGGGAGAAGAAAGGATGCATGGCGTTTAGATATATCGTTTGTGGTGACGAAAAGATATATCTAAGTTTGCGGGGATGCAAGCGGGGCGGGCTGCTGCGTTTGTCGGGGCTGAAGCCCCTCCCACAGTTCGCTTTCAACCTTTTGCGCCGCTGCCGCATCCAACCCTGCGGACCTGGTCGCCGCCGGCGCCCCTGCAACGGAAAGCCCCATGCCGATCCCCGCACGCCAGCTGACGCTGCTGCTGTCCCTGCTTGCCGCCGGTTGCCCGCTGACCGCCTCGGCCACCTGGTCGATCGTCGCCTGCGACCCGGATGGCAGCTGCGGCGTCGCGGTGGCCACCCATAACCTCGCGGTCGGCGCGTCGGTGCCGTATGCGCAGGCCAAAGTCGGCGCGCTCGCCAGCCAGTTCGAGACGCGTCCGGCGCACGGCGCGCGCGGGCTGTCGCTGCTGGCGCAAGGGCAAACCCCGCAGACCGTGCTCGACACCCTCGTCGCCGAAGACGACGGGCAGGACGGCGACGCGCGCGATCGCCAGATCGGCCTCGTCGCCGCCAGTGGCGCCAGTGCCAGCTACGACGGCCGCCACGCGCTGGACGCTGACTGGGCCGGCAGCCTGCGCGGCGACGACTTCAGCGTGCAGGGCAACGGCCTGGTCGGCCCGCAGGTGCTGGCGCGCATGCGCGAGGGTTTTCTTGGCGAACGCGGCGCGCTCGCGCAGCGGTTGCTGGCCGCGCTGGAAGCCGGCCAGGCGGCGGGCGGCCAGCGCATCGGCGCGATGTCGGCTGCGTTGTTGGTGCGCACTCCGGAAGGCGGCTGGGCCGACATCGACCTGCGCGTGGACGCGTCGCCGCAGCCGGTCCGCGACCTGCGCGCATTGCTCGATCGCCGCCAAGCGCACGAGGCGATGCTGCGCGCCGAGCGCCTGCAGCGCGCTGGCGACAACGCCGCCGCCTCGCGCGAGGTGGCCGAAGCGCTGGCGCTGAGCCACGACTGGGACCGGATCTGGCGCCGCGCCGCACGCCTGGCGATGGCGCAGGGCCAGCGCGATGTCGCGATTGCGCGACTGGGCGAGTTGCACCGGCTCAACCCGGTGTGGGCGCGGATGGAGCTGCGGGACGAGCTTTATGGCGCGTTGGCGGGTGAGCCGCGCGTGGCGGGCTGGCGCTGAGGCGTGCCCTCATCCGCCCCTTCGGGGCACCTTCTCCCAAGCAGGGGACTGATGTCCCGTGAACGGGGGGAGGTTTCAAGCATCGCGCGATCGTCTGGAGCGTCCCCTCTCCCGCTAGCGGGAGAGGGGGTGGGGTGAGGGCCCCGCAACGCCTAATAAAGCCAACGCGGCACGCCGATCTTCCGGCATGGCAAGCAATACGGGATCGGCGGCAGCCGCTCGGGCCGCGCGCGGAAGCCGCCGCCACCGGCGACGTGGTCGATCTCACGGGCTGTCATTTCGCGCATTGCTGTACTCCTGGCGATGTGCACGCGTCAGTGCGTGCGCTGCGAAGATGCGCCCGCGCGCGGTCGCCAGGACATTGGATGAATCAGTTGCTTCGGGCGCGCTCAATCGTCGCCGCGTTCCTCGATCACCTTGCGCTGCATCGCCCCGAGATAGGCATCCAGCTCCTGGGTCGAGGTGAAGATCTCGCCCAGCGGCACCGCCTTGACCATGTCGAAGACCTTGCGGATCTGCGGCTGCGGGTGCGTCACCAGCACCTTGCCATGGCGCGGCGCCAGCGCCTTGCGCGCCTTGAAGATCGAGCGGATGCCGGCGCTGGAGATGTATTCCAGCCCGGTCAGGTCCAGCACCAGCGTGTTGATCGGCGTGGCGAACAACGGCGACAGCGCGTCGTCCAGTTCCTGGTAGGTGTGCGTGTCCAGGCGGCCGGACACCATCACCCGCTGGCGGGCGTCCTGTGGGGCGTCGATCTGGATGCTCAGCGTGGTCATGACAGATCCTCGAGGACGGGCGAGTACGGGTCCAGCAAAGTGACACGGACGATGTTGGCGTCCCCTTCACGACGGTAGTCCAGCCCATCGGCCAGCTGCTGCACCATGTACAGGCCGAGCCCGCCGATCGGGCGGTCTTCCAGCGTGTCGTACAGCGCCGGCGCCGGCGCGTCGGTGGGATCGAACGCGCTGCCGCTGTCGTGCAGCTCCAGCACCAGCGCCTGCGCGTCCACCCGCAGCTGCAGGCGCAGCGGTGCCTCCTCGCGGCCGCACTCGCCGTGGTGGATCGCGTTGCAGGCCAGCTCCTCCAGGATCAGCCGCACCTGGCCGATGCGCTCGGCGACCACGCCCTGCGCCTGCAACTGACCTTCCAGGTCGTCGTTCAACCTTGCCAAGGCATCCAGCGATGGCGGGATGTCCCGCTGCATCTTCATGTATCCCCTTCCTTCCGAGTCTCCCCAGACTCCTGCCGCAAGCGTATCGCCAGCAGTGTGATGTCGTCGAACTGCTCGGCTTTCCCGGTGAAACGCAGAAGGTCGTCGATCACGGCCGCACACTGCTCGGCGGCGCTGCGGCGCGGCTCCAGCGCGGCCTGCAGCCGGCCCAGCCCGTAGGCGTGCTGGTCTTCGTCCAGCGCATCGGTAACCCCGTCGGTGTAGCCGAACAGGGTCTGCCCGGCCTGCAGCCGGCCGCGCAGCATCGGGTACTGGTCCACCGGGTCGATGCCCAGCGGCGGCCCGGACTCCAGCGCCAGCGTGCGCACACCGCCGGCCCCGTCCACCAGCAGCGGCGGCTCGTGGCCGGCACTGGCCAGCCAGTAGTCGCCGCTGACCACGTTGATCAGCCCGCACAGCACGGTGGCGAACATGCAGGTGTCGTTGTTCTCGGCCAGCCGCGCGGCCGCCGCGATCAGGATGCCGTCCGGACGCGTGTGCCGGCGCGCGGCGATCTCCAGCACGCTCACCGTGCGCGCCATGAACAGCGCCGCCGGCACGCCCTTGTCCGACACGTCGCCGATCACGAACCACAGCTGCCCCGGCGCGGTTTCGAAGAAGTGGTAGAAGTCGCCGCCGACCATCTTGGCCGGCTCCAGCCGCGCGCAGGTTTCCAGGTGCGAGCCGGCGCGGTCGAAGGTGCGCCCGGACGGCAACATCGCCTGCTGGATGTCGCGCGCGATCTGCAGCTCGCTCTGCATGCGCTCGCGCGCGGCGGTCATCTGCCCGATCTCTTCCATCTGCTGGCGGATCGAGCCGCGCGCGCTGTCGAACGCGCGCGCCATCACCCCCACTTCGTCGCGGCGCTCCACGTGCTGCAGCGGATATTCGAACTGGCCCATCCGGAAATGCTCGGCCGAATCGGTGAGGTCCTCGATCGGCCGGGTCAGCTTCGACGCCAGCCGGCGCATCAGCAGCCACCACAGCACCAGCCCGGCGAACGCACCGGCCGCCACCCACAGCGCCAGCCGGTTCAGGCCGGCCAGCACATAGCGCCGCGACGCCGACAGCACGAAGGTCCAGCCGCTGTTGCCGATCGCCGCGCTGCGGGTGAAGTAATGCTCGCCATCGGGCCCGACATGCTCGAACGAGGCTGGCTCGTTGGCGGCAACGGCCGCCGCCAGCGGCGCCAGGTCCGGCCGCGAGCGCGCGACCTGCTGGGCGACGGTGCGGCGCATGTTGAGCGCCGGGTCCGGGTTGAGCACGAAGGTGCCTTCCGGCGACAGCAGCGTCGGCTGCACGCCGAAGTTGTCCGGCAGCTGCTCGATGATGTCGCGCAGGCGGCGCACCGGCACGTCCACGCTGACCATGCCGATGGGCTCGGCATCGGCGCGCTCGCCCGGCCGGTGCAGCGGCAAATTGTAGGTGGTGAACAATTCGCCACCGGTGGCCGCGTTCGCATACGGCTCGGACCACCACGCGCGGCGCGTGCTCATGGTGCGCTGGTACCACGGCATGGCGCGGTAGTCGTAGCCCAGCTCCTGCTCGGACTGCTCGATGATGCGCGCGCCGTCGCGGCGCACGTACCAGACGAAGCCGCGGTCCTCGCCGCGCTTGGAGCGGTCCGGGCGCAGCACGATCATTGCCCCGGCGGTGTCGTTGTCGCCGGCCAGGGTGGCCTGCAGCAGGGCGCGCAGGTTGAACGGTTGCAGCCCAACCGCGCCGACGCTGGCGGCCAGCGTGCGGCCGCTGACCTGCACCGAATCCAGGGTGGCGGCCAGGCTGCGCGCACTTTGCTGGGTGAGGCCGTCCACTTCCTTGCGCGCGGCGGCAACCAGCTCGGCGCGCGCGCCCAGGTAGAACAGCGTGCCCAGCAGGCCCAGCAGCAGCGCCAGGCTGAGCACCGCGCCGACCAGCATGCGCACGCGCAGGCTGTGGCGCCAACGCACCTGCAGCGCCACCTGGGTGGCCGGGCCGGGCACCGCGCGTTCCATGATCCGGGGGATCCTCGGAGGTGCTGCCGGGCGGGCCGCCAGGCGGGCGATTGCAGGCGGATCATGGCGGCAAGCCCGCGGCCGCGCCAGCAGGGCTAGCGCGGCACTGTGGCGGCGGTCTCAGATTGACCCGAGGCCTCACGCCAACGCACGCGATTGCACTGTAGGAGCGGCTTCAGCCGCGACCGTGGATCGTCGGCGCCAGGGTGTCGCCTGCGCTGGGAAAATTCCGGCGGGCGGTTGGGTTATCGGGTCGCGGCTGAAGCCGCTCCTACAAGGGGGGCCGCGGATCGCTGGGGCCAGGGTGTCGCCTGCGCCGGGAAAATTCCGGCGGGCGGTTGGGTTATCGGGTCGCGGCTGAAGCCGCTCCTACAAGGGGTCCGGTGGGGACAACCGGGACAGTCCCCGAGCCATCCGTCCCCACCCGCTATGCCACCCCGGTCACCGTCCTATTCCATGGTCGTATTGCGCACCGTCAACCGCCATGGAACGCAGCATTTCCCTGCATCCATACGCCCCCGTAGCCAATTCTTCGGTAATAGCGCTGGGTTACACTTCGGGGTTCACGAAAACATTGACGGCGACCTCACGCGCCGGCCCCGGGAGCGCTATGAACTGGTTGAACGAAGTACTGCAGAACGATCCGAACCCCCTTGAGACCCAGGAGTGGCTCGAATCGCTCAAGGCGGTCATCGATAACGAAGGCCCGGACCGCGCGCACCAACTGCTGGAAGGCATGGTCGAACAGACCCGCCGCGCCGGCGCCTACCTGCCGTTCTCGCCCACCACCGAGTACGTCAACACCATTTCCCCCGCCAACGAGGCCAAGAGCCCGGGCGACGCCGCGCTGGAATGGAAGATCCGCTCGATCATCCGCTGGAACGCGATGGCCACCGTCGTGCGCGCCAACCGCAAGCCCGGCGACCTCGGCGGCCATATCGCCTCCTTTGCCTCGGCGGCCACCCTGTACGACGTGGGCTTCAACCACTTCTGGCGCGCCCCGTCCGACAAGCACCCCGGCGACCTGCTCTACATCCAGGGCCACAGCGCCCCGGGCATCTACGCCCGCGCCTTCCTGGAAGGCCGCATCAACGAAGCCCAGCTGGACAACTTCCGCATGGAAGTCGACGGCCAGGGCATCTCGTCCTACCCGCACCCGTGGCTGATGCCCGAGTTCTGGCAGACCCCGACCGTCTCCATGGGCCTGGGCCCGCTGGGCGCGATCTACCAGGCGCAGTTCATGAAGTACCTGGAGAACCGCGGCCTGATCGAGAAGTCCGACCGCAAGGTGTGGTGCTTCATCGGCGACGGCGAGAGCGACGAGCCGGAAACCCTCGGCGCGATCGCGCTGGCCGGCCGCGAAGGCCTGGACAACCTCATCTTCGTCGTCAACTGCAACCTGCAGCGCCTGGACGGCCCGGTGCGCGGCAACGGCAAGATCATCCAGGAACTGGAAGGCGTGTTCCGCGGCGGCGGCTGGAACGTCATCAAGCTGCTGTGGGGCGGCTATTGGGACGCCCTGCTGGCCAAGGACACCAATGGCGTCCTGAAGAAGCTGATGATGGAAACCGTCGACGGCGAATACCAGAACTGCAAGGCCTTCGGCGGCGCCTACACGCGCGAGCATTTCTTCGGCAAATACCCGGAGACCGCCGCGATGGTCGCCGGCCTGTCCGACGACGACATCTGGCGCCTCAACCGCGGTGGCCACGACCCGCACAAGGTCTACGCCGCCTACCACGAGGCCGTGAACACCAAGGGCATGCCCACCGTGATCCTGGCCAAGACGGTCAAGGGCTACGGCATGGGCTCGGCCGGTGAGTCGCTCAACCCGACCCACCAGACCAAGAAGCTCGACGACGAAGCCGTCAAGCATTTCCGCGACCGCTTCAACATCCCGGTGACCGACGCGCAGCTGGCCGACGGCCAGGTGCCGTTCTACCACCCGGGCGAAGACTCGCCGGAAGTGCAGTACCTCAAGTCGCGCCGCGCCGACCTCGGCGGCTACCTGCCGCAGCGCCGCCCGAAGGCGAGCCAGTCGTTCGTCGCGCCGACGCTGGACAAGTTCGAGCGCCTGCTCAAGGACAGCGGCGAGCGCACCTACAGCTCGACCATGGCCTTCGTGCAGACCCTGAACATCGCGCTGCGCGACAAGGAAATCGGCCCGCGCATCGTGCCGATCGTCGCCGACGAAGCGCGCACCTTCGGCATGGAAGGCATGTTCCGCCAGATCGGCATCTATGCTCCCTTTGGCCAGAAGTACAAGCCGGTCGACGCCGACCAGCTGATGTACTACCGCGAAGACCAGAGCGGCCAGGTGCTGCAGCAGGGCATCAGCGAGCCGGGTGCGATTGCTTCCTGGATGGCCGCCGGCACCAGCTACTCGGTCTCTGATGTGCCGATGCTGCCGTTCTACATCTACTACTCGATGTTCGGCTTCCAGCGCGTGGGCGACATCGCCTGGCAGGCCGCCGACATGCGCACCCGCGGCTTCCTGCTCGGCGGCACCGCCGGCCGCACCACGCTCAACGGCGAAGGCCTGCAGCACGAAGACGGCCACAGCCACCTGCTGGCCGGCGCCATCCCGAACGTGCGC
>Ga0160434_100223_pt1 | contig 24776 bp, 20 predicted proteins | sample HID1973I_E0MG_FD_108273 | JGI IMG/M metagenome (GOLD analysis project Ga0160434, IMG submission 108273) | Enriched mosquito-associated microbial communities from UW Madison campus, WI, USA - HID1973I_E0 MG | ecosystem: Host-associated > Arthropoda: Insects > Digestive system > Unclassified ...
GCGCCCGGCCCCAACTACGACCTTGCCTATCCCCGCGCCTTTGGCGCGCCCCTTAACAACGGGGGCTTTCCACCCGAGGCGATGTCGCTCGCTCTTTGTAGGAGCGGCTTCAGCCGCGACCGCAGGATCCGGCGGTCGCGGCTGAAGCCGCTCCTACAGTGAGGAGCTTCCCGGCAGTGGACGGACGACGCAGCTAAAGACCCCGGGGGGACGGCCGATACAGCAATCGTGATTCTGTCGAGAACGCCCATGCACTCACGTCCCCTCATCCGCCTCGCCGCCCCCGTCGCGTTGACCTTGCTGTTCCCGCTGGCCGAAGGCCTGGCATGGCCGGCCTCCATGCGTTGGGCCATCCTGGTCACCATGACTCTGAGCTGGCTCGGCTTTGCCGGCTGGAGCCTGTGGACGGAAAGCCGCCGCCACCCCGACCAGGCCCGCGTACTGCGTGAGCAGGACCAGTTGCTGACCGAACTGCGCACCTTCGTCAGCAATGAGGTCGACGGTTCGCGTGCCGAGGTCGAACGTGCGCGCGAGCTGATCCGCCAGGCGGTCTCCGGCCTGGGCGGCAGCTTCGAGGCGATGAACCGCAAGTCGCGCCAGCAGAGCCAGGCGCTGGCCCGGATCGTGGACCGCGCCGGCGATGACGGCAGCGCCGGCGTGGATGTGGCGCGCTTTGCCCAGCACGCCAGTTCGCGCATGGAGCAGTTGGTCGAGGCGCTGGAGCAGGTCAGCGGCCAGAGCAGCACCACCGTGCACAACATCGACGAGATGGCGCAGCACCTGGATGGCATTTTCTCCTTGCTCGAAGACGTCAAGTCGATCGCCGACCAGACCAACCTGCTGGCCTTGAACGCCGCCATCGAAGCGGCGCGCGCCGGCGAGGCCGGTCGCGGCTTCGCGGTGGTCGCCGACGAGGTGCGCAACCTGTCCGAGCGTTCGACCACCTTCAACGAGCAGATCCGCAAGCTGGCGCACAGCTCCAAGGAATCCATCTCCAAGGTCCGTGAAACGGTGTCGCAAATGGCTTCCCGCCACCAGGACCGTTCCCGCGAGGCGCGCCACGAGGCGGCGGCGATGCTCGACAACGTGGCGGCCATCAATGCTTCGCTGGGCGAAGGCATGCGCGAGATCTCCGATTGTGCCCGCGCCATCGACGGCAGCGTCGCCGAAGCCGTGCGCGCGTTGCAGTTCGAGGACATCGCCACCCAGACCCTGAGCGGCGTGCACACCCATCTCGATCGCCTGACCGCGATCAATCGCGAGGCGGTGGCGCTGCAGGAGCTGTTGCATCGCAATGGCGGTGTGTTCGACGGCGACCTGGTACAGGCGCTGCAACGCGTCGGCAGCCGCCTGCGCGATCTGCGCAGCGAGTGGGAGCGGCCGCCGCACAAGCCGGTCTCGCAGCAGAGCATGGGCGCCGGTACGGTCGAGCTGTTCTGAGCCGTCGTTGAACTGCCAGGTCTCTCACTTCCGCGCATCCCCGGCCCGTGCCGGGGATGCGCGTTTCCGCTACCTTCCGGCTCGCCCTGACCGATGAATCCGACGCCACTCGTGCAAGGTCCGTTTCCGTCCACAGGTTCGCAGGCACTGCAGCGCATCGAGGCCGCGGCGCGGCGCGAACTGGCGGTATTGCGCGCTGCGCAATCGCCGACGTCCCCTCCGGATGCGCTATGGGCGACGCTGGCTTGGGATATGGGGTTGGGTGGTCGCGCGCTGGAGGAGTGATCGCTTGCTGGGGTGAGGGGTTGTTGAGGGGCGCGCTTTGCCTGGGCGGTGGGTGTTGTCGGCTTTACGGTGCGGGCCCCGCCTGACGGGAGGGGACGGGCCTGGCTCGGTTGGCAAGGCGCTTTCTTTCGGCTGTTTATTTCCCCGGCCGTGGCGACGGCTGCATTGCCTGGATGACGGAACGTGCAAGGGAGCGCGGCCGCTGGCCACCTCCCCGCCAGGACGGCGCGGGCGCTTTGAGTGTCAGTCTTCGTTCGAGGCGCGCCGGGAAGGTCTTCCCTGTAGGAGCGGCTTCAGCCGCGACCGCCGGATATCGGCGGTCGCGGCTGAAGCCGCTCCTACAGGGGGAAGCGAGCGCCATCGTGTCTGGCGAAGAGCCCCCTTTTTTAGGGGCGCGGCGAAGCCGCGGGGATAGGCAAGGTAGAAGTCGGGGCCGGGCGCCTTCGAATCTGCCGAGCTCAAATGATGCCCCCCCACGGCAGGCGATAATCAAAAGCCGATATCAATCGCTTTGTTTTGCGAAGCACAACCGCGGGGGCAGGGCCGCGTAGCGGGAATGTCACAGGCACAGCCCACGCAGCGGGATGAGCCACGCCACGCGAAGCGGGAATGGTCACGCCCGCGAAGCGAGCATGGCCCATCCACCTACGCCAGCGCCAGCCGCTGCCCCAGGCGATTGCCGACCTGGGCCTCGCGCAACCACTGCGCCAGATCGCGCGGCATCAGCGGGCGCGAATAGAAATAGCCCTGGATTTCATCGCAACCCTGCTGGCGCAGCAACGCATCTTCCTGCACGGTTTCCACGCCCTCGGCGACGACCTGCATGCCCAATGCATGGCCCAGGTGCACGATCGCCTGGGTCACTTCGGCGGTATTGGCGTCGGCAAGCATGCCCTGGACGAAACTACGGTCGATCTTCAGGCGCTGCACCGGGAAACGGTTGAGGTAATGCAGGTTGGAGAAGCCGGTGCCGAAGTCGTCGACCGCCAGCAGCACGCCGTTCTGTTCGAACAGCTCGAAGGTGCGGCGCAAGGCCTCGGTGTCGCGGATCAGCGCCGACTCGGTGAGCTCCAGCTCCAGCCGCTGCGCCGGCCAGCCGTTGTCGCGGCAGATCTCCAGCACCCGTTCGGCGAAGCCGCGATCGCGCAGCTGCACCGCCGAGACGTTCACCGCGATGCGGCTGAACTGCAGGCCGGCGCGATCCCAGGCCACGGCCTGCCGGCACGCCTCGCCCAACACCCAGTCGCCCAAACGGACGATCTCGCCGCATTCCTCGGCGATGGGAATGAACTCGGCGGGACTGCAGGCGCCATGCCCCGGCCGTTGCCAGCGCAACAGTGCTTCGATCGCCGGCGAGCTTTCGCCCGCGGTCGGCACCAGCGGCTGGTAGACCAGCGAGAATTCTTCACGGTCCAGCGCGCCGTGCAGCGCGTGCTCGAGCTCGAGCCGGCGCTGCGCGCGCAGCAAGACGTCCTGGCTGTAGTAGTGATAGGTGTTGCGGCCCGATTCCTTGGCCGCATACATCGCCGCATCGGCGGCGCGCAGCAGGCTGTCGAAATCGCCCAGCTCGGGCGTCTGCAGGGCGATGCCGATGCTGGCGCCGAGCTTGAGGGTGATCTGGTCCTTGCGCAGCGGCTCGGCCAGCGCGGCGATCAGCTTGCGCGCGACGTGGCCGGCGTCCTCCGGTTCGGACAGATCGCGCAGCACGACGACGAATTCATCGTCGCTGAAGCGGCCGAACAGATCGCTGTTGCGCAGGTTCTGGTGCAGGCGCGTGGCCGCCAGTTTCAGCAGCGTGTCGCCGGTGGCGTGGCCGAAGGAATCGTTGATGCTCTTGAAGCCGTCCAGGTCGATCAGCAGCATCGCCAGGGTCTGGCCGCGCTCGGTGGCCTCGGCCATGGCTTCCTCGGCGCGCTCGCGCAGCAGGAAGCGATTCGGCAGCCCGGTCAGGCGATCGTAGTGGGCCAGCAACTCGATGCGCTCGTTCGCCTCGCGCTCGCGGGTGACGTCGCGGAACAGCACGACGTAGCGCGGCGGCAGGCCTTCGCGACGGTCCAGCTCGACCAGCACCTGCACCCAGACGCGCTGGCCGGACTGGCGATAGAAACACAGCTCCAGTTGTTCGGGCAGGCCGCCGTCGGCGATGCGCCGCAGCGCCGCCTCGAAACTGTCGCGCGAATCCTCGGTGTAGAGCGCCAGCGCCTGCTCGAGCGTGATGTGCTCCTTGCGCAGCCCGTGGATGCGATAGCACTCCTCGGTCCATTGCATGCGGCGGGTGTCGACCTCGATCTCGCACCCACCGATGCGGCCGAGCGCCGACACCCGGTTGAGCAATTCGGTGCGCCAGCGGATCAACGCATCGGTCTGGCGCTGCTCGGTGACGTTCTGGATCTGCCCGCCGATCCGGCGCAGGCGGCCGTCGCCGTCATGGTCGGGCTGCGCCCACACCCGCAGGTGCTGCGCCGGCATCCGCGCCGTGGCGGCCAGTTCGAGTTCGAAGTGCAGCGGCTCGCCATTCCCGCGCAGCCGTCGCCAGACACCGCGCAAGGTCGCGCGGGCCTCGGCGCCGAGCAGATGCAGCCAGCCGCGCATGCGCACCGGCGGCGCGCCGGCCAGGCCGATCTGCCGGCCGAAATCCTCCGACAGCCAGAACGTGTCGGTGCCGCAGTCCCAGCGCCAACTGCCCATGCTGGCGACGCGCTGGGCTTCTTCCAGTTGCGCCTGCTGCTCGCGCAGCTGCTGCTCGAGCAGCTTGTGGTGGTGGATGTCGGTGTGGGTGCCGACCATGCGCAGGGCGCGGCCGTCGGCGCCGCGCGAAACCACCCGGCCGCGGTCCAGGATCCAGCGCCATTGCCCGTCGCGCTGGCGCAGCCGGAACTCGGCGCTATAGCCGTCGCTGTCGCCTTCCAGGTGCTCGCGCACCGCCTGGCTGACCCGCGGATGGTCTTCCGGATGCATCAGTTCCGACAGCGCGGCCAGGTTGTGCGGCAGGCTGTGCTGGTCGTAGCCGAGCATGCGTTTCCAGCGCTCGGAGCGGTACACGACGTCGGCGGCGATGTCCCAGTCCCACAGGCCGTGCTCGGCGCTGTCCAGGCCGATTTCCCAGCGGCTGGCGATCGCCCCGGCCGGCTCGGGCACGCTCAGCGTGAACGCCAGCAGCTGGCCGTCCTCGTCGCGGACCGCGCGCAGCCAGGCGTCCCAGCGGCCGTTGCCGTTGGGCAGCACGCAGGCCGCCGCGCCGCCCTCGCGGCACAGGCGCGCGCGCTCGTCGGCCAGTTGGTCCACGTACAAGGCCAGCGTCGCCGGCAGGCCCAGCGACTGTGCCGCCGGATTGGCCGCCAACGGCCGGCCGCACGGATCCAGCACCACCACCGCCGAACTCAATGGGTGCTGCAGCAAGCTTGCAATGACGCCTGGATCCACGCTGGGAAGCTCCGCTTCTCGCCCCGGGGGGTGGGGAACGTGATGGATAACGGCCGGCCCGGCGATTAGTTGAGCGCAGCGCCGCCGGACGGCCGCTGGCGCCGGAGCGGCGGCATCGCAAAAGCCGGCGAACGATCTAAGATGAGCCACTGACCGCCGCCGGTGCCGCCCCATACCCATGTCCGACGAACGCAGTCGTGCCGCCCCAATCGCCTCCCCCGTCGCCGGGCAGCGCCTGGCGCGGCGACTGCGCGACGCGGTCCGGGCGGTGACCGGCGCCTACCTGGCGCTCGGGCTGCTGTGGTTGCTGGTCGGTGACCGGCTGCTGGCGCTGGCGCGGCCGGAATGGGCGCAGGCGCATCGCCAGTTCGGGCTGGAAGGCGGGCTGTTCGTGCTGGGCTCGGGGTTGCTGCTGTACTTCTCGCTGCGACAGCTGAGCGCAAGCTGGTTGCGCGAGCACGTGGCGCTGGCGCAGACCGCCGCGCACCTGGACGAGAAATTCCACGCCCTGCCCTGCCCGGTCTGGGCCTATGACCTGGCGACCTTGCGGATCGTCGATGCCAACCCGGCGGCGCTGGCGTTCTTCGGCTACCGCCGCGACGAATTCCTGCACCAGCCACTCGACGTGATCTGGCCAGCCGGCGATCGCGGCCACCTGGCCGAGATCATCGACAAGCTGCGCGCCGCGCCGGACCAGCCCTGCCGGCTGACCGAGCCGCTGCTCACCGGCGACGGCCTGCGCCACGTGGAAGTGCTCAGCAGCCCGTTGGCCTTGCCGGGGGGGCCGGCCCGGCTGGTGGTCGCCACCGACCGCAGCGCCGAGCAACTGGCCGAGCGCGAGCGCGCCGAACTGCTGCAGTTGCTCGAAGAGGCGCAGAGCATCGCCCGGCTCGGCTCCTGGGAACTGGATCCAGTTTCCGGCCTGGGGCGTTTTTCGCCCGAGGTCTATCGCATCCTGGCCCGGCCCATGCCCGGCACGCAGCACGGGCAACGTTTCGAAGCCCTGCTGTCGGGCGTGGACCTGATGACCCAGGTGCGCATCGATCGCCTGATCGACGACATGTGCGGGCCAGGCACGATCCAGATCGACGTGCTGCTGCCGGTGATCGCCGGCGACAGCCAACCGCGCATGGTCCACCTGCGCGCCGAGAGCGGCACCGCCGAGGATGGCCGGCGCCGCATCCACGGCACGCTGCAGGACGTCACCGAGCGCGAACAGTCGCGGCGCCTGCTGCGCGAGCGCGAGGAACAATTCCGCGAGCTGGTGCGGGTGTTGCCGGACGGGGTGATGATCCTGTCCGAGGAACGCGTCATGTATGCCAATCCGGCCTGTGCCGGCCAGTTCGGCTATCCCGGCGAATCGTTGCTGGGCGAGCCGCTGTCCAGCCTGGTCGCCGAGCAGGACCTGGCACTGGTGCGCGACCAGCTCGATGCCGAGCCCGACATCGATCGCGACGCTTTCACCGCCCGCCGCATGCGCCGCCGCGACCAGAGCCTGTTCCAGGCCGGGCTGTCGGTCGGCGCGGTGCGCTACGGCGGCCGCGACTGCCGCTTGCTGGTGGTGCGCGACCTCAGCGAGCCCGAGCGCATGCGCGACGAACTGGCGGCCGGCAACGCGGAACTGCAGGCGATGGCCAAGCGGCTGTTCTCACTGCAGGAGGACGAGCGCCGCGCGATCTCGCGCGACCTGCACGATGACATCGGCCAGGCGATCACCGCGATGAAGCTGTCCGCGCATGCCGCGCTCGACGAGGAAGATCCCCAGCAGCGCCGCGAGAACCTGGGCGAGATCGTGCAACTGGCCGACACCACGGTCGTCAAGCTGCGCAATCTGTCGATGTTGCTGCGGCCACCGCAACTGGATGCGCTGGGCCTGGAAGCGGCCCTGCGCTGGCAGGCCACGACCTTGTTCCGCGGCAAGCCGCAGCGGCTGGAAATGGACGTGCGCCCACTCGGCCAGCGTCCCAGCAACGAGATCGAACAGGCCTGCTTCCGGATCGCCCAGGAGAGCCTGACCAACGTACTGCGGCACGCCTGCGCCGGCGAAGTCAGCGTACTGCTGCACGACCAGGCCGAGCGCGGCCTGTACCTGGAAGTGGCCGACGACGGCGACGGCTTCGAACCCGAAGCGCCGCGCGGACTGGGCCTGATCGTGATGCGTGAGCGAGCGCAAACCGTCGGCGGGACGCTGACGATAGAATCTTCCCCGGGTGGCGGCACGCGCGTGCGCCTGCACCTGCCCTATCAGGCCGTCGGCGAACCCGCGCCGGCCGACAACGGACGTTGATGCCGATGTGGAATCCCGCGTTACCCGCTGGACACGAACCTACCAAGCCGCAACGACTGGGCGCGGGCAACGCGGAACTGCTGCGCATGGTCGATGCGGCCGCTTCCGGCGGACCTGCGGTGATGGTCCTGCACGTGGACATCGACCATTTCGCCTCGATCAACGAGAACATGAGCGCCGAGGTCGGCGACCAAGCCTTGACCCTGCTGGCCGAGCGGCTGCAGGCGCACCTGGGGCCACGCGGGCGGCTGTGGCGGCACGGCAGCGACGAGATGGTGATCGTGGCGCGGCGCGGCGACGACGTCGCCCTGCCGGAAGATTTCGCCGAAGAGATCAGGCAGCAACTGGAGCTGCCGTTGTCGGTGCTGCCGTACACGCTGTTCATGACCGGCAAGGTCGGGATCAGCCTGTGCCCGGAGCACGGCAACAACGTGTCGGCCTTGCTGGACTACGCCGAGGAGGCCAGCTACCAGGCCGGCCGCGAGGGCGGCAACACGGTGCGCACGTACACCCGCAATTCGCCGACCAGCGCGCACAGCGAAAGCATCATCGCGCGGCAGATCGTCGATGCGATCCCGCATGGCGAGCTGCGCCTGCGCTATCAGCCGCTGGTGAGCGCGCGCGATGGCCGCATCGTCGGCATGGAGGCGCTGCTGCGTTGGCAGTCGCCGACGCTGGGCATGCTGGTGCCCGAGCGCTTCATGCGCACCGCCGAACGCCTCGGGGTGATCGTGCAGCTCGGCGAGTGGGTGCTGCAGAACGCGGTGCGGCAGGCCCGCGCCTGGCGCGACCAGGGCTTCGACGACTTCAGCATCGCGGTCAACGTGTCGACCCTGCAGTTGCTGCGGCCGAGTTTCTTCAACGAGGTGATGGGGATCCTGCAGGCGGCCGGCGTGCCGGCGCCGTTCGTGACCCTGGAGATCAACGAAAGCGCGCTGACCAACAACGTCAACTTCGTCCACGAAACGATGGAAAACCTGCGCAAGGAAGGCATCAGCCTGAGCCTGGACAACTTCGGCACCGGCGATTCCAGCCTCAGCGCGCTGGTGCGCTATCCGGTGGACCGGCTGAAGATCGACCGCTCCTTCATCAAGAGCGCGCCGGCCGGCAGCCGCGAGGCGGCGATTGCGCGCGCGATCATCGCCATGGGCCACCAGCTGGGCATGAACGTCATCGCCAACGGGGTGGAATCGCAGGCGCAACTGGGCTTCCTGCGCCGCAACGATTGCGATGTGTTCCAGGGCTACCTGTTCGGCGAACCGATGTCGGCCGAATCGGCGGGCATGGCCTTGCGACGCCGTTACCTGCGCCCGGAATCGTTCGCCGAAACACGCCCGGACCGCACCTTGTTGCTGCTCGACGACGAAGAGAACGTGCTGCGCTCGCTGGTGCGCCTGTTCCGCCGCGACGGCTACCGCATCCTCGCCGCCGGCAACGTGCGCGACGCCTTCGACCTGCTGGCCACCAACGACGTGCAGGTGATCCTGTCGGACCAGCGCATGTCCGACATGAGCGGCACCGAGTTCCTGGGCCGGGTGAAGATGCTCTATCCGGACACCGTGCGGCTGGTGCTGTCCGGCTACACCGACCTGGCCACGGTGACCGAGGCGATCAACCGCGGCGCGATCTACCGGTTCCTGACCAAGCCGTGGAACGACGACGAGCTGCGCGAACACATCCGCCAGGCGTTCCGCACCCACGACGAGTTGCGCAAGGGCCGCGATGGCGCCGCTGCGCGCGAGGTGTTGAGCGGTGGCGACGAGGGCTGAGCGGCGCTCTGCGGGGCCGGCTGCTTGTTTGTAGGAGCGGCTTCAGCCGCGACTGCCGGATCCGGCGGTCGCGGCTGAAGCCGCTTCTGCATTGCGGTGACTCGCTTTACTTGGGCTGCCGCACCGGCAGGGTGATCCGGAACGTGGCGCCCTGCCCCGGCGCGCTGTCGACGTCGATGCGGCCGTGGTGCTTGTTGATGATGCCGTAGGAAATCGACAGGCCCAGGCCGGTGCCGCTGCCGACCGGCTTGGTGGTGAAGAACGGATCGAAGATGCGCTGCTGCAGGTCGGCCGGGATGCCGCTGCCGCTGTCGCGGAACTCGATCCATACCTGGTCGCCGTCCAGGCCGGTGCTGACGGTGATGGTGCCGCGCTCGGCGATCGCCTGGCCGGCGTTGAGCAGCAGGTTCATGTAGACCTGGTTGAGCTCGGACGGCAGGCTTTCCACCAACGGCAGTTCGCCGTAGTGGCGCTCCAGCGTCACCTTGTACTTGAGCTCGTTCCAGATGATGTTGATCGTCGATTCGAGGCCGGCGTGCAGGTCGACCAGCTTCCACGACTCGGAACGGTCCGAGTACGAGAAGTCCTTCAGGTCGCGCACGATGCGGGTGACCCGCTCGATGCCCTCGCGCGACTCGGCCATCAGCTGCGGCAGGTCGCGGGCAATGAAGTCGATGTCGGCGCGGTTGCGGATGTCGTCGATCTCGGGGATCAGCGCCTTCGGGTCGGGCGCGCGCAACGCGCGCTCGTAGGCCTCGATCAGGGTGAACAGGCTGCGCAGGTATTCCTGCAGGCTGCCCAGGTTGGAATGCACGTAGCCGATCGGGTTGTTGATCTCGTGCGCGACGCCGGCGGCGAGCTGGCCGATGGAGGCCATCTTCTCCGACTGCAGCAGCTTGTCCTGGGCACCGTTGAGGCGCAGATAGGCCTGCCGCAACTCGGCGTGGCGCTGCTCCAGCTCGCGCTCGTAGTCTTCCTGGCCCTCGATCTTGTGGAACAGCGCCAGGTAATAGTCGTGCGGGTCGGCGTGGTGATGATAGATGTGGGCGATCACCACCTGCTCGCCGATCGGCAGGCTGCCCGACCAGGCCGCCTTGGCGCGTGCCTGCGCCAGCGCGTCGCCGGGCAACACCTGGGCGATGCGCTCGCCGAAGCTGCTGCCGTCATGCGGATCGCGGCACAGGCTGGCGCGGGCGATCGCATTGGCAAATACCAGCTCGCCATCGCCACGGAACAGCAGCAGGCCCTCGGTCATCCGTTCGCTGAAAGCGCGCAGGATTTCCTGCGACGGCAACAGCGCGGGATTGAAATACAGTTTCTCTGGCACGTCGGCAGCGGTGGCGAGGGGTGGCCCAATATACGCCCAAGGTCGGCGTCTGGCGCCGACCTGGCCCGAAGTGTGACCCTGCGCATCGTGCCGGCGCACCGGCGGCATCCATCACTTCGCGGCGCGCCGCGTGGACTCGGGCTGTCGCCCGGCTCAGGCCACCGCGATCGCGCGGCTGGTGTGCAGCGTGTTGTTCTGTCCCTGCGCATCGTAGGCCGGTGCGCTTTCGCTGCGGCCGAGATGGCGCAGCGCCCAGTTGACCTCGCGGCGACGGCGCGCCAGCAGCGCCCCGTTGGCGAGGTTGGCCTCGGCGAGCTCGCGCAAGCGTTGTTCCTGCCCGTGCGGCACGTCGTGCTCGAGCACGCGCAACGCCTCCAGCTTGTCCTGGGTCGCGCGGATCAGGCCTTCGACGTCATGGTCGATGAGCGCCTGGCGCTCACCGGCCAGGGCGTCGCCCAGCCGTTGCAGGGCATCGCTCACGGTGCTCACCCGGCCAGCTGCTGGTCCAGATCGATCATGCGATGGGCGATCGCTTCCGGATTGATCCGGTAGCTGCCGTTCTGCAGGGATTCGCGCACGGCCTGCACGCGCCCCTGGTCGATCGCCGGGGCGCTGGAGATCTCGCGCTGCAGCGTCTGCAGGCCGGCGGCCTCGCCGGTCAGGCGCAGGCTGTCGGTCGCCTGGGTGGCGGCCACGGGCGAGGAACGTTCCGCCCCGGCCGAGGCGATCTTGCTGCTCACCGCGCCGGTGCGAACGCTCGCGGCGGGGGGGAGGCTACCTTCGATCTTCTGGGTCATGACACTGGATCCTCTACGGTTCGCAAGGGGTAGCGGCCGCCTGCGGGGGAACTTTAGGGCTTTGGAGCTGGATTCTTCAACGCGAGACGACGACCGCGCCATTGGCGTCGACCACGCCCTGCACGACCTTGCGCGAGGAGCTGTTCTCGACCGAGACCCGCTCGTTGGCGCCGGCATCGCCCAGGGCGCGCCCGCTCATGCGCACTTCCAGGCCGTCGCGGCGGGCGATCAGCGCCACCGTGTCGCCGCGCCGCACCAGCCGCGGCGCGACCACATCGGTCGCCGACAGCACCGTGCCTGCGCCCAGCGTGCGCCGCGCGGTCTTGCCGATGGCATCGGCCGGGTCGGCCAGCACGGCGCCGACGATGCGTCCGGCGTCGCGCTTCTCGATGGCGATATCGGCCGCGTCGATGGTTTCTCCAGCGGCCACGCCGCGATTGAGCACCAGCACGTTCTGGTTGCGGCGCACCTTGACCGGCACGAACAGCCGCCAGCCGGCCGGCTGCGGGCAGGCCACCTCGATGGCGTTGCCGTTGCCGGGCTGGGCCTGCAGCGCGACCGGACAGGCCGGCATGCGCATGCCCGGGTCCAGCGTCGCCTCGGCTTCCACGTCGGCGCCGAGCGCGGCCAATGCGGCGGCCCGGATGCTGTCGACCGACTGATAGCCGTCGGCGAGCGCGACGGCCGGCGCAAGCGCCAGCAGGATGAGGATGAGGCGTAGGTGGCGCATGGCGCGCTCCCGGCGGAATGACGAAGGCGTGGCTGCAAGTTGCATGCCGAAACGGCGATGCTGCTGTTGTAGGAGCGGCTTCAGCCGCGACCCAGTGCGATCGCCGGCGTCCGCGAGATGTCGCGATCAGCCGCCGGCATCCCGCGGTCGCGGCTGAAGCCGCTCCTACAAAAGCGAAAATCGCCTGCCCGCTCAAGTTGCCGGCCGCCGGACCGATAACCCGGCCATGTCACATGACCTGCTCAACCGCATCGACCAGCGCACCCGCCTGGCTGGCCACAACCGCCTGGCCTTGCTGCTGTTCCGGCTGGGCGGCCGTCAGCTTTTTGGCGTGAACGTATTCAAGGTGCAGGAAGTGCTGCGCCGTCCCGACCTGTTCCAGGTGCCGGGGCTGCCGGGCGAGTTCGCCGGGGTGGCCGATGTGCGCGGCCGCTCGGTGCCGGTGCTGGACCTGGGCGTGGCGATCGGCCACCCCGAGCGCGCGCCCGGCAGCGACGGCGATCCGGGCTACCTGGTGGTGGCCGAGTTCAACCGCTCGGTGCAGGGCTTCCTGGTCAGCGGCGTGGAGCGCATCGTCAACATCGCGGTGGAGGACATCCATCCGCCGCCGGAGTTGGGCGCCGAGGCCACCTACCTGACCGCGGTCACGCGCTTCCAGGGTGAACTGATCCAGGTCATCGACGTGGAAAGCGTGCTGGCCGACATCGCCCAGGTCGAGACCGACATCCACCTGGACCCGGCGATGGCGCTGCAGACCGACCGCCCACTGCAGGTGCTGGTCGTGGACGATTCACGGGTGGCGCGCCAGCAGATCCGCAGCGTGCTCGACCAGTTGGGGGTCGGCGCCACCCTGCTCTCGGACGGACGCCAGGCGCTGGACCATCTCTTGCAGGTGCTCGCCGGCGGCGAAGATCCTGCCGAGCGCTACGCGATGGTGATCTCCGACATCGAGATGCCGGCGATGGACGGCTACACCCTGACGACGGAAATCCGCCGCAACCCCGGCCTGGCCGGGCTGTACGTGCTGTTGCACACCTCGTTGTCGGGCGTGTTCAACAACGCCATGGTCGAGCAGGTCGGCGCCAATGCCTTCGTGGCCAAGTACAGCGCCCACGAGCTGGCCGAGTACGTGCTGGCGCGGCTGCGCGAGGTTGCGGTCGCGCACGCGTGAGTGGCGGCCCGACCTTGTAGGAGCGGCTTCAGCCGCGACTGCCGGAGTCTGGGGGTCGCGGCTGAAGCCGCTCCTACAACAAGCGCGCCCCACCTTCTGGCACAGGTCTTGCCTGTACTCCGGCAACGAACTGCCGGAGCCGGCCGTGTCCAATCCGATTGCCAACTACCTGGGCGTGCATGCCGATGCGTTGCCGCTGCGCGAGCAGCGCATGCAGCTGATCGCCAGCAACCTCAGCAATGTCGACACGCCCGGCTACAAGGCCAAGGACCTGGACTTCGATGCGGCGCTGAAGGCGGCGGGCAACGCCCGTGAGGGCATCGGCGGGCCGCTCGCGACGACCTCCGAGCAGCACCTGACCGTGGCCAGCGAAACCGGCCTCAATCCTTTCCAGATCACCCGCCAGGCCGACCAGCCCAGCCTCGACGGCAATACCGTCGACCCGGATGCCGAGCGCGCCGCCTATGGCCGCGCGGCACTGGAATACCGGGCCTCGCTGAGCTTCATCGAGTCCAAGGTGCGCTCGATGCTCACCGCGATTACCGGTCAGTAGCCGGGCCATACGGAAGGAACGCTGCCATGAGCAACCTGCCCATCTTCGACGTCGCCGGTTCCGCGCTGCAGGCGCAGTCGGTGCGCTTGAGCACGATCGCCTCCAACCTGGCCAACGCCGATTCGGTGGCCGGCTCGGCCGAGGCCGCCTACAAGCCGATCGAACCGATCTTCCAGGCCCAGCCCAACGCGCAGGATCCGAGCCTGACCGGTGTGCGGGTGAAGGAGATCACCACCACCGATGCGCCGCCGATCAAGCGCTACGAACCGGGCCACCCGCTCGCCGACGCCGATGGCTATGTCTATTCGCCGGACGTGGACCCGGTCGCGCAAATGGTCAACCTGATCTCGGCCTCGCGCAATTACCAGGCCGGGGTGGAAGTCCTCAATACCGCCAAGGAACTGGCGCTGGCCACGCTCACGATGGGTCGCTGACCCCCGCCTCGCCCCGCACTCGCTCTGGACACGACACGATCATGACGACCTCGATCAACAGCGACATCTACAAGAGTCTGGGCCTGAGCGCAGACAGCAACACCAACGCCACCAAGAAGGAAGAGTCGCTGGGCCAGGCCGATTTCCTGCGCCTGATGACCGAGCAGCTGCAGCACCAGGATCCGCTCAAGCCGATGGAGAACAGCGAGTTCCTCGGCCAGTTGGCGCAGTTCTCCACCGTGCAGGGCATCGGCGACCTGAACACTTCCGTCAACGGCTTCGCCAGCGCGCTGAGCAGCGACCAGGTCTTGCGCGGCGCGCAACTGGTCGGCCATGAGGTGCTGGTGCCGTCGGCCAAGCTCGCGCTGGAAAACAGCGGCAACGTCACCGGTGTGGTCGCCGCGCCCAGCGCCGGCACGGTCAATTTCGACATCACCGATGCCAACGGCCAGAAGGTCAAGACGATCAGCGTGCAGGCCGACAAGGCCGGCGAAGTCGCCTTCGAATGGGACGGCACCGACGCCAACGGAAACCGCATGGCCGCCGGCAGCTACAGCATCGCCGCCACCCACACCGACAGCAGCGGCGCCAACAGCACGCTGTCGACCTATGTGCAGGCGCCAGTGGAAAGCGTGACCGTCGGTTCCGACGGCCTTTACCTCAACCTCAAGGGTCTGGGCACCGCCCCGATCGACTACGTGCTCCGCGTCAGCTGAGCCGGCAACCGAACCTGCAGGAGTTCCCATGGGCTTCAATACTTCGCTGTCCGGCATCAATGCCGCCAACGCCGACCTCAACGTCACTTCCAACAACATCGCCAACGTCAACACGACCGGGTTCAAGGAGTCGCGCGCCGAGTTCGCCGACATGTTCCAGAGCACCGCCTACGGGCTGGCGCGCAATGCGGTCGGCTCCGGCGTGCGGGTCAGCAACGTGGCCCAGCAGTTCTCGCAGGGCAACATCGATCCGACCGGGCGCAGCCTGGACCTGGCGATTTCCGGCGAGGGCTTCTTCACCCTGTCGGCCAACGGCGAGCGGCTGTACAGCCGCGCCGGCAATTTCCAGACCGATGGCAACGGTTACGTGGTCAACCCGGAAGGCGCGCGCCTGCAGGTGTTCGCGCCCAATGCCAATGGCAACGGTTTCGACGTGGGCCGGCTGAGCGACCTGCAGTTGCTGACCACCGACAGCCCGCCGCAGCAGACCAGCACGGTGAACCTGATGTTCACCCTGCCCGGCAACGCCTCCGCGCCGACCCTGACCCCGTTCGACCCGGCCGATTCCAACAGCTACAACCACTCCACCGGCGGCATCAACGTCTACGACTCGCTGGGCGTGAGCCACACCCAGACGTCTTACTTCGTCAAGACCGCCAACCCGAACGAGTGGCAGGTCTACAACTATGTCGATGGCAGCCAGGCCGGTACGCCGACCACGCTGCAGTTCTCCGACAGCGGCGCGCTGACCAGCCCGGCCGGCGGTACCATCGCGCTGGACCCGTTCACCCCCAGCACCGGCGCCGGTGTGCTGAACATGTCGCTGGACGTATCCGGCTCGACCCAGTACGGCGAGGCGTTCGCGCTGCGCGATACGCGCCAGGACGGCTACGCCAGCGGCAAGCTCAACGAGATCAGCATCGATACCACCGGTGTGGTGTTCGCGCGCTACTCCAACGGTGCCGACAAGGCGCTGGGGCAGGTCGCGCTGACCACCTTCGTGAACCCGCAGGGGCTGTCGCAACAGGGCAACAACATGTGGGCCGAGAGCTATGGCTCGGGCAGTCCGCGCACCGGCGCGCCGGATACTTCCGACTACGGGCAGATCCAGTCCGGTTCGCTGGAGTCTTCCACCGTCGACCTGACCGCGCAGTTGGTGAACATGATCGTGGCGCAGCGCAACTTCCAGGCCAACGCGCAGATGATTTCGACGCAGGACCAGGTAACCCAGACGGTCATCAACATCCGTTGATGACCCAGCGCCCCGCACGGCGGGGCGCGTGACCGGAGCACGCCATGGACAAAGCCCTCTACGTCGCCATGACCGGCGCCCGCGCTTCGCTGCAGGCGCAGGGCACGGTTTCGCACAACCTCGCCAACGTCGACACCAACGGTTTCAAGGCGGCGCTGGCCAATACCCAGGCGATGCCGATCCGTGGCGATGGTTTTCCTTCGCGGGTGAACGCGATGCACATCGACCAGGGTTTCGATGCCAGCATGGGTTCGCAGAAGGTGACCGGCAATCCGCTGGATGTGTCGTTGCAGGCCGACGCGTGGCTGGCGGTGCAAGCGCCCGACGGCAGCGAGGCTTATACCCGCGGCGGCGAGCTGGCACTGACCCCGAACGGCCAGTTGGTCACCGCCAGCGGCCGCGCGGTGCTGGACGACAACGGCAATCCGATGACGATCCCGCCGCACCAGGCGATGGAGATCGGCAACGACGGCACGATCTCGATCGTGCCGCTGGGCGAAGGCGCCAACACTCAGGCCATCATCGGCCGCATGCGGGTGGTGCAGGCGCCGGCCGAGCGCCTGCAGCGCGGCAGCGACGGGCTGATGCGCAACACCGATCCGACCCAGCCGTTCGCCGCGGCGACCGGCAAGTCGGTCAACAGCGGCGTGCTGGAAGGCAGCAACGTCGACGCCGCCGGTGCGCTGGTGCAGATGATCCAGCTGCAGCGCCAGTTCGAGATGCAGGTGAAGGTCATCAAGCATGGCGACGAGAACGCGCAGTCGGCCAATACCCTGTTGAAGTTGAATGGTTGACGGGTTCACGCGATCTGACGGGCTCCGGGGTGGGCTGTAACCCTTTGGAGCGAATGTCCTCCGGCACCGATAAAGCCGGTGCCTCCCCCTTGATTTCGCTCCAAAGGGTTACAGCCCATCCCGGAGCCATCGGCTCGCTAATGCACTGAAAAGCAAGAAGCCGCTGTGCTTTTGCTTCGGGAACGGCCGCGATCTCGAACGACGGGCGGGGATGGCCTGCGGTGCGAAATCAAGGGGGAGGCACCGGCTTTATCGGTGCCGGAGGCGTCGCACCGCAGGCCATCCCCGCCCGGCGCCACGTCATCACACCGGCCGAGCGGCGCCTTTGCAGCCTGAAGGGCATCTGCCCCGACGAGCCAAGAAGTCGGCGGCGGCTTTGGCACGCCGCATGCATCGCTAACGGCGTGAACGGCCGCCACGGCCGGCAACCACCGAGGAACGGCAATGAATCAGGCTTTGTGGGTCGCCAAGACCGGACTGGATGCGCAACAGACGCGCATGTCGGTCATCTCCAACAACCTGGCCAATACCAACACCACCGGCTTCAAGCGCGACCGCGCCAGCTTCGAGGACCTGCTGTACCAACAGGTCCGCCAGCCCGGTGGTGCGACCTCGGCGCAGACCAACCTGCCGTCCGGCCTGCAGCTGGGCACCGGTGTGCGCGTGGTGTCGACTTCCAAGGCGTTCGAGCAAGGCAGCCAGCAGCAGACCGACCGCGCGCTGGACGTGATGGTCAACGGCCGCGGCTTCTTCGAAGTGCAGATGCCCGATGGCACCTCGGCGTATACGCGCGACGGCGGCTTCCAGATCAACGACCAGGGCCAGCTGGTCACCAACAGCGGCTACCCGGTGCAGCCCGGCATCCAGATTCCCGAAGGCGCCGAATCGCTGACGATCGGCACCGACGGCACGGTGACCGTGCAGGTCGCGGGCCAGACCGGCGTGCTGGAAGTCGGTTCGCTGACCCTGACCGATTTCATCAACCCCGCCGGCCTGCAGGCCAAGGGCGAGAACCTGTACGTCGAAACCACCGCCTCGGGCCCGGCGCAGAACGGTACGCCCGGCCTCAACGGCCTGGGCACCACCGTGCAGGGCGCGCTGGAAGGCAGCAACGTCAACGTGGTCGAAGAACTGGTCAGCATGATCGAGACCCAGCGCGCCTACGAAATGAACGCCAAGGCGATCTCCAGCACCGATTCGATGCTGGGCTACCTCAACAACAACGTCTGATCTGCGACGTGCGAATCCTGCGGTGATACCGATGAAGTCCTCTTGCCTGCCCCGCTCCGCCTCCGCCCTGCGCATCGCGCTGGCCGCGACGGCCTGCGCGCTGCTCGGCGGTTGCGTGATCGCCGGCGACATCAAGCCGTATCCGGCGATGGCGCCGGTGCAGCCAGTGATGCCGCTGCAGTCCGCACCCAGCGCCGGCGCGATCTACGCCGCCGGCCCAGGCCTGCAGCTGTACGGCGATCGTCGCGCGCGCGATGTCGGCGATCTGCTGACGATTACCCTGGTCGAGAGCACCACCGCGCAGACCACCGCCACCACCGGCATCAGCAAGAACAGCGATATCGAGATGGCCACCCCGACCGTGCTCGGCCTGCCGGTCACCTACAACGGCCAGGACCTGCTCAAGAACAGCGCCAAGGGCGAGCGCAGCTTCGACGGCAAGGGCCAGAGCGCGCAGAGCAACAGGTTGCAGGGCAGCGTGACCGTCACCGTCATCCAGCGCCTGCCCAACGGCAACCTGGTCGTACAGGGGCAGAAGAACCTGCGCCTGAACCAGGGCGATGAGCTGGTGCAGATCCAGGGCATCGTGCGCGCCGCCGACGTGTCCACCGAGAACACCATTCCCTCCAGCCGCGTCGCCGACGCCCGCATCGCCTACGGCGGCCGCGGCGCCGTCGCGCAATCCAATGCGATGGGCTGGTTCGGCCGCTTCTTCAATTCCGGCCTGGCGCCGTACTGAGGCGTGGTAATGACCATGAACGCTGACGCCGCCGATTCCTTCTCCCGCAAGCGGGACCGTGCTGTTCCCTTCTCCCGCAAGCGGGACGATGCCTATCCCTTCTCCCGCAAGCGGGACCGTGCTCTTCCCTTCTCCCGCAAGCGGGAGAAGGTGCCCGCAGGGCGGATGAGGGCTGGCTTCAACATCGTCGCTGCCCTCATCCGGCGCTTCGCGCCCCCTTCTCCCGCAAGCGGGAGAAGGGATAGGCACCGTCCCGCTTGCGAGAGAAGGGAAACACTCGGTCGTGCAGCCGCTGTCCTCCTGCTCGCGCTGGGGTTGTGCGCGCCAGCGGCGGCCGAGCGCATCAAAGACCTGGCCCAGGTCGGTGGCGTGCGCGGCAATGCGCTGGTCGGCTACGGCCTGGTGGTCGGCCTGGACAATAGCGGCGACCGCACCAGCCAGGCGCCCTTCACCGTGCAGAGCCTGAAGAACATGCTGGGCGAGCTCGGCGTCAACGTGCCGGCCAACGTCAATCCGCAGTTGAAGAACGTCGCCGCGGTGGCGATCCACGCCGAGCTGCCACCGTTCGCCAAGCCCGGCCAGCCGATCGACGTGACCGTCTCCTCGATCGGCAACGCGATCTCGCTGCGCGGCGGCTCGCTGCTGATGGCGCCGCTGAAAGGCGCCGATGGCGAGGTCTATGCGATCGCCCAGGGCAACCTGGTGGTCGGCGGTTTCGGCGCGCAGGGCAAGGATGGCTCGCGGGTCTCGGTGAACGTGCCGAGCGTCGGCCGCATTCCCAACGGCGCCACCGTCGAGCGCGCGCTGCCGGACGTATTCGACAACAGCGGCGAGATCACCCTCAACCTGCACCAGAACGATTTCACCACGGTCTCGCGCATGGTCGCGGCGATCGACGGCACGTTCGGCAACGGCACCGCGCGCGCGGTGGACGGCGGCACCGTGGCGGTGCGCTCGCCGACCGACCCGGGCGCGCGCATCGGCCTGCTGGCGCGCATCGAGAACGTGGAGCTGTCGCCGGGCACGGCGCCGGCCAAGGTCATCATCAATGCACGCACCGGCACGGTGGTGATCGGCTCGCAGGTGCGGGTCAGCCCGGCGGCGATCGCGCATGGCTCGCTGACGGTGACCATCAGCGAGAACGCCAACGTCAGCCAGCCCGGCGCGTTCGCCAACGGCCAGACCACGGTGACGCCGCAGTCGACGATCACCGCCAGCAACGAAGGCAGCCGCATGTTCAAGTTCGAGGGCGGCACCACGCTCGACCAGATCGTGCGCGCGGTCAACGAAGTCGGCGCGGCCCCGGGCGACCTGGTCGCGATCCTGGAAGCGCTCAAGCAGGCAGGTGCCCTGAGCGCGGAGCTGGAGGTGATCTGATGCGCATCGCGGCCAACCCGCTGGAGCTGGCACCCAAGACCGGCAACGATCCGCAAAAGATCGACCAGGTCTCGCGCCAGCTCGAGGGCCAGTTCGCGCAGATGCTGGTCAAGAGCATGCGCGACGCCAGCTTCGGCGACTCGCTGTTCCCCGGCGAAAACCAGACCTTCCGCGAGATGTACGACCAGCAAATGGCCAAGGCCCTGACCGAGGGCAAGGGCCTGGGACTGTCGGCGATGATCGCGCGCCAGCTCGGCGGCGGTGCTGCGGCGACCGGTAGCGGCACCGATGCAAGCCACACCCCGCTGCAGGACGGCGCGGCCGGCAAGGCCTACCCGCTGCAGAACGCGCAGGCCGCGCGCGCGTACTCGCTGGTCGCGCGCGGACGCGATGCCACCCTGCCGGAAACCAGTGCGACCGCGACGACGAACGCGACGCATGGCGACGCGGCCATGTCGCAGATGCTCGACCTGATCGCCGGCCGCGACGGCAGCACCGCCATTGGCGCCGCCAGCGCGCAGGACAGTGCCGCCGCACCGCTGGACTGGAGCACGCTGGACGACCGCTGGCTGGGCACCGGTCCGGTCGCGGTGGACGGCAGCGGCGACGACACGCTCGCCGCCAGCGCATCGAATGCAGCGGTCGCCGACCTCGGCGAGCGCACGCCGGAAGGCTTCGTCGCCAAGATCTGGCACCACGCGCAGAAGGCCGCGCAAGAGCTCGGCGTGGACCCGCGCGCGCTGGTCGCGCAGGCCGCGCTGGAAACCGGCTGGGGCCGTCGCGGCATCAGCCGCGGCAATGGCGCCGACTCCCACAACCTGTTCGGCATCAAGGCCACCGGCTGGCGCGGCGAACGCGTCACCGCCGGCACCCACGAATACGTCGGCGGCCAGAAGACCGCCGAGACCGCCGACTTCCGCGCCTATCGCTCGGCCGCCGACAGCTTCGCCGACTACGTGCGGCTGCTGAAGAACAACGGCCGCTACCAGCAGGCGTTGAAGGCCGGCACCGACATCCACGGATTCGCGCGCGGCCTGCAGAAGGCCGGCTACGCCACCGACCCGCGCTACGCGGCCAAGATCGCCGCGATTGCCAACGGCCCCACCATCGATCGCGCGGTGGCCGCCATTGGCCAGGCCACCAGCCAGGCTGCCAGCCAGTTGGCCAGCAACGCCGCCGGCCTGGGCCGGACCTTCGCCAGCAACGCCGGCATCGGCAACCTGAGGTAACGAGACATGTCCAACGTCCTGTCCACCGGTACCGGTGCCCTGATCGCCTTCCAGCGCGCCCTGGCGACGGTCAGCCACAACGTCGCCAACATCAACACCGAGGGCTACACGCGCCAGCGCGTCAGCTTCGCCACCCGCAACCCCACCGACTACGGCTATGGCTACGTCGGCAGCGGCACCCAGATCACCGACATCAGCCGGGTCGCCGACCAGTTGGCGATCTCGCGCCTGCTCGACAGTGGCGGCGAGCTGTCGCGGCTGCAACAGCTGTCGTCGCTGTCGGACCGCGTCGATGGCCTGTTTTCCGACTCGGCGACCAATGTCGCCGGGCTGTGGTCGAACTTCTTCGACGCGGCCAGCGCGCTGTCGTCGAATGCCTCCTCCAGCGCCGAGCGGCAGAACCTGCTCGACAACGGCAAGGCACTGGCGACGCGTTTCCAGCAGTTGAGCGGCCAGCTCAATACGCTGGGTTCGGAAGTCAACAACGGACTGCTCTCGGCCACCGACGAAGTAAACCGGCTGACCCAGCAGATCGCCCAGATCAACAGCAGCATCGGCACCAACGCCGCCAATGCCGCGCCGGACCTGCTGGACCAGCGCGACCAACTGGTCCAGCAACTGGTCGGCTATACCGGCGGTACCGCGGTGTCGCAGGACGGCGGCTTCATCAACGTCTATACCGCCGGCGGCCAGGCGCTGGTGGTCGGTACCACCGCGTCCAAGCTGACCACCGTGGCCGATCCGTACCAGCCCGGCCAGCTGCAGCTGGCCTTGCAGACCCAGGGCTTGAACGTGACCCTGGATGCGCGCGCGGTCGGCGGCCAGATCGGCGGCCTGCTGGAATTCCGCAGCAACGTGCTGGCGCCGACCCAGGCCGAACTCGGCCGCCTGGCGGTGGGCCTGGCCGCCAGCTTCAACGATGCGCACAAGCAGGGCATGGACCTGTACGGCGACATGGGTGGGGACTTCTTCAAGTACGCCTCGCCGAGCGTGGCCGGCAACCCGGCCAACACCGGCAGCGCCGCCCTCACCGCCTCGTTCGGCGACCTGTCGGCACTGGACGGGCAGAACCTGCTGCTGAAATTCGATGGCACGCAGTGGACCGCCACGCGTTCGGATACCGGCGCGGCGGTCGCGCTGACCGGCACCGGCACCGCCGCCGATCCGCTGACGGTCAACGGCGTGCAGATCGTGGTCGGTGGCGCGGCCGCGGCCGGTGATCGCTTCCTGCTGCAGCCCACCGCGAACGTGGCCGGCACGCTGGGCGTGGCGATCACCGACCCATCGCGGATCGCCGCGGCCACCCCGGTCAAGGGCAGCGCCGACTTGGGTAACGTCGGCTCGGGCAAGTTGTCCGGGGTGCGCGTCACCGATGCCGCCAACCCCAATCTGCAGACCCCGTCGACGATCGAGTTCATCGACGCGACCCAGTACACCATCGACGGTGCCGGCCCCTATCCGTACACCGCCGGCCAGGAGATCAGCGCCAACGGCTGGAGCTTCGTGCTCGACGGCACGCCCGCGGCCGGCGACAGCTTCGGCATCGGCGCGACCGGCGCCGGCTCCAGCGACAACGGCAACGCCAAGCTGCTGGCCGGCGTGGAAGACCTGAAGGCCTTCAACGGCGGCACGGTCAGCCTCAATGGCGCGGTCGCCGGGCTGACCACCTCGGTCGGCTCGGCGGCACGCTCGGCCGACTATGCCGCGCAGGCCCAGCAGGTGATCAACGACCAGGCGCAGGCGGCCCGCGATTCGGTGTCCGGCGTCAATCTCGACGAGGAGGCCTCGGACATGCTGCGGCTGCAACAGGCCTACCAGGCCGCTTCGCAGATCATCTCCACCGCCGACACGATGTTCCAGAGCATCCTGAGCGCGATCCGCTGATGAGCAACCGTATTTCCACCGGGATGATGTTCAGCCAGTCCGTGGCGACGATGCTGACCAAGCAGTCCAAGCTGCAGCATCTGCAGGCGCAGCTGGCCAGCGGCCAACGCCTGGTCACTGCCAAGGACGATCCGGTCGCGGCCGGCACCGCGGTCGGGCTGGACCGCGCGGTCGCCGCACTGGCGCGGTTCGGCGAAAACGCCAACAACGTGCAGAACCGGCTCGGCCTGCAGGAGAACGCCCTCGCCCAGGCCGGCGACCTGATGACGCGCGTCACCGAGCTCACCGTCGAGGCCAACAACGCCGCGCTGACCAGCGACGACCGCAAGGCGATCGCGTCCGAACTGCAGGCCATCCACGACAGCCTGCTGGCGCTGGCCAACAGCACCGACGGCAGCGGGCGCTATCTGTTCGGCGGCACCGCCGACAACAGCGCGCCCTTCGCCAAGATCGGCGACCAGGTCGTCTACAACGGCGACCAGACCCAGCGCCAGGTCGAAGTCGCCGCCGACACTTATGTGGGCGATGCCCTGCCCGGCAGCGAGATCTTCATGCGCATCCGCACCGGCGACGGCACGATCGATGCGCATCCGGCCAGCGGCAATACCGGCACGGCGTTGTTGCTGGACTTCGGGCGGGACGCCACTTCGGGCAATTACGGCGGCCAGAGCTACACGCTGCAGTTCACCGCCGCCGACGCCTACCAGGTGCTCGACGCCAACGGCAACGTATTGTCCAGCGGCAGCTACAGCACCGGCGACGACATCAGTTTCAACGGCGTGCGCCTGCGCATCGATGGCGCCCCGGCGGTTGGCGACAGCTTCCAGGTCGGCCCGGCGGCCAGCAAGGACGTGTTTTCCACGTTGGACGACCTGATCGATGCGCTCAACACCGCGCCGGCCAACGATACCGATCGCACCGTCCTGCAGAACGCACTGCAGTCGTCGATGCGCGACGTCAAGCTGGCGTCGGCAAGCATGATCGACGCGCGCGCGGCCGGTGGTGCGCAACTGGCGGCCATCGACAACGCCGCCGAGCTGCGCGCCTCCAACGAGGTGACGCTGAAGACCACGCTGTCCTCGATCCGCGACCTCGACTATGCCGAGGCGATCGGCCAGTACCAGTTGGAGACCGCCGCGCTGCAGGCTTCGCAGACCGTATTCAAGCAGATGCAGTCGATGTCGCTGTTCCAGATGCTGTGAGGTCGTGGCGCATCCCGCTGCGCGGCAATGGCCCCAAAGTTTGCTGCGCAAAACCAAGGCGGGCGATATCGGCTTTTGACTATCGCCTGCCGTGCGGACGGCATCATTCCATTGAACTCGGCGGATTCGAGGGCGCC